>ERZ1023818.46-NODE-46-length-39580-cov-15.786945_pt1 | contig 39580 bp, 51 predicted proteins | sample MGYA00380378_ERZ1023818 | MGnify/ENA primary metagenome ERZ1023818 (study PRJEB33179, sample SAMN07449062) | human gut metagenome | biome: Human-gut; feature: Human associated habitat; material: Faeces | host: Homo sapiens | place: India:Kasaragod | collected... | reverse complement strand
GTGCTGGTATCTTGGCGTATTCCTTAATTTCTTGATATATTTAAATTTCTCGTTCTGTGATGTAATACTCTAATGTAACCCTGCCGAACTTTACCTTGAAGTGTCGGTCTCCTTCTTCCAGCATTTCTGCATGTGGGTTGTTTCTGAAGGTTTCCTTAATTCGAGAAAACTCTTCCTCCATTCTCTCCTTGGTTCTGTAGTCTTCGATGTGGGTATCAAATGTCCCAAGGCTATTTTTGCCGTTCAAAATGTATTGTATCATATCTTTTAATCTTCTTGTGTTCTTAAATACTCTGCAAAAATCGGGCACTTTTGACAGTTAATGCACCCTCTTTTACTTTCGCAAATCTTATCCAATTCCTCTTCTGTCATATCTTTATATTTTGTGCAGGGCTTGCGCCCTGCTGGTTAATACTTTTCTATCCAATACTCTGTTGTAAAATTCACGCATAAGCCTGCAAATTCAGACTTAAAATAACCTTGACGTACCCAGTATGGATAATGTCTGTCGGCTTTCTTTAGTCCCTTGAACAGCTTGTTCAAGAATCGCTCTGCCTTGTCCTTGCGTGTAAAGTTTGTCACCTCATCGATTTCCTTTCCTTCCATCTGTCTCTTGATATAATATTTAGCTCTTGCCATTGCATTGCCTCCTATCTTTGAATTATAAATTGAATACCTGCCCAGTCTGCAATGTTGTTGCTCTGCTGCAATCTCTTATTCTCCATATCAATCAAGATTGCTTCTGTCTCGGATATCTGTTTTCCGTTTACAAAATACTTCTTCATAGCTTCACCCTCCCTTGATTACTTAGCATACAATGTTACAACCAATCCTCTTCTGAGTGCGCAGCGGCAAGCGTCCAGACCTGCCTTCAATGCTCGCTTGACGAACTTGTTGAAAAGTTCCGCTCCGATGAGCTTCAAGATACCGCTCACTCCTACGAGTGTGTTTATCTTCTTGCCATCCTCTGTGCGTCCGAATACCTTGATGCGGAAGTTTGAGTTGATGAACTTTGTTGTGAACTCTAAAACGTTTGAATTTGACTTTTTCATTTTCTTTGGCTTAACCGTGTTGCCTAGGGCTTAGTTACTGAATGTTTAATGTGCTTATCTCCTAAACACGATGCAAAGATATTAATATTTTTCCGTTCCACCAAAACTTTTCCCGAAAGATATTAATATTTTAACTTTTATTTGCTGTTTATGATGTAAACATAGCTATTTTCGGTCGATTTCGGCACGTTTTTCTTCCGTATATCAATCGGTTATCTTATTTTTCCACACTCTATATAATAATAACCTGCACGCATTAGCTAGAATGAATATAATCTAACTCTCATATCCCCTACCCCTTTTCTCTCAATGAAAAGTGTTCTTCGCACAAAAATGGGCAGGAAAACGCTTTTCTTGCGTCCCTGCCCTTTCTAAAAAAATGATATTATGATTGAACCTATTGAACCCTCTTCTTGATGCGCTCCTTTATCCAGTTAACCGCAAGAAGGAACAGAAACAGAATCACGCAATCGCCAATGAATAGCCTTACCTTGTGCCAAGTGCTCGCTGGCTTCTCTACCTCCTTGGTCTTGTATCGGTTCACGTAATGCTTGACCTTTACTGTGTCGGTCACGAAAACATAGGTATCGCCTACGATGGTGTCCGTCTTGGTCGTTGTCTTCCACCTGGTGGTCGTAAGGTTGTGCCACCGCTCCTTGATTACGGTGTCGCCCTTGATGTACACAAGTACGCTGTCCTGCTTGAATACGCTGTCCTGCTGCCGGGTGTCCTGCCAGTGGATCTGACGCTGGTTTACACTGTCACGTCTTACACTGGTGTGTGCGCTATCGCGATAAACCGTGTTATTTTGTGCTGTTTTTGCGCAGGAACAGCCCAAAATCAAAAGTGGGGTAATTATAAGCACGGCGAGAAATAACGCCACAGAACGCAAATTTCGCCCTTTTCTTGAATTTTCCATACTCTATAAACGTTAGACTGATATGTTTATTGTGTAAGCACCTTAATTTCCAGGGCTTCCTTGGCTCGCTTCAAATACTTTTCGCATTCTGCCAGCCCTCTGTACCCTCCGTTTATCTTCCTTCGGATAGCCTTCAAGTTGTCTTGGTCTGCCAACTCATTACAGCCGAAGGTGTCGAATACCCACATCGAGGATTTCGTTGCACCGAATGGTCGTTCCAAAAGTTCGGGTGTGCCAACAACATCGAAGCCGCAATAATTGGCATACTTCTGGTAGTTGGCTCGCCCGGTAATCTGTATCAATCCCCTGCCCTTGTACTTCACGCCATCGCCCTGCTGGGTGTTGCCGAGGTCTTTCCTGCCCTCGTATGCCTTTCCGCTTGCCAGTTCCTTTGTGTATCTCAACTCTCCGCTTTCGTGGGCAATCTGTGCGAGGTAGTGCGCCATCCTTAGTGGGGTGTTGATGTGGAAATGCTCTGCCCATCCGTTGATGATTGGGAGGTAGGTGTCTGCCTTGCTGCCTGCATTCGGCATTATCTTTACCATTTGCGCTCTAGTTACCCTCATTATCTCCTCCTTTCTTCCGCTCTTCCTTCATTATCTCGACAACCGCCTTCGCAATTTCATCCTTATTTTCGAGGATCACCTGCATCGTGCGGTCTTGCTTGCGTATCTCAGCCTTCTCGTATGCCTTCTCCCGGATGCTCTTAAACTCGCACAAAAGCAGATACACCGTCCATGCGATTGAGAATATAGGGAAGGGAGAGATGATACACGTAGCCACGTCCATAAGCGAAGCAATACCGAATGTCGGAAAATACTTCTTCGCCTTGTCGCACGTTTTCTTCAAACCGGTTGACGTTCTCGCGACATGCAGTTCCTTCGCCTTCTGTATGCCTGCTATCAAGTCAATTGTCATCGCTATCAGAATCGTAGCGAAACAGATAAAAATTACTAGGGCGCACAGATATAGGTGGTGCACCTGGAAATCGTGAAATACTTCGCTCATATCAATTTATTTTTTTTGGTTTATTCCAATTTCTCCCAGTCGATGGTCACACCCTTCCCGATGATGTCTGCCGTCCACCTGCAGAATGCCATACCCTCGTATCCGTCTGGATCACTGGCTACGGCAATAGCATACTGTACGCAGTCGCTCTCGGTCTTGATTACCTTAGGATAGAAGTCCGCATAAGCCATATTTGCCAAATAGAGAATATCCCCGATGGTCGTGCCCTTGGAGATTATCTCGTTGTTTGTCGCCAACCGGATTTCGTCAACAGTCCATCGGTGGCTCGTTCCATCTACGTTCTTCATCTGCTCGCTCGCCTTGATTGCTAGCTGCTTCGTGAAGTGGTAGCCGTGCTTGGCAACGTATGCCACGTACCCACTGGCTCCCATCAAAGCCTTTGCTGCCTTCTCGTATGGTAAGCTGTGGATGATGTCGCTCTCTTGGTGCTGGTGTCGCTCTTCCTCGCTATCGCAAGAATGGCGCAAAACGATGATTTTCTTCATTGTGCGCCCTCCTATCCTAGCTTGTCGAGTAATTGCTTGACCATACCACGAATGCCGCTTATATCGCCCTCAAGTGCCTTGAAACGCTTTTCGGTTTCCTGCTTTTCCTTGATTGCAGGGTTCAAAGCTGCAAGAAGTTCTTCGCCCTTGGCTTTCCGCTCCTTGCTTGGCTCGTATGCCTTGATTATCTCATCGGCTTCATTTACCAATTTCCCAACTTCGGGCAAAAGGTCTGCCTTGTCGGTTGCCAGTACGGTTTCGCCTGCAAAGGTAACTCCGAGGTGTTCGGGGATGGTATAGATTGTCTGCTTTCCCTCCACCTCGATTGTTACGTCTCGCATTGGCTGTCCGCTGCTGGAAATGGTTGCGATGCCAGTGTTGATGTGCGGCTGGTTGTCTACGACCTTGCCTTCCTTAACTTCCACCGTCTGCTTGTCTAGCAGATAGACCGGGTGATTTCTCTGAATATTCTTGAATTCCATAATGCGCTCTTTTTAGATAATTCGACAAATAGACAAAAAGGGGTCTCACTGATAGAACAGCGAGTTGCCCCTTGATAGATTTTGTTTAGACCTCCTACGCTCCAGTGGTGGTCGTGGTGGTCTTCAGCTGCTGGATAATGAAACCAGTCTGTTCTCTGCGCTTGCTGTCCTCGAGCTGAATCTGCAAGTCCTGCTGCCAGTGGTTGTTGAGAACATCAACGATGCGCTGGGTGTTGTCCTTGCCCGAGTTCTTCAAGTCGCAAACGACCGTCTGGATGAGGTTGCCGAGGTTACTGAAACCTCGCTCCAGCCCAGTATTGGTGTAGCAGAACCCCTGCTGCATTGCGTTGATGATGTCCTTCTGCCCCAGCTGGTTCTCGTAGCCCATACGGTTGATGTTCTGCTGGGTGGTGCAGCAACAGTCCTTCAACTGCTGGATGATGTTGAGGTTTCCGAGGTTCGCTGCGTTGATTACTCGCTCTGCGCTGAAACCAACCTTGCCGCCTACATCTTGGATTGCTGCCTGCACGCCACAGACTGCATTCTGCAGCTGGTTCATATCGCAGTTAAGATTCTGCGCCAGCTGACCAAGAGCAACATTGTTGCCCTTCACTGCGTCCATCAGGAGAGCCGTATTATTGCCGTCCTGCATCTGTGTGCGAAGGCTCGCAATCTGATTCTGCAATTCCGTGTCCTGCAAATTGCCGCCACGGTTATTCCAGTCTCGCATCCAAGCCATCATCATCATATAGGCAAACGGGTTATTCATCCAGTTGCCCATACCACCGTTCATTGCTGCCAGCATAGTCGCTGGATCATTGTCTCTACCTCTAGCGAGCAAAGCTGCCGCCAGGTTGTCATTGCCACCGTCCCCAGTGCAATAAACTTTCTCGATTGTGTCTGCCATAAAATTTTGAGTTAATTATGTCGTGGAAGCCAAATATTGGAATCCGCTGCAAAGATACTCTGATTTTTGGCTTGCTCCAAAAAGTTAGTGCATGGGTATTTATCGAATTATTTTCAAAGAACGCTTTTGGTTATTTCCTTTTTGTTTCTTGATTAAACACAAATCGGCTCAACGTCCTTGTTTAGCAAGGTCGCTTGTGCCGTGGCAAGTCGATAAACTCGAGACGTGCCGAGATAAGTGTAAGCCATCTTGCAAAGATGTCTCACTGCTGGAACGGTGCGGTTTAATACGGTCGCAATGGTCGTTATGCTGAATCCTGCGTGTATCATCTGCTCAACGACCATACATCGTGTCATTACGAGATTTTCTGCTCTTGACTTGCCGAGAACTTCTTCTCTCGTAATGCTCAACTCTCCGTTCTGAAGTTCAATAGCACAACACTTTATTACGTTGTCTATAACTCGCCATAGTTCTTTCTCCTTGTCATTCATATATAAAAATGTTTTAATCGTTCCCTAACATAGAATCAATCATTCCGTCAATGACATCATCGGTCATATCCTTCTTAATAGAAGAATCTGCGCCCATTGACTTCATCATCATAGCTACCCAGGGGTTGTTACTCTCCAGCGTGGATTGTATCTGCTCCTTGTATGCTTCGTGAAGTTCGCCCGATTCCTTGAAATCCAAAAGAACCGTGCGCCACGCTTTTGTCACGTAGTTATCCATCAGCAAGTGATTCTCCCTTGCCGATGAAAGTTTGGTCAGAAGCACTGCCAGTGCCTCATGTAATTGTTTCTTCTTCATATTGTCTTATTCTTTAATTTACAAAGTCAGCGACTTAGATAAGAAATAGTAATTCTGATATTAATTTATTTCTAGCCAAAGTGTGCCACCTATTTCAATAACTTCTGCATTAGTTATAAAATCTGCCTTTTTCAAAAGTCCATTCTCTGCAATACAAAAATCCCCTCTTTTAGGTGTATAACCATCTATAATATTAATTTGATTAGCAATCGCATACCGACAATTTCGCAATACAATAGCATTTTCATTATCAATATTTGAAACAACGGCATATATTTTACCGTTTGCATTTGCTCCAGTTCTATTAATCAAATTACCAATTGGTGCAGAACTTTCTATTCTTTCTACTACATCTGAGATTTGAACATCAAAGTTATTTGATAATTTTCGTATCATCATAGGAGTATTCCCATACCCCATAAAAATCCTTTTCAGCGTATTATCGTTAGCATTCGTAGAAACTGGAGAATAATCGTTAAAATTGCATCCAATATATTCTACAACGGCAACGGAGTTAAGGCTTGGTGTGTTTGCACTTGATGTTAATTCACACGTAGGTGCATAGCACGCTTTAAAACTAATTAAAGCTTTACCTAAACCTCCGACAGAATAATGCCCAATCAATTTAGCACCTCTGCAATATTCAAAATATAATTCAAAACCACTTGGAATATCACAACCAACGTTTGCTCCTTTCCAGCTTTCATGCTCACCACTGTTAGGAATGTAGCTTATATCTACATTCCTAAAAAATATTTTTTGATATTCTTGTTCTAAACCATTTACATGAATCGTATATCTGATATTGTGTCCACTTAAAGATATATTTTCAACTGAGCAATTCTTAGTATTTCTAATTTCTAAAGGATGATACAAACTTGTTGGAACATTTGCTCCTTCACTATCCTTTTCTGCTACATCAGGTAAGCTAACAGATATATGAGCGCCTTTATTTCCAACACCTCGTATAGTTATGTTCTTCTTATTATATAATGCTACGTAACATCTATAGTTTGGAGAAACTGCATCAACAGTTGTGCTCATATCCGAGTAAGATGTGGCTGTAAATTCTCCTTTGCAATATATTATATAATCATTATAAGTATTACTTGGAATTGAATTAATAGCTCTCTGGATGGCATTTATATTTTCTACAACGCCAACAAAATATTTTTTCTCATCATTTATGATTCCTGCTGCATCACTTGAAGTTGCGAAAGCATATAGCTCAATAAGTGAAGTTGTTGTTTCTGATTTAACTACATTGTCTTCACTAATAAATATACTTGGTACGAGATAATTTTTACTAGATTCGTTTTCTATATATTCTCCATTATAAATAGAATCAAAATATAAAGAATCAATGAGCATATAATTTCGCCTACTTACAACGGATGCATTTAATGCTACAGAAATTCGACAATAGCAGGATTGATCAGCAGTAAACTCTGAAACATTAAGATTAAACACTGTAACATTTATTAAACTGCTACCACTATCATCAGAATAAAATGCTATTCTATTAATCAGTTCTGATGCGTTGCTTGTAGAACACAATTTATATGTATGTCCTTTTGAAACACTAAAAAGAATAGATGAACTATAACCATTATTTAATCCTGTAGGAACTCCGCTATTATCAAGCAATCCTAAACTCCAGTTATTACTAATAATATTGTAGGAGCCATAGTGTACTAGTTTATTCAACAAATCATTTGCTGTTTCTTTGATTTCGGAATAAACACCACCGCTTTCTACAAGATTATTACTTCCGTTAGTTGGAACAGAATCTCTTTCAAGTGCCTTTGGAACATCTACAGTCCAAGCTCCGTGAATTTTGCAGGCTTTGAATTTATCAAGGTCACTTTTGGATGTTGTTCCATTATCAATTCTAAAGAACTTTGCTGTTGGATAGCTTAAAGCATTGAACTCGCTCACTTTTTCAACATTATTTATCCAAGCTGTTTCATTATTAGAAGTATATAAACTGATTCTTCTTTGCGTATTTCTTTTACCTTCAGAATCAACTATAAAAATACTAGAACTGTTACCTATTGGAATAAAATCTTCAGTTGCATTATAAGAATTAGTAACTAAATTTCCCGTTACACCGAGTCCACTAAAAGTTGGTTTATAATCACTTATAGATAATTCATCAACATTTTTTTGTTGAATATTCAAAGCCTTATTAATATTCTTAGATAAGTCGTTGAGTTTAGTGCTTACGGCTTTCTGGCTCATTACCTTGTCCTCAGACTCACCAGATTCTTGGGCAACATTTTCCTTGTCGAACTTCTTGGCAAGTTCGGCATCAAGACGATTCTTCTCTTCTGTAAACCTTGTGTTAACAGTCTCCTTATCTGCCTTCTTGTCAAGTGCAGTGTTAACAGTCTCCTTATCTGCCTTCTTGCCAAGTGCAGTGTTAACAGTCTCCTTATCTGCCTTCTTGCCAAGCTCAACGTCCTGCTGCTTGGCAATATCCGCAAGACCAGCGAGAGCACCTCCTACCCTCATGGCTGTGTTCTCGCCCACCTGCGTAGCGTTCTTTACCGCTTCCGCCTGCTGTTTAATTTCGTCTATTGTTGCCATATTAATCTCCTATTGCGTGAATGTGTGCCCTAGTTCCTCGCTGTGCCTTCACTTCCCCTTTCTGGGTGAATGCCTTGAGGTATTCTAGGGCATCTGATAAATATCTTTCCGCCATATCCACGATGTCGTTGTACTGCTTGTTGCTCGATACATCTTGAACGTGGTCTGAATAATCGTCTCTGTGGCGCATTCCACCAGCTCGGCTTACAATTGTGCCATCGGCACGGAAAAGCCTCGCATACGTGAAATAAGCGAGTGCCTTGCGTATTCCGCTTGTGTACTTCTGCACCTTGGTTTCGCCTTGGCTGCAATCGCCTTCCTTCTTGGTGTATTCTCCACCGTCCAGGAAGACCGAAGGCTGGAAATCGGGCAATACAGAATCACCCCACTCTCCCTGCTCGGTCGCTTCCTTGAACCGCTCCCACCCGATGGCTGGTATGATGTTCGCATCTTCGCATTCCCGAATGTATGCGTTCACTTCATCCTCATCTAGGTGTGCACTGGTCGGTCGTGCCAGTTCCCGGAACTGTTCAACCGTGATAAGTTGCTTTCTTGTCTGTTCTCCCATAGGCTCAATCAATTAATCTATTGTGTTGTTCCCTGCCGCCTCGCTGCTGATATACTTCAACGGCTGTAGCTTGGGGTCTAGGTTTTGAATGGCTGGGTCGTACCAGCTATTGAAAATCTTCTTGAAGGCTCGCTCGATGAAACGCTGCTCGGTCGTCACTTCGCCTGCATAGTACTCGTAAGCGTCCTGCATCACTTGTCCGCTGAATCCCAGCTTGCCAATACGGATGGAGTAGAAGAGTTCTTGGTGGAACTGTGCGTAGATGCGCTCGATAACGCTGCTGTCGGTCACGGAAAACTCCTTGTCGAAGTTCTTCGTAGGGAAAGCCACAACCTTCGGTTCGTCTTCCTCGTTTTCAACCTCGACCGCAAGAATCTTCGCTGTGTTCTCGTCCCCCTGGAACTGCAAAAGGTCTTCATCGGAAATCATCTGTCCGCTCTCCACCTCTTCGCCTTTCTCATCGAACTTCGGCACGCCCTTCTTGGTTACGAGCATGCACGATACGAGGAAGTTATTTCTTACGTTTCGCATCTTCACGTTTCCCAGTCCCTCATCGGTCGAAATCTCAGTGATGGCAGAATCGTAGCTGGCTGTCGGATAGATAAACTTTCCGTCTAGGCTCTGCCACAGAATCTGCCCATTGTAGCTGTCGATACCGCCAGCGTTCTCAATCTGTTCAAGAACGATGTCGGGGTCGGGATTGAAGGTGTTGATGCGCTCGATGGTCTTCTCGTTCACCATCAACCGCTTTCCGTTCCTCGTTTTCTTCTGCTCCCAGTCGGGGTGCAGCAAAACGTGCGCCACGTTCCCCTTGTCGTCCGTCTCTTCCAGTCGGCAATTTTCAAATGGTACGTGGCTCACGCTCGACACCTGCCCGAGAACGTTGTAGTTCACGTGAAGGGCGAAGCCTCCAAACCTAGCGAGGTCGCCCGATACGTTCCGAAGCAAATCGTCTGCCGTATCCCCCTGCTGGTTCATCGCTAACGCTGCTAGAATGTCGCTATCGAAGCCGTAGCCCTCAATGAATCGGGCGTAGCGGTTAAGGCAGAGCATTGCCGTTCCGCTGGCTTCCGTGATGCGTGCGAGGTTCTGCGGATAAAGATTATCATATCCGTATGCCTGCATCTTGAATCGGCTGACGTAGCCAATATCAACCCTTCGCTTTGGCTTCTTAACTGTCTTAACGTTCATACTGCTTGTGTCGTTTTACTTGTTGTTTTGTTACTCTTCCTTGCCTGCTTTTTCGGCTGGGTCGAGGTCTTTCTTCTTGTCGCTGCCTTCTGGCAGCTGCTTGTTCTCGATGAGTTCATCGCTGGGTATCTTCTGGAAGTAGCTCTCCATGTGTGGGTACTTCGTCAGATATTCGTGCGCTACCTTGTCGGTCAGGTTCTCGTTCGTGAAAATCTTACCATGGTAGAAGTCCGGGCAGGAAATGATGAAACCTGCCTTCATTGCGTAATTACATGTTTTTGGCATTGCCTTTTCTTTTTTGAGTTTTAGATATATTTCAATAAGAGCATCGTGGTAACACTGCTGGCAGGTTGTCGGTACAAACCGCTTGCGTGTTACCTCGAAATATAGAGATTCTATAACTGCCTTGTCGGTTGCATCAAAGGGACTGTCGAAACGTGCCTTCAACTCCTCGACCTTGGCTGTTGCTTCCTTGTATGTCATAGGCTACGCTGCTGCTTCCGTCAGAAGGCTCTTATACTTGGCTGCTGTGGTCTCGCTGTCTGTGTCGAAGAAGAAATAAGCTGCCTTCGGTACGCTCTCCTCTTCCAGCGTGATAAGCCAGCCACCCTCGGTGTCGTCAGAGTACTTGTCGTTCTCGCCTGCACTTGCCTTCAGTGCCTGCGCATATCCGAACACCTGATACTCTGCATTTCCGTCCGCTCCCTTTGAGAGGTTGCGCAGGATGATAACGAACTTTCCGTTCGCCAGTCCGTCAATGATATTTGCGCAAACGTCAGGTGTGTTTGCCAATACCACGACTGCTACGGTATTCTTCCAGCTGTTGCGATACGTGCCAACGGTCAGCTCTGTCTTGGTTCCAGTGAATGGCTTGCTGCCTTCCTGCCGGATAGCGTATGCTTTCTTGCCAGTCTTCAAAACTAATGTTTTAATTATATTGCCCGCTACAACGGACTTGGTGAAGTCGATGTCGTCTCGGTTGATAATAAGTCCATCGCCCTCCAGTCCCTTTGTTACTTGGTCTTCGCAAGGGACGATGATGTCCTGGGCGATAAGGCTCTCGCAAGTTGTTGTCATATTAATTCGTTTTTAATTGTTATATCCCCAACACCGTTTTGTGGGTGTTGAGGATTGTCAAAATAACTTAATACTAAACTGAAAATTTGGAGCGATTAGTAAGCGGCATGGATCATGTCCTCTTCGAGGAGAGCCGTGCCAATCTTACCAGTAGCATAGAGATAGTTTCTGCGCTCCTTCTGGTCGAACCAGATGTCGAGGTCGCTGATGAGATTGTCTGCGTCTGTACCAATCATAAGGTGCTTAGGGTTGCAGAATACCGCACGGTGTGGAAGGTTGACTGTCGTTGCGCCCTTCTCGTATGCTTTAATCATTCTGTCCCAGATGCCGACACGTGCAATCTTCACTCCGTTGTAGGTCGCTACTTCGAAGCCATCGAACAACTTCTCCCATGGCATAATGTCGTGGTAGGTCTTCTTGAGGTCGTAGGTCAATGCGTCAGCAAGCGAGCGTGTCATGAGCAATACGGCATCGCTGTCGTCAACGATACGTGTGTCTGCATCCATCAAAATGGTGTCTACAAGTGTAGTAGCCGCACCACTCTTGCGCAATGCAGAAATCTGCAATGCTGCCGTGGTCTCGCTGTTTGCTGCGATGGCGGTATGTTTGGTCGCTGTGGCTTCAAAGATGCGCTTGAACAGACCATCGCAGACGTTGAAATTACTGACATCTAAGCCTGCTGTCAGCTTGCCGCCACCGCCACCTTCTTCACTTGCCAGTGCTGCTTCCTTGTCGCCAAGCCAGCCGAAACGCCAAATCATCTGCTGCATGGCTCGCTGGAGTGCATCTGCATAGATTGTCATGAAGTCGGTGCTGGTGAGGTCGCCAATGGCTGTACCAGTCTTCAATGAATACTCAGCGATGGTTCCCTTCAATGCCTCGTAGCAAATCTTAATAGGAATCTCCCACTGTCCGAATTCCCAACGCTTCTGAGAGTTGGCGATACCCTTCTCCTCATAGGTAGGGTCGCAACCGCCACCCTTCTTACCGACCATTTCCATCTCTCCTAGAAGAGCGATAGGGTCTTTCTCTTTGACCTTCTGAATGTTCACGAATGAAGAGAAGTCTTCATCGTTGTAGAAGGTTTCCTGCACTGCATCCTTGATGCTTGCGAGGTTTTCCGGCTCGAGTTTAAGGTTCTCGAGCTGCTGTTTTGTAAATCCTGCCATTATTTTCTTCTGATTTAATGGGTTAATACTTGGCTACTTCTTGCGCTTGCCGTGGAGCTTGGCAAGTCTCTCCTTGATGGCGTTCTTGCCTTCCTCGACTGGGTTCACGTTGTCGCCTGCACCCTTGCCGCTTGGCTGTCGCTGTGCTGGCTGGTAGTGGCTGCTGAAGCCTGCAAGCACCTTCTCCGCACCGCCTGCCATCTTCACTGCATTCAAGATGCGCATATCTTCCTTGCTCTTCGCAAGTTTCTGTGCGCTTGCCAGCTGTGCCTTGGTGTCACTCAACTGCTGCTTGAGTGCTGCTACCTGCTGCTGCAACTTGGCTACGGTGTCGTTGTCGGTGCTTGATGCGCTGCCGCCTTCACCACCCTCATTGTCGGTGTCGTCTGCGGTCTTAATGTCGGTGATTACACCATCCTCGACAACGATTGTCTTGCCATCGGGCATTTCAAACGTTCCGTCCGGACTTGCCTTGTCGCCAACCTGCGGATCTCCCTCTTCTCGCTCAACGGTCAGTGTCTGTCCGTCCGCTGTGTTGAGTTCCATTGCCTTTGGCTCTGCCTTGGCTTGTGGCTCTGCCAAAGCCTGCTCTGCTTCCTCCAGTGTCTTCACGCCAAACTTTGCGAGAATCTTGTCGAGGAGAGAAGCCTTTACTTCTGTTTTCTTCTCCATTGCTTTTGGATTTTGTTGTTTTGAATTAATAAAATTTTCGATATTGCGCTTCGATGCGCTTGCGCTGATTGGTGCAACGGTGCTGCTGATAAGACCTAGGCGCAAAGCCTCGCTGGTGCTGATGAAGATGTCCTTATCCATCAAGGCTTGTATCTCTTCCCGGTCGCACCCGCACCGCTCTACGTATGCGTCCACCATCTTGTCCTGCCACATCTGCATTTCCTCGCTCTGGTTCTTTAAGTCCTTTGCGTTCAGCTGTTCGCCCAGACACCAGCCAGGAACCCACGGATTGTGCAGGAGAAAGGCTGCGTTCTCGTATGCCTTGCGGCTCTCCTTTGGTGCTGCCAGCATAATGATAGTTGCCATACTAGCTGCCTTGCCCTCCACGGTGCAGGTTATCTTCTTGCCGCTCTGTCTCAGTCTGTCGTAGATTGCCCAGCCTTCGACAACCGAGCCGCCATTGCAGAAGATACGCATATCGATGGTATCATCGTCTTTCGGTATGCTTGCAGCAAAAACATCTATATCTTGAAAACATACGCAGTCACCACCCCACCATTGATACCAAAACTTATTGTCTTGGCTGTCGATGTCGTTGTATATTCTGAGTTTTGCCATTGAAACGTTATTTTTAAGTTTTAAAACGCTGCAAAGATACGATTATTTTCGATATGTTTATCTCACAAACAGTTAATTTTTCTAAACAAGCCCAAAATTTGCGCTCTAAGCGGCTTTTACTGCCTTGGGCGTATAACTTTACCACCTTCGACCAAAAACCGCTCTGAACGTAAATCTTGATGAAATAACAACACCATTAGAGTCTGCCGATATTCTCTATCGTCTGCACTCTCCGCTGTGTTCGGTTTATCTCTTCAACGCTCACTACTGGCTGGGGAGCCATCTGATACCCTCTAGCGACCGCTGCCGCCAGCATATCCATTCCGATGTTGCTGCCTCCGTTGTTAACTACGATAGGAACACCACCTCCTAGCTGGTTGAATGCGGATAATATCGGGCTGAACATCGATGTCGCCTTGGCGGTCATTACGCTCTCGCCATTGGATAGCCTTGCCGGGATGCTGTCGCTCGTTCCAGTGCCAGAGCCTTGGACGTAGCCACCAGTGGAGAAGCCCTTGATAACCGATTTCGCTCCTGCAAACGCTGCCTTAACAATAGCCGTCAATGCCGCAGCTTCTGCAATACCCAATAAACCTTTCTCGGCAATCTGTGTTACTTTCAGTTTCGTAAGGATAAAAGGTTCAAGAATGTTCAGTGCAGTAATAAGCATTGATTTTAAGAAAGCCTTGCCCTTGGCTGTTTCGGCTTCAAACATCTCATCCATAGCAGATGCCAATCCGTCCGCTATCTGTTGGTAAATTGCCTTGAACTTTTCTTTTTTAGCCTCTTCCTCATCAATAAGAGCTTGATTTTTCTTCTTTTGAATTTCAATCAATGTATCTGCAAGAGATTGGTCGAGCTGTTTATGCGCTTCCGTGTTCTCTTGGGTCATTGCTAGCTTCTGCTCCAGGAAAGCCTTGTATCTCTCCAGCTTGGCTGCATCGTCTTCCTCTCCAGTGCCACCGTTCATAATGTCCGCATCCTTGCGTGCCTTCTCTGCGTCCTCGAACTCCTTGTTGAGTTCGTCCACAATCTCCTTTGCTTGGTTCTTGATGTCCTCTTTCGCCTTTATCATTATGTCGAGCAGTTTTGCCTGCATTTCCTGCGCCTTTTCCGCTCCTATCTCTCCAGCCGCCACGTATGCGTCAATGCTCCTTGCCACCATATCCTTCTCCAGCTGTTCGAGGTCGTTGCTGTAGTCTCGCTCGTTGTCGTACATACCTGCGAGGTATCGCTTCTTTGCGTCCATTACTTGCTCGTTGTACTTGTACTGGATAAGTGCAATCTGTGCCTGCAATTCCTTTTCCTGCTTCTTTCTGCGCTCTGCCTCTGCCTTGGCTTCCGCTTTCTCCTTGGCTCTCTGTGCCTTGGTCTTGGTGGTGCTGCCCTTGGCTGGTGTCGTTCCCTTGTTTCCGTTCACTGGCTCGCTGCTGGTCGCTCCACCGTCTAGGTTCGCAAGATTCAGATGCTTCAGTCTTCCGTTCACTGCGTTCTCGTATCCGTCAGCGAATGCGTTTCCAAAGTCTGCGCCAGTCTGCTTAATATCATTCCATCCTTCCTTGATAAACTTGGAAAGGTCAAATATCTCCTTGAATCCCTGCTGTGCCTTTGAGAGGTCGAACGTTACGATACCCTCCAATATATCGAGCGCACCCTTTAGGCTTCTTCCGACTTGTTTCATTGCATCGATGATAAGGTTTGCCACGCCTCTAACTACCGACCAAACTCCACGAAAAGCAGCTCCAAGTGTCTGAATAACTCCACGCAAAAGAAGGCTCTCGTTGTACCAGTCGATGAAGTAGTTGATGGTGTTGAACAAACCCTTCATTATCTGAATGAGCACCTTCGTTCCGAATTGTTTTCCTGCCGTGATGATTGATGCAAAGCCCTTTTGACTGAAATCGAACATAGAACTCATATAGGTGTTCAGTTCCTTTTGTAACTTGATGTTCTCCAGCTGCACATCTCCCCACGCTCCAGTCTGCTTCTTCACTTCATCAAGGCTGGTGCTCATCGTGTCGAGCTGTTCGATAAGCTGAATACCTGCTTGCGCTCCTTGCTTACCGAAGACGTTCTTCAGAATGTCGCCCACCTGCAGACTGTCCGCTCCGAAGTCCTTCATCTTAGAAGCCACCTGCTGGATAATGTCGAAGGTGTTCTTCGTTCCGTTGGCTAGGTCTTGCTGCACCTGCTTGCTGGAAATGCCGATAGCGTCAAGGCTTGAAGCCGTTCCGCTGCTCATCTCACGGATTTTCTTGCTAGCCATAGTGATAATGTCTAGACCCTTATCGCTGAAAATGCCGCTTCTGGTCTGCTGCAATATCGCCACAAGCTGGTCTGCCGATATTCCTGCATCGTGGAAGGTAGGCGCATACTGCTGTATCTTCTGCAACATATCGCCCGATAGGTCTGCACCGCTCGCAAAGCCCTTGTTGATTACGTCCATCGCCTGCTCGCCCGATAGATGGAAATTAGCCATAAGGTTGTCAGCCGTTCCGAGAACGTCCTTGAAATCCTTTCCCATCGTGTCCGCTGTGGCTGCGATGCTGTTCCTCATCGTCTCCAATGCCTCCCCGGTGTAGCCAGTGAACTCCTTCGTAAGTCGTGTGGCTTCCATCAATCCCTTGTTGTAGTCATAGAACCACTTAAATGTCATACCAACACCGACAACGCCAGCGAGTGCTGCAAAATATGGATTCATAACCAAGCCGATTGCGGTCTTACCGAACGCCTTCAGCTTGCCTGTCAGTCCATCCATATTCTGCGCCAGCTTGATGATGTTGCTAACCTCGGTATCATTGACAATATCCATACCAAAGAACTCCGTCCCCTGCAGGTCATCTGCTGCTTGCATCATCGAGTTGTAGTAATTGCCAACGTTGCGATAATATCGTTGCGTCTCCTCCTCTGCCAGTTTCAGCTTTTCCGTTATCTCGTTTATGTGCTTGGCTAGTGCTTGCCCCTTCGCTCCCTCACGCTCTGCCTTTGCCATCTCATCGTATTGCTTGGTGGCATTGGAAAGCTGGGCACGCAGCTGCTTCAAACTGCCCTCCTGCTCGTTCTCTGTGCGCACGTTGTTCTGGATTTCCTTCTGCAAGGCACGCACGTTGTACTGGTACTCCTTGATGGTTGCGTTGATGGCTTCCGTCTGCACCTTCATCTCGTTGGTCGTGATGGTCTTGTCTTTTTCCTGCTGCTGCAAGTCCTTGATGGATTGCTTTAGCTGGTCAATCTTCTCCTTGTATCTGATGATGCCATAGATTGCATCCTCGTACTTGACCTTGATGTCAAGAATCTGCTGTTTATCTTCACTTACCATAGTTCGTTCTTTTTAGTTGTTCAACTCTATCATTGTAACCTCGCAATATCCGCTGTTTGTTGTCTTGATTTCGAGAACAGCAAAATACGCTCCGTACTGAGCAAGGTACACTGGCTTCGTTTCGTCAAAGTTCAGTATCTCCAAATCGGAAAGGTTGAACCGCTCCGTTATCTGGTGTGGGTTCGCCACCGTCTTTCTCAACTTTTCCAGCTTGCTGTCGAAGATACCTTGCAGGTCGATATTGAAAGCCAATACCGCATAGCCGGCATCGTCCTTTGTAAGATTCACGATTCGGTCTTTGCACGCCTTGTACTTGGTGGCAGTCTGTACTGTTAACGTAGTTCTACCAAAGTAGCGTTGCGTACTCTCCCACTCGTATATCGGTATGCGGTTTCCGTCCGTGGCTGCGAATGGCAGCGTGCAAACGTCCTGCGTATATTCCAGCGTCTTGTTGTCTATCTCCATATCCGCATCGTGCTTCCGAAAGACGGTGTCGTCTTCCTTCCACTTGTAGATGTTATGCTGGCAGTAGTCCTCTACGCTGAAATCGGTCTGCCTTGGATGGTTGCAGGCTTCGCTTGGAATGAGCTTCTTCGTCCAGTCAACCGCTTGCGCCTTGTCTTCCCATAGACTCACGATGTCCGCAAACGCAAGTCTGCCATCGGTGAATCGCTGGCTTGGGAACGTTGATGTCAGAATGCAGATACACTTCAGAAAATCCGTCACCTTGATGTCTGGCAGGTTCTTGCCGATAGGGAAATTCCCTCCGTAGGGTACTTCATCGCTCTGACTGATGCTTGCAGAAATGCGTCCGTTGTACCCACGCAACCCTCTCAAGACCCCCTTACCGTAGTGTTTGAACTCGAAGGTCACGATGTCGCCCTCTTCAAGTTGAATCTCCCCTCGCCCTGCTGCAAGGTGTATGAACCGTCCGTTTACCTTGTCCGAGTCGTAGTCTGTAATATACCTTCTAGAAGAATCATCTTCGTCTATCTCCTTGCCTGCGATGTATGTCTTTGTGTACTCGCTTTCCTCCTGGTCGCTCGTATGCTTTGAAACAACCTTGATTTCAACGTAACAAGGATCATACTGATATACTCCGTTCCATTCGGTAGAGCCTTCGTAAGAGTTTCCGATATGCCCATTCGGTCGTGCATTTGATGCGTCCCACGACCAGTTCATCTGAACATCGAAAATCATCGTGCAGGCAATCTTTACTTTCAGCTGGCTGTATCTGTTCGCAAGTTCCAGTCCATCGAAGACCTCCGATAGGCTCGTTGGCTGGAATTCAAGAATGCCGAGGTTCGTTGTTGCGATGAAAGTACCCTCAAAGCTGCCTACGACCGTCTGTGCATCTGCCTTTCTCGTAATTAATGGGACCGCAAGCCCCTTGATGGTCTCTTTCGCCTGGCTGCTCCATCCGAATGCAACCCCGGTCTGTGCCGTGATAAGGTCTAGGATATATTTTGCCGTCACGCTTGGCTGGATTGCTCCCTTGTCAGCATAACCAAAAGAGCCACCTCCGCCAAACGAACCGCCTCCGCTCGAAGAAGTCTGTACTTCCCTGCTGCTGGCTCTCGCCCGGCTCTCAGTCTCGCTCTTAACTTGAATGGTCGTTCCACTGCTGTACTCCTTGATTGCGTTGATGACAAGCCACTCTGCCGTGGCTGGTGCTTGAAGGTCTATATCGATTGGCTCACTCTCGCTGGTGTACTTCACGCTGTATGGTGCGAATCTCGATGTCTCGTATTGTGTTCCGCCCGAAACGTAGTAGTTGCTTTCCGAACCTTCGCCTGCTATCCAGTAGAGCATTCCGTCCTTTGATGGCTTCACGTAGATGAGCCTTCCTGCCTGCTTATACTTGGTTACGTTCACCGTAATTTCTGTTCCACCCTTGTCTGCTGGTATGTCTTCCACTCCCCAGGCTTCCGTAAACCCGGTGGCAGGGTCGTAGCTTCCGTATTCCACCTGCCCTGCTGGTGCTTCGTCCATCAATGCAAATCGGATGCTGATAGTCGTCATAGCTGTTTTCGTGTCTCCACTGGCGCAAAGGATGCCTGCACCTATTGTTGCTGGCAAAATCGGGTCTGGTGCTGGTATGTTCGGATTGGTTTCCGCCTCGGTTGTTCCTGCATCCGCAGCAAGGATCACGATGTTTTTGTTTGTGTCGAGTATTGCCCAGGTTCGATAGTCCCCCTTTCCCAACACTTTGCTGATGGTCGCTCTCATTCCAGCCTCGAAAGGTATGATTGCACACTGGTAGGTCTCATCGGTCAACACCTCGCCCGACACGTACTTCCCGACCTCTGTTCCTGTTCTTATCTTACCGTCAACGAGTGAATATGTCGTGTTGCTGTTCCCTCCAACGCTGCGGTCATAGCCCTGCCACTCCTCGCTTGATGTCTTGACCGCTGCAGCGTCATAGGTTCCATAGAAAACTCCCTCGGAAATCGCCTTCTCGTAGGTGTAGGAGCTGTTGTTTCTGTTGAACCGCAGATACTTCGTGCAATTCAACTCGTTCAGCTTCAAATCGGACGATTGCAGCGTTGCAAGTGCCTGAAACAATCCCCAATAAATCGAAATTTCGATGGTTTCCTTGACACTGAGGACGCTTGCCCTTCCGTTGCGGATAATCTCCAGTCCGTTACGGAAATAACGTGCTGTGTGGAAAATATAGGGGTATTTGCTGCTTGTGCTCGGTTTCCCTGCGAACTCCAGCACCGCCATATTGTGTGCTGTCTTGGGCAGGTTGATGGTGTATGTCGTGTTGGCGGTCATTTTCGTGATGTCACGGAAAAGGTTGCTCTTGATGTCGAGCGTGATTGCCGTTTTCTCGCTCATATCCATCAAGATGCCATCGATGTAAAGTTGCTGGTCTGTCATAGCTGCTGAATCTGTGTATTGTTAATAACCAGGTTGCAGACGAAATCCTGCAACTCTGCTGTTGTTTTGGTGTACGTTCCTGCCTTGATTGTTACGCTCTGCCAGTTGTTGCCACCGAGGTACATATCCACGACCGAGCTGCTTGCCACGTCTTGCAGGAAATCGAACGTCTCGCTGTCCACCAGCGGTGCGCAAAGCGGTATGGTGTCCTCCCTGCTGTAACCCTGCCTTCTGCCGTTCGCTCCGAGGTAGCCGAATATCGTATCGTCATACTCTCCGAGGTTGTTGCGAATGAAGCTGGTGTCGCTGCTTATTGCCCTGCTCTCATCGCCTTGCGTGAATAGCCAGTATCGGTAAAAGCCGTGTCGGTCAACCCAACGAAGATAAATGCCCTTCTCTGTGTCATTCCTTTCTATCCTTGCAAGGAGAGACTGCTTGCCGCCGACCGCCATCGCAAAGGTAAGGTCGAAAACATCCGTGAACGTTCCCTGCTCTATCTTTCCATCGAAGTCGTAGATGTTCCAGTACCTCGCCTTGCTTGGCAGAACACTGGAATTGATGTCAACGATGCCAGCGATGCCCGGCTTAACTAACTTGTTTGGTGCTCCCTCGTAGCCGACAAGTATCTGGGAAGCCGCATTGAGATAAAGACCAAAGGAGAATGGGAAATGCGTGAACCATGTCAGCTTCTTGTGTCCGTTCCACGTCTCGCCTGCCCTCATCGCTCCCCACACGTAGAAGGTCGTGTAGCTGAATGTCGCGATGTCGCTCCCCTCGCTATTCTTGACCTTCACGGAAATATTGAACACTGCCCCGAGGTTGCTCTGCTGGCTCACCTTGTTGTAGTCAAGGTTCCCGAAGCTGATGCCATCGAAGAGTGCCTGCACATATTCCCGGTAGTCCATAATGCAGTTATCTGCAAACGCTTCCACGCTGTACGTGTGCGCCCTGGTATCCCTGCTGATGGTTGTCTCGATGCTCGCAACGCCCGAGCCGCTTGCCTTGATGATGCAGGGAAGGAATGCGAAGCCTACAGCGTCCGCATACTTAATCGTGATGCCGTTTTTCGTTGTCTGTCTCATACCGTCTCATTGTTTAGTTTGATACTCCCCACCGACTGGTGGATTAAGAAAATAAGTCGCTGCCCCAGCCGTTTCATCGTGTCGGGCACAACGTTGCTGTACACGTCAGCCCTGCCGCCAGTGCGGTGCAGCCTAGAACCCTTGTTGGCGATGGTGTGGGCGATAGCCCCTGCCATACTCATATCGCCACGCTCTTGCGGTGTGTACTTGTGCGGTCGCTGGGTCTTGTAGGGGATAGGTGTGCCGTGCAGTCCCTTGTCCATCATCCACTGGCGGATGATGCCACGGAAGCCGTATGGTATCTTTCCTGCCCTTCGTCCAGTCTCCAGCACACCGAATGGCTTGTGTCCCCATAGGATGGTCTCATCCTCGCTGGGCTGCTCCACCTTTAGGCTCGCGATGGTGCGCCCCGATGCGTTCTGTCCGTTGATTCTGATGTGGTTGATGATAAGCTGCCGTGCTCTCTCCACTTCCTCCCTCATTATCAGCGATGCCGCCTTGGGGTCGAATTGAATACCTCCCTTGCTCATACCACACACCCTCCTATGCTCTGTGTCAACTGTAGGGAGTACATTACGCCCGACACGATCGTGCTCAAACGCTCGATGATGGTCTCGTAGTACTGCTGCCCCTCCAATGGCTCGAACTTGTACGACTGGTTGATGGCTCGTATCATCCTTGCCCCTGCCACCTTCATCCGGTCGATGCACTCTCCGTTGTCTTCTCCTTCCGCTCCCATCGGTACGGTGTCGAGATAAGCCAGGGCAACGTTCACGGTGTCGTAAACCCTGCCGTTGCGTATCTCTGTCGTTCCGCTAGCTGGGATGATGCACACGATTGCCGGGTAGCTCAGCTTCTCCAGCTTGGTGTCCGCTGTGTCCCAGTCCTCGAAAAGGTAGGTGTAGTCCGGTAGCGTGTCTGCTGCCAGCTGCTTCAATGTTTCTCTGATTGTTGCCATAATTATCTGGATTTACGTTTCATCTCCTCCGCCTGCAACTTCTGCAGGTTCCGCTCGTAGAGACTTCTCTTGTTGTCCATCTCCATACACTTGTAGATGCGAAGCCACGGTGTCTTCAGAACTTGGTCGTGATCGCTGATGCCCATCCTTACCGCATACCAGTCAAGCATACCGAACAGTCCGAAGCGCAGGGTGTCGATGCCTGCCTCCTTCTCCAGTCTCGTTGGCTTCGCTGTGTCGGTGCTCTCGAAGAGCTTGTTGATGCGCTCAACCTCTGCTGTTACCCATCCGATGAGCATAACGACATCAACCGCCCTAGCCTGCTCCACTTCCTTGTGGCTCAGACCGAGGACGGTTGTCACTATCTGATACAGACTTTCCTCGCTGTCTGATAGCTGGGAAAGGTCAATCAGCTGCCCGATGGATAGCTGGTTGAGATTGTCGGGCACTTGTTTCTCCCCGACAAAAGCTGGTCGTGGCTGCTTGCCGATTTTATAGCTGGTGTGCCTTGCCACTGCCAGCCAGTACTTGAATGTAGTATTCTTGTCCATACGCTTTATAATTTTGTCGTAGTTATTGTCTCAATACGTGCGCCCTAGCCGTTCCGTGGCTCGCTACGGATAGCTTCTTCAAGGCTACGTATCGTATTGCGTCTATACCGTGATTAAATGCGTCTATAGGCTGATTCGTGGTCTCTCCATCCCTTGACTTCTTCCACTTGTATTGCTGCATATTCTCGATGATGCCGTGGCTTCGTCTGGTTATGTTGATGCGGAAACGCTTCAAGATGTCGATGCCGTTGTTGATGCTGTCCGCTCCCTTGGTGCTTCCTATTATCCACAGCCCTTGGTTGTGTATCTCCTGAATGCTCTTAGGCTCTGCCGAGTCCGCAATGATAAGGTCTCGTTTCGTCAGTCCTTGCTCCTTGCAGCGGTCTGCGATGTCTTCGTTCGTCAATCCCGGCTGGTAAATTTCCTCGTCCACCCAAAGCTCACCGTGTGCGAGAATAACGTGCTCCAGTGCAGTTGGATCGTTGGTGAATCCGAAGTCCATACCCCTGCACTCCATCTTCCACTCCTCCCTTGGTGGCAGCTTGTCAACGATGCCCCAGTTGGTGAAGATAAGCCCGGTTATCTTTCCAGTCAGTCCACGCGCATATACTCGCCACAGTTCGGGGTCGTCAATCTCTTCAATTTTCTTGTGCTCCTGCTCAGTCAGAAATCTGTTGTTCCGATGGTCGCTCAGTATCAAACGGCAGTCATCCCTTCCGATGATGTTATTGTGCACCCAGAAGCGTGCGCTTGGATTGTAGTCTATAAACACCTGCTTTCGGGTTCGGATGGCAAGCTGCCAAAACACTTCGTAGGGCACACCGTTCGCCTCGTTCACGAACAGGTAGTCTCGCTTACCGTTCTTGGCATCCTGCGCATCCTGGTAACTCTTGAACTCGATGATTGAGCCGTTCTTTCCTCTGTAGCTGCTGTCGCTCTTGTTGTTCTTGAACCAGTCCAGAAGCTCTGCCCTTGTGTGCAGGATGGTGTCTAGGTCTCGCATGGCTCCCACCTTCAAGTTCGGGAGGTCTTGACCGCACACCGTGATAATTGCCATCGGATGCTCGAAAGAAAGCACTATAAGACGCTGCATAATGGTGTATGTCTTCCCCGAGGACGTGCCTCCTTGGTTCACGAGAAACCTTGGCTTCACGTCCGCATTCGGGGCATACAACTCACCAATAACGTCAAATAGTGCCATTCTTCAAACAAACTAAAACTTAAAACAATTTATGGTAAAATTAATCTTCATCCAATCCCTCACGCTCGATCACTTCCTGCTCGCTGGATGCACATTCGTGCCCCGAATTGATGTAGCGTACCTCGATGCCGCCTTGGAAGCCTGCGTTCAAATCAAGTACAACCTTATCCAGTCCGAGCAGCTTGCAGATTTGCGTCTCAGCTTTTAGGATGATGTCAAGATACCTTGGGTCTCCGAGTCCTCGCTTCTCAGCATCGTACATTATCGCCTTGACGGTCTCCATCGTTACCTGCCCAGTTGCAGGATTCTCGCTTGGCAGTCCGACTTGCGTCTGTGTCTTGCCGTGGTAGTCTTCCTTGGATTTCTCCCACGCATCCCAGGCTTCACGTATTACCAGCTTCAATCTTGCAACCTCGCTGGTTATTTTCTCGTCCGTGTCGGTCAGTCTCTCTTCCCTCCACTCCTTCAATAATCGCTGAATGTCGCAGTGCGCCTGATTGTATTTCGGTCTGTCGAGCCGTTTGCGAACCTCTGCCGTGATTTCTCGCTCCGTCCATCCCTTGCGGTAAAGGGGTGCAATAATCTGCAGGCGGTTCTCGATGTCGATTTTCTGCGCTCGATGTTTGTTGTTGTTACCTTGTGGCATACGATTCTGATTTAAAATTTAGCTCCGTTGTACTTGTATACGATGTTCCCCTCGCTGTCTCGTTCGTCAGCTGGTACCATTGCCCCTTCGAACATCTTGTATGGCGAGTGCGCTGCCTGCGGATTGTTCCAGCACCACTTCATATAGTCGGCTGCGCTCATCGTGTAATACTTCGAGTATTTCTCACGTGTTCCCAGGTTCATCGCCTTCTCCAGTCTCGCCCTCAAAAGGTTCTCTGCATCAAGCTTGATGTCGCTCCACCTCACGTATCCCTTGCGTTTGCAAATGTTCAGTGCTTCGCACATCTGCCCCCTGCTGTAGTTCCACGTTGGCGGCAATCCGCAGCAGCTTCCGTTGTGGCAAAGTTCCTTGAAGTGTGCGTCCGATACATAAAAGCGCATCCCCAGCTGGTCGCACAGTTCCTTCATATTCCTGAAGAACGGTTCTTTAACCTTGCGGTTCAGTCTCAGATAGCCGGATTGTACGCTGTACTTCTTGTAGAATGCGAGAATGTCGAATCCTGCCATCTTGCTGATAGTAGGCAATAATTCCCTCAATGTCGGGCTTCTTGTTTCCAGGCAGAAGAACTCGGTGCTCAAAGCGGTAGCCCCTCTGTTGAATGCCTCCTTGATAAGGTCGAGGTACGTTGGCGTGCTCACTCCGATGATGAAGGGTCTAAGTCTCAGCGTTGCCCCTCCTGCCCCTGTATTGGCGATGCGTTCGATGGCTTCCAGTCTTGCTTGTGGGCTTTCCACCCCTCGCTCTATTACTCTAGCCTTCTCTGCATCGCTGGTGATGATTGAGAACTTGAAGTTCCAGTTCTTCTGCCCTCTGATCAAGTCCATGTATCGCTCATCTTTGGTGAACCACGCTCCCTTGGTCGAGAAGCAAAGCGGATAGTCTATATCCTTGAAGAAACGCAAAAGCTCCAGTGTCGTTCCGTACTTCCGTTCGAAGTTGTCGAACTGGTCGCTCATACTTCCCCACTGCATAACCTTGCGAGCCTTGATGTATGGCGCAAAGTCTCCACCGTGCTTGTCGGGGTCAATGAACATTCGCTTGATGCGCTCAACGCTCACGTCCTTAACCTCCTTGTGCAGGTATTCCTTCTTCTTGCTGCCAATACCTCGCTGGTTCTGAGCAAAGCAATACATACAGCCAAAGCTGCAATTATTGTAAGTGTCAAAAGCCATTGGCATTGAGCAATCGGGAAACTCGTATGTTATTCTTGGCGTGTTGCAATAATGTTCTGCCATATCCTCATAAATTTATTTTATTGATGATAAAGTCTGCGATTTGGTCGGCTGTCTGCTTCGTGGTGTCTATCGCTACAACGTCACACCCCGCAGTTTGCCATTTCTTTGCCGAGCGTGCCGATTCTCGCTGCCCTCGGATAATATCCTTGTTCAACGTTCCGTTCGACCGTTCTGCGAGCCTTTTCTGGATTTCTTGCAGTGGTGCGTATAAGAAGATTACAATCTGTCTGTCCGCATTGAACATTGCGTGCGTCAAGTTCGGACCCCAGCATTTAAGTCTCATCCCTTCGCAAATGATGCAGTCGGTGCTTTCCAGTGCCTTCTTCACGATGTCCCGAAGTATGGTGGTACCGTTCAGATTGTCAACACCTCCGTACTTAACATCGTATCGCCCTGCAAATGCAACTCCATCCCTGGTGATGCTTATTCCGTCATTGTAGCTTTCAACGCCACCAAAGCTTTCTATCAGCTTTCGGGCGACGGTGCTCTTTCCGCTGGCGTTGGTTCCGATTATGAAAACACAAGTCTTTCTCATATTCGAGTTATTTTTATTAAATTTCGTCTCTGCCGGATTGAATTGTTCCGAGCGGATAGTTTATCCATTTCAAGCGTTTCTCCGACTTAAACGCGAAATTTCCGACTATTCGGGTTTTTCCTTGAGTTCTTCCACGTCAAAGTTTCGCTTCTCGATTGCGTCAAGCCCCAGCATATCTGCCACGGCTTGTGCGTCCTCGCTGCGATATACGATGATGATGCGCTGCTCTTCGTCCTCTTCCGGCTCGTAGGTCGTGGCTTCCTGCTGGATTTCCCAGGGGTTCAATCCCCATCGCTGCATATCGTCCACGTCAAACGCTCCCTTCAGCTTCTCTTCATCCCAGCTGCCAAAATAGACGTTATCCTTGATGATGAACTCGTCCGTCTCTTCCTCGGATAGGCTGTCAGCAATAACGACCTCGACTTGAGGTTCTTCCTTCCACTTCTCCCAGTGGCTGCAAAGCTGCTGCTTCTCCCCATCGGTCAGTTTCACGGCTACGGCTTCAATCCCTCCCTTGATTGCTTCGTCTTCCATCTGCTCGATGTTGAGCAGGGCACGGAAGCGCATGTTACCTCCGAGGATAACTCGGTTCTCATTGCAGACGATTGGTCTCATCTGCAACATCTTCGGAAACGTCAGAATACTCTCAACGAGCTTCTGCATCTGCTGTGGCTCTATTGTGCGTGGGTTGTCTTGGTTCTCCACAAGGTCGTGCAGGTTGATGTTCTCGATTCTATTCTTCTCCATGGTCTTCCTCCTTTCCTTCTTGTCTTGGTTTCAGTTCGTCAAAGTTCCAGACGATGCGGTCGATATGATCAACTCCCAAAAGCTTGGCAAGGAATGGCTCATCGGCTGGCTTGTAGTGTATGATTACGTTCTCACGGGGCAAAACGCCATCGCCCATTATCGTTGGCAAGTCGTCAGGAGTTAAGTCTTGCCCTTCGATTTCGGGAGGTAGTTCCCCTGCGAATGGGTCGCCCTCTTGGTCGTCCTTGTCTTTCTTCTTGCACTTGCTGGTGCTGCTTGCTTCCGCTGGTGCTGGGTTCCAGACTGGCATACCCCAGTTCTGAAGCTGTGCGCTGTCCCATCGGTTCGCCAGGTCGTTGAAGTCCCAGTTACCGAAGGATAGATTGTCTTTAATCATAAACTCCTGCTTCTGTGCTTCCGTCAAGTCTGATGCACTCACCACGGTAACTGTAGGCTGCTGCTGCCATCCCTGCCAGTACTCCATCAATGCGGATTGCTCCTCATCGGATAGACGCTGCTCTGCATCCAGCTTCACTTGAATGCTTGCTTCGTCCATCGTGACAATGTGCTGCAAGGCTTTCAGTCGCATATTTCCACCCAGTGCGTGGAAGGTCTCATCAACAACAATCGGTCGCAGGGTCAGCATTCGTGGGAACACGATGATGCTCTGCACCAGCTTCTGAAAGTTCGCTTGGCTTATCTCCCTAGGGTTCGCTTCGTTCTCGCTGACCCTCGATAGTGCGATTTCTTCTGTTTTCATTTTCTTCTTGTTTTAAGTTCGAAATTCGTGCTTATTTAATAAACACTGGCGCAAAGATACGACTTTTTCGCTTTAGTTGTTCGTTCTTCGCACGTTTTTAACTTTTTCCAACACTTCGTTTTATTTTATCCATCAAAGGCTCTGATGGTCTTCTGAAGGGTTGTCAGTGGCTTCTTTGGCTTGACCTTGACCGGGTATCCTGCGCACACCCAGGCGAGGAGAAGTGCGTCTCTCTGGTCTTGGTTCATTCTCGGGAGCTTTCCGTCTGAGCTGATGAAGTAGGCGATTTCGTCTTGTGTTATTTTTCCGTCCTTGCCTTTCCAACACTTCTTCAGCGGCTTGATAATCTCGTAGGGGATATTGTAATGCTCGCAGCATTCTACGATAAGGATTCCGGTCTGATGGTTCATCCCGGTTGAGCGTCCGATTGCTGCTGCCTTGACTGCCGACATAAATCTGCCTAGTACGTGCCAGTTGCTCTTGTTGAGCCAGCCGCCTTCAATGACGACCTTAATCTTCTTGCAGCTCTCGTTCATTGCCTTGAGGTAATCGATCAAAGCCGGGAAGTTCATTTTATAGGCGAGAAACCGCGTGTCTTCAAATACTGCTCCGACACGGCTATCCTTGATGTCTGGGTCGATGCCGATTATAACTGTTCCTTTTTCCATTTCGTTTTACTTTTGATTTTCTTTTTCTGTTATTTTCTTGAAATTTTCGTTCTAAGCCGCTATCTCTGCGTCTGTGGGTAGTTGTTCGGGTTGCGGAATCTTACGTGCGTGTGTGCGCTTGTATGCGCTTGTGCGCTAGCTCCCTACTATTCCTATCCTCTACCCTATAGTCCCTTCTCCTTTCATCGTCTTGCAGGCTTGAAACGGAAAAAATCGAGGGAGTGCCTGGCGATATGCAAAATAAAGAATATCTCGTACCGAATGAGTTTATTCCACAAACACCCCCTCTTTGGGTTGCAGGAAGTTCCCGATGTTCCTTATTTCGGGATTCCTGCACCTAGCTGTCTTCTGTTATTTCTTCTATTTCTTCGTGTTCACCTCGCTTTCTTTTTTTATCGGAATGATGCCGGACGACTCTCGTCTTTCCGAGTTGCCAGATTAATAATTTAAGTGATTACATTGAGCGCAAACGATACGGTCTCAAATGTGTTAAACTTTATGTTTTTGCCGTTTGCGGCATTCATTCGCTGGTTAAGTACTTATCTTGCTGCTTGGAGCAAGGATTGCTTCTTCTTTCTCCTTACACGCTCTGCAAGCCACTTGAAGTGCTCTGCCGCCTGCGGATCACGGAAAATGGAAGCCTGCGCTTCCAGGCTTGCCCTATCCAGCTTCTTTCTTTCGGCTTCAATTCTCCGCAGCTTCTTCTGCTTGTCATTGTAGCCCTTGACCTTTTCGGGGTTCGCCTTTCTCCAGTCGCTCGCAAGCTCAATCAATCTCTGTCGGTTCTTGCGGTAATACTCCGAGTTGTACTGAGAGACGTTGCGCCTTTTGCGCTGCCTTTTTCCGTACTCTCTGATTCTGTCGGGGTTCGCCCTTCTCCATTCCCGGTTTCTCCTCATCATTTCTTCACGGTGCAGGACGTAGTATCTGCGTGCTCTCTCACGATTATGCTCTTTGAGTTCCTCGTCAGTGTACTTCTTCTTTCTTCCCATTGCATTCCTTGATGTCTTGGTGTTCAACATATCGCCTGCGAGGAAGGGCAGTACCTGCCGTTGATGCAGTTCTGCCCTTCCTCGCAAGCCTTGCACAGTTCGCTCGCCATAGGCTCTCTAGAATGGTAGGTCCTCGTCGTAGTCAGTGAAGGCGATGTCCTCGTGTCCATCGAATGGGATGCAGCTGACGAAATCCGCTACTTTTCCGCTGTGGATAGGCAAGACTTTGTATCTCCACGCAAAGTCCTCTCCACGGTCACGGACAAAGAACGCTGGTATCCACTTGCATTTCCCTCCGTTCCTCACCAGCACCTTGTCGAAAGGCTTGAATGCTAGCTGCTCCTTCGCTTTCATCGCTTTCTTCTCTTTCTCAACCCATTGGGTGTAAGCCTCTTTAAAAGTGACGGCTTCGTCCTCTGTTGCTTCTCGTAGTTCATCGTGTACGCTGATACGCAGGTCGAAGGCTTGGTCGGTCACGAACTTCTCGTTCTCGATTTCGTACTGGTTGCCGAATGTTAAAGTGTCCTCGCTCTCGTTCTTGCCGATGAGGTTGCCGATGATGGTCAGCTCTCCGTCCTCGTCTTCCTCGTTGAAAACGTAGAGTTTGCCCAACTCAAACACTGGCTTCTTCGTCTCTTCTACTTCAAGGGTCTCACGGTTCAGCTTTCCGCCCAATCGCTTCTCGATGAATCCGATGTAGGTCTTGGCTGCATCCTCTGTTTCTAGAGTGAATTCTTCTGTTATGGCGTTATCACATTCTCTGAGGTAAGTATATCCTTTCTTGCCATTTTTGCAATAATAATAATTACCAGCAAAAATTGTGTAAGTATCATCCGTAAACTTCTCGAAGATAATATGCGCAGCACCATCTTCGGTAACCAGCACGTCTCCCTTCTTCCAGGCAAACTTGCTCCAGTCTCTCATTTTATCGGATGGGAAAAGCAGGACTTCTCCTTCCTCCACGTATTTTCCGTTTTTATCGAAGGTGTATTCTGCGCCATTATTGGTGTTGGTAATAATTGCCTCAGCTGCTTCCTTGTTGCCTTGGAGGTAGCGGAACTCAACCTTTCCGCACATTGGCGTGTATAGTGAAGTGCCTTCTGTCTTACCCTTCAAAATCTCGTAAATATCAAAATCTTTCTGTTCCATAATCTGAATGTTTTTTATTGTTTGTTACTCTTGTTTCTTTTGTTACAGCTTGACGCGTCCCAGTTTCTTGTACAGTTCGACAAGCTCCAGGGTATCGAGCCAGAAGTCGGTGTTGCCAACGTATACGTGATGACGGTGGCTGTCCGTGATGATTTCTATCTTCTTCATTTTCAACTACGTTTAAAATTGCTTGTGTCCGCATTGTAATCCTTTAGGATACATTCGAGTGCCTTGATTTCATCATCTGCCAGCCAGATGTCTCTGTCGCCAACAGTCAGATGATGAAGCCCTCGTTTACGGACAAGTATAATATTCTCAACTCTGTTCATAGCCAATACGGTTTATATGATAACTATTTGAAAAGTTCCATCTGTGGATGAACGATGTCTGCCCGCTTCTTCTTTGCTGCCCAGATGAGAAGGCTGACGTTCTTGGTTCCAGCCTTCTCCGAAAGGTAGCCGATGATGTAGGTCAGTGCATCTTGAACCGCTTCTGCCTCACTTCCGTAGAAGATGCTGATGGTATCATATCTGCTCGGGTAGCCGACCGGGCTGTCATACCCGGTCTTTCCGTTCTGAATACTGAACCCCCATATCCATCCGAACTGCGTCTTGGCGGTCGTTACCTTCCATCCCCAGTTATCTGCACCCTCTACGAAATACTCGATTACGTGCGGATTGATGCAGAAATCCTTGATGGTGTACTTGAAGCCTTCGTGCTCTGCGACCGGCTTCTTGATGTCGTAGCCGTTATCGGTCAGCCATTTGAACCAGTCGTCCGAGGTCTTGAACACAAGCCCGGCGGCACGGCATTCGTGGAAAAACAACTCATTCATTGCTCAATCTCTATAAAGTGACAATCTCCGCAAAATGCGCAAGCACAATACTCGCCCAGTTCCTCGGCATCAAGGGCACACACATTGCAGCCACTTTCATTACAAGTATCATTCTCAACTTTGAGAACCTTGCCTTCTACATTCAGAAGCGTACCTTCCTCGAAATCCTTGGCTATTTCGTCCGGTTTATTAATTACAATTACTTCTTTTGCCATAATTCTTTCGTTTTAAGCGTTTAAAATCTGTTTGCCTTAAATTTACCGTCCAAACCGAGAAAACGGCTCAGAGCGGCTAATTTTACCCTCATTCGTTATTTTTCGGGCTTCCAGTCGATGCCCAGTCGCTGCAGAACTCCCTTCTCGTAGAATCTCGCCAGTGAATCCTTGGCTGGCTTGTTCCGTGGGTTCTTCTTCAAGTCGGCAAGGTTCTGCTGGATTACCCATAGGAACTTGCTGTCCTTGCTCTGCTGGGATTCTGGCTGTCGGTGCTTGGCTTGCTCGTAGCGTTCCCCGATGCTCGGTCTTGCCGTTGCCGCTGGATCCTGCGCCCTGGCTTCTGCCGATTGCGGCTGCTGGCTTGCTGCTGGCTCGGTGTTGTTGAAGTTTCCCTCCAGCACCTTGGCGAAGTTCTGCTCATTGCCGAATATCCAGTCAAACTTGCTAACCCATCCCTTCTTGTTGTTTCCGTTCATAAAGTCAGAAGCCATCGCGATGTCAATTGCCCGGTACAGAATTTTCACGTCTCCATTACACTGGCGTAGCCTTGCCTTGACCATTACCTTGCGGTTCTCGGTCATAAGCGTAATAGGTGGCATCACGCTCTTCGTCTCATAATGCTTGCGGTTCCAGTATTCCTTGATGCCTGCGTAGTCGATTTTCTGAGATTTCGAAACCTTGCCGCCAGCAGGTGCTTCGGTCTTGACCGATGCACTCAGAATACCTTCTTTAGAAGGTTCTAATATATTTGTTTCGTTAGAAACATCATTATCATATTCATTATCATTATCATTATCATAAGGTGAACGTTCGTGCACGTTCGTGTTATTTTCGCACGTTCGTGAACGTTCGTGCACGTTCGTGTTACCTGCTTTTTCTCTTGCCTCTCGCTTTTTTCTTTCTCTTTCAAGTGCAATCTGTCTATTTTTCTCACACTTGGCTTGATACTTGTCTTGATTGCGCTCGATATTGTCCTTGATAAAGGCGAAAGCCATACGCACGACTGGTTCGAGACTGATAATCTCCCCATCCCTTGCGTAGAGAAATATCGCTCTCGTAAGTTGCCCGAGTTGTTCATCGGTCAGTCCCTCGATAAGAGCGTAGTATGATGTGTATAAGATAAATGAATCATTCATAATTTTATTCTGATAATGATAGTTTCTTTTCCAGCTTCCGTTTGAGCACGGTAGCCATACGGATTTTGTTCCGCTGGCTTGTGTCGGTCGGTGCTGTCACTTTCCCACCTAGGGAAATATAATTCTCCAGTTGAGAAATTATATTCCTTAGGTCGGTTTTTGATATAGGAACGCTAGCCATAAGCCCTGCCTTTACTTTATGAGCAATCTTCGTGCTCCCTGCACCGTTTTGATATACTTGGCGCATTCCTCGGGATGGTCAGTCTGAAAAGCCTTGGCATCGAACTTCTCGCTTGCCTTCGGTGCTTTCCACGTTGCCAGCGTCTTGCCGTTTCCGTCCACGATGCTCTCAGCGTCCCCGAAGAACAGCTTCAAGTTGTCCTCGATTTCCTTCTGTCTGTTCTCAAGTGCCTTGCCCTTCTCCTTGATGTCCTTCAGTTCGATGAGCATATCCCCGACTTCGGCAGTGGCTTCAATCTCCTTTCCTTCCTTGTGCAGTGGCGACTTCAGGAGAACGTCTTGTGCGCTGTAGGCTGGTGGCTCTTGGTTGCCCGCGATGTAGTCAAGCCAAAACTTTGTTATCTCGTCCCTCATCCATCCGAAGAATTCAGGGTCGAAGTCGATGTCACGGTAGCCGAACTCCCTGCCTGCTGTCAGCCAGGCAAGTGCTCCATCCTTGTATTCTCCCACTCCGAGGTTCATCTGCAACTGGCAGAACCAGTGCTTCGGAAGGTCGTCTGCATCTATCTGCATCTGCGTGGTCTTGCACTCCAGGATGCTCTTGCTCGCTTCGTTGTGCGTTGCCCCGGCTCTCCAGAAGGTGCGGTCTGGGCTTACTCTCAGATACGGTGCATCGGTGTTCGTAATTGTGTAGTCGTCAGTGCTCGCCTTGATGATGTGGCAGTGGCTCTCTCGCTGGAAGAACTGCGCCACGGCATCCTCCAGCAGGTGTCCTGCAACCATCGCAAAGTTCTCAACCTTTGGTGGGTCGATACCCTTCTTGCGTCTCCACAACTGGTATGGTGTCTCCCACGGATTCAGTCCCAGCACCGTGCCTGCTTCACTTGCGCCAATTCCGTTCGAGCGGTTCTGCAACCACTCCTCTCTGTTCTTGTACTTGATAATCTGTTTCATTGTCTGAATGTTTTCATTAAGAATTTTCTTGCTGCTTCGATAATAAGATGGCGAAGGAATCCGTCCTTTTCCATTGTCTGTGCAATTCCGCTTGCGAGGAAATTGGTTTTACCGTGGTAGGCAATATGGAAATCGAATCCTTGGTTTCCATTTTCGTCTGTGTCTCCAGTCGTCTCTGCTGCAACCTGAAGATAGTTTCTTTCTTCCTCGTCTTCTTCTGCCCATGCCTTGTACCCATCTGCGGTTCTGCTAAAGTACTTGTCGATGGTGCTCTCGTGTCTCTGATTGTCTGTTTCGTTCTGTTTCTTCATTTGATTACTGAATGTTTAAAAGTTGCCACGGCTTCCCTTTGTCTCGATGGGACCCCACCCCATAGGTTGCACCGTGGCGGTTCGGGCTTAACGTTATAATAAAATGGCTTATTTCTTCTCTGCCTTGCCAGTCTTGCCCTGGCTGCGGCTCATTGCCTGCTGCGCCTTATTCTTTGCATCATCGGCTGCTGCCTGCGCCTGCTGTGCGATGGCTTCCTGCTGCTTTGGCTTTTTGAAGGTATCCTCTACGGTGGTCGTGCCTTCCTTGATGGCGTTGTACACACCGCCCAGCTTCTGAATGTCCTCTGCCGTGACTTCCTCGGCAGATTTCCTGCCCAGGTATTCCAGCAGCATAAGGTCGGTCACTTGGTAAACCTGGAAGCAGGCAACGCAGCTCTTCCACTGGCTCTGCACGCCAGTCTGCTTGATGTGCTCAAGTGCCTTTGCCTGCACCTCCTTTACTACACTTGAAATCAGCACCTGCGGCACGACCTTGCAGATTGCGTTACGCTGTGCGATTGCCACCGCTGCATTGCCGACTACCACCTGCATATCCTGCGAGAAGGTGTAGCCCTTCGAGGTCAGAATGCTGCGCTTCACTTCCACGGAGTAGGCAACATTGCTCTCGAGGTCGTGGCAGATGCCTTGTGCCGTAATGGTCTTGCCATCGTTTGCGATGATGCGACCCGCAATGCGGAGGTTCTTCCAGCAGGCTGATATAATCTCGGTGAATCTCACGCTCGGACCCTCGATAATTGAAACCTGTCCGTCCTTGTTCTTGCGTTCGAGGTGATAGAAGCAGTTGTATGCCACATCATCGTCCATCGCTGCCAGTGCTACCATATTCTGCTTGCACTGGGCTATGTCTCTCGGGAACTTGTGCGCTGTTGCAATCTGTCCGTCAATCTCCGAGCGGTTGATGGCTTCCAGCATTTCGCCACCGCTTACTTGAATAATCTCATTTTCCATAATTCGTTCAATTTCTAGTTCAACATATAATTAACTCTAGTGGAAGGCAGGGGATTCGAACCCCAGTTGAAACCTAAACATTCCCTTCCTTTGTAGGGCGCACGCTGTCAGTTTCCGCATATTTGCAGTAAACACTAACAACTAAAAAAACTTTAACCATTCTAACCAGTATGAATCTTTGCGTGCGCCCTTTGCCCACCGCTGTGGGGATTTCAGTGTCAAATAACCGTTATAATAATTTATGAATCCTAAACAAGTTGAGCCATAAGGCGGTCGAGTCTGCTTTCGCTGAAAGCGTCCATCGGGTCTTTGGCTGCGTGCTGGCTGTTCTCCTCCAGCCAGTCGTCCATCACGTCCTGATAGTTTACGCAGCCCTCGATGGCTTCCTCAAGCCGCTCGCTGTCGTTATTGCTGCTCTTGTGCGTCACGACCGCTATGTTGCCCACGCTGTCGCACCATACGCAGATACCTCCTGCCTTGGTCTTGATGTCCACCCTTGCAACCGCTGGTCGCTGTGGGTCTCGGTCTATCTCCAGCCAGATGGCTTCGTACATCTTCTTCCTGCACTCCTCGATTATCTTCCTCATTTGTTACCTCCTCTCTGATTGAATATGTAACTTTGGAAGGTCTCACGGCACGACTTCAATATCTCGTTGTCCGTTCCGTCCAGTGGTATGAGCGGTATATTGTCCAGTGCAACGCATAGGTTGCCTTTAAACTCTCTGTACTGGATTCTTCGCTCTGCCTCCAAATAGCACTTGTTGTTCAGTTCGCAGCACTTTCTGGTCTTGCGGTTCGCCTTCCAGTTAGTGATAAGCCAGCAGATGTCTGTGTACTTCACGATCATCCTGCGCATATTGATTGATAACTTGCTCATAGGGCAACCCTCCACGCTCTCTTGATTTCTGCGCCCTCGATAACCTTGCGGTTGTCGATTCTGCGGAACTTGACCTTCATCTTTCCAGCCTGCACCCATCTGCGCAGGGTGTTGCGATGGATGCCCAATGCCTTGCAGGTCTCTGTCATTGTGTATCTGCCTGCATCAGCTACCTTTGGTTCTATGTTAGTCATATTATGCCCTCCAAAAGATTAAAGTTAGTACTATGGCAGCAAATGTCACTGATAAGAACTCGTCACTTGTAACAATCTCGATAAACTTCTTCATACGCTCTGAATGTTTAAATGGTTCTACTTACTTGCGCACGGCTGCACGTCTCTTCTTAGCAGGTAACACTCCAGCCTTGACGAGACAGTCACGCACGGTCGGTACGGCTGCACGTCTCTTCTTAGGTGTAATAACTCCAGCCTTGATGAGGATAACACGCACGTTCTGCTGGGTGCAACCAACACGCTGTGATACTGCGAGCATTATTCTGCTGTCCGAAGTCTCGGCAGGTGCCTTTGCCCGGAAATCTGCAAACATCGCAATGATGTTCTTCTTTCGTTCGTCCTGCTGCTTCTGCAGCGGTGTTCGAAAATCATAATTGAAATTTTCTCCCATTTTTATTTGTATTTTAAATTATTTTCTTTATCTTTGCAAATGAGTTTTTAAACTCGCTTTGAAATTCGAGTGCAAAAATAAAAAAAATATTTTGGAATATAAAACATTTAGAGGTGATTTTAATTTTATTTTAATATTATTTAATTTTGTTTTAATATGAACGGAGAAGAACTGAAACAATATATAAAGCGCTCGGGAATGTCCGTTGCTGCTGTTGCGGAGGAGTTAGGAACTAGTCCGCAGAACTTGAATGCGAAGTTTAATCGCAAGTCTATAAAGATAGATTTCTTTCAAAAGATAAAGGAAATCATCGACAAGTGTGCCCCTCCCCTACCAGCCGAGATGGAAGAGGCTGTTTTCGGTTCGAATAGCTCCAACGTTTCCCAGTCAAGTAGCGATGCTGCCTTAGCTGCTGAAAACAAGCTTCTGCGAGAACAGAATGAGTTCCTGCAAAATCAAGTTAAAACCCTGCTTGCCATTGTCGGGCAGAAATAATTTAGTAACTTTGCAGCGCAATGTGGATAGAAAAATTAGGCTCGTACTTCGTTGATGTGTCGAAATATATCTTGACTGGTGTCGTGATTAGTTCGCTATTCAAGGATTTCGAGGATAAAGTATTAATTTATATAGTTGGAATCGCCCTAGCCTTCCTCTGCTTGGTCGTGGGTCTCGTACTCAGCAACAAAAAGGATGAAAAGGGCAAAAAGGAAAAGGAGAAATAAATTATGGGAGTATATTTAGCTTTCTTGTTCGTGGGAGTGCCTTGTATGGTGTTCCTCGCATTCTGTCTCACTGGAAACGGAAAAAAATGGCTTAGACAAAATAACTTGCTTTAGCCTATGGAATTAGCAACTTTATTTATGTTCATCGGTGCGGTTATCGGCACCAGTCTCGTAATTTGGTCTAAGACTAAATCGGGGCAGAAGTGGTTGCGTGAACTTTAGTTCTCGCTCCAAGGTATAATATCAACTAAAATTCTAAGTAACGATGAAAGATGAGGATTTCATAGAGCGGAAGGAGAAGATTCTTCTTGCCGCTCTCGGTAAAAGCTGGCTATGGAAGGCCAGCAGGTTGATAATAGGCATTATCCCTCCAGTGGGTGCGTTTGTGATGCTGGTGCACTGCACTCTGCTCGCATTCGGCTATCGGGTAAAACTCACGGAGTGGGTATTCGACTGCTCACTGTTCGGGTTCATCGCCTGGATCATCGTCAGCCTAGCCTATGGCTTCTGCTGGGTGCATCGAGCGTTCGCTACCTACGGAGTGCTGATCTCGTTCTGCATCGACTTCCAGCGTTCCTTCGGGTTCGGGGTTTTTCGCCAGCCGCTGCACCTGCTGATGGTCGCCCTAGGGCTGCTGCTCTTCTTCGTCTTCTTCAAGAAAAAGGCTTGGAATGAGTTTTACGATAGAAATATTAATCATTTAAATAAATAGCGTATGGGAAGTTTCATTAATGGGCTGGCAAAGGGTTTCATTCGCTCTGCTATCAATCAGGTAGGAAGGGATGCTGGTCGTGTAGTCAGCAATAACATCTATGGCGATGCTCACTCTATACCGCACCGCAATGTTTCCGCTGGCGGTGCTGGTCGTATAACTGGCGTTGGTAAGGTCGAGGATGAAGGAACTGTAATCATCGAGCCTTCTGAAGGAAAAGCTATTGCTTGGTGCGTGGTTGCTCTCTTCTTCAATTTCCTAGGTGCAGTCATCCTTCTTGTCGTTGGCTACAGAAAGCTGAAAAACAAATACGTTGCAAGTGCTTGGCATTATGAATCCCAGGCGGTCTATGTCGCTGATGGTCGCTATAAGGCTGGGGAGCGTTATGATGGGCACCAGTTAAGCAGACGAAAGATAGAGGTTTCTGCTGATGAGTTTATGATTGAAAAGAATGAGAAAATTGCAAAGATATATCTTTACGCTGGCTTTGCAATCTTCATTTGCTGCTTATTTGTTACAATTGCATCATTATGAAAAAGATAATAATATTATTAGTGCTTGCGCTTGTGTGCGTGGGTGTGCAGGCGCAAAGCAAAAATATAAAGACAATGCTCTTCTCAAAGCTGGGGTATGATGTGCAGGGAAAAGACACAATCTATTACGTTACGCTCTTGCAGTATCATAATTCATTGTCGTTCATCGGAAGAAACTCCTTGGTCGAGAATATGCAAAAGATACTCAATACCAAATTGAAAAAGGGAGAATCGTTTCAGCTCACAAACCCTGCAAAAGATGTCGTTTCATACAAAAGTAAGACAGCATTTTGGGTTAACCGAACATTCGCAATAAGTAAGGCTACAGCTGCAAAAACGCTTCGTGCCATCGGTATAGAGGCGTACACCCAACGAGAAAAGAACGCTAGAAACGACAGTATAGATGATGCGTACAAATTTTCGTATTGATTACCTTCTCGCCTACGAGGAATACCTGCCAGTGCTCACCCCTTCCGAGGTGGATGGGCTGCTGGCTTCTCGCCCCTCGCTGGCTCAGTTGCAGGACTGGTCGCAAAGATTGAATAACCATCGGGCAAGGCTGGAAAGCGTTTTCAGTCGTGCCTACCAAAAGTTAAAAGAATAATATGGAAGATAAAAAACTGATGTCCGCTGATGTGGATATAGCCGTGCGCTTCTTCGATGCCCTAGACCGCTTGAAGGCTGACGGCTGCATAGGAGGTCTTAAGACGATAACGGACCGGTACGGTCTCAACCGCTGGAACACAATATCCCTTCGAGACAAGCCTGCCGAGTGCTACGGTCGCTTCCGTCCGTCCTGGGTTCAGTTCCTGGTACGCGACTATCACGTCAACCCATACTGGCTGCTCCTTGGTTCTGGTGACTTCTACGCATCCGGCTTCACGTCTGAAATCGTGAAAAACCTGAATAAAAACTGCACGGAAAAATAACAGCAGTATTAAGTGTTTAATTTTCAATCATTTAAAGCATACGTTATGATTTTAAGTACAACTCCAACTATAGAAGGCCACCCTATCCGTGAATATCGTGGCGTAGTGACTGGCGAGACCATCATTGGTACCAACTTTGTAAAGGATTTCTTTGCCAGTGTTCGTGATGTAATCGGCGGAAGAAGCGGTTCTTACGAAAGCACCCTCCGCGAGGCAAAGGATACAGCCCTCAGAGAGATGGCCGACCGTGCCGCATCCCTGGGCTGCAACG
>ERZ1023818.45-NODE-45-length-39995-cov-22.340536_pt1 | contig 39995 bp, 57 predicted proteins | sample MGYA00380378_ERZ1023818 | MGnify/ENA primary metagenome ERZ1023818 (study PRJEB33179, sample SAMN07449062) | human gut metagenome | biome: Human-gut; feature: Human associated habitat; material: Faeces | host: Homo sapiens | place: India:Kasaragod | collected... | reverse complement strand
CCGAAAGGCGAGACCGGCGCCACCGGCCCGCAAGGACCGACGGGAAAGCAGGGGCCGACAGGCCCCACTGGCCCAGCGGGCTCGCAAGGACCGCAGGGTATACAGGGGCCTAAAGGCCCGACAGGCCCGCAAGGGCCGATGGGCCCGCAGGGGCCGAGCGGTGGTAAAATCAATGACACGAGGAACGACAACCAGCCACCGAGCTGGTATATGAAGAACCATCCACACGAGACCGTGGTCGAGTTCAAGACGACGACAGCTATCGGGCTTTCGGGCAGCGAGACTTATGCGACCCTCGTCACCTTCGTGCAATGGGGCGACAGTAGTGGCGGGTACCCGAAGCAGGTCGCCATGAGCGGCGCAGACATATGGTGGCGGCGCGGCGGGTCAGATTCTTCGTGGACTGCATGGCAGCACATCCTCGATACCATCGACCAGAACACGACGTGGATCATGGCCCATCGTGTCGGCGAGTACTTGGAGACGGACGGCTCGTTTGACCCGAACAACATCGGCGGCACATGGGTACAGGTACCGAGTATCGGGCCGCACACGTGGCTCAGGACTAAGTAAAGGAGAGAACATGGCAAAGACAGAGAATTTCACCCACTACACCTGCGACCGATGCGGCACGGATGCGTACCTCCAGCAAGGCGCCGCGGCGGCTGGGGACTGGCGTGAGGTCGAGCGCTTCGACCAGTATGGCAGCATGGCCACGCGCCTGCTATGCAAGGGGTGCACGGACGAGTATAAGAAGCTCGCTGCCAAGCATGACGGTGAGTTCCAGCAGTTCATGAGCAACGCGAAGGAGTAGTAACATGGCATTTGAAATCGTGGACGGCATGACGGGGACCAAGCACATCAGCTCGGATGACTTGTCGGCGCTAAACATCGCCACTGTCGGTAAGGCTGATTGCGTGCTCGGTTACGGCGACAACTTCAAGCTGACGATGCAGAGCGCGAACTCAGCGACGCTCGGCACCGGCGTGGGCATGGTTGGCGGCAAGCGCTTCTGGAACCAGGCGGCGACGAACCTGACCGTCCAGAGCGGCACGCAGGGCCAGAAACGCAACGACCTCGTCGTGGCCCGCTACGCGAAGACCAGCGCGGGTATCGAGAGCATCACGCCCGTCGTCGTCAAGGGCACGCCCAGCACGGGGACGGCGGCGGACCCCGCAACGACCTCCAACGACCTGAAACTCTGGCGCATCCCGCTGGACGGCATCAGCGTCGGCACGCCCGTGAGGCTCTTCGACCCCGTGGCCTCGCTCAAGTCCGTCGGGGAATCAGTATTTCAGGACACGTTCTATTGGCTTTATTCCGATGCGGGCTCCGGTGAGGTAATATTCTACGCCAGAGGCGGCATAGCGACACTCACGATCATTGACATCACCAACATGGACCCTGGGACACCATGGAAGATTCCGAATGTCATTCCGTACAAATTCCGACCGGAATTCAATTTTTATGGCACGCTCTCGCATAAACAGAGCAATAACATTGGACAGGTATGGATCCCCGGCAAATATGCCGACGACGCGCATACATACGTCTACGCAGGCATATCCACTCATTCAAAGACAAATTCGCTCAACGGTAACGTCACATGGATCTACGCCGAGCCGACTAATCGTGAGCCCAACGAGTAATCCATATCTACGATCGAGTCTAAGGTCTTTAGCAACATGATCGTTGAGGGCTTCGCACAGGGGCAGCACAGTCATCGTTTTCGTTTAAGAGGTATTTGATGTTTAACTATATAACCACAACTGTTGTGACCACGATTATGGGTACAATAATCGGTTGGTTGTTAAACGCGATCAAAACCAACACCGGGCAATTGTATAACATATCGCGTCGTGAACACGAAGAACGCGTACAAAATCGTGCCATGCTCGGTGAGTTACTGTTTTACCGGCTCGAAGATCTACACCGGCGTTTTGTCATCGAAGGCCATCCATGCTCGGCTGCCGATAAACAGCAAGTGGATGATGTCTACCACCATTATCACGATGAATTGGGGCTTAACGGACCCGGTACACATATGTATAATGAGATCATGGAAGCACATCAAGAATAAGGAGTAATTATGCAATACCTTCTGCCGGATAAAGTTTATAATGTTCTCAAGTGGGTCGGCCTCGTCGCCCTGCCTGCTGTGGCGACTTTTGTCGGCACTGTCGGCACTGCGGTCGAGTGGCCTATGACCACAATCGCCGTGACCGTCATCACAGCTGCCGGCACCTTGGTCGGCGCGCTCATCGGCGTGACGACTGCGACTGCGAAACCGGCGAGTGAGTAATGATTGACAAGGTTATTGGAAAGGGTGAGTGATTTGGGTATCAAAGTAAATGCCGATGTGGCTGGATGTCTGCCTAAGCCTCACCCTACTCAACGAGTGCCTATCGTTCGACGATTGGCATTAGGTGCAAGTACGGTCGCTATCGCACTTGCACTCACAGTACCGACGACGAGTTATGCCTACGAGCGTATCACTAATTATGTCAGCAATGGGCATGGGCCGCTGTCACCGCAGTACCTCGTGATCCACGAGACGGCTAACCCGGGCGCGAGTGCGTGGAATCACGTGCTTTTGTGGTCGCGTGACGATACCTACGCAGTGCATGATGTCATGGAGCTAGACGGCTCTAAAGTGTACGATACCGTACCGCAGAACCGCCTGTGCTGGCACGTCGGCAATGGCAATTGGTGTACGATCGGCATCGAGCTGGCACATGCCACAAATGCCACTGATTTCGCCAAGCAATGGACCGAGGCTGTGAAGTGGGCAGGCGACACGCTCCGCGCTCATGGTTGGGACACCAGCCGCCTGCTTAGCCATTACGAGGCCGCACGTATCTGGGGCGGATCTGACCACACTGACCCGATCGGTTATTTCCGTCAGTACGGTAAGACTTGGAGCGATTTCAAGCGCGATGTCGCCACCTATATGGGTAGCGGCTATATCGCGCCGATAGCACCGACGGACGGCAATGGAGGCACGTACCAGCCTTCCACCTCTGCCACGCGTACAAGTTTTCCGAAGTCCACGGGCAAGTCGGTCAATATCCACTATGCCCTCCATAACCGTTATGGCGCATGGAATAATGCTGTCACCAACTTCAACGACGCCAACAGCGAGGGCTTTGCCGGTATGCCCTACGGCTCCCACGACATGCTTATCGCTTGGGTCGATAGCGGCACCCTGCGCTATCGTGTTCACACCAAGGAAAGCGGCTGGCTTGACTGGGTGCAGGCCGCTAATTACAACGATTCTGTAAATGGCATGGCTGGCATCTGGGGCCAGACAATTGATGGTGTGCAGATGTATTACATCACGCCGAATGGTGACTATAAACAGGTCTACTATCGTTCTCAGGATGTTGCCCATGCTGGCTACTGGGACGAAGTCTGCGACGACGGCTCCACCTACGGTGGCGATGATTATGCCGGTATATATGGTTACGCACTCGACCGTCTTCAGTGTTATATTTCGGACGGCACCCGCCGTTGATGGAGGATTGGAGAAAGCATGATGTTCGGTAACTACAACGCGTATCAACCTGTCGGCACACCACAACAATTCGCCATGGACCAGATGCAGCAGTTTCAGCAACGCGCTCAAATGCAGCAGAGCATGCAGCTAATCCGTGTCACTGGTATGGACGGGGCCAAGGCATACCAAATGCCTCCCAACTCCGTCGTGCCACTGTTCGACGCAGACAACGACATCATGTATGTTAAAAGCACGGATGGTGCCGGTTTCCCGACCATCCGTGCTTTTGCATTTCAACCGGTTGAAGACAAGCCTGAACCGGCACAGCAATATGTGACGCGTGACGAGTTCGATGCAGCGATGAAGCACTTGAGGGAGGCGATCGACAATGGCGAGTAGCCTGTTCGGTGGCGTACAGAAACCAAACCCCTTGCAATCTGCAATGCAGGCTGTCAACATGATGCGTCACGCGAACCCAGAGCAAGTCATGCACCAGATGATGCGCGACAACCCGCAGTTCGCAGAGTTCATCAACGCGAACAAGGGCAAGAGCCCCGAGCAGATCGCGAGTGAACACGGTATCGATATAAATGCAATTAAACAGATGTTTGGGTAGTGACACGGAGCGTACGGCCGTCGACCTACTTGAGCATATAAGATGTCTAGTATTAGAAAGGAATTGAGATGTCTATGTCTGAGTATTCACTTTCCGACATCGCGGCCGCTTCCGGTGAGTCCGGCTTCGGCGGCAACAATGCATGGTGGGTGATCATCCTCTTCGCGATGATTTTCGGTTGGGGCGGCAACGGCTTCGGTGGCAACCGCAATGCCGGCGAGCAACCCGTGACTGAGGCCGGTCTGTGCAACGCCATGAATTTCAATGACCTGGCAAACCAGGTCGGGCGTATGAACGACCAGATGCAGACGCAGTTCATGCAGACCAGCCAAGGCCTCGCGTCTGTCGGCTATGAGAACCTGCGTAATTTCTCCAACACGCAGGACACCATCAAGGACGGCAACTATTCACTATCGTCCCAGCTTGCAAATTGCTGCTGTACCACCCAGCGCGGTATCGATTCCGTCAATTACAATGGCGCGATCAACACCGCTGCCATCCAGCAGACTGTGACAGAGCAGACGCAGAAGGTCCTTGACACCATCACCGGCAACCGCATGGCCGACATGCAGAACCAGATCAACCAGCTCCAGCTGTCCCAGGCGATGTGTGGCGTTGTACGCTACCCCAACACCTTCGCCTATAACGCTGGCCCGTCGCCGTTCTGTGGTAACGGTTGTTGCAGTGTGGCAAACATCTAACGAATATTCGATCTATAAGGCATTTCCGCCTGGGCAAGATAGGGGCATGGCTCAGGCCGTGCCCCTATTTCAATAGAAAGGACAAATCATGTCGTGCAAATCTGCAATCTACGCCGCCGACCCGTCTGGCACGGTGCTCACGCTGTCTACTGCTACCGGTACGGTTATCCCGCTCGGTACAACTGTCCGCCGTTTCGGCTGCAATGCCGTCCTGTCTGGTAACGGTGTCCTGCTCAATGGTCAGGGTTATTTCAATGTCGACGCCAGCGTCACGTTTACGCCTACTGCTGCCGGTACATATACCGTCACGCTCTTCAAAGACGGTGTCGCCGTGCCCGGCGCCACACAGACCATCACTGCGGCAGCCGCGGGCACTGTGCCGGTCAATATCCCGGCAATCGTGCGTAACCAGTGTTGCGACAGCACTTCGACGCTCACGATTGTGGTCACCAGCGCGACCGTTCCGGCGACTGTCACGATTGACAACACCGCGGTCGTCGTAACGAAACTCTAATGACAGAACAGGAATTCTGGCACAGTATCTTGGCGATCAACATGGCAAACTTCATGGTCAACATGGAGAACCTTGCAGTTAACCGCGAGATCTTGGCCAGGGCTAAAGAAAGGGATGCCGTCGAGGCATCCCTTTTGCAAAGTATATTGGACGAATTGAGAGAAGGTAAAGATGCCGGTAATTGATGTGTTCGCAAAGGTATCTGACCACCTAATCGACGGCATGATGATGCACGAGCAGATGGCAGATTACTATAACTTCCTCGGTTTGGACGGTTTCAAGCGACTGCATGAGTACCATTTCCTCTGTGAGACAATTTCCATGCGTCGCATCCACCGCTATTTCGTCGACCACTGCAACCAGCTTTTGCCGATGGCGAATACAAAGCACATTGACGTCATCCCTGTCGAGTGGTCGAATTTCACACGACAAGCGGTCGAATCGGAAACGAAGTCTAAGGCTGTCGAGACGGGTATGCGTGAGTGGTGTAAGTGGGAACACGAAACGAAAGAGCTCTATGCGAAGTCGGTTAAAGACCTCTATGATGCAGGTGAAGTCGCCGCGGCACACGTGATCTGCGAGCTCGTGCGAGATGTCGACGATGAATGCAAGTATGCCGACCGCTTGGCGCTCAAGTTGAGTGCTGTCGATTACGACATGCAGGTCATCGTACCTATGCAGCATGAGCTGCACGAGAAATATAGGAAGAAGCTACATGACGTCGGGAAGAAACTCAGTTAGGGGTGAATGGAAATGGTGTCGATTGAGACCATCGAAGAGGAGATCCTCGACCTGGAGAAGCGCGACACGTCTTATGCCGTATGCGAAAGGCTGGCGTGGCTGTATACCGTTCGCGACCACCTCAAAAAGCCTACTGTAGACGACGCGGTGGCAGAACAGCGTATTACCGACGAGCTCACTGGGTCTGAATTCCTGAAGGCTGCATCCAATGTGGACTATGCGGCACTCATGGGAGTGCTTGACAACCATATGTCATGCATCAAAGCCGTATGCCCGAAGGAATACGACGCCGTCATGTCGCAGATCTACGCATTACGATAGCTATTACCTGTCAAACAGTGTCAACCACCTGTCACACACTTAAAAGGGCCAGTGTGACAGGTGTTTGCATTTCTACGTCGTATTTCTCATCACCTGTCAAGCTGTCAAACAACAAGGGGCCCCTATATTAGATATTTTTATATCTATATATCTAATAGGCCTTATATAAATATAAAAAAGTCAAATTATCTAAGGATAGGGGAGAAAACTGTGTGACAGTGTGACAGGCAGTGAGAAACACGACGTAATGATGCAACTTACTGTCAAACAGGCCTGAAATCAGCGGTGTGACAGGTGTTTGACAGTGTGACAGGTATTTCGAAAAAGTTATAAAAACTCGAATAAATCAAAAGAAAACGTAGTATAATGAGATCCGCCGATCGAAGGAGGTGAAAGATGAAAAGCCTATATGAAACTATTCGCGAGTTCGGCGATACCCAAAGTGGGCTCGCGCGAATGCTCGGCATCACCGAATCGACGTTGTCGTGGAAGATCAACGGCAAAGCCGAGTTCAAACAGTCGGAGATCAAGGCTATCGCCGACCGGTACGACTTGACTGGCGAGGAAATCAAGTCGATGTTCTTCGCGTAATGGGCCTGTTCGCTTACCAGCAGGCAGCCCTCGACCGTGTCCGTGGTAAACGCAGTTGCGCTTTTTACCACGACATGGGCCTCGGCAAGACGTTCACCGGTGCCGAGAAGTTGATATCGGACAAGTGTTGGCATTTGGCCTTGGTCGTATGCCAGAAGTCGAAAGTTGCCGATTGGGTCGGCCATTTCGCGAACTACTATGACATCGACGTCGTCAATTTAACCAAGCCGCATGCTATGGAAGGTTTCGAACGGCGTATCTGTGACCCACATGCACGGGATGCAGTCGGCGTTATCAATTACGACCTGTTATGGAGACGCCCGGAACTTCAGGCGTTGAAGTGCTTCGCATTGATGTTCGACGAGTCATCGTTGCTGCAGAACAAGTCATCGAAGCGTACCAAGGCTGCGATGAAACTGGCTGCAAGGGCGAATGAGCTCGTCTTGCTATCGGGCACGCCAGTCGACGGCAAATACGAACGTCTGTGGACGCAACTCAACATGCTCGGCTGGCACATTGACGAGAAACTGTTTTGGCGGCAATATGTCGAATCTGAGACGACGATGCGTGAGGGTTTCCCGATCACGAAGGTGACGGGTTATAAGAACGAGGAGAGGCTGGTGCGCAAGATGAAGGAGCTCGGTTGCGATTTCCTCAAGACCGACGACGTCATCGACCTACCTGATCAGCGTTTCATCCGTATCGACGTGCCGATGAGTGAGTATTACCGCAAGTTCGCCAAGACGAACATCATCACGGCGTTCGGCCGCGATTTCGTCGGCGACACAGTGTTCGGTGACCTCACGGCAAAACGCCAACTGGCTGCTGCGTATTCACGTGCCAAGCTCGAGGCGTTCGGCGATTTGCTGGATGGCACGAGTAAACGGCTCGTCGTGTTTTACAATTTCGACGTCGAGCTCGAAGGGCTCACGGCGGAGTTGGAGAAGCGGTACAGGCCGTATGGCGTGCTCAATGGCAAGGCGCATGACCTGTCGCCGTTTTTCGATACCGACGACGGGGTCGCGCTTATCCAGTACCAGTCTGGTGCAATGGGCGTGAACTTGCAGCAAGCCGACACTTGCGTCTATTTCTCGCCGCCGCTCGCGTCATCGCTCTTCGAGCAGTCGAAGAAGCGTATCCACCGTGTCGGCCAAGACAAGCCATGCACGTATTACGAGCTGGCATCGAAAGGCACGGTCGAAGAGAAGATCTACGACACGCTGGCGATGCGACGCGACTACACAGAGAAGCTGTTCGAGATGGGAGGTGATTAGTTGGCAGGTGAGAAGAACTTCGAAAACCGTCTGAAACGGTGGCTCGATTCGCAAGGCGTATGGCATGTTAAGTTTTTCGCCAATCGCAATACACGGGCTGGTGTGCCTGACATCTTGGCATGTGTCAACGGCCGTTTCGTCGGAATCGAGCTCAAAGGTCCAAACGGCAAGCCGTCGCCGCTGCAGGTCTACCACTGTGGGAAGATTACGGAGAGCGGAGGCATAGCCGTTATCGTCTGGCCGGACGATTTCGCCCAATTCAAACTGCTGGTATCACGCATGAAGGAGAAAGGAGGAAACTGCGATGTTCAAGACCTCATATTCGAGGGTAGGTACCTTCACCCAGTGCCCGCGTAAATTCGAGCTCAACTATGTCGACGGCCTCGAAGTGCCGTTCAACTGCGACGCGGCGAACCCGCTCGTGATCGGCACGATGCTCCACGAATGCATCGAGGTTGGTGTCGACGAGGCAATCGCGAACTACAAAGCCGCGTACCCCGTCATGACTGACCTTATGGTCAACGAGCTCATGAAGATTCGCGTACTCGGCCAACGTGCTCGCGAGCTCGCATGGGGCATGTTGGACGACGATGCCGACCCGGTATTTGAGACAAAGGTCGAGGACGACAGCGGTTTTGTAGGGTTTATCGATATGCTCATCCCGCGTGGCAAGGGCTTGTGGACGATGCTTGATTTCAAGTATTCGAATAATGTCGACAGGTACCTTGAAAGCGGGCAGCTGAGCGTCTACAAGTATTTCTACGAGAAGACACACCCTGGTGAGATCATCCAAGATATGGCATTCCTGATTGTGCCCAAGACGATGATCAGGCAGAAGAAGACCGAAGACCTCTATCAATTCCGCGAGCGCCTCGCTGCGACATTGGAAGACATGTGGCCTACGCTGTACCGTGTTCAGTATGACCCAGAGAAAGTCGCCGATTTCGCAGTCGGCACTTGCACGATGGCTAACGCCGTCGAATTCCCAAAGCATGAGTCGCGTCTATGCGATTGGTGTGATTACAAAGATTTCTGTCTAGGAGGAAATGATATGCTTATCCTGCCCAAGAATGAACGCCGCCCTGAGGCTGTTATCACCGACCCCGATATGTGGATCTACGCCGATAGTTACGTCGGCAAGTCGACGTTTGTCGACCATTTCGATGATGTGCTGTTCATCAATACCGACGGCAACACCCAGAATATCACTAGCCCGTTTATCCAGATTGCCGACGAGCTCGTGACCGAAGGCCGCATGAGCCACAAGGTGCTCGCCTGGTCGAAGTTCCGCGAAGTCATCGACGAGTTGGAGAAGCACGACAATAGCTTCCACGTCATCGCGCTCGACCTGGTCGAAGACCTATACGAGCATTGCCGTTTCTATGTGTTCGACCAGCTCGGCATCAAGCACGAGAGCGACGGCGGCTACGGCAAGGGCTGGGACATGGTGCGTACTGAGTTCCTCAGCCAGATGAAGCGCTTGAAGTCCCTCGGCTACCGTATTATCTATATCTCTAAGGAACTCGTCACAGAGATCACGTATGCCAACGGTATGAAGGTCTCGACATTCAAGCCGAACCTGCCGGACAAGGTCGCGAACGTGCTCGCCGGTACTGTCACTATGACGCTCCGAGCATACATGGACGAGCGCGGTCATTTCCTCCAGCTCCGTAAGAATGAGAACGTCTTCGGTGGCGGCCGTATCGATTTCAAGCGTGACCGCTGCGACCTCACCGTCGAGGCATTCAATGCCGCACTGCTCGAGGCACAGGGCACGAAGGCCGAGGCCGAGAAGCCGAAGGCACGTAAGAAGGCAGAGCCTAAGCCTGAGGTTGAGGCTGAGACTGAGACCGAGGTCGTCGAGGAGCCTGACGCCGCGGAGGAGAAGCCGAAGCGCCGTGTGCGTAAGGCCAAGCCTGCTGCCGAGGAGGAACCGCCGTTCGATGCCGAGGAAACCGCAGAGCCCGAAGCTGTCGAGGAAAAGCCGAAGCGCCGCACCCGCAAGCGCCGCGTCGTCGAAGAGTAAATAGTATTTGACATCTGAAAGGATATATCATGGACTTCAGCAAGTTTGACAAGATGGTCGACATCGACGGCCTCAAGAAGGATATCGCCGATGCCGAGGCCAACGGTGGCGGTGCCGATTTCAAGGACGTGCCCCATGGCAGCTATGAAGTCGCGATCGACAAGCTCGAGCTTACCGAGACCAAGAAGACCGGCAAGCCGATGGCGTCGTGCTGGATGAAAATCGTGAGTGATGGCGAGTTCAAGGGCCAGCGCATTTTCATGAACCAGGTCATCACACAGGGTTTCCAGATCCACATCATGAACGCTTTCCTCCGTTCGCTGCTGCCCGAGGGTTCGGACATCGACGTCGAGTTCACAGGTTTTGCCGAGTATAACGACTTGCTGCTCGATATTGCCGAGTACGTCGACGGCAAATTCGAGTACGGTTTGGAGTACGGCGAGAACAACAAGGGTTTCAATACTTTCCAGATCACTGATATTTTCGAGCTTGACTAGGTGCGGCGATGCTCAATTTCTACGACTTCGAAGTTTTCAAACACGACTGGATGGTCGTAGTCATCAACCCTGTTGCACACGATGAGCGCGTCATCATCAACGATGCCGACGCGCTCACCGCGCTCTACGAAGAGCACAAGCGTGAGATCTGGGTAGGTTACAACAATCTCCATTACGACCAGTTCATTTTCAAAGGCATCTTGTGCGGCTTCGACCCGAAGGCGATCAATGATTTCATCATCGCCGAAGGCCATAAGGGTTGGCAGTATTCGAGTTTGTTGCGCAAGGTGTACATGGTCAACTACGATGTATTCCACCCGCGCACTGACAGGGGCCTCAAGACTCACGAGGCGTACCTCGGCAACGATATTTGCGAGACGACGGTGCCGTTCGACATCGACCGCAAATTGACTGAAGCCGAGATCGCCGAGACCGTAAAATACTGCCGCCATGATGTCGAGCAGACCATCGAGGTATTCATGCAGCGTAAAAGCGAGTTCGACGCCCGCATGGACCTGCTCAAAATGTTCGAGTTGCCATTGGTGTACCTCGGCAAGACCGACGCACAGCTCACGGCAATCATCTTGGGTGCCGAGCGGCCAGCGCGACCGCGTGACGACGAATTCGATATCGTGCCGTTGCCGTGCCTCGACCTAGGCCCGTATGATTTCATCCGTTCATGGTATCTCGACCCGGCGAATCAAGACTACTCGGCGACGCTTGATTTCGATATCGCGGGATGCCCCCACAAGTGTGCGTGGGGAGGCTTGCACGGTGCGATTGCCCAGTACGCCGGTGAGGGTTATTTCATCAATGTCGACGTCGAGAGTTATTACCCAGCCGAGATGATCGCGCACGAGCTGCTGTCGCGTAATGTGCAGGACCCGTCGAAGTTCAAGGGCATTCGAGACCACCGTATCGAATTGAAGCATGCGAAGGACCCTCGCCAGAAGGCATTGAAACTCGTCGTTAACGGCACTTACGGCGCCAGCAAAGACAAGTTCAATGCACTCTATGACCCGCGGCAGGCCAACATGGTCTGCGTCAACGGCCAGCTCATGCTTATCGACCTCATGCATAAGCTCGTTCGCGATGTCGATGCCGAGATCATCCAAAGCAACACCGATGGCGTGCTCATCCGCATGCCTGACGGTTTCGACGGCGGGCCTGACGCATTTTACGACCGCGTCGACGACGTGGCGTATGAGTGGGAGCACCGCACCGGCATGGGCTTGGAATTCGATGAGTTCACTCGTGTCTACCAGAAGGACGTCAACAACTACGTCCTCGTGGCGGCAGACGGTTCGATGAAGACGAAAGGCGCGTATGTCAAGAAGTTAGGTCCGCTCGACTACGACCTCGCCGTCGTCAACAAGGCACTTGTCGAATTTATGGTGCACGGCGTACCCGTCGAAGACACGATTGCGACTGATGATGATCTGATCGATTACCAGCGAGTCGTGAAGGTGTCTGGCAAATATAAGTACGGAGTGCATGGGCACGAGCGGCTTACAGACAGGTGCTTCCGAGTATTCGCGTCCACACGTGAGTCGGACGGCATGATCGGGCGGGTCAAGGCCGGCAAGGCCAAGCCCGAGAAGTTCGGCAACACAAGCGAGCACTCATTTATCGACAACGGCGACGTGCACGGCAAAAAGTGCCCTGACTATTTGGACAAGGCTTGGTATATACAGTTAGCGAAAACACGGTTAGCACAGTTTGGGGTGATGTGATGGATCGGCTATTTATCGGATATGTGAAACTCAATGGCAAGAAGTGTGCGCAGAAGCTGAAGGACGGCCGATACCTCACATTGGCCCAGGCACGCAAGCTCGACGGCTACGGCGGTGTGCTCGCGCCTGAGACGATTTTCATCGACGTCGACGACATGGCGCAGAGCGAGAAGCTGATGGACATCATCGAAGCCGAGCAAGTCGCGTGCAAAGTCATCGCGACGACCCGTGGCAAGCATTTCTATTTCGTAGGCTACCCACGAGGTATGAAGTGCAAGACACATGCACGCCTTGCCGTCGGCATCGATGCAGACATCAAAGTCGGCTCGAAAGCCACGTATGGCAGTTTGAAAGTCGAAGGCCACGAGCGTGACGTGATCTATGACATCGAGCCGGACGAAAGTTACGACGAGCTGCCGTGTTGGCTCAGGCCTGTGCACTACGCACCTGAGTTCGGTGAGATGGAAGAAGGCGACGGCCGCAACCAAGCGTTATTCAACTACATCTTGACGCTGCAGTCGGAGGGTTTCACGAAAGACGAGGCGCGCGGGACCCTGGACATTATCAACCGGTATATGTTCGAGAAGCCCATGGAGCAGCAAGAGCTGAGTGTCGTCTACCGCGACGACGCTTTTGCCGAAGATGTGTTTTTCAATAAGGGCACGTTCCTGTTCGACAAGTTCGCCGAATACCTCAAGAACGAGCACCGCATCGTCAAGATCGGCCATCAGCTCCACGTATACCGCGACGGCGTCTATGTATCGGGCAATCTACTCATCGAGAACGCGATGATCCAACATTTGCCTATGCTGTCGAAAGCCAAGCGTACTGAGGTGCTCAATTACCTCGACGTGCTCATCCAAGACGATGCACCCGCAGCCGATGCCGATTACATTGCCTTCGCCAACGGCGTGTATGACCTCAAGACTGGTGAGCTCATGCCGTTCTCGCCGGAGTTCATTATCACGAACCGCATTCCATGGGAGTACGACCCGACGATTTGGTCTGAGTTCACCGACAAGACGCTGCATCGCCTCGCCTGCGGTGACGACGGTATCTATGCATTGTTGGAGGAGGTCATCGGTTACCTATTTTATCGACGCAATGAGCTCCGTAAGAGTTTCATTTTGGTCGGCGACAAGGCCAATGGCAAGTCGACTTATTTGGATATGCTCAAGACACTGCTCGGCGACAGCAATACGTCTGCCCTCGACCTGGCTGAGCTCGGTGAACGATTCAAGACAGCGGAGCTGTTCGGTAAGCTGGCCAACATCGGCGACGACATCGGCGACGAGTTCATCGCAAACCCGGCGATTTTCAAGAAACTCGTAAGTGGTGACCGCGTCAATGCCGAGCGTAAAGGCCAAGATCCGTTTGATTTCTCGAGTTACGCGAAACTGCTGTTCTCAGCGAATTCGATGCCACGCATCAGGGACAAGACCGGTGCCGTACTCGACCGCATCGTGCTTGTGCCATTCAAGGCGACGTTTTCGAAAGACGACCCTGACTTCGACCCGTACATCAAGTATAAGCTCCATTCGCCTGAGGTCATGAGCCACTTGATCAATATCGGCCTCAAGGGACTCGAGCGTGTTTTGGCAAATCGTTCATTCACAATGCCGGAAGTCGTCGTCAAGGAGATCGAGGATTACCACGTCGCCAACAACCCCGTCCTCGGTTATTTCGAAGACACACCCGTCGACGAGGTGGTGAACGAGTCGACAGCACTTGTATACGATTACTATATGGCCTGGGCTATCAGGAATAACCTGAAGCCACTCGGCCAAAACGAGTTCACCCGCCAGGCAAATAAACACTATGGCCTGACAAGCAAGACATGCCGCATCAACGGCAAACGTGTACGTATTTTCGTAAAGGAGTAAGCCATGCCTATCATTATCGAAGGCCCTGACGGTGCCGGCAAGTCCACGCTCGCGAAGTCGTTAGCCGGAGCGCTCGACATGAACATTCTGAAAATGACCGCCAACGGCGGCCAGTCTGTGCCGGAGTATCTGCAGAAGCTCGCATGCGATGGTGTCATCATCGACCGCTGCTGGGTGTCGGAACAGATATATTCCGACCTGTTCGACCGCGAGCCCCGTATCAGCAACAGTGATGCTGAGGCGTTGACGGAGTTTTGCGGGCTCGTCGGTATCCCGATCATCGTGCTTTTGCCCCCACTCCATGTCGTCATCAGCCGCTTGAACGTGCGTGGCGATGAATACGCCGATGTCGTCTGCCCGAATATCGTCGAGATCTACAAGCGTTATCAAGAGTGGGCTGAAGAGCATGACAATGCGATTGTGCTCGAAGACAACAACGCGGCGATTGCCATGGAAGAGGTGCTCAAATGCATGTTGTAGGCAAGTCGATGAATGACATCTACCGCCAGCTCTGTGGCAAAATATCGGTGCAAGGTCATGAAGTCGCAGGCACTAAAGAACTGTGCAATAGTGGTTTCACACTGCTCGATATCACCGACAATATCGCGACGGTCCGAACGAGTTTTTCGCTCTCGTACATGTTGGGCGAGCTCGCATGGTATTTCACAGGCCGTGACGATGTCGAATTCATCTCGAAGTTTTCTTCGTTTTGGAAGCACATCAGCGACGACGGCGTGACAAATCGATCTGCGTACGGCGCTATCGTATTCAACCGCTATGGCTTCGACCAGGTCGCACAGGTCATCGACACCCTCAAGCGTGACCCGTATTCGCGCCGTGCAGTTATCAATTTCAATGTGCCGAACCAAGAGCGATTCGAGACGAAAGACGAGATCTGCACTATCGCGCTTGTGTTTGAGCTCCGTGACGGCAAGCTCGATTGCACCGGCATTATGCGCTCCAATGATGTGTGGCTTGGCACGCCATACGATGTCGTGTTCTTCACCGAGTTGCAGAAGCATATCGCGAATGAACTCGGTGTCGGTTACGGCAAGTATACACATTTCGCGGTGTCGCTCCATGCGTATATGAAAGACATCGACCGCGTCCATGAAGTCTGGGGTGTCGATAACGGCGCGCCACGCCTCAAGTTCGACATCGAGAAGTTTTTGGCCCATATCTCGGAGATCGAACATATCGCGACATCGTCTGACGAGCCGAAACACGACATCGCTGTTTATTGTTTCGATAACGACATCATTATGGAGGTAAACGATGAAAATTAAAATCAACCGTATCGCAGAGGTCGCTGAAATCAAGCTCCCTGCCCGTGCGCATTACAACGACGCAGGCGCCGACGTCTATACCACTTTCGGCGAGACCCTGAAACCACATGAGACCCGCCGCATCCCGTTGGGCTTCTCGCTCGAGCTGCCCGACGGTGTCATGGCATGCGTATTCCCCCGATCTGGCATGAGCCTCGAAGGACTCGTCTGCGAACTGCCGCCGATCGACTCCGGCTATACCGGCGAGGTGCATGCGATCGTCACCAATTTGACCGATAAGTTGAAGAAGGTTCCCGGCGGCACACGCATCGGCCAGCTAGTCGTCATGCCCATCGTGTTGGCTGATTTCGTCGAGCAGTTGGGTGCGGAGAGGGGCGACGGTGCTTTTGGGTCGACCGGCGAGGCCTAGTAAGGCAGAGTATTACCTCGATATCGCACTGGCGGTGGCGGCCAGGTCGACGTGCCTGCGCCGCCGCTACGGCGCCGTAATTGTTGCCAACGACGAGATCATCGCGACCGGCTATAACGGTGCCGCACGCGGCGATGTCAACTGTATTGACACAGGCGTATGCCATCGCTGCGGGCACGGGCATAACGACGGCGATTATGGCTCATGCCCCGCGGTACACGCCGAGATGAACGCCATGTTGTCGGCCTCGCGCTCTGAGATGATCGGTGCGACATTGTACTTGGCCGGCGTCGACCTCGAGACTGGTAAGCGCATCCCGCCTGATGAGATATCACCGTGCCCCGTGTGCATGCGCATGATCGGCAATGCCGGTGTCGATGTCGTCACAAGTGCATAGTAAATAGAAGAACGCCCCAGACGCTCAATTGCATCTGGGGCGTTCTCCTCACAAAGGAGGAAGGTGCGGTGGCCCAAAACCGCACCTCCTATTTTATCACATACTGTTAGCAGCGGACGAGCTCCATGACGAGCTCGGTGGCGTGCTCGTAAGTAAGGCCCTCGGCATCGGCGTAGGCCTGGACGGCTGCGCGGGCGTCCTCGTAAGTGGCGGTGTGGGCCTTGTAGTCGAAAACCGTATCGATTGCGTTCTGGAAAATCGTCGTGCTCTCGAGCTGCTTGGTGGTCATGGTGTTTCCTTTCTTCTTTTGGTTGACAAGATTATATTACCCGACAGCTACCTGAAAGCACATACTCATTTCAAAATAATTTGATTATATTCAAATTATTTTGAAAATAGCTATTAGGCGTTGACCCACTTGAGGGCGTTCTTGATGCAAAGCTGCTTGTTCACATTCTCGAACTCTTTGCGACAAATCAATTTCCATGCGCCACGGTTGGTGGCCTTGAAACGGCAGTAGTGCACGCAATTATCGTCGAGGACGATCTTCACACGACGGCCGCAACCGATGATCTCATATGCCTCATTGAACGGCTGCTTGAAAGCAACGCGCTCGAGCTTGATGGCGTCATCGAAAGTCTTAGTCATGGTGTTTCCCTTCCTCGTGGTTGACAAGATTATATTACCCGGTAACTACCTGAAAGCACATAACTATTTTCAAATTACTTAGAACATTTTCAAATTATTTTAAAATAAGTATGTGCATGTACGCAGATCTATAGGATAATGACCTTGTCAGCTAGAAGGAGAAAGGAAACACCATGGCAGAGGTAACGTTCACTGAGAAAGAGCTCGGTTTCATCAACGAGTGCACAATCGACAAGAAGGGTGTGCTGGTCGAGATGCCTGCGAACCCGTTCCCGTCGCTCTACCGCAAGGGCGTCATCGCCAAGAAGGGCGACGACCTCACAGTCACGAAAGACTTCCGCGAAATGTTCTGCCTTGCCGACCAGGTCGTACATATCGACCTCACCAAGGCCGAGGGCGAGCCCGAAGACAACGATAAGAAATTCAAGTACGGCGAGACAGGCGACGTGATCATCGAGGACGCGCCTGTGGACTACGCGGGCTTCCGCCAGGCAATTGCCGCGAACCTCCGTGACCGCCGTACAAAGGGTATCGATGAGTTCCAGCTGATCGACAAGGCCGTGCAGGTGTATGACGCCGCACGCGAGGCCAGGGCTGCCAACGGCGACGAGGGCACCCGTTCTGAGCATACGACCGTTGGCAGCCGCAAGCACTGGCGTTACGATTTGGCCGATACCGTGTCGGCATACTTCGGCGTCGGCATGGAAGTCGACAAGCGTGAGATCGTGTTCACCGGCGACCTATACATGGCAGGCGCAGCCGAGCTCACGTTTGAGTACCTGTTCAAGATCGGCAACCGCCGTGCGCAGCGCTGCTACGACGAACGCCTGTTCGCCGGCGAGCCCACTGTCGGCGTGTATGCCGAGAAGGCAGCGGAGTTCATGACCGAAGTCGAGAAGCGCCTACAGCACGATGGCGCCGAAGTCGAGGTCGACGGGGAAGTCGTCGGCGAGGTGGTCGTCGACCTCGACCGTGCTGAGGAGTAAACGTTATGGCCAGGCGGCAAAATAGCCGCCCGGCATTCGTTAAAGCATTTTGAAAGTATTTTCAATTTATCGAAATATCGATGTGTTGAAAGTAGTACAATGGCCTTACCGACCAGAAGGAGGAACAAATGCCTGAGTATATCGTTTTCGTCATGCCACCGGAAGACGAGGACGCCGAGCCGTTCGATATCCCCGAATGGGGCTATGTCGAGGCGCTCGCCACAGCGGAGCGTTACCGTGCACGCGGTTGGAAGGCCTGTATCATCGACTTCGGCACGCCGTTCGTGCCGTGGCGCGCTGGGCGCCTAGACGGCCCAGACATCCGCGTCATGGCGCGTACATGCGACGAGGCCGTCATCAGGGCACGCGCCATCAGCTACGACTGCACTAGTTTCCAGAGGGAGGACTAACGATGCGTGATTTTGTCTACACCGCATTGACGGTCGTGGGGATAGTCGCCACGGCCATCGCCGCGGCATACGCGTTCGCAGACAGGGGTTATTTCGCCGTAGGCGGTGAGTATGCGTTCCTGTTCCTGCCACTGATCGGCATGTGCATCGAGTACATGGTCAAAGACCGATGAGGAAGGAGGCATCGTAATGCGGATCGGTGATGTGAAGCCGTTCAAATACGTCTACGCCGACGATCGGCAGCAATTCACGAAGCCGCTTGAAGAGGCGGCGGAGTTCTTCGTCGCGTGGCATTTCTGGATTCAGCGTCGCGACAACCAGAGGTATTCGGCGAAGGCACGCGACAAGATGCTCGACAAGGCAGCTGATGTCATCCAAGCAGTCGTCAACTGCGTCGCATCAGTCGGTATCGACGACATGTCGGAGCTGATGGCACGTTGTGAGAAGCGTAATATGAAGAGGGGTAGGTATTGATGCAGATCGAAGTGGTCGTGGCCATGGAGCGGAGGCCGGTCACTGTGCACGGGCATGTGGGCAGCCTGATCGGGTGGTTCCAACGAGGCGGTTTCCTCGGTAACAACCAGAAGCCTGTCGGGCTCGTCGAGTTCGCGGACGGCACTGTCGGCGAGTATGAGGCGAAGGAGGTGCGCTATGTCGACCACGTATAACTGTGTGCATTATGACAGGGACCGTATGCGTTCGTGTATCTACGGGCTCGCAGTCGGCGATGCCCTCGGCGTGCCATATGAGTTCTGCGAGCGCGGTACGTTCGAATGCACTGGCATGGTGGATGGCGGCACGCATGGGCAATTTGCCGGCACTTGGTCCGACGACACGTCGATGGCCTTGTGCATATGCTCGAGCATCAAGCGGCTCGGGCGCATCGACACTGCCGACATCGACGATAGGTTCCGCCGGTGGCTGGAGCATGGTGACTTCACGTGTGATGGGCGTGCGTTCGATGTCGGCGTGACATGTCGAAAGGCAATATCGATGGGCGTGCCTGCGAAGTCATACGACGGCTGTGGCAACGGCTCGCTCATGAGGACGGCGCCGCTCGCCATGCTCAACTACTTCGATGTATATAAAATACGTGATGTGTCAGCAATCACCCATGCGCACCCAGTAGCCGAATGGTCCTGTGTCACGCTGTGCGATATTTTGTGGACCATCCGCAAGTCCGGCACACCGGCGAAGTGGGTGCTCTTGCGTAGGTACGGGTATATCGCGTCAAGGCCTGCTGAAGCCGTCAAAAGCGACGGCTACTGCGAGCATACACTAGAGGCCGCACTCTGGTGTTTCCTGAACACGAGCTCATATGCCGACTGTGTGCTTGCTGCCGTCAACTTGGGCGACGACACCGATACTACAGCAGCCGTTGCCGGCGCCATCGCTGGCGTGTATTACGGTTTTGGGGCAATCCCGCCGAAGTGGATCGACCAGCTGCGAGGCAAGGCCGTAATCGACCAATGTATCTAGAAAGGATAGACGATGATTGACGGGTATCTGTTGAACATGCGTGTGTTCAACGAGGTGAACGACGACAAGCACCAGGCGCTCAAGCCGCTCGAGGAGGCAGCCGAGGTGTTCGGTGCGTGGCAGGCGCGCTACAATATGCGCTTTGTCTCGCGGGGTGCGTGCGAGGCGCTTCGCAGGAATCTTATCGACGAATGCATGGACACGGTGCAGGCCGTCACCAACCTTTTGGCGGCAGTAGGCGCAACGCAGGGTGAAGTCGACGCCGCCATCAAGCGTATGGACGAGCGTAACGGGGACCGAGGCAGGCTTTAGAAATGGAGGAAGAGATGGCAGACATCGAATTGCCCAGAGATGCTGAAGGCCGCGAGATTCCGCTCGATACCAAAGTGCTGTATGACAGGTACGGCTTTAAGAACTTCGTAAAGTCGTTCACGTATGTTGTCAGTACCGGTGCATGTGATGGTACATGGCGCGTGAAATTCACAATCGGCACTTCGCTGTTCGCCGTAGGCGACATGTATCTCGCCGAACCCGATAGCTGGGAGAAGCTAGACGAAGACCTGCACGCGGTCGAGGTTTGCGGAGATTCTCCCGACCTCGAAGACCCAGCGTGTGCCTACGCGCACAATATCGGTAAGAAGTGCGCCGAATGCAAGCTCTATGCAGGGGATTGTACTGTCAATATGTGTAAAGACATCGCGTCTCGCATTAATAAGCTGAGGAGTGAAAGTAAATGATTACCGATGATGAGCGCCGCGAGACTGTAGAGAATCTGCGTCACCTATCCTACATGAACCGCGTCCGCTATAAAGAAGAGTTCTATGAACTGCTGGACGAGACGGTAATGGAACCCGACATCGGATACCACGAGATGAACGACGTGTTCGAGCGTATTGCCGACCTAATCGACCGCGGCGAGTGCGAGAACGTCTACGACGAGAACGAAATGGGAGCCTGTGACAACGGCTTCGAGTGCTCGGTCTGCGGATGCAGGGTCGAGGACGAGGAGCACTACCACGTGAGCGGCACATGGAACTTTTGCCCCCAGTGCGGAAGGAAGGTAGTGAACCATGCCTATTAAATGCCCCAACTGCGGCGGGCAGATCGATTTCCACGCAGGGCACATCAACAACGGCCGTGTGTTCGTCTGCGAGAAGGGCAGGCCGCTCATGCGCGAGGTCAAATACCATTGCGGGAATTGCGACTCGGTAATTATTTTCATCAAGAAATGCGAACCGAAAGGGGTTGGTCATGATTGAGAACGAGCCCATCAGCGGGTATAACCTGCCGCCGGGGTGCCTCGACGACGACATCGACCGTGCATACGGCGGGGAGCGCCGTTACTGCAGTGAGTGCAAGCACTGTATTGAATCGGACGAACTCGACTGCTGCATTTGCGCGCCCAAGCTCGCCGATGCGGTCGCGAAGCTCAAGGGCACGCAGCGCTGGTCGCCGAAATACATCCTCGCGGCGGTCGAGGACGCGTTCATATACGAAGACGACTGCTGCGCTGGTTTTGAGGAGTGACGATTGCTGTAAGTGGGAGGAGGAATAATGACTAACTATGAGCGTCGCCGATTGGTCGCTGACGCCGTACGCCGCGAAGTAGCGTATCGCCCAAGCTGCACGATGTCCGAATGGTGGTGCAGGCTGCATGAAATGGTAACTGGAGTTGACGATTACCCTAACTCGAGGGAGACGCTTTTGGCATTGGCGGATTTAATCGAACCGGAACCGGAGCGCACGTGCCGAATGATCGACAACGGTGCCGAACTCTGCTGCTCTGAGTGCGATTGCAGACACTCCTACGATGACGAGCCCAAGTTTTGTATGGGCTGTGGCGCAAGGGTAGTGGAGTAGATGTAAAAACATGCCTAGAAATGATTCTAGCATACGTAGAAGGCGCTATTTTGTCCAGGCACGTATGCTTGCAGGGCCCCGAGGCAGATATTCGCCTCGGGGCATTTTTTTGTGCCTTGGGGTTGAAAGTGGCACTTTTCGATAAATTAGCGTGGTTGACAGGTAGTAAACGGCGAAACGCGATGTAAATAGATGTGTGGCGGCGCATGGTGCAAGTTACTGTCACACTACCTGTCACACTGCTTTTGGGCCAGTGTGACAGGTAGTAGGCGTCAAAACGCGACGTAGGTAAATTGTTGGGTACCCAAGTGTCACACTGGCAAACAGCAGGCCGCCCCTATATTAGATATTTTCTATAGGCATATCTAATATTTGATATACATATATTTTCAAAATATAGGGGTATAGGGGAGCGTGTCAGTGTGACAGTGTGACAGGTAGTTGCAAATACATGCGTCTACATCGCGTTTTGTTGAGACTACCTGTCACACGGTGCAGATAAATCGAAAAAAGCGGTGTGACACCGGTGTGACAGCAGTGTGACAGGCAGTCGAGGGCGTATATGTTGACCTCGGTGAACATGTGAGGGCGTTTCGATTTTGAAGGGTGTGTATATACAATATGCACAGTCGCGTAAACCGGCAGGCCGTTTATACCAAACTGTGCATACCGCATATACCCAGTATACACACTATGCACAGCCGAGCTGCCATTTGAACGGTCCCGCCCGGCGCTGTAGAATATATTCCGATAGACGAGGAGGGATATTTTTGCCTTACATCAAATTCAACAACGCGATACAGCGGAAACGCTATTGGCTCGGCGAGGACGGCATCGAGCTGATCAATGATTGGAGGCGTCGAGGGCTGTCGGTGAAGGCGATCGCCGAGGACAAGATCGGCGTCGCGCACACCACGCTCATGAAATGGCGCCAGCAGTCACCCGAGCTGGACAAGGCGCTCACCATCACCGAGGACCTCGTAGACGGGCAGGTGGAAGGCGCATTGCTCAGGCGTGCACTAGGGTACGACTATTTCGAGGAGACGTGGACACTCGACCCCGACACAGGCCGGGAAGTGTTGACCAGGAAAGTCAAGAAGCATGTGCCGGCTGACGTGAAGGCCATCGCCATGTGGCTGTTCAACCGACGCGGTGACGCCTGGAGGTCGATGCAGCCCCAGTTGCCTGCCGACGACGGCGACATCATCGACGTCAAGAACGTGCTCGTGCAGATCGAGGAGGCGGCAGATGGAGATAAGGCTGACGCGTAAGCAGGCTGAATATGTGCGCGAGGCGCACCACCGCTGGAACCTCGCCACGGGCGCCGTGCGCTCCGGCAAGAGCCACCTGGCAGTGCAGTACACGATCCCCGACAGGCTGATCAAGCTGCGCGGCAAGAAGGGCCTGGCGTTGATCCTCGGTGCCACGAAGGAGAACATCGAGCGCAACGTCTTGACGCCTATGCGCGACATGTGGGGTGACAAGTTCGTCGGTGACATCAATGCCCGTAACTGGTGTGAGATCTTCGGCGAGCGCGTGTACTGCATCGGTGCCGAGAACGCAGGCCAGGTCTCGAAGCTGCGAGGCTCCGAGATCAAGTTTGCATATTGCGACGAGATCTGCGACATCCACCCGGACGTATTCGAGATGCTCAAGAGCCGACTCTCCCTGCCGTACAGCGAATGCCACGGCGCATGCAACCCCGCAGGCCCGACACACTGGCTCAAGCAGTTTATCGACAAGGGCGAGGCAGACCCCGGTATTGACATGTTCGTGCAGAGGTATACGATCGACGACAACCCGTTCCTGCCTCCGGCCTATGTCGCGGGCCTCAAGGCCGAGTACCGCGGCACGGTGTACTACGACCGGTACATCAGGGGCCTGTGGGCGAAGGCCGAAGGCCTCGTGTACCCGAACTGGAAGGATGCGCAAGAGCCGACATGGTCGCCCGCGGAGCCGGGAGACGTACGCGGCTACTGCATCAGTATCGACTACGGCACGCAGAACCCGTTCCATGCCATCAAATGGCTGCTCGATACGGCGGGTACCTGGCATGCTGTTGGCGAGTACCGCTATTCTGGTCGTGAGGAAGGCAGGCAGAAGGCAGACCCCGACTATGTCGACGACCTGGTCGTGTTCACTGATGACGCACCTGAGGATACAGAAGTCGAGGTCATAGTCGACCCCAGCGCATCGTCATTCATCGCACAGCTGCGAAAGCGCGGCGGTTTCAAAGTGAGGAAGGCCGACAACGACGTCGATGACGGCGTGCGCGACACTGCGAGCGCCATGCAGTTGGGCCAGGTCAAAATCGGCGACACACTCACCGAATTGGCGCGCGAGTTCTGCGGCTATGTGTGGGATGATAAGGCAGACCAAGACAAGCCGGTCAAGGTCGACGACCACGGCATGGATGCGCTGAGGTATTTCGTGAGGACGAAGCGTGTATACAAGCCGCGCGACATGGTATACGAGTCGCCGTTTATGGGCGGCGCAGACGAAGGGCCTAGGAGGTTCGCATTATGAGATGGGATGAGGTACGCGACGACAAGTCGCGCATGCTCACGTACCAAGATTTCGTGGAGGCAGGCGACGCCAATCGCGAGGGCTTCGTACTGGAGGCGATCGAGCGGCACAAAGCGGGCAAGGCGTACCGCACGGCACGCATGGCCGATGCATACGACCGCCAGGAGAACACGACTATCAACACATACGTGCAGAAGGTCTTCGACATCACCGGGTCCAAGCTCGTCGATTTCACTGCGAGCAACAACAAGATCGCTAGCAATTTCTTCCACCGCCTGAACACCCAGCGCACGATGTACTCGCTCGGCCAGGGTGTGTCGTTCATCGATGTCGACGAGGTGGGCAAGAAAGACGAGACCAAGGAGAAGCTCGGCAAGCATTTCGACCACGACCTGCGCACGCTCGCATATGACGCGCTCATCCACGGCGTGTGCTTCGGCTTCTGGAACCTCAACCGCATGTTCGTCTTCCCGCTGACCGAATTCGTACCGCTCTGGGACGAGTATGACGGCACGCTCAAGGCAGGTATCCGCTTCTGGCGTATCGACCAGTCACGCCCGATGCAGGTCGTGCTCTACGAGGCCGACGGCTACACCCGCTACCAGAGCTACCAAGACGCGAACGGCTCCACGAGCGAGCGCCTCGAGGCAGTCGACGAGAAGCGGCCTTATATCGAGGAGACGAGTTATACACCTGCAGACGGCATCGAGCAGGTTATCGGCGGCGAGAACTACTCGGCATTGCCGGTAGTGCCGATGTGGGGCTCGAAGCTCCACCAGTCAACGCTCGTCGGCATGCGCCAGGCTATTGACAGCTACGACCTGATCCGCAGCGGCTTCGCGAATGACCTCACTGACTGCGCGCAGATCTACTGGCTCGTGTCGAATGCGGGCGGCATGAGTGACAAGGACCTGCAGAAGTTCCTCGACCGCCTGAAGATCAACCATGTCGCGCTCGTCGACTCCGATGACGGCGGCAACGCGCAGGCGTATACACAGGAGATCCCGTACGCCGCACGCCAGGCATACCTGCAGTCGATCCGTGACGGCATCTACGAGGACTTCGGCGCGCTCGACGTGCACACGGTGGCGGCAGGTGCCACAAATGACCATATCGACGCCGCGTATCAGCCTATGGATGAGGAGGCGAGCGATTTCGAATACCAGGTTTCAGAGTTCGTGCAGCAGCTGCTCGCCCTCATGGGTATCGAGGATGCGCCGGTGTTCAAGCGCACGCGCATCAGCAATCAGAAAGAGCAGGTTGACATGGTCATGAGCGAGGCCCAGTACCTCGACCATGAGACAATCTTGCGCAAGCTGCCGAACATCTCGCCCACCGAGGTGACTACGATCAAGGAACGCCTCGATGCCGAAGACGAGGAGCGCATGGGCGGACTCGTGACGCAGAATGTGATCAATGCGAAGGATGATACAGATGACGATGAGGCTTAATTTCACATTAGACAGGCAGGTGATCACGCGGATCGACTCCCACCGCGTGGTAGCCGGGTCTAAAGGCTATGTGGCCGCGCATTTCATCGACGTGCGCGGCGATTGGACTGTACCGACCACGGCGATCTTCGGCACATATGCCGTACTGCTCGACGACAACATGGACTGCATGGTGCCGTGGGAGGTCCTCACAGACCCTGGCGCATTCGAGGTCAGTGCGTTCTGCGGCGATTTGCATACGGCAAATACCGCACGTGTCGACGTCGAGGCCACAGGTTACAAGAAGGGCGAGACGCCCGGCGACCCGACACCTGACGTGTATTCGACATTGGTGGAGAAAGTCAGCAACGCGGAGAAGATCGCCAAGAGCGTACGCGATGACGCCGACGCCGGGCGTTTTAAGGGCGAGAAAGGCGAGAAGGGCGATCGAGGCGAGAAAGGCGATACGGGCACGCAAGGTGACCAGGGCATTCAAGGTGAGAAGGGCGACCGGGGCGATGCGAATTACGGAGTCTTGAACATAGACGATGACGGGTATCTCAATGCCCATTACAATACTGACAAGCCGTCTATCAGGTTCGAGCTGGACGGTAACGACCTAGGGACGGTGCTTACAATTGCCGACAATTAAACAAAATCTCGGACGAGTGCGAATCGACAACAAGGGGGCTTGGAAACCCGGAACCTACGACAACCTCGATGTGGTGACGCTCGGGGGCTCCTCGTACATGTGCGTGCAGGACGGCACGACAACCGAGCCGACCACGCTCCAAGGATGGGAGGTGCTCGCCGCCAAGGGTGACACCGGACCTCAAGGCCCGCAAGGTGTTCAGGGCGTGAAGGGCGAGAAGGGCGAGAAGGGTGACACCGGCCCGCAGGGCGCTCATGGCATCCAAGGTGTGAAAGGTGACAAGGGCGACCCGTTCACCTACGCCGACTTCACGGAGTCACAGATAGCTGAGCTCCAGCGTCCGGCGACAGATGCCGCGGCAGTCGCGGACAAGGCCAATAAAGATGCGCAAGCAGCTATTGCCGAAGTGAAGGCCACCGAAGCCAAGCTGTACCCAGCGGCCGAGAACATCCTCAAGGATACGGTCAAGGACACCTTCATCCACGTCAATGACGCCTTCGTGGGTGGGGCCCTGCGCGAAATCACGGTGGAGGGGGCTTGCAAACAGGACGGCACGCCTTCGCCGGACAACCCAGTTCCGATTGAGGTAATCGAAAATCCTGTCGTGAAGGTGCAGGGGAGGAACTTTATTGAAGCAGCCGTAACCTCTGGCCCCAAAAAAGCGTTCGCCAATGTGTTGTTAGCTGAAGCAGATATAAAGCCGTCTGAGAACTACGTGCTGTCGTTCGATGCCAAGGCCGAAGGTAACGAGTACTACCTGAATGAAAATCTTTTCACCTATAAAACCTTCGTAGTCAAGCGGGGAAGGAACTCCATCCCGTGCAGCACGGTAGCGGATGTCAATAAGTCGAATAATTTGCAGTTCAACCCGGTGCCAGAATTAAAAGGCTGGATTGTATTAAAAAACAAAAAAGCACAGGAAAACGAGGTGCAGTTTAGCAACGTTCAACTTGAGCTAGGCTCCGCCTCATCCGACTATGCTCCCTACGCCTCGCAATCACAATCTTTCACCCTTCCAGCAGAGCATCCCTATCTAGCCAAAATTAACGATATCGCAGATGAAATCATAGTGAATATGGACGGCAATGTCGAGCTTGTGGCGCGTATATTTAAAATAATCCCAAAAGATTTCGACAGCATCGAATTTGATGCTGGCACGAACACAGATGCGCCTTATGTCTCAGTCAATACTGGCAAAACCATTAACAAGATGAATATCTTGTGCAACAGTTACAAGACGAGCGGTTGGACTAACAAAAGCGGCTATATTTATTGTCCCAACGACATAAATATCGTAATTAGAGACGACCGATTCACATCTAAAGAAAAGGCAATCGAACTGCTGAACGATGTAATCATGTATGTCGTGATAGAGCCGACGCGCTACCAACTAGGTAAAATCGAGATGCCCAAGGCGCAAGACAGCATCACCAACGTCTGGACGGACGCAGAAATCAAGCCTAGAACGGGCATCGAGTACACGCGAGATGTCAACATTGTAGTGAGCAATCTAGAAAAAGCAATCGCATCCATTACCGAAGGTTAGGAGACAATCATGGCAGTAAAGAGCAAGGCGCGTCACGACCTGACGCTACGCAGCATCAAACGAGAGATCCAGGCCGGCCGCGATGTGGCGTTTTGGCTCGACAAGGCATATGCGCACCTCGACAGTGGGCTGTTCGACGAGGCGGACATTGCCGAGGTCGAGGAGCTCGCGGCGGCATACTACGACGGGCTCGATGCCGCCGAGCAGCCAGAGCAGCCCGGTCCCGACGAGTAGGATCGGCACGGCAAGCATAAGGAGGACATAAGTTGAAAGACGGCGTAGGCAAGGCACAGGAGGATGTACAAGCCAAGTTGCTCGAGAAGCAGGTGCATGAGCTGCAGAAGAAACTGCAGCTCACCTACGCCGATGCGATCGACGGCATGACTGCACGTATCGAGGCCTCGCTTAAGGAGTTCGCTGCCGATGATGCTAAATGGCAAGCTGATGTCGCAGCCGGCAAGAAGGACGCGAAGGCATATAAGGCCTGGCGTAAGGACCAGGCGTTGCACAACGACCAGCTCAAAGCCCTCAAGAAGGCATTGACGCAGGACCTCACCGCAGCCGACAAGATGGCGATAGCTCACGTCAACCGAGTGCCGGCAGGTGTGTATGCGGAAGGCATGAACTTCTCGACATATGAGATCGAGCACAGTGCCAAGGTGAATACGTCATTCACGCTGTACAACAAGAACACCGTCATGGAGCTCGTCGCAAATGAGCCGAATCTGCTCCCGCAGGCTACATTCGATAAGGCGAAAGATAAGGCATGGAACAGCCGCCACGTCACGTCTGCGGTGACGCAGGCAGTGCTGCAGGGCCAGACGGTCCCGCAACTCGCCGCGTCGATCGCGGGTATCGCCGCCATGGACCAGCGCGCCGCGATGAAGGCGGCGCGCACCGCTATTACCAGTGCACATTCGCTCGGCAAGCTCAAGGGCTACGAGCGCGCTGCCGATATGGGCATCGGTGTCAAGAAGCAATGGTTGGCGGCGCTCGACTCGCGCACGCGTAGCAGCCACCGCCACCTAGACGGCGAGACGGTCGCGCTTGACGCTGAGTTTAGCAACGGGCTGAAGTACCCTGGCGACCCTGATGGCCCGGGGTCCGAAATCTACAACTGCCGCTGCACGTTGGTACCTGTTGTCGACGGCATCGAGTACGACGAGGTCGAGCGTGCCGACAAACTCGGTGACATGAGTTACGACGAGTGGAAGAACGAGCATTTGGCGGCTAGTGGCGCTGGCGCCAAGGCAAAGGACCTGTCTACACGCAGGCAGGAGATCGCAGACACCCGCACGGCACTCGCGAAGGAGATCGAGAAGGCGACCGATCTTGCGGAGAAGGCTGACATGGAGGCGACAGACATATCCCTGGCACTGCAGGAGGATGCTATCGGTGCTCAGATGCAGGAGCAAGGGCTCGTAGCGGACTTGCCGTATTCTGACGAGCGGAAGGCCGATGCCTGGCAGAAGATGGAGGACTACGAGTGGGATCGAAAGCTGCGCGCGAGTACAGGTGAGACATGGAACGCCGCCACTGAAGCCGAACGTTCTGTTGCATACACGTACACGACGAATGCCTACAAGCGTTTCAACGAGCCATTAAGTGGTTTCATGCGCGATGGTTACTCGCAGAAGTACGTCGGGCCGAAAAAGGTCGACCTCGACGACCAAGGTGGCAAGTCGAGGATCAAGGCCCTCACATCACTGCTCGAGAAGTCGTCATATGACCATGATATGTGGGTAACGCGTGGCGCAAGCGTCACAGAGCTCATGAATGTGTTCAACCTGACCGGCGAGGACCTTAACAAGATTGATGCCGGTAAGGTCGACGACTATGTCGGTGTGTCTGGCCGCAATATGGCATTTGTGTCGACGTCACCTCTCTATAGCAGTTATTACCGTGACGCTGAGGTCAAGATGCACATCTACGTTCCCGCTGGCTCTGAGGCGATATATGCTGAACCGTTTTCGCGTTATAATGAATCGAAATATAATAGCAAGACATGGGATGGCAAAGAGGGAGCCGCCGCGTTCGGCGATGAGTTCGAGATGATCCTTCAGCGTGGCGGCAGTTACACCATCACGGGTGTGCGCCATAGTGACGACGGCACGTACTATGTTGATATGGAACTGCACCCGGAAGTGGGTTACGATAAGTTTGAGGAGGTCGAGAAGTAATGGCAGACCACACAGGTGAGATCTTGGGCGGCGTCAAGGTGAAGCATACGCGGTGTAACACGTGCGTAAACGCCCACGGCAAGGCGCCATGGGCGGACAGGCCGGGCAAGGCGTACTGCCTCGCATACACGCGCGAGTCAGGGTACCAGAAGCCTGCGGACGTATACTTCAACGGCGCCGACTGCCCGTTTTATGTCAAAGAGGAAGTATGACATGGCCGGTGGGGTATCTGTGAAACAAGACAACACCGAGCAGGCAGTCGACGGTATCGATTCGGCTATCGGCGTCGCGCTCGAGAAGATCGGGCTTTTAGCTGAGAACTATGCGGCCAAGAAATGCCCGGTTGATACCGGTAACCTTCGTGCATCGATCACGCACGAGGTGGATGCCGGCGATAATGCAGTGTACATCGGCACGAATGTCGAATATGCGCCGTACGTCGAGCTAGGCACTTCGCGCCAGAAGGCGCAGCCATTCCTGAGGCCCGCGGCTTCCGAGCATGGCGCGCAATACCGACAAGTGCTGAAAAAGGCACTCGGTGGCAGCAGTTAACCTGGTATTATTTATGTTAAATGCGCGAAGCAATGCGCTACACAGTATGGGGTCGAAGCACGTGCCCCAGAGTCCGAAGGAATGGAGCGAACACCATGGCACTTACACGCGAACTTCTTCGATCTATGGGGATCGAGGGCGAGAAGATCGACCAGATCATCGACGCACACATCAATACTGTAGACGCGCTGAAGGATGAGCGCGACAAGTTCAAAGATGCAGCGGATCAATTGAAGAAGGCCGAAGCGGAGCTCAAAGAGCTCAAGGCTAAGCCGGCAGACAGTTACAAAGAGAAGTTCGAGAAGGAACACGCCGATTTCGAGGCATTTAAGGCAGACACCGCTAAGGCTGCCGCCGACCGTGAGAAGAAATCGCTGTACCGCAAGCTGCTCGCCGATGCGGGTGTCGACCCCAAGCGTATGGATGCCGTGATGCGTGTCGCTGACCTATCCGAAATCGTGGTCGAAGACGGCGCCATCAAGGATGCCGACAAGGTCACGGAGAAGGTCAAAGGCGAGTGGTCTGATTTCATCCCGACCACAAATAGGAAGCCCGCTGGCGTCGATACGCCCCCTGCTGGCGCAGACGGCGGCGAGGCAGAACCGAAATCGCTGGGTGAAGCCCTGCGACAGAAGTACACCAAGCAGAACACTGATTAAAGGAGGCAATTATGCCTATCACCCTCGCAGAGGCCAAGGTCGGCATGGCCGATAAGGTCGACCAGCAGATCGTCGACATGTTCCGTCGATCCTCCCTGCTCCTCGACCGCCTCACTTTCGACAACGCCATCTCCCCCGGTACCGGCGGCTCCACGCTCGTCTACGGCTACACGCAGCTGAAGACGCCTTCCACTGCCGCCGTCCGTGCGATCAACTCCGAGTACACGGCAAATGAGGCCAAGCGTGAGAAGAAGACCACGCAGGCCATCATCATGGGCGGCGCCTTCGAAGTCGACCGTGTCATTCAGGACACTTCCGGCGCCATCGATGAGCTCGTGTTCCAGGCCGACGAGAAGATCAAGGCAACTGCCAACTTCTTTACTCACTGTGTGATCAACGGCACCACGACCGGTACTGCTGCACCCGGTAAGACTACCGGCACTTTCGACGGCCTCAACAAGTTGCTCTCCGGTTCTTCCACCGAGTACACCGCCACCGCGGACCTGTCTACCAGCGCGAATGTGGACGCTAATTACAACCAGTTCCTCGACGAGCTCGATGAGTTTATCTCCGGCATCGACGGCATGCCCGACATGCTGCTGATGAACCGCAAGATGCTCTCCAAGCTCCGTGGCATCGCACGCCGCGCCGGTTATTACGAGTCTACGAAGGATGATTTCGGCCATGTGGTCGAGACCTATAACGGCATCGAGCTCATGGATGCCGGTGAGTTCTACGACGGCACCAAGACCGTCGATATCGTCGCCGACACTGCCGCCGGTTCCGGTACCTTCGGCACTTCCGATATCTACGCGGTCAAGTTCGGCCTCGACGCCTTCCACGGCATCTCCCCGACCGGCACCAAGGTCATCACGTCCTACATGCCCGACCTCACCCTCCCGGGTGCCGTCAAGAAGGGCGAGGTAGAGCTCGTCGCCGGCGTCGCCCTCAAGAACACGCTGAAGGCCGGCCACATGAAGGGCATCATCACCGCGCCGAAGACTGCCTAAGGAGTCGATATGCTGGAGGAGTTGCTCGCAGAGATCCACAATTGGTTCGAATGCGATTACCTCGCAGGTGAGCTCACCGTCATGGACGGCGAGCTCACCCTCCCGCATGGTTTCGTCAAGCGTGGCCAGTATTACCGCATCGTCGGCAGTGTTTTCAATGATGGCCTGCACCAGTACCCGGCATCAGACCTCACCGATGAGGTGTTCGACGGCGAGGTGTGGGCGCTGGCAGTGCCGAAGGCAGTTGCCGATATCGCGACCGAAATCGATGCGTGGCGTAAGGCCAACCCCGACTCCGTATATGCATCCGAGTCGTTCGGCGGGTATTCGTATACGAAAGCCACTGCTTCCGACGGCATGCCGGCACGATGGCAAGACGCATTTCGCCGGCGCCTCAATCGTTGGAGGAAATTGCCATGACGCTGATCGATAGTTTCAAAGAGCCTTGCGTGCTTATGGAGAAGAAGCGTGTAAGCGACGGCGAAGGCGGGTGGACGACAACATGGGTCGACGGTGCCGCCTTCGATGCGGCTATCGTCCGCGATACCACCCTGGCAGCACGTGTCGCCGAAAAAGAAGGTGTCTCTAACGTCTATACAGTGACTACCGACACAAATGCGCGACTCGAATTTCACGACGTTTTCAAGCGGGTCAGTGACGGCCAAGTGTTCCGTGTGACTTCCAACGGGGACGATATGCGTACACCCGATGTGGCGACGTTCAGTTTCGAGCAGGTGTCGGCGGAAGAGTGGAAGCTATCATGACGCCTGAAGCTACTATCTATGAATTCTTCTCGGGCTTCTCGATTCCAGTGTATGCGGCGACATCTGTACCAGATAATGCGGAGTTCCCGTATATCACGTACGAGCTCGCAGTCGATGATTTTTGGGGCGGGGAGATCGCATTGTCTATGGACATTTGGTACCGTGGCGACTCCGAGGCGGAGCCAAATGCGAAAGCGCGTGAAGTCTCAAAGGCACTAATCGGCTGCAAGTGTATCCCATGTGACGGCGGCGGAATCATACTCAAAAAGGGCTCGCCGTTCTGCCAGAGTATGGGTGACACGGCCGACGATAAGATCAAGCGCCGCCACATCAATGTGACGGCAGAGTTTATCACCTCGTTTTGAGAGGACAAGTTAAATGGCTAAGTTCACACAGATCCCAACGGATACTTTCAAGAAGCTCCAGCTCAATGCCGGTATCCTCACTACTGAGTTCAACCCGGCGACCGGCGAGCTAACTGCGTCCAACATCATCGGCGCGACTAGCGGCGGCGTGTCGTTCGAGGCCACGCCGTCATTCACCGATTTCGGCGAGGACATCGACAACTGCCCGAAGAACACTAAAGAGCTCAAGAAGCTCGACAGCTGGGAAGCCAAGATGTCCGGCTCGTTTGTCACGATGGATACGAATGTCGCGATGTCTGTCATCGGCACTGCTGCTGTTGCGAGCGACGACCCGACCAAGGTCGTGCCCCGCAACTCTGTCGAAGCCAAAGATTTCAAAAACATCTGGTGGGTCGGCGATTATTCTGACATCAACGAAGACGGTTCGTCTGCCGGCAAGGCCGGTTTCATCGCGATCAAGCTCATCAACGCATTGTCAACCGGTGGTTTCAAGATCCAGTCCGGCGACAAGGCGAAGGGCACGTTTGAGTTCGAGTACACTGGCCACTACAGTAGTGAAAACATCGACACCGTCCCGTTTGAAATCTATATCAAGGCTGGTTCTGCTGACAAGTAGGCATAACCTGAAGGAGGAAATTAAATGAAACTCAGTGACATCAAGGGCGACCGCGTGCTCGACGTCATCGCCGACATCATCGACCCAATCGCGAACATGGTGCAGGATAAGGACGTCGCTGCAATGTTCAAGCGCGAAGCCGTACCCGATGGCATGGAGGCGCGCGATTTCTTCGCGAAGCGTATGTGCAAGGGCCTGCCCGTTTTGCTCAAAAGCCATAAGGCCGACATCATCGCCATCATGGCGGCGATCGAGGGCGTGACACCTGAGCAGTATGCGGCGTCGCTTGATTTCCCCAAGCTGTTCACCGACGTCATGGAGCTCGTGACTGACGATGCGTTCCTTAATTTTTTATCATCGTCGGAGACGGGGAAGGGCGCAGATGCGCCTGGCTCTGCCTCGGCGAGTTTCGAGGTCCTCTAAGGGCCGACGCATTCGTCAAGTTCACGCTGGCCCGCTATAGGAAAGAACGGGACGAGATGGCGTTTAAAGTATACGTCACAGACTCCCTGTACCTCATGGGCCAGCAGAAGTTTATCGGTCGTAGGTGGTACGACCAAGTCCGGCCCAAGGTATATGAAGACATCGACGCCGCCGCGGTAGTGGCGGATGTCACAACAAGGGCGGGATTGGTGGTCGTATGAATCTACTCGACCTCGCCGTCAAGATCACATGCGACGACCAGGCATCCGGCGAGGTCGGCAAGATCGGCGACGGCATCAAGAATAAACTGGGTGTCGCAGCTAAAGCCGGCGTTGCGGCCGTGGCGGCAGTCGGTACTGCGACGGTCGCAATCGGCAAGACTGCCCTCGACGCATATTCGAATTACGAGCAGTTGGTCGGCGGCATCGATACCCTATTTAAGTCATCGTCGGCCAAGATGCAGCAGTATGCCGCAAATGCATACCAGACGGCTGGTGTCTCAGCCAACCGTTATATGGAGATCTCGACGAGTTTCGCCGCTGCGCTGATCAGCTCACTCGGCGGCGACACCGAGGCCGCAGCAGATATGGCCAACACCGCCATCACGGACATGAGCGACAACGCCAACAAGATGGGCACATCGCTCGAGACCGTCCAAGAAGCGTATATGTCGCTGTCGCGCGGCAACTACGAGATGCTCGACAGCCTGAAACTCGGCTACGGTGGTACTAAATCAGAGTTGGAGCGCCTGCTCTCAGACGCCGAGAAGTTCTCGGCGGCGCAAGGCAAAGTACGAGATTTCTCTGTCGACTCATATTCCGACATCGTCGAGGCAATCCATATCGTGCAAGACGAGATGGGCATCACCGGCACGACAGCAGAAGAGGCCGCGACTACCATCGAGGGCTCCGTCAACATGGCGAAGGCCGCGTGGGATAACTGGCTTGCCGGCCTCGGCAATGAAGACGCAGACATGGAAGGCCTGACGGATCAGCTCGTCCAGTCGGTCGTCACTGCCGGCGAGAACATCATCCCGAGGGTCGGCCAGATCATGACGACCATCGGCCAGACGGTCGCAGACTATGCCCCCGGCGTCGGCCTATACCTCCGCAACGCGCTCATCAATGTCTTGCCTGAAGCCGTGCAAGGGCCGATGCGTGATGCGTTTGCTGGCGTCGACAAAGTCGTCGGCAAACTCGAAAGCGTATTTAACGACAATTTGAAGCCGGCAGCCGACGCAGCGGACAGCGTTTTCAGCGCGATCAGCTCTGGCGTCAAGACTTTCGGCGATAACGTCAACGACCTAGTGCTCCCCGCGATCGACACGCTATCACCTGCTTTCAATGATTTCTTCGGGGCTATCCAGACAGCACAGCCCCTGCTCGAATTCATCGCGAACCTCTTCGGCGTCGCATTGGCGGCGGCGATCAGCACGGCTATCAAGCTGTTTGCGGCCATTACAGAAGTTGTCGCGTTTGTCATCACCGGTTTCGCGCAACTATATGAAGACATCTCAGGTTTCGTGACCGGTGTCGTGCAATTCTTCACGGTCGACCTGCCGAACGCAATCAATGCATTGGTGCAATGGTTCGCACAGCTGCCGGGCAATATCGCTGGGTTCCTGTCGACAGTCATCGCGAATGTCGTCGCATGGGTAGCCAACATGGCGTCGAATGCCGTGAGCGCCGGTTCGCGTTTCATCTCCGGTATCGCGGGTTTCATGTCGGCACTGCCCGGCAATATAGCGTCATGGCTCTCCGGCGTCATCTCGACCGTTGTCGGCTGGGTGTCGCAGTTCGCGAGCAATGCTACGAGCGCAGCTACTCAGTTCGCGAGCAACCTTATCAACGGCCTCGCATCTATACCCGGTCAAGTGACATCGATCGGCTCGAACATCATCCAGGGCCTCGTCAACGGCGTTACGGGTGCTGCCGGCAAGTTGATCGATGCCGTTAAGGGTGCTGTCGGCGATGCCATCGAAGGCGCAAAAAACCTGCTTGGCATCCACTCCCCGTCGCGTGTGTTCCGCAAGATCGGTCAATACACCATGCAAGGCGCAGCGCTCGGTGTCGACGATGACGCAGACTTGCTGTCGAAGTCTACAGATAACGCGATGCGCGGTATGATTTCAACGGCACAAGATATCGCCGTGCCGGGCGTCGGCAATGTAGCAGGCGGCGAATCGGCCGTTATCAGCTGGCTGGCAGAGAACTTGCCGGCTATCATTGCAGAGTTTACGCCCGTTATGGGTGAATCGGAGTTCGGGCGCAAGGCGAGAAAGGCGGTCGCGTATGCTTGATATCAAATACAAGTCAAATGCGGGGACTGTCATCCCGCTCAATTCTGGTGTATATGTCGGCAAGCCGAACGACCTCTTTAGCCGCGAATGGGACTACAAAATCGGGTATCGTGCACTGGCCACGGCCTCGCGCGGTGCCCGCAAGGTCTCATTCAAGGCGTTTTTCGCAAACATGACACAGGCTGACGCTTTCCGCCGATGTGCCGACATGGACATGCAGAAGGGCACGCCCGGCACTATCTATGTCAATGACTGGTTCCAGCGTTGTTTCGTCGTGGCTTCCGAGGTGGACGGCATCGGTGACGATTTCTTCGCGACCAAGCTCACTTTGGTTTTGCTCGACGGCGTATGGCGCAGGGGGACTACGACAGCGTTCGTGCCCGTGCGGGATTCGGCAGACTATGAGTTTCTCGACTTGCCGCATGATTTGCCGTACGACCTAGGCATGACCCCACCGCTGCAATACGCCATCAACCCAGGCTACTCCGGCAGCCCCGCGAAGTTTGTCGTGTACGGGCCCGCGGTCAACCCTTCTGTGCGCCTGGCCGGCAACCTGTACCAGGTGGACGTGACCGTCCCCGAGGGCGGTTACATGGATATCGACCCGTTGCGGCGCACCGTCACCGTGGTCGCCACAGACGGCACCGCGATGGATGCATTCAGCAAGGCGCACCGAGGCAGCGGCGCGGGGTCTGGCGAATATATCTTCGAGCGTGTACCCGCAGGCACGTCTGAAATCTCATGGGATAACAGTTTCGGCTTCGATCTGACTTTATATGAGGAAGAGGGCGAGCCGTCATGGTCCTAGTAGTGCATGATTCAACCGTGGGCGATATCCGCGAAATCGAAGAATTCGAGCTTGACATAGCTTTCGGCAGCGACGAGAACGCACTGAAATTGGAGGCCCGCGCGGGCGAGGCCCCCGAAGAGGGGCAATTCGTGTTCATTGACGGTACCGAGTATGGCGGTGTCGTCGACCAGGCGAGCTATGAGGCCGGCAGGGAGGCGTCCGGCTCAATTCTATGCAGGGGCCGCACCTGGCACGGTATTTTGGCAGGCAAGCGCCTGCTCCCCGATTCGGGAAGCGGATACCTCTCCATCAGCGGCAAGGCGAGCGATGTGCTCGCGTCGCTCATCGAGCGCATGGGGCTTTCTGGGCTGTTCTCCGCCGCTTCAGACGATACATCGGTGAGTTACACTTTTGACCGATTCGTGGATGGCTACAGCGGCCTGAAAGCCATGGCGAAGGCCAACGGACGCAAGGTCGTCATGCGCCGCAATGGCGGCAAGGTGGAAATCTCGCTGCCGCCCGTTGTAGACTATGCGAACAAGGTCGATTCCGACCTTTTGGACTTCACACTGACCTCGGTTCACCGCTGTATCAATCACCTGGTCTGTGCAGGTACTGGCGAGCTCGAGAACCGCGCCGTAGTCCATTTCTATGCGGACACGGCCGGTAACGTCAGTCACACTCAGAGCCTCTTTGGAGTTGACGAGATATGTGCGCTCTACGACTACAGCAACGCCGACGAGGCGAAGCTCGAGGAAGAGGGCGGCAAGAAGCTCAGGGAGTACCAGACCCGAGGCAGCGTCGAGGTCGACGCGCACGACGATATCGACGTCGACGTCGGCGACATTATCTCGGCGCGCGATAACGTGCACAATAAGACCGTCAGCGCGACCGTGGTGAAGAAGATCGTACAGGTCTCACATGGCGTGGCAACATACAGGTACGAGGTCGGCAGCGAGACCACGACGAAGAACTCGTCCAGCGCGATCGCCGATGGAGGTGGCGGGCACGCGTACTTTGCTGGAAAGGGCCTGAAGCTCGAGAACTACACATTCAGTGCAGAGGTCGACGCGGAATCGCTCAAGGCCGTTGAGGCCAAGGCCGACAAGGCCGTAACAGACGCCTCGAACTCACTCCAGACGTGGGCGCAGGCTGATATCGCCATGGGAGAAGTGTCAACGCTCGCGGAAGGCTCTAAGGCCACCGCGTCGCTATCTGGCGATGGGCTTATCAAGACGCTCTCGCTCGGTATCCCGCGTGGCGCCACTGGTATCCAAGGCCCTAAGGGCGAGACAGGTGCGACTGGTGAGCGCGGCCCCCAAGGCCCGCAAGGTACAAAAGGCGACACAGGCCCGCAAGGGCCGACTGGCCCGCAAGGCCCTAAAGGTACTACTGGACCGCAGGGCCCGAAGGGCGAAACCGGTGAGCAAGGCCCGCAGGGCATACAGGGAAAGCAAGGCCCACAGGGTATCCAAGGCGAGACCGGCCCGCGTGGTCTGCAAGGTGTCCAAGGTGTCCAAGGCCCTAAAGGCGACACAGGCGAGGGTTTTTCCATCTCGAAGGTATACGCCAGCTACGGCGCAATGCAGGCGGGATGGAAGGTCGACGGTGTGGCGGTCGGCGGCTTCGCGATAATCAGCTCGAATGTCGAGGATCCGCACAACGCCGAGCTGTACGTGAAATCGGCGGATGGCTATTCGCTCATCGCTGATATGAGTGGCGCGACCAGCGTCAAAGGCGAGCAGGGCCCGATGGGTCCGCAGGGTCCGGTCGGCGCGACCGGAGCGGCGGGTTCAACTGGACCACAGGGTCCAAAGGGAGCAACCGGCGCGACCGGCCCACAGGGACCGAAAGGCGAGACAGGGGCGACCGGCGCTACCGGCGCGAAGGGCGCAACGGGTGCGACAGGCCCGCAGGGTGTCAAGGGCGAGCAAGGCGAACGAGGGCCTCAGGGCATCCAGGGGCCGAAGGGTGAGAAGGGCGATCGCGGTGATTCCGGCATCACGACCCCGCTGTCGGGGTTCTTCTCGTTGACAGTCGATTCCGATGGTAACCTCTGGTCGCACGTGGCGGACGGTGCAGCAGCACCGCCACTATCGTATAATCAGACCACAGGCGAGCTCTACTACGAGATTGGTGAGTGATCATGACAAGATACCTTGTAGGCAACATCAAGGGCCCGAAAGGCGAGACCGGCGCCACCGGCCCGCAAGGCGCAACTGGAGCGCGCGGGGCTACTGGCGCGACAGGGCCGCAAGGGCCGAAAGGCGAGACCGGCGCCACCGGCCCGCAAGGACCGACGGGAAAGCAGGGGC
>ERZ1023818.27-NODE-27-length-58706-cov-20.804027_pt1 | contig 58706 bp, 35 predicted proteins | sample MGYA00380378_ERZ1023818 | MGnify/ENA primary metagenome ERZ1023818 (study PRJEB33179, sample SAMN07449062) | human gut metagenome | biome: Human-gut; feature: Human associated habitat; material: Faeces | host: Homo sapiens | place: India:Kasaragod | collected... | reverse complement strand
GCAGGGTTACTACCTCCGGCTTGTTTTCGGCGATGCGCTCCATCAGGGTCTTGCCAAGTCCGGCTCTCAATGCCGCAATACTCTTCACGGTAGGTGGCAGCTGACAATGGTCGCCCGCCAGGATCACTCGGCTGGCTCTCTTCATCGGAATCCAGCAGGCGGCTTCCAGAGCCTGCGCTGCCTCGTCGATAAACAGGGTGCCGAACTTCATTCCCTCCAGCAGGCGATGGGCAGAACCCACCAGGGTGCAGGCGATGACACGTGCCTCGCCAAAGAGTTCGCTGTTGATGCGGATTTCTATCTCGGCGGCACGGCTCTTCAGCCTATCCATCTTCTGATGATAGTTCTCGCTGCCTTTCTTCCTGTTTTTCCTTAATTCTCTGATTGCCTTGCGGATAGCCCAGAGCTGCGGATAGTCGGGATGACTCTCGAAACGGCGCTCGTAGGTGAAGCCCAGCATCTTGTCGTTCACACGGGTAGGGTTTCCGATACGGAGCACATTTATGCCTCTATCCACCAATTTTTCAGAAATCCAGTCCACCGCCATATTGCTTTGTGCGCACACCAGCACCTGACTCTCTCGCATCAGGGTTTCGTTGATGGCTTCCACCAGGGTCGTGGTCTTTCCGGTTCCCGGAGGTCCGTGAACGATAGCCACATCCTTCGCCCAGAGCACCTCGTTCACAGCTCTTTCCTGGGTAGGATTGAGCCATGGGAACTTCATCGGTTCGAAGGAGAATCTGCCTGCCTTCTGATGCGAATAGAATAAATCGCGGAGATAAGCCAGGCGGTTGTTTTTCGCCTTCATCACTCTATCCAAGGCTTCAAACATCAGCTTGTAGCTGGTTTCATCAAAGGACAGCTGCACGCCGATAGGCTCCGTAGATTGCTGCAAGTCGAGCAATGGGGCAGAGTCGGGCACGGTAATCACCATTCTGTCGCCATCCACATAGCTCACGGTTCCGGTAAAAGAAAAATATTTGATACTTTGAACTTTTCTGCCCTGGTTCTCATTCTTGTCCATCTTCTTGGCCATAAAGAACATGACGGGGCGACCGAACTCAAAGTTGTGCTCGATATCCTGATCAGAGGTACGGAAGACCTCAATGGCTGTTTGATTCAGCGAATTATAAAAGCTTTTTCCCACACGGAGCGGGAACCAGGCATCACCTCGTTTCACCTTTCGCTGCATTCCCATCTGTTCGGTGAGCTTGCGGAAGGCTTCCTTCTCGGTGTAATACTCCAGCTGGAGCAGGGTGCGTTGTTGCAATAATGCCTGAATTGGTGAAATCTGTTCCATATTTGGATGCAAAGTTACACCAATTCAGGCAAAAATAAGAAGATAATAGGATAAATTATCTAAAATTTATTTCATGATGCGTTCTACGTCCTGGATGGTGCGGTTGAACGGACCATTGTGCTCCAGCTTGATGGTGCACATGGCAGCCGCAAACTTGCCAGCCTCGGTAGGAGTGGCACCCTGCAGTCGCTTGTAGAGATAACCGGCAGAATAGGTGTCGCCGCATCCGGTAGCATCTACCACCTCGTGAGGAGGGTAGGCAGGAATCTCGTAGAAGGTGTCATCTACATAAATCAGAGAACCCTCGCTGCCCAGCGTGATGATTACCTCGGTAACCCCCCACGAATGTATCAGCTTCGCAGCCTCGCGTGGCTCCTTCAGCCCCGTGATGGTCTCCATCTCCGTCTCGTTCACCTTCAGATAGTAGGTGTTTTTCAGCACTTCCAGCTTCTCCTTCCAGTCGATGGGATAAACCTTCTCGTCTCTCACCTCGCGCAGATAGCCCTGCACGTCGATGGAAACCCTTCCGCTGCGCGAGAGGAATTCCACTACCTCGGGCGAGAAATCATCGCTCAGCAGGCTTCCCAGGTGATACACCTTCGCCTCCACGTGCTCCAGCTGTCTGATGGTGAATGGATCAGCCTTGGCAAGCACACGCTGCTTGCGCTCGTTCTGGTTTTCTCCGTAGATATTCTCGAAGAAGACGGTATTGCGCGATGGATTGAGGGTTACTTCTATGCCCGCCTGGCGCATCTTTTCTACAGGCTCTGTTTCTGTAGGGTCCATTGCCGTGATGAGCGAAAAGCTCACATCCTTGGGCAGTTGGTTGATGGCGTAGGCGAAGTAGAACGATGTGCCGCCAGCCATGTAAACAGTTCTGTTTGGGGTAACTATCTTGTCTTTGGTTACGTGCCCTATACAACAAATATCTTTCATCTATTTCTATTTTAAACGGGTGCAAAGGTACAAAAAAACTTTGAGTTAGATTTGGTTTTTTGCTTTAAATTCAGCTTTTATTGCAAATATTTAGAAGAAAAGGGCATTTTTCTTTTGTGATGTTCTTATTTTAATGTACCTTTGCAGCAGAATTTAGTAAACTGAACATTATCACGAGAAAAGATTGAAACTTATATTATGTGGTTTGATCATTTAATCAACGTGCATTCGGCGGTGCAGGGCATCGTCATTCTTTCATTGATTTGTACCCTAGGTCTTGCCCTGGGCAAGATTCATGTCAAGGGAATCTCCCTCGGCATAGCTTTCGTATTCTTTGTGGGCATCGTGGCGGGCCATCTCGGACTCACCATCGACGAGAACATGCTGGAGTTTGCCGAGAGCTTCGGACTCACCATGTTCGTGTATGTGCTGGGTCTCTATGTGGGTCCCAACTTCTTCGGTTCGATGCGCCACGAGGGCATCTCGCTCAATCTCTGGAGCCTGGCAGTCATCGCCGTGGGCACCGTATTTTCGCTTGCCCTGTGCCTGGTGCTGCCCGTGAGCCTGCCCGATATGGTGGGAATTCTCTGCGGTGCCACCACCAATACTCCGGCTCTGGGTGCTGCCCAGCAGGCGCTGCAGCAGTTGGGATTGCCTAGCGGCGGAGCTGCCCTGGGCTGTGCGGTAACCTATCCTCTGGGTGTTGTGGGCGTCATCCTGGCGATGATGTTCCTGCGCAAGCTCTTCGTAAAGCCTGAGGACCTGGAGATCCGACGTGCCGATGAGGATGACCATACATCCATCGGACAGTATATCATCGTAAACCCGGCTCTCAACGGCAGTACCATCGCCGAAATCTCGATGATGACCCATCGCAAGTTCATCATCTCCCGTGTATGGCGAGGCGAGCAGGTCATCGTTCCGGAGGCTGATACCGTGCTCCATACCAACGATAATGTGCTCGTGGTTACCAATAAGGATGAGGCTTCTGCCATGCAGATTCTCTTCGGAAAGAAGGTGGATAAGGAGTGGAATAATGATAAGGTGGACTGGAATGCCATCGATGCCAAACTGGAGAGCAGAATCATCGTGATGACCCGTCCGGGACTCAACGGCAAGCGACTGGGAAGCCTGCAGATGCGCAATACCTATGGCGTGAATGTGAGCCGAGTGCTGCGTGGTGATATCCGACTGCTGGCTACCGACGACCTCCGTCTGCAGTATGGCGACCGCCTGACGGTGGTGGGCGACCCTACGAGCATCGACCATGTGGAGCAGTTTCTGGGCAATGCCGTGAAGACGCTCAACGAGCCTAACCTGGGCGCCATCTTCCTGGGTATCATTCTGGGACTCGCCGTGGGAACCATTCCGCTGAATATTCCGGGAATGACGGCTCCCGTACGTCTGGGTATTGCCGGTGGTCCTATCGTAATGGGTATTCTGATTGGTGCGCTGGGTCCTAGGGTGCAGTTCATCTCTTATATGACGCGTAGTGCGGGACTGATGCTCCGCGAGCTGGGTCTTGCCCTGTATCTGGGCTGTCTGGGTCTGTCGGCTGGTGGACAGTTCTTCGAGACGGTGGTTCGTCCCGAGGGTTTGATGTGGGTAGGCATCGGTTTCCTCATCACGGTGGTTCCGGTTATCATCGTGGGCTTCATCATCCTGAAGACCAAGAAGTACGATTTCGGCAGCATCTGCGGCATTCTCTGCGGCAGTATGGCGAATCCGATGGCGCTAACCTACGCCAACGAGACCCTGGATGGCGATACGCCTAGCATCAGCTATGCTACGGTTTATCCGCTCGGCATGTTTATCCGAGTCATCATCGCCCAGGTCATCATCATGTTCTTCGTGTAAATATTGTTAATCCTGCGGATTTCTATCCGTAAAAATATTAGAAAAGGCTGATTTCAGTTAGAAATCAGCCTTTCTCTTTATCGTTATTTTCTTACCCGTCAGGGGATGTTCGAAGGTAATCTCCTCGGCATGTAGATGCAGTCGGGCAGCCTTCTCGTTGCCGTAGAGCGGATCACCCAGGATGGGAGCATTCAAACCCTCCTGATGGGCACAATGCACACGCAGCTGGTGGGTTCTGCCTGTCTTGGGATAGAGGGCGATGCGGAGATGTGAGCCGTCGATGCGCTCCAGAATTTCATACTCCGTAATGGCCTCCTTGCCCTGCTCGTGATTCACTATCTGGCGAGGGCGGTTCAGATAATCGGGCTGCAGCGGAAGGGAGATGATTCCCTTTTCTGGAATCTCCTTTTCCGGAATGTCTTTTCCTGAAATCTCCTTTCCCGAAATCTCTTTTTCTGAAATGATGGCGATGTATTTCTTCTGCACCCGATGGTTCTGAAACTCCTTCTGTAGGCGATGATAGGCAAATTCGGTCTTGGCGATGATCATCAGTCCGCTGGTCGCCATGTCCAGCCGGTGAACGATGAGCGGACCGGTAGCCTCGGGATATTTCCTTCGCATCAGCGCATAGACCGATGGTTGGGCAGCGTCCTTTCCCGGTACAGAGAGCAGTCCTGCAGGTTTGTGGATCACGGTCAGCTCGCAGTCTTCGTAGAGCGTTTCCACCTGCTCATAGAGCATCTCTACCTGCTTAGGGAATGGTCCCTTCTGTCCACCGATGCCGTTTTCTGCCGATGCAGGGCTTTCGAATACCGATGGCGGCAGCATCCAATGCAGTATCGGCTTACACTTGCCGTTGCAGGCTGGATAGAACTGCAGGTGGTGACGGATTTCCTCCTTCGGGCTTTCTCCCCACCAGAACATAGCCATCTGCAGCGGTTTGTAACCATGCTGGTAGGCATATTGCAGCAGTTTCGGTTCGCAGCACTCGCCGCTCCCGGCTGGCGGCACCATCTTCAGGGCTGCAATCCTGCTCGTAGCTATCGCCGCCTGCGGATACTCCTTCAGGGCTTCATCTCTGAAAATCTCCAGCAGATCCTTGCTTTCTCCCTCCTGGTTCAGCATTCTGAACTGCGAGAAAAGCCATTGCTGCAGGGCATCAGAGAGTTGCTTGCGCAACTGCTTCAGCCTCAGTATATTCTCCTGATAATCATCAAATTCCGTTTCCAGGGCTGTCTTTTCCGAGAGCGATTTCTTCAGTCGGCGCAGTTCAGCCTTCATAAACTGGCTTTCCCTGATCATCTCCGCCTCTTCCGCTTCTGATAGGTTTCCTGCCTCTCTGCGGCTGTCACGCTTTGCCTTCGCTTCCTTCATCTTCTCCTGATAGGCGGCGATGGTACGCTTCCGCTCCTCCTGCAGTTGCCGGATCAGGGTTCTGGCTTCCTTCATCCTTTCATCCTTCTCCAGGTGGCTGATGCTCTGGTTGATACGTGAGATTTCCGCCTCGTGGGTCTTGAAGTAGCCGTCGGGCTGTAGGTAGTCGAATACGGCAGGCACGAAGTCCTCCCAGTCGCTTCTTCCGCCAATCTGTCCGCTGTAGGCAGCCAGGTATCCCCATTTTGGGACATCGGTATCTGTTTTTACATTTTCTACGATGAGCACGCCAAACATTTTGCCGCGCGCAATCTCTTCCTGCCAGTCTTCTCGTCTGGCAAGCATCTCCTGCACTTCCCTGCACGCCTGGATGCAGAGCGGATGCGGTTCGTAATCCAAAGGATTGTTCATCCTTGCAGGAACATTTTCTAAAGTATGATGGAATGGATGGAAAATCATGCTGCAAAGTTACAAAAAAAATGCAGAAGTCTTGGTTTATCCACAGAAAAATCTTACTTTTGCACCATTAAAAGATAAATTAAGATATGCAAACGAAAAATAACAATATATTCTACCATCTGGTAGCCTTCCTGACGGTGGCGATCTGGGGAACCACCTTCGTTTCCACCAAGGTGCTGATGCTGAACGGGCTTTCTCCTGCTCAGATTTTCACCCTGCGTTTCAGCATCGCCTACGTGCTGATGCTGGCGTTCAATCATCGCCGTCTTTTTGCCGATTCCTGGCAGGATGAGGCTAAGATGGCGCTGCTGGGCATTACGGGCGGTTCGCTCTATTTCTGCAGCGAGAATGAGGCGATGAACTTTACCACCACCACCAATACCTCGCTCATCGTCTGTTCGTGTCCGCTCTTTGCCACCCTGCTGGTTCGTCTGGTCTATAAGGATTCCAACCGCATTCATGTCGTCCAGCTGCTGGGTTCTCTTCTGGCATTTGTGGGTATGATCATCGTGGTATTGAACGGCAGGTTTGTGCTTCATCTTTCTCCGGTGGGCGATGCATTGGCGTTTACGGCGTGTATGTGCTGGGCGATTTATTCGCTGCTGATGAAGTCAACCACGGGCGATTACAGTCCTGCATTCATCACCCGCAAGGTGTTTTTCTATGGTGTTCTTACCATCTTGCCTTATTATATCTTCATTCCGGGTTTTCCTCCGCTCGAGGTATTCACCCGTCCGCAGGTATTCGGCAATCTGCTCTTTCTGGGCTGCCTTGCCTCTATGATCTGCTTCCTCACGTGGAACTGGTGCATCTCAAAACTGGGAACGGTAAAGGCTACCAACTGGGTGTATTTCAACCCGATAACGACGATGATTTTCGCTTCATGGGTGCTTGGCGAGCAGATTACCCCCTATTTCCTGGCGGGTGCCGCCTGCATCCTGATAGGAATGTATGTGGCTGATAAGAAAACGAAAGGGGAGCAGTAATAGATATAAAAAAAGAGGGTGCGTCATTAGTCTATGACGCATCCTCTTTTTTTTAGTATTTGTGTTGTTCTAAGACATGCAGCTCGTCACGCCCAGAGAGGCGGCGATAGCGGTTAAGATAGATAGTACTATCTGAAATACAGTTTTCCAGGTTTCTTTCTTCATAGGCAGTTTTTTTTAGTGATTAATGATTAGTGATTTACAAACTTACGTTGTCGCCGCCAGCGTCAGTTCCGCTGTCAGTTCCGCCGCCAGTGCCCTGGCTAGTGCCACCGCCGCCCTGCGATGTTCCGCCGTTATCCTTGTTGGTCTCCCCGCCAGCACCCTGGCTAGTTCCACCGCCCGGCGTATTTGCAGTTCCTCCGCCGTCCTCAGCCCCGGTGGTATAGTCATCGTATGCCACGATCTTGGTGAGCTTCTTAAGCTCGGCATTGCTCCAGCTCTTTGTGTTTCTCACAATCAGGTGCACGCCCTGCACGCTTGCCGCCGTCACCTTCTCCTTGCTCACCTCGCCACGCGAAGTCATACCGATGGAGAACAATCCGAGGTCGGAGAAACGCACGCTCTTGCCGTCCAGAATCAGATGCTTCAGGCAGTCGAGGGTATCCATCAGCACACCGTGGATGGTGCCTCGGCTGTATGGAGAGTTGTGCTCAGAGATATGAGTCACGAAGTCCTCGAAACTCATCTCACGGTCGCTCACGGCAGTAGCATACCAGAGCTTCTTACCTGCGTTCTCACCCGTCTGAGGGGTACGTGTAATCTTACGATACTTACTAGTTCCTTGTCCCATAATCAATCAGTTTTTAAAGGGTTAATAATTCAATTTTTAATGGTTACTAATTCAGTTTTTTGTCACTCATCCGATTGGCGCCTTATCTCTGAATGACGGTGCAAAGATACGGCTTTTTTCTGGAACCACCAAATTTCAGGGTGTGATAAGGGCCGATTTTCAGCAGCTTTCAATTTGAAACTGCGTTAATAATCCTAACTCGTAAGATAAAGAAGAGAGAAATATAGAGTTGTTGGCAGAAAAACATAGAGTTTCAGTCTAATCTATTATTAAATAATCAATTAAGCCGTTATAAGGCGTCTGTCCGTACCTCCTCAAAATCGTACTCAATTACTCAGTTACTCAATTACTCAGTTTTATTCTGCCCGTATGTTTCTTCCTGTATAGATAGTATATTATATATTTATATATATATAAATATATAATATAAAAAATATACTATTAATTTGTAATAAAATTCCAGGGTGTAGGGGTCTAGAAAGAAACTGAGTAATTGAGTAACTGAGTAATTGAGTCAAATCGAGCCAAATTCCAGCTTCGTGTCTGTATCAACAGATAATCTCCGTGTGGCTTCTTCCGATGTAAATAAAACTCCAATATGACTCTCAAAATACGCTCAAAGATTTGCATATTCCTCTACCGCCATCTGATCTACCGCCATCTGATAAGTAGGTTCACTACCTACTGCTTCTGTGATAACATCCGGCACATATCCACTCGTTACCTCAATTTAGCAGGTATTTAATTAAAAATACGTTTATTATTGTTAAAGCATTCTAAAACGGGGGGGGGATTTTGTAGTATCTACAAAGTTATATACCTTTGCAATCAGAAATCAGTCTCCAAGTAATATACAAGGGGATTGGTTGAAATATGTTGAGGACCATTTGATAAGTCATAATAGGTTTATATTGGTTTACAACAATGTTTATATTGCTTAATAACAATGTTTTATATTGCTAAACAACAATACAACAGTAAGATTCCGGGTAACCGGATAAATAGTTAATATAGTAAGTGACAAATGAAAAAGATAGCAGTTTTGCTGTTTGTTATTTTGGGAAATAAAACAGTAGGTTACACACAAGATTTCGCCCTGAAGACGAACGGACTCTACTGGGCGACAACCACACTCAATATGGGCGTGGAGAAGGCAATCAGCAACCAGGTAACCCTGGAAGCAGATGTAGCATACAACCCCTGGACATTCAGGGAAGACAAGAAGATGCACCTTCTCTTGGTGCAGCCAGAAATGAAATACTGGCTGTGCGAAAAGTACGAAGGACATTTCGTAGGTATCCACCTGCATGGTGCTCAATTCTACGGAGGTTTTGGCAGCAAGCTCTACGATGGCTACTTGGCTGGCGGAGGCGTAACATACGGTTACGACTGGATTCTATCCCCTCACTGGAACCTGGAGGCAGCCATCGGTGTGGGATATGCCCACCTCTGGTACAAGCAAAGCCCTAACTTGCCCTGCATCAAGTGCCAGGAAAAGAAGAACGATAACTATATCGGTCCTACCAAGGCTGCGCTATCATTAGTCTATATCTTTTAAAAAAAGTGCATCATTTAATCACAAAGAACATTATGGATGATAGAATGAAACTCAAAATAGTATATCTGGCTATTGCAGGTGTAGGCTTGGCTCTTCTGACGACTATGTCTTCATGCAGCAAACAGAACATTGTAAGTGATAAAAAGATCACATGTACTCCCGACTCCTTTATGCTCCTGCCAGATAGCAGCAATCAGGCTGCACTCAATCTTCAGGTTCATATCCCGAAGCATTATTTCTCGAAGAGAAGCCGTCTCTTCGTAATACCCGTATTGACAGACAGCGACAGCATCGTGGCTAAATACAAGCCTATAGTGCTGGATGCGCCTATCTACAGAAAGAAGATGGAACGTAAATGGGTACTCGACAGTATTGCTGACCCATACGATTCTATTGCACAGAGAGTTACAAACACGAAAGTAGATTTGTCCGTGTTATATAACGACACCATTACTCTGCCTGCCAACTTCCATAAGGGAAGCCTCGTGGCAGTGGCTTCTGCCGACGGATGCGGCGAATGCCGTGCCATCAGCCATACCAAGATAGCCGATGTGTTCCGTCCGGAAATCAAGAAGCAACTGCATCTCAACTGGATGAAGCATACCTTCGAGATCAAGCCGAAGATAAGAAAAGGAAAGGGCGTGGCACGACTTGAGTTTGCTATCAATAAATATGATATCAATCTCAAGATGAGCAACAACCAGGCTGAGCTCGACCACATGTTGAGCGATATAGCTCCAGTGCTCAGCGATAGCCTCGCTACCCTCACTTCTTTGGGCATCTATGGTCTGGCGTCAGCCGACGGCCCGCTGAAGTTTAACACCCCACTTTCCCGCAACCGTGCCAACTCAGCCCTGAAGTGGCTGCTTGCGCACATAGAGAATGGCGACAAGGTGAAGAAGATAGCCCGTATCGGTTCACGCCCTGAAGGATGGCAGCCGGTATTGGATGCGATGGTGGCCGCCGGCGATGCCGACAGCACGTTGGTGAAGAACATCCTGACCCGATATGCCAACTTCAACGATGATGTGCAGGAGCGCTATATCCGCCGCCTGCCTATCTGGAACAGCATCAAGAAGAAGTATCTGCAGAAGAGCCGTAGCGTGGAATACACCTACACATACATCATCAAGAACTTCACCACCGATGAAGAAATGCTGCAGATGTACGAGCTCCGCCCAGATGCCTTCAGCGAAGATGAGTTCCTGCATGTGGCACAGATTGCAGAGAGCGCAGAAAAGCAGAAGCAGGTATATGAGACGACTTTGAAATATTACCCTATGTCGAAGATTGCTGCCAACAATCTTGCCATCCTACTCGAGAAAGACGGCAAGGTGGATGTGGCTGAAGAGATATTGAACCGCCAGAAGGTAGAAGAGGCTCTGATCAGCCAGAAGGCACTCACAGAATAAATAACAGCGTATGACAAGATTAAAAGTTATCATATATGGCATGGCACTGGCTATATCATTTACCTCGTGCGTTCGTGAAGATCTGGACCAATGTCCTCCTCTGCGTATCAACATCGAGGTGAAAGACAAGAATTATTTCAATGTCGACCAGACTGCACCCGAAGAGAAACGAGATGAGAATCAGGCTTTTAGATCATTCGTTCCGTCTCTTTCCTATCGTCTGAGCCGACTCAACGACGACGGCACTCAGCAGGTTGTCGTAGAAGAAAAAGGTTTCGAAGTAGAAGGTGATGGATTAACTTATCCTGTAAGCTTCGACCCCGACATGCCTTTCGGAAAATACGTCTTTACGGTATGGGGAGGTATGAAGACGCGAGGCGAACTCAATCTGGATAAAAACGAACTGTTGCTACATCCGGAGCACAGTCAGGGCGATGATGTTTATCAGGTTTGCGATACCCTCGTCTATGATGAAAACCATTATTGCTATACCAGCGAGATGGAGCGCACCAAGGGTAAACTAGTTATATGGACAGAGAATCTTCCTGCCGGGTATCACCTGATGAATACTGAAGTAAGCCAGCTCTATGGAATAGTAAATCCAAGTTTCCTATATTCTGAAGAGACCAGCGTCTTTCATGAATCGGAAATTGAAGCTGGCGCCAAGACCAAGACCTCTATTTTCCTGGCTCCTTCTTTTCAGAAGGAAGAGTCAGTGGTGGATGTCAATTTCTATAAGAATAGTGGCGAAGGCGGCAATTCATCTGTGTTGTCACCTGATGACGTGAAGGTAAGCATGGAGCGCAACAAGATTACGGTGCTGAAATATGTGTACGATTCCGACCGCAATCGCTTCACCATCTATATGAAGGTGAACGACAACTGGGAGGAAATTCACGGCATGATATTGGATTGATAATTAATTTATACTTAATTTTTAAATTTATAATTTATGAAAAAAGGTATGTTTTTTGCGCTTGCAGCAAGCAGCTTGCTGTTCAGCGCATGTAGCAGTGACGACGCTGTGGTTAGCACAGAGGGTCAGAACGAGGCAGTACAGCAGATTGTATTGCATGTAGCAAGTAGTGGTGATGGCTTGACAACACGTGCAGGCCGCCCATTGTATTCTTCACAGGCTTTGCAGACTATCCAGAATGTTCGCGTGTTGATTTACAACTCCAAAACAAATGAAATTGTCAAAGACGCAAAGATGGATTGGAAAAAGAGTGCTACGTATGACAATCATGGTCGCGAGCTTACTCTTACTTACAAGGGTGATCAGAGACTGGGTGAAGGTAACTACAAGGTTATGGCTGTAGGTTACAGCGATAACAGTGACTACACCTATGCTTTGGATGTAACAAGTACAGAAGCCCTTACTGGTACTTACAAGGATATTACTGCAACCTTGAAGGCAGGCAAAGTAGCAGAGGAGGTATTCGCAGGTGATGCAGAACTGAATATCAACGCTGACAAGAAAATCACCAACCTTACTAAGGGTGAAGATGATGGCGTAGCAGTAACCTTGCATCGTCAGGTAGCTGGTAGCTTCGGTTATTTCCAGAACATCCCAGCAAGTGTGAATGGCAAAGCAGCCGCAACCCTTCGTCTCGTAGTAAGAGATAAGAATGATATGTTGACTTTCAAAGACTTCAACAGCTCATTCACTGCTAATGGAGCAACTGGCAGCACTATCAAGTATTATGTTAATGGTTCTAAATCTACAAGTGCTGCTACTGCAGATGCAAAGTTCAATAACAACGAGGACGGTTATGTGCTCTACTCTATCGATTTGAATACATGGTTCCCTGGTGGTGATCAGAACAAAGACGGTCTGCTGAATGCTGAAGATACCAACTGGAAACACCCTGATGGTGTAAAGACTCAGGTTGTGAAGGGTTCTGTATTCGGAAGCAACTTCGTCATTCCATTTAATTACGCAGAGGGTAAGAGCACCATGGAGCTTCAGCTCTTGGATGCTAAAAACAATATCATCAAGACTTGGACCGTTTCTATCCCAGAATCAGATGTAAATACGGTTGCAGCAAATGGAGCTACAGACGCAAGTCCTTCTATCTTCAACGTGGTTCGTAACCACATGTACAACTTGGGTGTGAAGACTTCAAATGGTACAACAACACCTCCAGATCCAAGTAATCCAGATCCAGATCCAAATAAACCAGATCCAGATAAACCAGATCCAGGTAAAGACGAGCCAGAAGACTTGACCAAATCTCAGAACCTCATCTTGAAGGTAAACGACAACTGGGAGGCTATCCACAAGATGGAGCTGGGTGATGAATAATCTTACTACGTGCTCATAATATAGGCAGTATTAAGAAAAATATATCCAAGGGATGCACAGTGCCCGCTATAGGCACTCGCATCCCTTATTATCCCAACATCACAATATTTAATTTATTATTCATTTTATACTCAATTCCCATTCAAATCGAATAGGCGAACATTGAAATCGAATAGACGAATATGATGAGAAAATCTATAAATATAATCCTCGCAGCCAGTCTCCTAATGAGCTGCAGCGCAAGCAATGATGTGCCTGATACCCTCGCCGACGGATCGCATGCCGTGAAGTTGGACATGAGAGTGGGTGTAAGCGCAGGTGTTGTTACCGGCTCACGAGAACTTGATACATGGGATGGAGCACAGCAGGTGAATGATATGAGAATCTACGTCTTCAGATGCCCCGAAGAAAAGAAGGGCACCCCCGAAGAAGCATATACCTATTGCACCCCTATTGAAACGGAAGCAGCCAAGAATGGTTACTATTCCGTTGACGCATTCAACAATAGAGAACCCTACTATTCTGCCGAGCACCAGAACATGCCCGAGCAGCATCTATACACCTTCGAACCCTATCTGCAGAACGGCTACTACTACCAGTTTCTAGCCATAGGCAGAGATGACAAATACGCAACGAAGAAAGTACTTACAGAACCCAAATTCACTGAAAACGTAACGAAACTGAAGGACGCAAGAATCGCCCTCACCGAGGAGGCAAAAAACAGTGACAAAGTCGGTATCCTCAATACCACAGAGCTGTTTAGTGGCATCCTGCAAGACGAGAAGACACACGAGAAAGACCCCGTTCTCGTAACGAAAGAGACGAAATACTTCCACCGCACGCTGACCGCCAGCCGTAACGTGGCTGGTCTGATGATTTACGTAGAAAACATCCCGGCACAGGTGGAGTCGAATGCAGCAGGCGACGTGAGTACCGTTACCTTCACGCCCACCTCTCTATCCATCGTAGCCACCGGCATCAGCACCGAAACGCTGATATGGCAGAAGCAGGCACCAGCAGATGCTGAATCGTTGACTTATCAGACGTTGGGCACCATCGACCTCACCCCCTCAAACGGATGGACCGTAGATGCTAAAGAGAACATATTCAAGCGAGCTGAAGACTCCCAGAAAGGATGGAAGGCAAACAGCTACATGATAAGCAACTTCATGATGCCTACATCAGAGGGAAAAATGCAGAAAAGCAAGAACTCGGCAGAGAACGAGACCACCTTCTATCTGCATTACACGGATGGCACGCACCACCGGTACGACAACATCAGGAAATCTACAACCACTGGCGACAAGTTCAAGTTCCCTATCGCGGCAAACCACCTGTATTGCCTGGGAGCCAAGAGCAAGACCGTGAACCAGCCATACGACCTGAAGGAGTATTACGAGCCGGTGATGACCGAAGTGAAGGTTGAGATAGAACCAGCCTTCGAAAAAAGACATGAATTTGAAACAGAATAAACGTTACAAAACAGCATAAAACGGAAATAGAATATGCAGAAATCAAGATTTAGCATCTGTAAGATAAGCTCCATCAAGATGAACGCCATCAGGATGAACGCCATCAGGACAGGCATGGCGGCAGGTTTTTGCTTCCTCCTCGCACTAGCCGCAGGATGCAGCAGCGATGCCGATCTGCCACCCTATCCAGATGGCAGCAATGGAGATGCAGGCATGAATCAGCCTTCGGAAAACGAAGATGAAATTACGACTGTTCCCATCACCATCACTCTGGGCGGATTAAGCGGCAGCGATGGCAATGCCAAGCAAGATGGCAGAAACACCCGTGTAGCTCCTCCTGGTGCAGGATCCTCTTCCTCGTCGGGCACAACAGGCGAGGACTACGGATATGCCGAGACCGACAACGTCAATGCCGTAAGGCTGATAGCTTTTCGCCGAAGAGTTCAGAACAATGGAGAAAATACTGCAACCTATGATGCCGCAGTCAACGATATCCAGGGCTTCGAGTACGACCCTACCAACGACAGGGTGATTAACGGAAAGCCCACGTTAGAAGACGGCAAGAAAGACGATTATCTTTCGGGAAATCCCCACAAGCACTATGTGGTAAAGGGCAAATTCGGCATCAGCAGGGGCTACGAATATCGCATCATTGCCCTCGCTTACAATAGCCAGGAGAAATCGCCCTATCCGCAGTATGAGGAAAACAATGTGGTTACCACGGAAATGCTCAATTTAAAAAAAGGTACTACATTTCAGGAGTTCAAGGCCACGTTTGCGAGTTACCTGGTCGATGGTGACAAAACCGACACCCCCAACAACTGGCTTGACTATCTAAAAAAAATAGTTCTCACACTAAATAATGTAGATTGCTTGAGCCGCCGGCTCATCACGGTGCCGCAGCTCTTCTATGGCACCCTCTACCAGCAGGGAGATGCCACCCAAAATCCAATCATCTCTTCTGCTGATTACCAGAAGGAAAATCTGGGAAACAACACCCCTACGCCGCTTGTAGGAACACTCTATAGAGGCATGGCAGAAGTGGAGGTTCATATCACTCATGCCTATTACAGCATTACAGCGCAGACGCAATGGTATTGCCTACTTGCCGACACCGTGCTTACCCAGATGCCTCTTACCAGCTACGACGGTTTTAAGCAGGGTGGGGAACCTATCAATAACTATTCAAAAAAGGGAGGCTCCTATACCGCCATTGCCTATGCCCCATTTCCGGGTGAAGGCAAGGAAGTGGTGCTCAAGGCATTTGTGCTGCCAGGCAAGACCCATCTTGCCGTGAGAATAGGCCTCAAAGCCTATCCTCACGCCCACAACTATCAGATAAAGGCAAAGGATATGATGTCTTCTGAAGCAGCCACGGGCGTTATCGTGGTAGATGGAGTCAGCAACCTCTTCTATCTGAGGCGAAATCATAAATATGTCTTCACATACGATAAGCAAAAGACACTTACAGACTCCAGACATTTGATCGAATAAGATCAAGAGAATTATCAAGACGTTATGCTATGTTTTAAAATCAAACAGACAATGAAACAGCATTTTATATTCAAATCATTCATATTATTTGTGTTAACATTCCTGATGGTTGTGCCCGCCTCTATCCAGGCGGCACAACCCAAGGATGACAACACCAGTCCCTATTTCGAGAGTGCTGCCGTTAGAGACTCGTTCAAGAACTGCAAGAAACCCATCTGGACCAACAACTGGGATGATCTGCCAACCGACAAGCACCAAGACCATTTTGTGGAGTTCAACAATGACCCCAAATATTACAACATGACATTCCGTGAACTGCGCAACCGCCGTGCCCTTACGGGCGAATCGTGCACCATTAACAAACTGATTGGTGTGGTAGGCGTAGGCAGCTGGGCAAAGGATATGGGCGCCCTTACCGACGATTCACTCGACAACTATGCACAGGTGAACTCCGTGGTACGAGCAGGGGTAACCGTAGACCCGATAGTAAGTGTAAAAGATATGGATAATTACTATTCCAAGGGAACGGTGGCAGGCTTTACCATCGTGGCTGGTTCGGGTAGCAGCGTGCTGAGCCTCGATGTAATCAAGGCATTCTCCATCGGATTCTATCGCGACGGCAAACTGAAGGGTGTGAAGGCGGTAAGGGAAGGACAGAATGGTTCGGGAGTAACGCTGAAGCTGCTCCAGATACCGGGTTCCGACAACATCTGCGCCATGCTGACGGCAGAAAGCGACTGGCTCTTTGATGAAATCACTCTCGACTGCTCGGGCGGCATTCAGGCAGAAGTGGCGAATATTCTGAAAATCAAATATGCCTTCGTGGGCGAATCTACGGAGTTTACCATCACCGATGGAGGCATCAAAAAATACAACGAATATTTCAAAGACGACAAGCAGGTAGCGCTCAAAGAGATGAAAGGCTGGCGCCCTATTATCCTCGGCATCCCCCTGCCTTTCCTGGACAAAGATATAAAGAAGATGACAGATGATGATCTGGACAATTTCGCCACCATCGTCCCTCTTCTTGACATAGGTTACCAGGGCGGAGCCAAGTTTATGATGCAGAACAACAAGAACCCGCAAGGCGAAGCATTCGAGGCTGGCATGGAGGCTGGCTTCAAATACAAGATGGATGCCCTGCTGAGCCTCAATGCAGGAACATGGGTCAACGTGCTGCTCTTCGACCACAAGGGAAACAAGGTGCAGGAAGAAACGATTTCTGCCCAGGTGCTCCACCTCTCGCTGGTGCAGATTGGCGACGGAACGGTGAGCATCAAGGCAAAGGTGCCGTTTTCAGGATGCGAAATCAGATTCCTTACGGTTCTCGGAGTTGATGCAGGCGCCATTGGCATCCACTATGGATTCGTAAGAATGGCTCCAGATGTATCCCACCGGTGCCCCATCAATCCTACCATCAGCAGCAATGTCTGCCAATCGCAGACTTCCTTCAACCTTCGCTCCAACCCCAAGGTGAGCGTAACATGGAGTCTGGTGAATGCATGGGATTTGAAAAATAACGATATTCTTGCCACCACACCAGTAAAGGTTACCTCTGATGGTCAAGTTACCAATCTGGAACCTGGTAAATATACCTTCAAGGCCACGGCTCAGGACGGATGTTATGATGAAACCACCATTACCGTCGGTGGTTTTAATGATGGAAATACAACTTGCGGCAAACCACTTGTCAACAAACTGGGTGAAGATTTCTACGAGGTATCGCCTAAGATTCACGAAACATCCGGCTCGTTGCTTTCTATCTCTGAACTCAAGGATAGAGACAATATTATCAAAGGTGAATATGATCAATATGCCGAATATATAGGTGGCTTGAGTCTTGCCGATAACCTCTGCATCATCGGAATTCACCGCAAGGATGGTCAACTGATATACGATGCTACCGACCGACACGAAGGTGAATCAGAGCCGGATGCCGTCAAGAGAGCTCAACCTAAACGCATTGGTTTTGTGGTAGAGGCTGATGCTACAGTAATCAATTTGCATGCCCTGCAATTCCTGCAGATACGCTGCTATAACCAAGGCAAGGAAGTATATCGCCATCTGATAGACGAGAACAATGCCATCAGTGCCGACCTGATAGGTTCTGAGAAAGTGCAGAAAGTGAGATATTCCATCGAGGTGCCTTCCATCGACAAGAATGGACATCTAACCCAGATGGACGAGTTCCAACTCTGGAATTCGGGTGTACTCAATCTGGGCGGTTCTAAACTCCGTATCTACTATGCCTTTATTGAGGAGGCTGCCGATGACTGTTCTTCGCCACTTGCATGTAGCAGTCTGGTGATGTCGCATAATCATTCACATACTACCATCAATGCTAATGAAACCAAATTTGGCGGAGCGGTGAGTGTGGCTACTGTAGATGATAACTTAGGTTATCTGGTGGATGATGACTTGAATACCTATATGGCGGTTGCCAATACGGTAAGTCTGGGAGTTGGTCAAACATTCGCCGTAAAGATGGGTAGAACACTCGACTATCATCATCAGTTGGGAATTGTCATTGACAACAAGACTTTCCTGGCAGCCGTAAACGTAGGAGACTGGCTAACGGTAGAAACCTTCAAAGACGGTAATTCTACGGGAGATAAATTTACCGACTGGAAGGTGATTTCCGCTAATGTAGCGGGTTATGGCGATAAGAATATCCTCTTCTTTCAGCCAAAGAAAGCGTATGACGAGGTGCGATTAACTTTAGCCAAAATTGTAGGCGCATTGGATGTGCAGAAATTCTACGGACTCGTGACACGTGGTGATATTGATAATGATGGTATTCCTGACTGTAAGGACGACCAGTCGTGCGTAAATGGTGTAAAAGATATCGTTGTCAACAATGTATGCGTAGGAGATAAGATTGTCGTAACTGCTACCGGATTGACCGGAGTAAATTATCATCTTTACTTCGGTGATAAGAATGCGGGAGAAAATGGCATTGTGTCTCTGCATTCTACACCAGACACCAAGAACAATATCCAATATACCTACACCACCAAGGATCCGGGCGAATATCAGCTCACCTTCTTCGACGGCAGCTGGACGCCACTCTCTTCTGTAGTATATCAGGTTCATCCATTACAGACCCGATGGCTTCCGAGTGCATCTACCAATGAATGGAACAAGTGGGACAACTGGAGCGACGGTTCGCCTTACTGCTGCACCAACGCCATCATCTCGTCGGATGCCGATAACTTCCCAGTGCTGGGCACGCCAGAGAAGCCAGCCGACTACTGCTGCAAGGACATCTTCTTCGAACCCCGTTCGGCGGTGGATAACGTGCCTTCGCTCAACTATCGCAAGGCATGGGTAGAACTGGAGCAGAAGCCGAACCATTACTATCTGCTGAGTGCACCGCTCAAGCAGATGTACACGGGCGATATGTTCATGCCTGCCGACACCACGAAGGCGAAATACTTCGAGGAGCTGAACGAAGAAAACTGGAAGGAACAGCGCTTCAACCCGAGCATCTACCAGCGCCTCTGGGCGGCTGCGCATCCGGGTAAGATTTATTCGCTAGACAGCAAGGGAAATCCGGTTTTGAATGATGAAACGCTTGCCGTGAAAGAGGCCACCTGGTCGCACAACTTCAATGCCGTGGCGAAGGAGTACGGCATGGGTGAAGGCTTCTCTATGTGGATAGACAACGGCAATCTGCCGGCTACCAATAAGTTCAGTATCCGCCTGCCTAAGACGCATAAAGAATATAGTTACTTCGTGGATTACGATCAGGAGAAAGTGGCTAGTGAAACAGTGACGAAAGATGCAAATAAGATAAACCGCTTCATCTACGAACGGGATTTTCCGGGCGACTTGACGATGAAATATAAGTATTTGTCGGAAGGCAAGGAAGTGACGGAGAACCGCACGGTGTTCGTGGGGCAGAGCGAGTATCCGATTACGCTGAAATCTGATATTCCTACGCAGACCTTCGTGCTGGGCAACCCATTCATGAGCCGCCTGAATATCCAGAAGTTCCTGGAGGCGAATGAGAACGTGAGCAGCGTGAAGGTGGAAGTAGAGAATGAATCGGGAGGCATGGAAGAGCAAACTGTAAGCAAGGTAGCTTCTACGGGCAACGCCACCACCATCGCCCCCATGCAGGCATTCTATGTTACCACAAATGATGAGCCGAGTACGCAAATCATCCTGCTGCTCACCCCAGAAATGATTGGTGGAAGCAAGAAGGCTACTGAGGAAAGTAAACCTGCTGAAGCCAAGGGACTGAAAGTGTGTGTGGAAAGCCTGAAGACGCGAAGCAGATCAGCAGCTATGCTGGTGATGGAGAATTCAGAAACTGCTTATGATGTTTCTGCCGGTTCTTCTTTCAAGAACTCTGTGTTGGTTCCAACTCTTCTGGATAGTGAAGTGAAGTCACCTTTGAAGGTATTTGGTATTCAGCAGAGTCAGGCTTACGATATCCTTCCGATGACTGGCGCTACATCTTTAGGAATCTATCTGTCGCAAAAGGATAGCATCCGTATCGAGGTAAAACCTATTCAGGGTGTTGATATGAGCGGATATGTTCTCCATGATATGCTTTCGGGTGCCGATTATTCACTCGATTCTCCTCTCATTATTGCGGATGCCGAGACCTCGTTAGGCAGATTTGTTATCAGAAGCCGTTATGGAAGTACAGATGTGACATCTGTCGATACTGATCAGCGCATCAGTATAGTTCAGGAAGGTTCTTCTGTCCTCGTGCAATCTGCCTGCGGTCTGCTCAAGAGTGTCAAGGTCATAGACCTGAATGGCAGAATCATCAGCAGGGTACAGGGAAATGGTTCAAGGTGTTTAAAGGCGAGCATAGCCACAGGCATTCAAATCATACACATAGAATTGACAGATGGTAGCAGTAAGGACTATAAGATGATTTTTTAAGTAAGGCTGTACAGTGGTACAGCTAATTACATCTTTTACTTATAATTATCCCTGCCAGCTTGTGAAAGCCGGCAGGGCTTTTATAATAGTCTTTCCCGAAAGAGCAACAACATAACAATAAGGAACGCAAGCCCCGCCTAGCAGAGTAAAACGCTCTCGCTAGGCGGGGCTTTTGCATATACTTAAAAACCATAATAATATGAATGAAGAAGACCAACAATCAAACAGCAGCCAGTCTGCTCCTGAAGAAGAGAGTGCAAAGAACTTTGTCAACCAGCCGGGCTATCAAAAAGGTGCCATGGGTATGGTTAACCTGATCGTTGATGTAATGAATGATACCCATGAATACAAAGAGGCGATGTTCTGCAAACATTTACTGATGGAATGCAGTCGCAAGCATCATCTTGATTTAGAAGAGCAGATAGAACGTGTGGTGGCACATGCTCAGGATATTGATGAGTTTGGTAAGTATATGAAAGCCAAGAATGGCGAATTGACCCCCAAGCGTATATCTGAGCAGGAGTTTGCTTATGCCATCGACCAGCTGATGGAGTCTGTAGATGAATCTGGCAAGTACATATTCAAGATTCAGCGCCACTGGATTGCTGTGTTCAGAGTAGCCGTAGATTTGCATTTAATAGGAGAGAATGACTACAAGGGTTTCTGTAACTGGATAGATACGATTCACCCGGGAGCTTTCAGAGTGAAGCTGACGCAGGGTGATCTGAAACAGATCAGTAACTCGGATTGTTATATGAAACCATTCAATAAATGGGGATATGCTCCGATGGGAAACGTGAAGAAAGAACCTTATATTGCGATGACCCATGTGGTGGTTTGCTTCAGAAATCTGTTGGGAATCGACGAAAAAATTGCTTGAAAACGGCTCAGAAATAACCCTCGTTATAACTTTATAACCCTCGAAATAACCGCAAGGTTATTTTCTTGGTCAGTATCGGATTTCGCCGTACCTTTGCCTCGCAATCAGATGATAAAGTCTGGTTGCGGGGCTTTTCTGTATATGGAAAACCGGTACTATTTCCTGGTACGGAATTTAGCGGATGGTCGCAGCCCCAACGTGATAATACATATATGAATATGGATAAGAACAATGTGAAACCGTATGTTTTCAAGCATCCGGAGTATGAATGGAGAGTATTTCTAATTAACAACATATCTTTCTAAAACTTCAATATATATGAGCAAGAAAAGTTTTTCAGCAGCTGCAGAGGCTGCTGTACAGGCGCTTTTGAACGCCCAGAAGGTAGATGCCAGTATCATTACTGACGAGTGTGGCAACGTAGCTATCCGCAAGGCTCCCTGGAACGATGCGGAGACCATCTGCGAGGTGCCCAAGGTGATTCCGGGCAGAATGATCTGCAGCGGTGGCGAATGCGGCGACAAGCTCGACTTCAAGCCTTACGCACAGTCGGGCGGGAAGCTATATACGGAGATTATCCATACCTCGCATGGTGCCCTCCGTACCTCGATGCAGCGTGTGTTCGTCTCCTTCTCTTTCCCGAAGGAAATGCACAAGTCGGATATTCTGAAATATCTCTACAAAGAGATGATGGAGATGAAGGGCAAGGCTAAACATTTCAAGGAGAATATAGCATGGGAACAGTACAAGTAATGGCTCTGAATCCGGCACGCAAGGGCAATATGGGAAGATTGAATTCTTCCCAGCCCCTGTATGTCTATGACACCCTGATAGCACAGCCGTGGCTGAAGGGTGTGATTGCGCAGATACGTGGGGAGAAGGCTATCCCCGGCGTAGATGCTGGTGATGAAAAGGCGGTGAAGAAGGCTGGAGAGGGGCTGAAGAAGCAGCTGCCTATCCGTGCCATTCACTACTACAGATTCAGGAATAACCACCGTTCTGGTGAGGATGCGGACCCTGAGAGCTTTCTCTTTCAGACTACCATCGATGTGGATGATGTGGATTATGTGGATGCTGCATTGGAGAAGGCTCGTGAGCTGAACTGCAGCAACACGATTTGGAAGGGGAAACTGCTGCATCTGGAGTATTCGGCTAGAAAGAAGCTGCATATCGATATCAGAATGCCGATGGGTATGACGATAGAGGAGACGCAGAAGGCGTATTGCGAGGCGGCTGGGATTCCCTACGACAAGAGCTGCATCACGCCGGAGCGAATCATCTTTATCACGGATAAGGACTCCGAGATTTACCGCTCGAAGGAGTGGTATGGGGTTCTGCCGGATGAGGAGATTCAAGCCCGCAGAGAGGCTTTCTTGAAGCGTGGGCTTACGATCGATGGTAAGGGTACTCCTAATTCTATATTTCAAATTCAAAATTCAGATTCAAATGTTCAAGACAATCGATTTCAGGGCACTGACAGCCATTCTGCTGTTCCTTCTAGCGCTGCTATTCAGCCTGCCCAACCTGGTAATAGCCATCGTGCTGATGATGATTATTTCAGCCATACTGGAAATGCTCAGAAAGCTGGCGGACTGGCAGCCCAAGAAGCAGGGCAAGTTGATGCCAAGAATCTGATAGCCTTCGACCTCTTCCAGGATTCCGCAGGACTGAAGGGAATGAATATCGATACCGTCGGGTCAAGACATTCCTCCCTGCTCGCTATTATGAGTGCCGGCGCTTCTCGTGTGATGAGTGAGGAGGAGCTGATGAAGGTGGTGGCGAAGAGAATGCCGAGCTATTATCAAGAGAATGACTGCCATCAGCTGATTCACGATTTCTATGCGAAATATGGGGACAGCTCCAAGCCGTTTTCTAGGGATGTGATTCGCGTGAATGCCTTGGCGGAGCAGGCTGCTAAGAGCTTGCTTGCCGGGGATTGCAAATCCCCGGAACGCCTGGCGGGGGACTTTATGGGGCAAATGGCAGGCAATGCTAATCATACAGTTCAAAGTTCAAATCTCAAAGTTCAAAGTGAAGACGAGGAATATCCTGCTCCTCCTCCGATGCCCAAGAAGCTGCCGAAACTGGTGGAGCTGCTGATATCCAAGACTCCGGAAATCTATCAGCCGGCTGTGGCGCACGCCATTTTTCCTTCGCTCGCTACCCATCTCTGGAGAACCAGATTCAGATATATCGACAACGTGGAGCACGAAGCCACCCTGATGACCTGTCTGCTTGCAGGTACAGGTGCGGGTAAAAGTTGTGTACAGAAACCTATCGATTTCATCATGGAGGATATCCGTAAAAGAGATGCAGAAAACCTGAAGCGTGAGAAGGAATGGAAGGATGAAATGATGCGCAAGGGTGCCAACAAGGATAAGCGCAAACGCCCTGAGAATCTGATTATCCAGGAGATTGATGCGGATATGACCAACCCAGCCTTCGTGATGCGTACCGCTGAAGCCAAGGAACATTTCCTTTATACTTCGCTGAACGAAATCGACCAGTTTGATACACTCAAAGGTAGCGGTTTTCAGCAGTTCCGCATCATGTGCCTCGCCTTCGACCAAGGTAATTTATATGGACAAACACGAGTCGGAACCCAAAGTGTCACCGAGCGTGTCACCATCCGTTTCAACTGGAATGCTTCTACCACCATCCATAAAGGCATCAGGTATTTCAAGCGTGTGCTGACCGATGGTCCGGTTTCCCGAATCAACTTCTGTACCATCCCCGAAAGAGACATCGGCGAGGACATTCCCGTCTATGGAACCTATGATGAGGAATTCAGAAATTCTCTGAAACCTTACATCGATAATCTCTGTATGGCTTCAGGGCTGGTGGAGTGCAAGGAGGCTTTTCATCTTGCCGAAGTGCTGAAGGATGAGAATGCGGAATTCTCCCGTCTGTCGCAGGACAGAGTCTATGAGAATCTGAGCTTCCGTGCCAACGTAATCGGCTATCTGAAGGCATGTGTGCTCTATGTGGCGAACGGTTACCAGTGGGAGCCTGAGATTGAGGATTTCATCCGCTGGAGCGAGCGTTACGACCTCTACTGCAAGATGCGTTTCTTCGGTGATGCCATCAAGAAGGCGGAGCTGGAGTGTGATCAGGAGAGCAAGAGAGGTCCGGCAAGTATCCTGGGATTCCTGCCAGAGGAGTTCAACTATCAGCAGGTGGAAGCCTTGAGAGTTGAGCATAAGATGAGTGCGAAGGGCACGATGAAGATGTTGAATAACTGGCTCTTCCGTGGCTACATCAAGGTGAAGGAGAAAGACTCAAATACTCAGTTACTCAAATACTCAGTTTTTATCAAGACCCATTCCAAGAGTGGGGATTGAATCTTATCAGAAAAATATTCTTGATATAATGAACGAAAAAATCTATTGTATATGGAAATAGTTTTAGAGCGTATAGCAAAGAAGAATACTTATACCATCGGCCGACTGTATCTGTTGGCTGATGGTGACGTGAAGCGCAAGGCGCTGTCGGGCAAGAATGCTGGCGACAAGCGCAGCTTCGAGCATCGTTTCGACTTGAAGAAGTTGTCTGATGACAGCTACTTCTGTGATACCATGGAGCCTACGTGGCGCAACCTGAAGGGGATAGCGCTGAAGCCCGGGGAAGTGAATGCCCGGTTCAGTAGAGAGAGCGGCAAGGTGGCAAGAAAGATTCCGGGCCATACCGCCATCCCCGAGGGCTCGTATCGTGTGCTCATCACCAAGTCGCCCCGATTCAAGAAGTGGCTGCCGTATGTGCAGGGTGTTCCCGGTTTCGAGGGCATCCGCATCCATGCCGGCAACTATCCCGACGATACCCAGGGCTGCATCCTGGTGGGTGAGAATAAGCTGAAGGGTATGGTGGTGAACTCCCGTATCTGGCTCCATCGTCTGATGAAGCGCATCCAGGCGGCTGAGAATCAGGGGGAAGGTATCTGGATTACCATAATCTAAAAAAATGCAGTGCGCTGCAAATTTCTTATGGAAACTAGGAAAATTTGCAGTGCGCTGCATTTTCTATTTCAATCCTCATCCCTTCCGGGTTGAACCGAATGCCGTCGCGATCGATGAATCTCGAGAGGGAACCATCGGCGGCAAGCGATTTCGGAGTGCCGACGGAGAGACGGTTCTGCTCCATCAACCAGAGATTGTCGGAGAGCTGCAGCGCCAGCTCTACATCGTGGGTGGAGAGCAGGATTGCCTTGTGCTGCTCGTGTGCCAGGCGGCGGAGCATCTGAAGGGTTTCTACCTTGCTGGGGAAATCGAGGAAGGCGGTAGGCTCGTCGAGAATGATGATGCGGGTCTGCTGGGCAAGCGCCTTGGCTATCATCGTCTTCTGGCGCTCGCCATCGCTCAGCTCGGAGATGTTGCGCTGGGCGAGGTGACGGATGCCGACCTGGTGGATGGCTTCATCCACTATCTGCTGATCTGCCGGAGTCAGGGTGCCCCAGAAATTGGTGTAGGGAGACCTGCCGATGCCTACAATCTCTCTGACCGACAGTTGGGGAACATCGACACGGGAGGTGAGAACCACGCCAATCTGACGGGCTAGCTGCTGCGCCGGATAAGCGGAAAAAGGCTGATCCTGAAGAAGGATTTCGCCATCCAGGGCTGGCTGGAAACCGCAAAGGGTTCTGAGCAGGGTGGATTTGCCCACTCCGTTGGCGCCGATGAGGCAGGTGAGCTCGCCCGGATGCAGGGAGGCAGAAACAGCAGAGGCTATCACCCGGAGCTGATGCTTCGGACGATAGCCAATGCTTAGATTCTTGAATGTAATGCAGGATTCCATCAAAAATATTTTTCCTTGTTGTTTTCGGACCTGTGATTCCTGGAATGCAGGAATTACTTAGCTGCCAAAACCTCAACCTCTACGAGTGCGCCCTTAGGCAACTTCTCTACGGCTACGGCTGAACGGGCAGGATATGGCTGGCTGAAGAACTCGGCATAAACCTCGTTCATGGCTGCGAAATCGTCCATGCTGTTCAGATAGACGGTAGTCTTCACTACGTGAGAAAGGTCGGTGCCGGCTGCCTTCAGGATGTTCTGGGCATTGGTGAGACTCTGACGAGTCTGCTCCTTGATGCCACCCTCTACGAAGTTGCCTGTTGCAGGGTCGATAGGAATCTGACCTGATGCAAATACGAAACCGTTTACTTCGATAGCCTGGCTATATGGACCGATAGCTGCAGGCGCATTGTCTGTGTGAATTGCGTTCATAATTAATTTCCTTTTTTTATTATTAAATCAATCTGGATGCAAAGATAAGCATTTTTCCCCAAAACGGATCTATTTCGCATCGAAATTTAATAAGTTTTCTTACTATATTCGCTCGGTGTACATCCAAATTGCTTCTTGAAGCTGGTTGAGAAGTGAGACAGGGTGTTGAATCCCGTCATATAGGCAATCTCCGAGATGTTGTACTTGCCTTCCACGATGAGGGTGGCGGCACGATTGAGCTTATAGGTCTTGAAGAAGACGCTTGGATTCTCTCCTGTGAGTCCCTTGACCTTGTAGTAGAGCTTTGTGCGGGAGATGTGCATCAGTTTCGTTACCTTGTTGACATCCAGTTCCGAGTTGGCCAGTTCCTGCTCCATCATATGATAGAGTTCGTCCATGAAGAGTTTGTCTTGTGGCGACAGTACTTCCTCCACGTTCTTGTCGGTCTCCGTGGCGTTGGTTAGGATGGTCTTGGTCTTCTCGCGGTTGGTGAGTTGCGAGTTGATCATTGCCAGGAGGACCTTTGGGGTGAACGGTTTGGTAACGTAGGCATCTGCTCCACTGTTCAGACCCTCCACTTGGTTTTCGGTGGTGGTCTTTGCCGTTACCAGGATGACTGGGATATGGCAGAGTTGGATGTCTTGCTTGATTTCCTTGCAGAGATCATAGCCGCTCATTCCCGGCATCACCACATCGCTGAGGATGAGGCTAGGTTCTTCCTCCCTTGTCGCCTTCAGGGCGCTCTCGGCATCGAAACGATAGATGATGCGATAGGATGATGCCAGGAGGGTACGAAGATAATGCACCACTTCGGTGTCATCATCTACGATAAGTATTTTCGGACGGTTGTCTGTACTGTTGTCTTGACTTACCTTGTCTGCCACTTTCTGACTGTCGTGCAGTGGAAAAGCCATCTTCTGGTCTTGCTCCAAAAGGGCTTTCTCGTTGGCGGCATAGAGTCTCTCATCGGTAGGCAGGGTAACGGTGAAGATGGCTCCCTGGCAGTCCTTGCGATTGCCCGCCTTTAGATCGCCATGGTGAAGGACGGCCAGGCTGCGGGCATAGTAGAGTCCGATGCCAGTACCCCAGTTGATGGTGCCTGTGGACTGGTTGTTCAACTGATAATATCGCTTGAAGATATTCTCCACCTCATTCTGTGGGATTCCCTTGCCTGTATCAGCCACCGTGATGGTGATGATCTGTACTCCCTTGTTAGTGGTACCGGTGTCGAAAGATACATCTATCTTACCGCCACGAGGGGTAAACTTCATGGCGTTGGACATCAGGTTGTTGATAATCTTTTCCAGTTTGTCGGAATCCAGAAGCATCAGGTAGGAACCTTCTAGTCCGTGACAGTTCAAGGTGATACCTTTCTCCTCGGTATTCACGATGAAGAGGTCCATGATGCGCTTCATCTCGGTGATAATGTCGGTTTGCTTGACGTGCAAGCGGAGTGTGTCGTTCTCCAACTTGTTGAAGTCGAGCAACTGGTTGACGAGTCTCAGCATTCTATCCACGCTTCGGTTGATGATGTTCAATAGCAACTTGTCGTGCTTGTTGATGCTTTCACTTTCGCAGAGTTGTTCCACTGGTCCCGAAATCATGGTGAGTGGTGTCCGGAACTCATGCGAGATGTTGGCGAAGAAACTCATGTTCATCTTGTTGATGCGCTGTTCCTGCTCCTTCTCATCCTTAGCCTTTTGAACCATGTTCTTCTCAATGCTGATGCGCATCTTCTGCCGATAGATCACGAAGCCGACGCATCCCATTATAATAAGGTATAGGCACCATGCCCACCAAGAGTTCCAAGGCTCAGGGGCGATGCTTACCTGTATGCTTTTTTCGGCGGTGATATTGTCGGAGTCGTTGCCTACCATCTTGACCTTGAAGGTATAGTTGCCAGCTGGCAGATTAGAGTAGTACGCCTCGTTGTTATTGCCTGCATCAATCCATGTATTGTCGAATCCTGCCATTTGGTAGAAGTAATGAATGTGCTTGTAGTCACTGTAGTCGATGGCAGAAAAGGCGATGCTGAAGCTGTTTTGTTTGTAGCTTAGGTGGATATGGGGTGATTCTTCCATACTCTCCTTGATACATCCATTCTTGCCAGGAAGCATAATCTCATTATGTACCTTGAGTGTTTCGAAAAGCAGACTTATCTGTTGGTTCGTGTTTACGTTTTGGGGATTGAAGATGGTGAGTCCCTGGGTACCGCCGAAGATGAGAGTTCCATCTGGCAGCTTGCACGATGCCCTATCGTAGAATTGGAAGCCTTTCACACCGTCAGCCTCGTTGTAGGTGGTTACCTTTTCTGTTTTTCCATCTATCTTGTTGAGTCCATACAGCGTACTAACCCAAATGTTTCCATCTCTATCTTCCTCGATGCTGGAAATGTCGGAGCAGGAGATTCCTGCTATGGTGGTCAGCTTGCGGCTCTTTGCGTCATACTTCAAGAGTCCGTTGGTAACTGTACCCAACCAGATGTTGCCCTTGCGGTCTTGATAGTTCTTGGTAGGGATATACACACTTCGCTTGATGCACTTTTTCCAGTCATCCGGATTCACTTTAAACTCTTGGACATCGAAGTTGTTTCCATTCATTTCCAGGATAGGTCTGTAGAAGGCAGATATGAGCATGCTGCCATTCTGCAAGAGCATGATGCTGGGAATGAAGCAGAAAGTAGTAGGGAAGAGTTGTTTTTTGGTCATCTCTCCACTTTGTGCTGAAATGCAGTAGATGTTGACGGATGCCGTGGATACCCAGATGTTTCCCTTTGCATCTTGGCTGATGTCCATAGGCATGAAGCAAGGGTAGGAGGCTACCTTGTTGAGATTGTTGCCATCGTATTGGTACTTTGCCACATGGTCGCCATTGGCTAGCCATAGATGATTGCTGCTATCCACAAAGATGTTGATGATGGCATTCTTCTTGTTGCCGTTGCTGTAGGAAACCATCGGTATGTCCTTGAGTTGCTGGGTTTGCAAGTCATACATATAGAGTCCGTTCTTCTTGGTAGAAATCCAAAGGTGGTGATTCCTGTCGGCGGCTACGGAGAGTACGGGCTGTTTGCCGATGGCACGTTGAAGGGCAGGCATGCTGTTAAACATATCCTTGTATCTGTAGATGGTTTTTACGCCATCGTCTTCAGACCCGAGCCAAAGGTTGCCCTTGGAGTCGGTAAACATCTTGTTGACTTGCATATCAGGCACTTCGAATGGGAAATTCTTGTCGCTTTGTGGCAGGATGGTTCCCTTCTGGGCATTGAAATAGAGTAATCCGTGCTTGGTGGTGCTAAGCAGAAGGTTGCCTTTTGCGCCATACGGATGGATGCAGTTGACCATGTCGTTGGGGATTTGCAAGCCTTGCAATGCTGCAGGGAGATGTTGCCATTTCCTGGTATCCGTATCAAAGAGCTGCATTCCATTGTAGCCAGAGATGTAGAGCTGATGCCCATCGAGGAGAAAAGAGGCGATGGGATAACTCTGTACAGGGCTTTGGACGATAAGTTTGAGGTCTTGGGTGCGATATCCCTTGACAGAGTAAGAGGTAACAATCCACATCACATCTTTTCGGTCTATATGGCAAGAGTAGTTATAGCAGTTCTTCTCCACCATCTTGGAGAGCTTGATGATGGCTTTGTTGTTTTTTTCGTCATATTGATACAGGTCTGTTATCGTGAGAAGGAAGATTCTTCCCTCCTTGTCTTCCAGGATTTTTTCGATGTTCTTGTTATTGCCATTGATACTTACTCGTTTGAAATTGCCATTGGCCTGGTATAGGCATACGCCATTGACGGTGGCTACCCAGAGTCGGTTGTGGGAGTCACGATAAATGTCGGTAATATTGTTGTCGGGCAATCCCAGTGAATCGTCCACGCAGTAGTATTGGTGATACTGGTTGCCATCATACTTGTTGAGACCACGGAAGGTACCTATCCAGATTTGTCCGTATCTGTCTTCGCAGATGCTCTTCACCTTTTGGTTGGAGATATGATCAGACAGAACGAGGTTCTTCTCGGGTGAAGAGACTTCGGGGATGTCTTTTTGGTCCTGGCAAGCAGTAAGAAGAAGGGCTGCCAAGAGAATGAGTGCGTTATAAAATACCTTTGTTCGTTTCATAATCGATGGTTTTGATTGTTGCTGCAAAAGTACTATAAAACCTTGATATATACAAGGTTTATAAGAGTTTTTTAACAAATACGCAAGTTTTTGAACATATAGAAAACCCCATTTTGAACAAAAACGTAACACAAAAAAACAAGTTAGAAAAAGGTGTATGATAAAAAGTACTACCTTTGCAGCCGTAAACAATTAACAGATTTACAAGAATAAAAGCTTAACTAACAAAGTATTATCTTTAATGAGAAAAATCTATGAGAAAAATGAATGATTACAGAAGGTTTCTAACCTTCGTGTTCTTATTGATGATTTCCGGTTCTGCTGCCTTGGCGCAGGAACTGATGAAAGTCGCTGGTCTCGTAGTTGACCAAAATGCCGACCCTTTGATTGGTGTTACCGTGCGTGTGCAGGGAGACAACAAGGGTGGTACTGTAACTGATATGGATGGTAACTTTACAATCCAGGTGCAAAAAGGTAAGACCCTTGTCTTCTCTTATCTTGGCTATAAGAATAAAGAGGTATTAGCCAACTCTTCCAGACTCAAGATTACATTAAATGAAGACAACAAGGTACTCGACGATGTTGTCGTTGTAGGATATGGTGTACAGAAAAAGAGTTCTGTGACCGGTGCCATCTCTCAGGTGAAGAAAGAGGATATGGAAAATCGTACCATCACCAATGCCAAGTCTGCTCTTCAGGGTAAGACCGCAGGTGTACAGATTGTCTCTTCTTCTGCTCGTCCGGGTGCATCACCAACCGTTCGTATCCGTGGTTTCTCTTCCAATGGTTCTTCCGATCCTCTCTATGTAGTAGATGGTGTGCGCCTAGGCGATATTAGTGGTATCGATCCTAATGACATAGCATCTATGGAAGTGTTGAAGGATGCCGCTTCTGCTGCCATATATGGTGCAGAGGCTGGTAATGGCGTGGTTCTCATTACTACGAAGAAGGGTACTGTGGGTAGTGGAAAGATAACATATGATTTCCAATATGCCATCGAATCGCTTGCTAAAAAGCCTAAGTTGCTCAATGCCGAAGAATATATCCAATATATGAAAGAAGGTAAGACCTTTACCGAGGATTATCTCTTGAAGAATTGGGATGGAACAACCAATACCTCCTGGGTAGATGCCATCTACGGCAAGGGTAAGATGCAGAAGCACAACCTGGGCTTTACGGGTGGTAACCAAAATGGCAACTACTATCTTTCGCTTACTTATCTTGACAATGATGGTATGGTAAGAGGTAATAATGATCTCTATCGTCGTCTCACCGCTACCATCAATGCTGAATATCAGATCAAGCCATGGTTGAAGGTGGGCACTACTAACCAGATTGAAAAGTATAACGTTCGTTCTGTTTCAGAGGGTAATGAGTATGGTTCTATGATGGCAGCTGTGCTTTCTATGGATCCATTGACCCCCGTTGCATACGAGGGTGGAAACTTGCCTGATCATGTTGCTAGGGCCTTGGCAAGCGGAAAGCATCTCTTGACCAATGCGGCTGGTAACTACTATGGTGTGTCTGCTTTCTATAACGGTGAGCAGTTCAACCCATTCGTGATGCGTGACAATGGCATATCTCGCAACAGTGGATTCAATGTGAATGGTTCCATTTATGCAGATTTCAAGCCTATCAAGGATCTTGTGCTTACTTCTCGCTTTGGTTACCGTTTGTCGGGTACTCGCAGTTCTTCCACTTCACTTCCTTACTATGGAAATCAAACGCAAAGCCGTGATTATGTAGATCAGAGTGCAACTTCTTCTACCTCTATTTATTATCAATGGGAAAACTTTGCCAACTATATGAAGAAGTTTGGTGACCATACCGTGAATGCCATGGTTGGTATGTCTTTCCAGGAATCTACCTATGATTACGTGCAGGGTGGCTTGCAGGCTAATGAAGAAAACGCTGTCAAGAAAAACAATCCATTGTTCTACTATCTGAATTTTGCATCCGCTTCTGCTACCAAGTCTGTAGGTGGTGAGAAAACTCGCTCAGCCAAGTATTCTTACTTTGGTCGTTTGAGTTACGATTATAAAAATCGTTATTATCTGCAGGCTTCCCTCCGTGCAGATGCTGCCGACTTATCTAAGCTTCCAGCTACCAATCGTTGGGGATATTTCCCAGCTGTGTCTGGAGGTTGGACCATTTCTGAGGAAAAGTTCTTCGAGCCTTTAAGAGATGTTGTGGCTAGTTTGAAATTGCGTGCCAGCTGGGGCCAGAATGGTAGCTTGGCTGCCTTGAGTGGCTATGCCTACAGCACCGATATGGCGCAGGGTAGCATTTATCCGTTAGTTTCTGGTAATAATTATACAACGTCTGTTAGTCCATCCAGTATGGGTAACGATAAACTGAAGTGGGAAACATCTGAGCAGACCGACTTGGGTATCGATGCGCTCCTCTTTGCTGGCAGAATGAACTTCAGCATGGACTATTTCGTGAAGAAGACCAAGGACTTGCTCGTGGGTGGCACCACTCCATCTTTGGTTATCGGCGGCACCACATCTCCTATCAATGCTGGTAACGTAAGCAACAAGGGATTCGAGTTTGAACTCGGTTGGAGAGATAACATCGGTGATTTCAGCTACAGTGTACGTGGCAACCTCGCTACCTTGAAGAACGAGGTTACTTATCTCGACCCATCCTTGACTCGTTTGCAGGGTACTACCTTTATGAATGTGCCTCTCACATACTTCGAGAAGGGCTATCCTGTGTATTACTTCCGTGGCTATAAGTTTACAGGCATAGACCCAAAGACGGGCGATCCAACTTTTGCCGACCTGAACGATAGTGGTGATTTGACCGATGATGACAAGATGGACTTGGGTAGTGCCATTCCAGACTTCACCTATGGTATCACCTTGACCGCAGCTTACAAAGGTTTCGACTTGGCAGTATTTGGTTCTGGTGCATCAGGCAACAAGATATTCAACTGTATCAACCGTACCGACTTCCCTATGGTCAACAAGATGAAGGAACTCTTCTATGACGACCGTTGGACGGAGAGCAATCCTAATGGAAGCAAGCCACGTGCTGGTGCCAACAATATGGACAAGTATGCTACATCCAGCGCAATGGTATATGATGGATCTTATTTCAAGATTAAGCAGATTCAGTTGGGCTACAGTTTGCCGAAGACTCTTCTCAAGAAGGTAGCAATCAGCAACTTGCGCCTCTATGTGTCTCTTGATGACTTCTTCACCATCACCAAGTACCCAGGCTTCGACCCTGAGGTTTCTACCAATGATGTAGTGGGTATGGGTATCGACAAAGGCGGTTATCCAACCTCAAGGAAGGTAGTGATGGGCTTCAACTTGGAGTTCTAAGGTCTGGAGGTTCATATAACTAACACTATACATAATATATAATAACATTAGGAAATTATGAAAAAGAATATCATATATAGTCTGCTTCTCGTTGTGGCAGTGTTATTTGCCGGTTGTGAAGACAGACTCGATATAGCAAAGCATGGCAATATGGGTGGTCAGGATGATTTCTACAAGACCAATGAGCAGACCGAGCAGGCGGTGGCTGCCATGTATAGCCGTGTGAAGGGATTGTATTTTACTTGGTTCTTTACCAAGAATCTGCTTTCGGATGATGCTTGGTGTGGCGGTGGTAATCGTGGCGACAACAACTCACACGAGCAGATGAATGAATATACCTTCGATTCTAGCAACAGTAATATCGAGGGCCTGTTCTCAGGTCTCTATGGTGTCATCTATCAGTCAAACCTCGTCATAGAGAAGGTGGCTAATGATACGGAAGTCAAGAAACGTGCCATAGCCGAGGCTTATTTCTTCCGTGCTTGGGCTAACTTCGAGCTGGTTACTCTTTGGGGTACAGCTCCATTGGTAGATCATCTCTTGGCTACAGGTGAGTACCGTCAGCCAAACAGTACTCCAGAGGCACTTTGGGCTGCTGTGGAGTCAGACTTGAAAGAGGCTATCGGTATGAACGCCTTGCCTTCCAAGAAAAACAAGGACGATCAGGAGACGGGTATGCGTGTTACCCAGGAAGTGGCAAAGGCTTATTTGGGCAAGGCTTATCTCTTCCAGAAGAAGTATCAGGAGGCTGCATCCGTACTCAATGAGGTGGTGGATTCCAAAAAGTACGACCTCTTCCGTGGCGACTATGACATGCAGTTTCATGCCGTCAACAACAACAACTGTGAGTCTATGCTCGAATTGCAGTGGCGTAACGACCAGGAGCAGACTTGGAGTCAGTATGACATGACCTTCGTGATGCAAGGATGGCGTACTGGCAATATGACGCTCGAAGGAAAGGCTGCCGACGAAGTGGCTCAGGGAACCTACGGCTTCTTGAACCCTCGCAAGTCTCTCTATGATGCATTTGTAAAAGCAGAGGGCAAGAATGGATATCGTTTGCAGAAGACCCTGCTCAACAGTGATCAGATGGCAGCATACGGTGTGAAGTTGAATCCTGGTCAGAATATCTATGGATGTGAAGGATACCTCTTCTTTAAGAACCGCTTATTGAAGAGTGACAACATCATGGATGCCTCCTGGTTCCAGGTATTTCAATATACCGACCGAAAGATTATGCGTTATGCCGAAGTTCTCCTCCTGGCTGCCGAGGCAAACCTGGAGGCTGGCAACACAGACGTAGCGCTGAAAGACATCAATGAGATTCGTATTCGCGCCAAGGAAACTCCATTGACTAGCGTTACCTTGGACGACATCAAGACGGAGAAGCGCTTGGAACTCTGCCTGGAAAGTACCCGATTCCAGGACTTGGTACGTTGGGGTGATGCCAAGAATGCCTTGGCTTCACAGGGTAAGGAAATTCCTAACTACTCTTCCAAGGGCGTAAGTTGGGATTTCTCCAATTCTACTTTCGGATTCCAAGACAAGCACATGTTGCTTCCTATTCCTTTGAAGGAAAGAGAATTGAATCCTAATATCCAGCAGAATACGGGATGGTAATATTGAAAAAGATAATAGAGTTTTGGTAATTAATATAAAAAGTAAAACGTTATATCCAATGAAAAGATTTTCGATATTAGCAATAACATTGTGTGCGTTTTGTGGATCTGCCTTCGGACAACAAGCCTTGTTCGGAGGACAGATGCCTCTATCTCCTGAGATTCATGCAGACAAGACCGTTACTTTCCGCTGCATGGCACCAGAGGCACATAAAGTACAGATAACAGGTGACTTCTTGCCAACCAAGAAAGTTGATACCCCGATGGGTAAGTATGATATGCCTGGAGTAGCCGATTTGAAGAAGGATGAGAAGGGTGTGTGGTCTTTTACAACCACTGCTCCTTTGGCACCAGAGCTTTATAGCTATACAATGATGGTGGATGGCGCCAGTGTTACCGACCATCTCAACGTCTATACCGTGCGTGACATCGCCAACGTTTCCAACTATTTCTTGATAGGTGGGGGAAAGGCAGATCTCTACAAGGTCAACAAGGTAGCGCATGGAACCGTATCAAAGGTCTGGTATGATGATGCCAAAGCTGGCCTTACTCGTCGTATGACAGTATATACTCCTGCTGGTTACGAGACCAGCAAGCAGAAATATCCTGTGCTTTATCTCTTGCATGGCATCGGTGGCGACGAGGAAGCGTGGATGGATTTGGGACGTGCTTCGCAAATCCTCGATAACCTCATTGCGCAAGGCAAGGCGAAGCCAATGATCGTTGTCATGACCAATGGCAATATCTCTCAGGAGGCAGCTCCAGGACAGACTTCGGATAATCTGATAGTTCCTACATTGGGATTGCCTAAGACCATGGAGGGCTCTTTCGAGGTATCTTTCCCTGAGGTAGTGAAGTTTGTGGATGCCCGTTATCGCACTTTGGCAAATAGTCAGAACCGTGCCATAGCAGGTTTGTCTATGGGTGGCTTCCATTCCCTTTACATTTCCATCAACAATCCTAAGACCTTTGGTTATGTGGGGCTCTTCTCGGCAGCCATTGGCAAGGAACAAAGAAGTGGTGGCGCCAACGAGTACATCTATGATAACTTCGACAAGAAGTTGGCAGACTTGTTTGCTGCCAAGCCAAAGCTCTTCTGGATTGGTATCGGCAACACCGACTTCCTGTTTAAGGACAATACCGCCTTTAGAGAGAAACTGACCAAGAACCATTATCCGTTCACCTATATGGAGACCGATGGCGGTCATATCTGGCGCAACTGGCGCATCTATCTGGGTGAGTTTGCCCAGAAAATCTTTAAGTAACTTCAAACAACATCACAATGAAAAAGATAACATTTATGGCAACAGCCTTGCTCTTGAGTATGAGCAGCTTTGCACAACAAGCTTTGTTCGACAACGTACCTGTGGTTTCTCCAGAGTTAAACGCCAACCATACAGTAACCTTCCGTCTCAAGGCTCCCAATGCACAGAAAGTGCAGATTACGGGCGACTTCTTGCCTACCAAGCAGATTGATACCCCTGTGGGAAAGTATGATGCACCGGGAGTGGCAGACTTGGTGAAGGATGACAAGGGAGTATGGAGCTTTACCAGCACTAATCTTTCTCCTGAGCTTTATTCTTATAATCTCATCTTGGATGGTGTGAAGATTGTGGATCCTGGAAGCGTCTATATCACTCGTGACATCACTTCGGAAACCAATATTTTTATCTTGTCAGACAAGAAAGGCGACTGTGGTGACCTCTACACCGTCAATGAGGTGCCTCATGGCAATGTGCAGAAGGTTTGGTATGACAGTCCTACGCTCAAGATGCAGCGTCGTATGACGGTCTATACTCCAGCAGGTTATGACAAGGGCAAGGATTATCCTGTACTCTATCTGCTCCATGGCGCTGGTGGCGATGAGGATGCTTGGACTACTTTAGGTCGTGCACAGCATATTCTTGATAATTTGATTGCTACAGGTAAGGCTAAGCCTATGGTCGTGGTGATGACCAATGGCAATCCTAATTGCCAGGCTGCTCCAGGCGAATGGTCGGCAGGTATGTATGTGCCTTCTTTCTATGGTTACCAAGGTGCCAAGGCGGTGGCTACGATGGATGAGAGCTTCCCTGACGTGATGAACTATGTGGAGAGCCATTACAAGGTGGGCAAGGATAAGGCGCATCGTGCCATCTGCGGTTTGTCAATGGGTGGTGGACACTCCTTTGACATCTCTCGCCGTTTCCCTAATAAGTTTGATTACGTTGGTCTATTCTCCGCTGGTTTGCATGTGGGAAAGACTGGCGATTTTCGCACCGATTTCTATAAGATGCTGCAAGAGGACGAGGAGGCGAAGCAGCAGTTGGCAACCTTGTTTAAGAACAAGCCAAAATTGTATTGGATAGGTATGGGAAAGACCGACTTCTTGTATAAGAGTACAGCCGGCTTGCGTCGCTATTTCGATGAGAAGGGGTATAAATATACCTATATGGAGACCGAGGGCGGCCACATCTGGCGTAATTGGCGTGTGTATCTTACAGAGTTCGCACAGAAGATTTTCAAATGATAAAATAAGTTTTTCAAGTAAGAGTTTTGTAAAAGATTATTTAAAAATAAGATATAGACAATGATAAAACAATTATTAGTTTCTTCATGTGTGCTTTTTTCTGCGACTTTCGTAGTGCAAGCACAGAACCCAAAGTTGGGTGTGTCTCCTATCCAGGATGTCATCAATGCGATGACTCTTGATGAGAAGATTCAGTTGGTGGTAGGTTCTACGGGTAAGTATGAGAGCCAGATGGAGGCTACCATTGGTAACCAAGGTCAGTTGGTACAGGGTGCCGCAGGTCAGGTGAATGGTATTGAGCGTCTGGGCATTCCAGCTACGGTTGTAGCCGATGGTCCTGCTGGTCTTCGCATCGACCCTAAGCGCAAGAATACCGATAAGACATTCTACTGTACCCACTTCCCTGTGGCTACAGTGATGAGTTCTACCTGGAACAAAGACTTGGTGTATTCCGTAGGTACCTCTATGGGAGACGAGGTGAAGCATTATGGCGTAGATGTCTTGTTGGCACCTGCTACCAATATTATGCGTAATCCTCTTTGTGGTCGTAACTTTGAGTATTATTCAGAAGATCCATTGTTGGCTGGTACCATTTGTGCTGCTATGGTGAATGGTATCGAGAGCAACGATGTCGGTACTTCGTTGAAGCATTTCGCACTGAACAACCAGGAGACCAATCGTACTCGTAACAATGTTATCGGTAATCCACGTACTTTCCGTGAGATTTACTTGAAACCTTTCGAAATCGTTATCAAGGAGGCTCAGCCTTGGACGGTGATGACTTCTTACAATCTCATCAATGGTACGATGTCTAGTGAGCGTTGTGACTTGATAACAGAGATTCTTCGCCATGAGTGGGGATTCAAGGGTATGGTGATGACTGACTGGTTTGGTGGTCTTAGCGCAGCTGCCCAGATGGAAGCGGGTAACGACCTGTTGATGCCAGGTAAGGCAGACCAGGTGAAGGAGATTCGCAAGGCTGTGCTCAATGGTCGCCTGTCGATGGAAATCCTCGACCGCAATGTACGCCATATCTTGGAGTATATCATGCAGACTCCTCGTTTCAAGCAGTATGTTGCTGACAACAACCCTGATTTGAAGGGACATACTTTGGTGGCTCGCAATGCCGCTACCGAGGGAATGGTGTTATTGAAGAATAACAAGAATGTATTGCCACTCGTTCAGAAGATTAAGAACATAGCCCTCTTCGGCAATACTTCTTATGATTTCATAGCTGGTGGTACTGGTTCTGGCAATGTTAACCATGCTTATGTGGTAAGTTTGTTGGATGGTTTGAAGAATGCTGGCTATCAGGTGGATGGCGACATCCAGAAGTCATACATAGAGTATGCTCCAAAGGCAAAGGCAAATTTGCCAAAGCCAAAGAATCCTTTGGAGGCTTTCTTGCCGGGTCACTTCATCCCTGAGATGAGCCTTGCTGAATTGAATATGTCTGCTGCCGTCAAGAACAACGATATGGCAATCATCACTATTGGTAAGTCGTCTGGTGAGTTCTTGGATCGAAAGATTTCTGATAGCTTCAATCTCACCAAGGAGGAGAAGGATATGATTTCTGGCGTTTGCAACGCTTTCCATAAGGCTGGCAAGAAGGTGGTTGTCATCTTGAATGTTTGTGGCGTTATTGAGACCAAGAGTTGGATTGGCGGTCCTGATGCTGTATTGCTGTCTTGGTTGCCTGGTCAGGAGGGTGGTAACTGTGTTGCTGACATCTTGGCGGGTAAGGAGAATCCTTCTGGTCGTCTTCCTATGACATGGCCTGTAAGTTATAACGATGTTCCTTCTAAGGCTGATTTCCCTAACCCTGAGACTGTCAAGGTTGACGATGTACTTGGTATGTTTATGGGCAAGGGCATCGGTAGCAAGGGTGACGTGAAGAATGTGGATTACACCGAGTATAATGATGGTGTTTATGTAGGTTATCGTTATTACCAGACTAAGAAAGTGCCTGTATCTTTTCCTTTTGGTTATGGTATGAGTTATACTACCTTTAAGTATGGCAAACCTGTGGTAACGAAGGATGCACAGGGCAATATCAAGGTCCTGGTGACTGTGAAGAATGCTGGTAAGGTAGCTGGTAAGGAAGTTGTTCAGGTATATGTGGCAGCTCCTGGCAAGGATATGGATAAACCAACCAGGGAACTTCGTGGTTTCGCCAAGACTAAGAAATTGCAGCCTGGTGAGTCGGAGACAGTTACTATCGACATCCCATACAAGAACCTGGCTTCTTTCAATGAGGTTGATAGTCAGTGGCAGGTTGAGGCTGGTGATTACAAGGTGATGGTGGCAAAGAATGCTGCCGATCTCAAGCCTCTCACTACCGTGATTACTGAGGAAGCTGGTGTAACCGAGAAGGTTCGCCCTTGCTTGCTCAAGGAAGTAAAGTAGTTCTATCAAAGATAAAGCTCAATAATAAAAGAGCTTGATGGTAATAAAGAGTTTAATAAGATATAAAAAGAGGGTGCGCTATCAACTGACGGCGCACCCTCTTTTTATATCTTATGGATTTTTTTTAAAGTCTCTTCTCTTATATGATCCAGAGATGGAAGCCCTTCTGCTCCAGGGCACCCTTGATCTCCTTGACGTGTGCGGAGTCGCGGGTCTCCATCGTGAGTCGGAGCACGCAGGCATTCACCTTGTTGCGGTTGGCAGAACGGTCGTGATGAACTCCCGTGATGTTGCCGCCCAGGTTTGCAATGACGGAGGCTACCTCTACCAGCTCGCCCGGCTTGTCGTCCAGCTCCATCTCGATGGTGCAGAGACGTCCGCTCTTTACCAATCCACGGTTGATGACGCGGTTCAGGATGGTAACATCGATGTTACCGCCGCTTACCACGCAGATGGTCTTCTTGCCCTTCACCGGCACCTTGTTGTACATCACGGCAGCTACGCTTGCAGCTCCGGCTCCTTCAGCCACCATCTTCTCGCTCTCGAGGAGCTTCAGGATGGCTGCGCAGATTTCGTCCTCACTTACGGTGACGATTTCATCCACATAGTTGGAGCAGGTTTCGAAGGTAATCTTACCCGGTTCCTTCACGGCGATGCCGTCGGCTACGGTTGCCACAGATGGCAGCTTCTCCTGCTTGTGGTCGTGGAGACTCTGAACCATGCTGGCTGCTCCCTCTGCCTGGACTCCATAGACCTTGATGTTAGGATTGAGCGACTTGATGGCGAAAGCGACTCCCGAAATCAGTCCGCCGCCGCCTACCGGTACTACCACAGCTTCCACATCAGGCAGCTGGTCGAGGATTTCCAGTCCGATGGTTCCCTGTCCGGCAATCACCTTTTCGTCATCGAAAGGATGCACGAAGGTATAGCCGTGCTCATCCTTCAGCTGCAACGCCTTCTGGTAAGCGTCATCATAGACGCCCGGAACCAGGCAGACCTCTGCACCCAGACGCTTGGTAGCCTCTACCTTGGAGATAGGGGCACCCTCGGGCAGACAGATGAGGCTCTTCACTCCCATGGCGGTAGCGCCGAGAGCCACACCCTGTGCGTGGTTGCCTGCCGAACAGGCAATCACACCCTTCTCCTTCTCTTCCTGAGAGAGTTGGGAAATCTTATAGTATGCACCTCGAATCTTGAACGACCCCGTCTTCTGGAGGCATTCCGGTTTCAGATAAACATCACTATCTGGGTTGATTCTCGGTGTGTGAACCAGCTCAGTTTTTCTAATCACGTGGCTCAGCACGAAGCGGGCCTTGTAGAAATCGTCAAGTTGTAACATAATCGTTGATATGCTTTAATTCTGTTATCTGTCAGGATGATAGTTCCTGAGTGATTTTTGACTGCAAAGGTACTCTAAAAGGAAGAAAACACAAAATATTTCAATTTAATTTTTGTTATTCCCCTCAAGTTTCCTTAGTGGTTGGAGTAAGTATGTGGGGGCGATGGCCTGCTACATGCCGAAGTGCTCCAGTGCTACAGCTACGCCATCTTCCTCATTCGAGAGGGTGATGTAGTCGGCATCGGCTCTTACTTCCGGGGCGGCATTCGCCATGGCTACTCCCATGCCTGCAAGTTTCAGCATGCTCAGGTCGTTGTAACCATCGCCGAAGGCTATCATATCGGCAGGGGTGAGATTGATCTTCGCGAGGAGTCTTCTCAGCGACTGCGCCTTGTCGATTCCCTTAGGCACCAGCTCGAGGAAGAATGGGGCAGAGCGGAAGACATCCATCTTATCGCCCACCATATCCAGCAGTTCCTGTTCAGCCTTGAGCATATCCGATGGGTCGCCCGTCATGAGGAGCTTGGTAGGATGAGGCTCCAGTGCTTCGAGCAGATTCTCTACCTTGCGGATGTTCATCTTGTTGATGCGCGATTCTTCCTTCACATACTGATCGTCTGGCATTTCGGTGATGATCTCGTTGCCGGCATAGCCCAGCAGGGCATGGTTCTTCTCTCGCGCGTACTTATATAATACAGGGATTACCTCATCTGGCAGAAACTGGGTAAAGAGTTTCTCGCCGGTCTGGGCGTTCACGATATTTCCACCATTATAGGAAAGGATGTAGCCCCCTCGCTTCTGCAGTTCCAGGCATTCTGCCACCGGCTCGATGCCGTAGGTAGGGCGACCGGATGCTAGGATGATGACGGCTCCCTCGCTGGCAGCCTTGAGGAGAGCTTCGCGGGTTTTTGGGGTAACCACCTTCTCGTGGTTGGTCAGGGTGCCATCCAGGTCGAGTGCGATGGCACGGTAAGGAATCTGTTTTGCTTTTTCCATTGTTCTATGTGATTCTTTGTTTTTTATGCGTGCAAAGATACAATAATATTCTGAAAAATGGGAAGTAAAGTGTATTTTTGCTAATTTTGTTCCCAAAAAGGTGGTCATTTGAACGAAATGACTCTGTTTTTATCAGTGCTAAATGGTTTTTGAACGATAAGCACCCATCTTTTATTGTTTGTTTTACACTATATTCGGAATCTTTTTGTATCTTTGCACCGCAAATCAAAGTAACAATAATAAATTTTAAACCTATCAATATGAAGAGATTTATTTCTGCAGTATTGCTTTCTGCAGCCGTAGTTATGCCTACGATGGCGCAGAAGCAGAAGACATTGGGTAATGGCTATCCATTCACTCAAGTACCTTTCACCAGTGTGAAGATTTCACAGAATACTTTCTGGGGTGCCCGCCTGAAGGCTGCCCGAGAGGTAACCGTGCCATTGGCTTTCAGCAAGTGCGAGAGCGAGCATCGTTACAAGAACTTCGAGATGGCTGCTTATACCTTGCAGCATCCTAACCACCCGGGCTTGGATACCAAGGAGTGGGATGTAAGCAAGTTCATGGGTTTCTCTTTCGATGATACCGATGTTTATAAGACCATCGAAGGTGCCAGCTACATCCTCCAGACTTATCCGAACAAGAAGTTGAAGGCTTACATCGACAGTGTGCTCGATGTAGTAGCTGCAGCCCAGGAGCCAGATGGCTATCTCTATACAGCCCGTACCATCAACCCAAAGCATCCACACGGATGGTCGGGAAATAAGCGTTGGGTCAAGGACGAGGATGCGAGCCACGAGCTTTACAACCTCGGTCACATGGTAGATGCAGCCTGTGCTCACTATCAGGCTACGGGTAGCACCAAGTTCCTGAACATCGCCAAGCGCTATGCCGATTGTGTGGTAAAGGAGGTGGGACCTAATCCAGGACAGGCTACCATCGTTCCGGGACATCAGATTGCAGAGATGGCTTTGGCTCGTCTCTATACCTTGACCGGTGAGAAGAAGTATCTGGATGAGGCTAAGTATCTGCTCGACTATCGTGGCAAGACTCGTATCCGCAACCCATATTCTCAGAGTCAGGCTCCTATCCTGGAGCAGAAAGAGGCGGTAGGTCATGCGGTGCGTGCCGGCTATATGTATGCCGGTATTACCGATGTGGCTGCCCTGACCAAGGATTCTGCCTATATGAAGGTGATCGACCGCATTTTTGAAAACATCGTTGGCAAGAAATACTATCTTACAGGTGGTGTAGGTGCCCGCCATGCCGGTGAGGCATTTGGTGATAACTATGAGTTGCCAAACATGACTGCCTACAACGAGACCTGTGCAGCCATTTCTATGGTTTATCTCTTTGAGCGCATGTTCCTCCTTCACGGCGAGAGCAAGTATATCGACTGCATGGAGCGTAGCTTATATAATGGTGTCATCTCGGGTATGAGCATGGATGGTGGCAGATTCTTCTATCCAAACCCATTGTCAAGCGATGGCAAGTATAAGTTTAATGCCGATGGCAACACCACCCGCCAGCCTTGGTTCGGATGTGCCTGCTGCCCAAGTAACTTGTGCCGTTTCATCCCTTCTGTTCCTGGCTATCTCTATGGCGTGAAGGACAATAATATCTATGTGAATCTCTTTGCCGGCAATACATCTACCATCAAGGTGAATGGCAAGGATGTAGTTCTGGAGGAGACTACCGAGTATCCTTGGAATGGCGATATCAAGATTGCTGTGAAGAAGAGCGGTGTAAAGAATGCCAACCTCCTGGTCCGTATTCCTGGATGGGTTCGCAATCAGGTGGTGCCTAGCGATCTTTATAAGTATAGCGATGCAGAGAAGCCAGCTTATAGCGTAACCGTAAACGGCAAGGCTGTAGAGGCTGACCTCGATGCCAACAAGGGTTATCTCCCAGTCAAGAACATCAAGAAGGGCGATGTCATCCGTATCCACTTCGATATGCCGGTTCGTACAGTAGTTGCTAATGGCAAGGTAGCAGATGATAAGGGTAAGGTTGCCGTAGAGCGTGGACCATTGGTATATTGCGCTGAGGCTGTGGATAATCAGAACGAGCCAGTGCTCCGTGCCGTTATGGCCAAGAAGCCTGCATTCTCGCTGGTAGATAACTACAGCATCGAGAATACAGAGACTAAGGGCGCTCCTGCCTTCTCTGTAAAGGCTATCCAGACCTCTTCTCAGGTGCTCGACCAGGCTACTGACGGCACCGTTTCTGTCAAGAACCAGAAACTCACCCTGATTCCTTACTATGCTTGGAATCATCGTGGTGCCAACCAGATGAACGTCTGGTTCTATCAGAACTTGAATGTATTGGATAAGTAATAAGCAGTTTTATAAAATAAGAAAGCCTGGCAACCGTCATAGCCAGGCTTTCTTGTTAATATAGGTTAATCCCATTAAGAAAAACACTTCTTTTCCGTTTATGTTGTAGTTTTGAACAAATAAAATAAAAGAGAGCAAATGACAGAGAATGAATTCATCCATATCGTTCCGCAGTTGCGGCAGATAACCTTGCAGATCAGTCAAGGTTATGGTGTTGGCTGCGATGAGGCTGAGGATATCGCACAGGATGCGATGCTCAAGCTCTGGGCCATCAAGGAAGACATTCAGTCTGCTGCTCATGCCAAAGGTTTGATGGGCTGCATAGCCAAGCATCTTTGCATCGACTTCTTTCGCAAGCGGAAGATGATTTCGATAGATGCCCAGCCTTTCGATAAGTCGCCTAGCCACTATGCGCCGCCCGATGTGGAAGTGGAAAACTCGGAGAACGAACAGTGGCTCCAAAAACGCCTCAAGGCTCTGCCTTCCAACCAATATCAGGTGCTTTATCTGCGACAGGTAGAGAAGAAAAGCTCTGAGGAAATAGCGCAAATCGTGGGCATCACCCCTGAATCTGTATCTGTCTTGCTTTCGAGGGCAAGAAAGCAGATGCTGCAGGAAATCAGAAAAAGATGTCGATAGCCCTTATATATAAATAGGTATAATCAATAAAGGAGGAAACTGGATATGAACGAAAAAGAAAAGGACATACGTTTGTTGCTCGACCGATTTATGGCTGGTGAGACTTCTCTGGAAGAGGAGGCTCTGCTAGGGGAGTGGTTTCGTCAGCATCCAGATGTGAGCGATGACTTGAAGGAATACCAGATGATGTTTGGATATTTCGACGAGGGGATGCCTCTCGACCATGAGGCAGAGAAGCATGTAGAAGATGCTCATCCGAAGACTAAGGCACGAATGCGTCGCCTATGGTTGCCGATAGGTATGGCTGCATCCATCGCCCTGCTCTTTGTGATTGCCATTCCTCGGATAGGTCAACAGACAGGGCATCGGGACGATTCGAAGATGGCTCAACTCGATGGCAGAACGACTCTGGAGGATACAGATTCAGCTGTTGTCCACGAGGAGAAATCGACAGATGCCGATCTCTCCATGCCTGAAAAGATAAAAAAGTCGGGTGATTCCGTATCTCCCAAAACAAGGAAGCACAAGCAGAGGAAATATCGTCAGCATCTGTTTGTTCCTGCTCCTCCAAAGCTTTGGATAGCTCAGAATATTGCTACCGATTCTTTGTTGGCAGAGCCGGAAAAGCTTGCCGATGAGCATCTCTGTGAGATGGAGGCACAGCAGAACGAAATGTTCTTCAAACTCTATCTCGTCGATGCTCTTCAGACCCAGTCGCTCAATGCCGAAATTGCCAGTGCCTCGTTCGAAAGCGAGGAGAATGTGCATGATGAGGACTATGTGAGTGGTGACCAAGAGGTTTATTAACAAGAAACAATTAAAAAGAAGAAGAATATGAAAACAACTTTTAAATTAGCATTTGTGGCTTGCCTGATGATGCTCTCTTCGGCTTGCCATGCCCAGAAGCCTATACCGGCTATCGACCAGGCTTTTGATAAATTCGTTCAGGATTTATCGCAAGACGACCTCGTTACTTCTTCCACGATGAATACCTATAATATAGGTATGATGAAGGGATTTGAGTTTGCCGTTCCTAGGAAGAAGCAGAAAATGGTGGATACCTTTCATAAGGCTTTGTTGAGTAATAGTCGCCTCGCTTATATCAGTTTTACCAAGAAAGCGGGTTCTGCCAGCATTGAGACGAATCGGGTGGGATATGGCAATAACAATTCCACGACCTACGAGTTTGGTACTCACAAGGATCGCAACTATAACCTGCAGTATATCCGTAACTGCAAGGATTCTACCATGCGTTATGTTTATGCCTTGGTATGGTATCCGGGAAAGGATGATATGGTATTGGGCAGTGTCTATAAGTTCTACTCCAAGGATCCGCAAGCTTATAAGGTGTCATTATCTTATAAGATGAATGCTGTTCAAGGTTTGGATTCTCTTGTTTCCCTAGGCAGCATCAAGTATAACAGGAATCTGGCTCGCAGTTATGACTTGGAGATGACTCCGCCAAAGGATGCAGCAGAGTTTATGGTGCAACTCAACACGCTCCGTGCTGCCTTTAAGAATGCCAATGACCAATACCCTTATTTGGGAGATCAGGTAACTCGACGTACCCTCCAGACGGGTGTAGCCAACAAGATTGTCAAGCTCTGTAAGGGCTATGGCAAGTTGCTGAATGCCGATGAGAAGAAATTCTGCGCCACTTCGCTGAATAAGATGAAGAAGGATACAGACGATGAATATCTGCAGAGCCTTCTGGAACTGACTGCCAATTCTTTGAGGAAGTAGTCAATTCTGGAGGTATAAACTGAGGAAAAAGTGAAACTCTCTCTCTTAAAATACCGCTTCGTAGAAACGAGGTAAGAATAAAGCCTTCTATCGTCAGATTGCCGTTGCAATCGATGATAGAAGGCTTCTTATTTAATAACTAAAAACTAATCCCATCCAGGATTCTGCTTCAAGGCACCCTGTGACAAGTCGATTTCCTTCAGAGGAATAGCCCACAGGTAATCGCGGTTAGGATTGAACTTGCGAGTCTCTATCAGAATCTTCTTTCCGTCAGGATCGATGCCATAAACAGGCTTGGTAACATCCTTCTCCGTAGTTCTGTAGCTGCGGGTATCGAAGAGATGGATTCCCTCGAATGCCAGTTCCAGACGGCGCTCCAGGCGGATGGCATCGCGCATCTGATCCTTGCTGAGACCCTCTTCCAAACCAGGAAGGTTCACACGCTTGCGAATCTGGTTCACTGCATCATAAACCTTGGTATCTGGAGCAGAAAGGTTCTCATTGCGAGCCTCGGCATAAGTGAGCAGCACCTCAGCATAGCGGATATAGATGAAGTTGGTCCAGTCGTAATTTTGGATTCCATAGTTGTCTGGATTGATGTACTTGCGCATGCAGTATCCGGTACGGGTATGGCTGCCGTCACCCATATACTTATTGTTAAAGGTCATCGGACCGCAGGTGGTTCCTGGCCAGAAGATAGAGTAGGCCAATCGTGGATCGCGGTTCTCGAATGGCTTGGCTGGGTTGTAGAGTGGAGACTCTGCGATAGACTTGCCATCGGTACATGGATAAGCATCCACCATATCCTGGGTAGGAGACAAAGCCTCCCAACCACCGAAGTCGCATGGCGAGAAGAACAGACCAATCACGCTACCCTCGTTGCCATTCTTAGGATTCTCGACATACTCACGGTCGAAGAGAATCTCGTTGCAGGTTTCTGCTACAGGCTGGAACAGGTCGCCGTAGTTAGGGTACAGACCAAACTTACCGGTCTGCATCACCTGCTCAGCTGCAGCTTCAGCCACATCGTACTTGTGGTTGTAGAAAGCCATACGGGCCTTCAGGGCGTAGCAAGCACCGGCACTAGCCTTACCATGGTCGGCTGCAGTACGGATTTCTGGCAGATTAGGAGCCGCCTTATCCAGCAGCTTCACCACGTAATCGTAGGTCTCATCTGCAGAACTGCGGGCTGGAAGAGGCTCGTTCAACTGCAGCGGATGATCCAGGATAGGCACGCCACCCATATACTTCCACAGGTTGTGGTAAGCGAAAGCCTCAAGGAACTGCACCTCGGCAGTGAGCTGCGCCTTTGCCTTCTCGTTCATGGAAACTTCTCCGATGTGCTCGTAGAAAATCTGGCAGCGGCGGATGGTTTCATAAGCTGCTTGCCAGAGCTGCAGGAAGTGAGGGTTGCTCGATACGGCTGTACCAGCTGACAAGACTCCCTGCTCAGCACCTACGTGAACCGGGATGGCATTGTCTGTATAGCAGTCGGTCATGATAGTATGGTTCTCCGGCTCTATCAGATAGAGGTAGATACCTGTTGCATATTTGGTTGCATCATCCGCAGTCTTCCAGAAAGATACGTCAGACAGCTGGTCTTTTGGGTTTCTCTCCAGGAAGCTATCGTTGCAAGAACTCAATCCCAGACTGCAGGCAAGGATCAGTCCACTCAAAAAATGATATTTCAATTTCATAATCTACTCGTTTTTAAAAGGTTACATTAACTCCGAATGAATAATTTCTTGTAAGAGGATAGTAGTTACCTGATACTGCCTCTGGATCTACGCCGTCGAAGCTGGTGATGGTAAACAGGTTGTCGATACTACTGTATATTCTCAATCGGCTAATGCCATATTTAGATGTCAGCTGCTTAGGAAGGGTATAACCCACCTGCAGGTTTCTCAACTTGGCATAAGATGCATCCTGAACCCAGAAGCTGGAAGTTACTCGGTTCTGGGAATCCTTCATTGACAAGCGTGGGTAAGCGGCATTCGGATTAGGATTGCTCTCGGTCCAGCGGTTCATGTGAATATCGGTCACCTTACCGCCATTGTAGAATGCATATCTGATTTCTGGCACTGGCATACCCTTTACGTCGGCTGCACCCTGGAGCAAGGCACTCATATCGAAGTCCTTGTACTGAACAGAGAAGTTCAGACCGAAGTTGATCTTTGGGAAGTAAGAACCCAATACCTTACGGTCGCGGCTATCTACTGTGCCGGAACCATCCAGGTCGCAATACTTCAAGTCACCTGGCTTTGGAGTACCGGTAGCCTGAGGAACATGAGCCTTCACGTCAGCTTCATCCTTGAAGATGCCATCGCATACGTAGCCATAGTAAGCCCACAATGGGTCGCCTACCGACTGTCCTGGAGTATCACCACCCTTCAGGTCGAGAATCTTGGTTGATACACGGCTGAAGTTGGCGCCTACATTGTAGGTCCAGTCACCGATGCGGTTGTTATGACCCACCTGCACCTCGAAACCGGAGTTGCGAACCTTTCCGGCATTCTGCATAGGAGCACCTACACCCAGCGTATAAGGGATAGGCAACTTCAGGAGAATGTCGCGGGTTTCCTTATGGAAATAGTCGAAGCCGAAGGTCAGCTTGTTGCCCAGGAAGGTGGCATCGATACCGAAGTCATACTGGCTGGTCTTCTCCCAGGTCAGGTCTCGGTTGGCCATGGTGCTGGCGATGGAGATACCTGGATACAGGGTGTTGCCGAAGCTGTAGTCGTAGCCATACTCGTAGGTGGTCTGGTAAGGATAGTTAGAGCTTACGGTGTCCTGGTTACCCAGGAGACCCCATGAACCGCGGAGTTTCAGGTTATCTACCCAAGAAACATTAAACCAGGATTCCTCAGAGATTCTCCATCCTACAGAGAATGATGGGAAGGCACCGAAGCGCTTGTTCTTTGGGAAACGGGAAGTTCCGTCATAGCGAAGGTTTGCCTCGAACAGGTAACGGTCATCGTATGAATAGTTCAGACGACCGAATACGGAACGCAGAGAGTATTCTGTCTCTGTACCGTAAGTGGTCTGAGTGGTCACTTCACCGGCATTGATCTGGTCGAGTGTATTTGAGTTAGGCAGGTTCTTTCGTGAAGCCTGCAGGTAGCGCATCTGGTTGTAAATCTGAGAGTAACCCAGCAATGCGCCTACGGTATGCTTACCGAAGGTCTTGTTGTAGTCCAGGTATGCCTGGAGGTTCAGTTCCACCTTCTTGGCGTCATACTCTGTCAGCTGGTTCTGGGTAGTCTTGACAGGAGTATCTGAATCTGCTGTGTAGAAACTCTGGGTATATAAATGGGTAGGATTGTCCAGGAGATTGAATGTGGTGGCAGCAATACCACGCAACTTCAAGCCGTCGATGATGTCGAGATCCATTCCCAGGCTACCCTGGAAGTTGTTGTTGATCTGCTTGCTGGTTCCGCCGTTTCGGGCAGAAGCTACAGAGTTATGCTCGTTCTTGAACAGGGCATAGTTGCCGTTCTTGAACTGGATAGGAGTAACCGGAGTCTCGCGGAATGCGTAGTGCATCAGGTTGTCGATACCCTCGGCAGGAGCTGTCATCACGCTGCGATATACTGCCATGTTGGTAGTAACCTTCAGGCGCTTGTTGATGTAAGCCTCCAGGTTGGCACGTACATTGAACTTGTTATAGTTGGTATTCTCTATCAAACCGTCCTTGTCGTGGTAGTTGAAAGCCAGAGAGTAGGTAATCTTGTCGCTACCGCCCTTGATGCTCAGGTGATGGTTGTGGAAGAGTCCGTTCTCGCTCAGCAAGGTACCCAACCAGTCGGAGTTGGCATAATGATCCGGGTCAGAACCATCCTTGAATTTCTTCAGGGCTTCCTGACTGTAAGGCTCGTTCAGACCGTCGTTTCTGTATGCTTCGTTCATCAGGGTTGCATAGTCGTATGAATCGAGGAACTTAGGCATTCGGGTTGCACTCTGCCAACCTACGTATCCGTCATAGGAAACGATGGCTCTGCCACGTGAACCCTTCTTGGTGGTAATCAGAATCACACCGTTTGCTGCACGCACACCATAGATGGCAGAAGCCGCAGCATCCTTCAGGATAGAGATGTTCTCGATATCGTTAGGATCCACGCTGCTCATTGATGACTCAACGCCATCGATAACTACCATTGCACTGGCATTACCCATGGTACCCAGACCACGTACACGCAGAAGACCGCTGTCAGCACCCGGCTGACCGCTATTCTGGATAACGGTTACACCCGGCATCTGACCAGCCAGCATGTTGGTTACGTTGGCGCTGGTGCGGTTGACCAGCTTGTCTGATGAAATGGTGGCAATGGCACCTGTGAGATTTACTTTCTTCTGGGTACCATAACCTACAACTACGATTTCTTCGATAGCTTCGGTATCTTCCTTCAATTCGATGTTGTACTCATTGGTAGAGCCTACGGTTACGAGGATATCTTTGAAACCGATATAGGAAATCTTGAGTTTTACACCCGGACGTACATTCAGAGTGAAATGACCGTCCAAATCGGTGATGGCAGCATTGGTTGTACCCACTTCGAGCACGGTTGCACCAATTACAGGCGCACCATGGCTATCGGTTATGGTACCCGAAATCTGCTTGCCTTTCTGCTGGGTAGCCAGTTCAGTTGCAGTAGATGCATTTGAAGGCATAGGAAAAGCGATTCCACCCAAAAAGAACATACACGCACACAGAGAATAGCTTCTGAGAAGCCTTAAATTCTCCTTCTGTTTTTTCTTCTCGTTCTTCATATCATAAAGTTTAGAGTTTTTAGAGCCCCTTTTTATTGGGACTGCAAAATTGTTATATTATAGATAGGTAAAATTTGAACCAGTGAGGACTGATCATACCAAGTCGTTTAGAGATGTAGGTCTGTCCTTCGTGGTTTTTAATTTTGTTTAAGTGGGGGCAAATATACACAAAACTTTTGTTCTTTTTGCATTTTTATGTAGAAAAAGTCTTTGAATTGTCTATATTTAACGTTTGGTAACATTAAAGTATCAAGGAAACCCACTTCTGGCAGATAAGTTTGCAGCTATTATCCGTAAAATGAATAAACTATTCGTATTTATAGTGTTGTGTGATGATGTCTTGTCGGTGCACAGGATACCTATATATATTAAGGTGGAATCCGAAGCATTTGAGCGACAATCGTCACCTCTGGGTGCCTATTTCTTGGGAAAATGGTGCTCCAGTGTTGAAAAAATGATAAAAAACACGGTCGCTCTGCTCGTTTCTTAATTATTTTAATTACATTTGCAGCTTGAAATGATAATACTGCAATCATCGTTTAACAGAATTCAACAAACAAACAAAATTGCAACTATCTATGATTCATATATAAGAGTATCATGATTACCCTTCTTCTGGCTTTGGTTCCGTTTATGGGAATCAGTGCAGCAAAGAAGAAGGCACAACAGCAGAGCGACCGCCAATATTGGTGCTCGCTTGCCTATAAGATGGCTCAGCCTGTGCTGGAGAATATGGCTAAGGGCGAGCTGCAGAAGAACATGCTATCGGTTTCTGCGGAAACAGCCGTTCAGGAAGACGGCAAGGTGGGCTATGTTCAGCCAATCGGCGAAAGAGCCATCCCGGGACAGACCGTAGATGCCAATTCCCAGGCTAACTTCGGTGTGGGAGCGATGCTTCTCACCGCTTGTGAATATGATAAATATCTAAACACAAAACTATAATAGTAATGAATAAAAGACTGTTCGTAACATTGAGTATGGCAGGATTGGCAATGGTGGCCTTTGGTGCAAGAAAACCGAAGGCTGCCATTAAGTCGTCTGCAAAGACGGTAGCCATCCAGCAGCCTACTTTCACGGAGTGGCACGACCTCCAAGTGAATGAAATCAATCGTTTGCCTCTGCACACATTGCACTTCGCTTACGATCCTAACGACTTCGCTGGAACAGGTGCCGAGTATCTTGACAAGAAGAAGAGTATGAACTACCTGTCGCTCGAGGGCACATGGAAGTTCAACTGGGTAGCCAATGCTGATGAGCGCCCTACGGATTTCTACAAGACTGACCTTGATGACTCTAAATGGAACAACATCCAGATGCCAGGCAACTGGGAGATGTTGGGCTATGGCCAGCCAGAGTATGTAAATGTGGGCTTCGCATGGCGTGGCCACTTCGACCAGCAGCCACCAGCTGTTCCTACCAAGGACAACCACGTAGGTTCCTATCGTCGTGAAATCAATATCCCATCCAACTGGGATGGCAAGCGCGTCATCGCTCACTTCGGTAGTGTAACCTCCAACATCTATCTCTATGTAAACGGAAAGTTTGCCGGATATGCAGAGGATAGCAAGGTTGCCGCTGAGTTTGATATCACTCCTTTCCTGAAGAAGGGCAAGAACCTCATCGCCTTCCAGACATTCCGCTGGTGTGATGGTTCATGGTGTGAGGATCAGGACTTCTGGCGTCTGAGCGGTCCGGCACGTGAGAACTATCTCTATGCCCGCTCTAGGGATCATCGTCTGCTCGATGTCCGTGTAGAGACTGAGCTGAAGAACAACTATAAGGATGGTTACCTCAACATCACAGCCAAGGTGCAGGGTAATACCCTGGCATACTTCGGTCTTTACGACCCTGATGGCAAGGAGGTAATCGTTACAGGTACCGATAATGTAAAGAATGGTGTGGCTAAGTATCAGCTCCGTGTGAAGAATGTTCGCAAGTGGAGTGCTGAGACTCCTAACCTCTATACCCTCGTTGTTTCTCCTATCCAGAATGGCGGTATGTACTTGCCATACGAGATTGTACAGGTAAAGGTAGGTTTCCGCAAGGTGGAGATCAAGAACAAGCAGTTCCTGGTCAATGGCCAGCCTGTTCTCCTGAAGGGTGCCAACCGTCATGAGATTGATCCTGATGAGGGCTACAACTTAAGTGAGCAGCGTATGATTCAGGACATCATGATGATGAAGCGCATGAACATCAATGCCGTTCGTACCTGCCACTATCCAGACGATCCTCGCTGGTATGATCTCTGCGACAAGTACGGATTGTATGTTGTGGCTGAGGCTAACCAGGAGAGCCATGGTTTCCAGTATGGCGACGATGCGGCTGCCAAGAAGCCTGAGTTTGCCAAGCAGATCATGGAGCGCAACCAGCACAATGTGTCTATGTTCTACAACCATCCTTCCATCGTAACATGGAGTATGGGTAACGAGACCGTGATGGGCGACAACTTCCTGCAGGCTTACAAGTGGATCAAGAGCCAGGACAAGACCCGCCCTGTTCAGTACGAGCAGGCTCGCCGTGGCGAGGGTACAGATATCTTCTGCCCTATGTACTATCCTGTAGCTGCTTCCGAGAAGTATGCCAAGGATCCAAACAGTCCGATGCCTCTCATCCAGTGTGAGTACAACCACACCATGGGTAACTCTGGCGGTAACCTGAGCGATTACTGGGATCTGATCCGCAAGTATCCTATCCTCCAGGGTGGTTTCGACTGGGACTTCGTAGATCAGGCATTGCACCGCAATATCGTGAAGCCTATGAGCATCCTGCCTTACAAGATGAACAATGAGGAGCTTCGCAAGATAGAATATTGCTACGGTGGTGATTACAACAAGTATGATCCTAGCGACAATAACTTCAACTGTAATGGTATCATCGGTCCAGACCGCCAGATGAACCCTCATGCTTACGAGGTGGCTTATCAGTACCAGAACATCTGGGCCAAGATGGTGAATGCCGAGACTGGCGAGGTAAGCGTACACAATGAGAACTTCTTCCGCGACCTGAGCAACTATGCCCTGGCATGGAGCCTCGAAGAGGATGGCGTAGAGACCCAGAATGGTACCATCGCCGACCTCGATGTTGCTGCACAGCAGACCAAGAACTTCACCATCCCTTACGACAAGAGCAAGATCAAGGGCAAGGAGGTATTCCTCAACATCGACTTCCGTCTGAAGGAGGCTGAACCATTGCTCACAGCCGGTCAGGTGATGGCTTATGCCCAGTTGCCGGTAGTTACCAAGCAGGCTTGCTCTGGCGACTGCAGCAAGATGCTGGCTCAGGGACATGGCAAGAAGAAGATGAAGCTTGCTGCCAAGAAGAACAATGTGGTAGCTGTTACCACACCTAACCTCACCTTCAAGATCGACCGTTCTACCGGTCTTATCTCTGAGTATGCTTACAATGGCAAGTCATTGCTCGGTGAGGGTGGTACCCTGAAGCCAAACTTCTGGCGTGCTCCTACCGACAACGATATGGGTGCAGGCCTTCAGAAGAAGTTCCAGGCTTGGAAGAACCCTCAGATGAACCTGAAGAACATCGACGTGAAGAAGGATAAGAAGACCAACTCTGTAACGATCCTCACATCATTCGATATGCCGGAGGTTCAGGGTCAGATGGATATCACCTACGTAGTATTCGCCAATACTGGTGCCGTGAAGGTAACAGAAGACTTCAAGGCTACAGAGGGTGCTAAGGTAAGCGATATGTTCCGTTTCGGTATGTTGATGCAGATGCCATACACCATGGAGAAGAGCAACTACTACGGTCGTGGTCCTATCGAGAACTACTCAGACCGCAAGGACTGCATGCGCATCGGTGTTTACACAGATGATGCCGACAACCAGTACTTCCCATACATCCGTCCACAGGAGAGTGGTACCAAGAGCGATATCCGCTGGTGGAAGCAGACCGATGCTACCGGCTTGGGCTTGCAGGTGAAGAGCTGCACTCCATTCTATGCCAGCGCTATCCACTTCGATACCGAGGAGCTTGACGATGGCGACGACAAGGAGCAGCGTCACAGCTTCGACCTGAAGAAGTCTAAGTTCACCAACCTCTTCCTCGATTCTGCCCACATGGGTGTAGGCGGCGAGAACTCTTGGGGTGCTTGGCCTTTGGAGAAGTATCGTGTACATTATGGCAACAAGACCTTCACATTCACCCTCATTCCACAGGGTAAATAGTAGAAAAACAGCGATTTGAGCGAAAATCCAATATATTATATCAGAAAATCCACCTCATTTGGGGTGGATTTTTTGTATCTTTGCACCAGTAATTGTGTATATGATAAACGTATCAATATAGAAAGGAAAATTTCAACCTAAAAAAGACAATAACAAAGCAATATGAGAAAAGCTAAAATTTTCGCAGCAATGCTGATGGCGATGTCTTCGCTCGGAGCCTTCGCACAGCACCAGTTTATGGTTCAGGCCAACAAGCCTGGAGTAGAAATCCAGCCTACCATGTATGGTATCTTCTTCGAGGATATCAACTTCGGTGCCGATGGCGGTCTCTATGCAGAGATGGTGGAAAACCGTTCGTTCGAGTTCCCACAGCGCCTGATGGGATGGAATACATTCGGTAATGTAACCCTCAACGACGTGAAGCCAGCCTTCGACCGCAACCCTCATTATGTAACTCTCGAGAGTGCCGGTGCGCGTGAGAAGCAGACCGGTTTGGAGAACCGCGGTTTCTTCGGTATGGGCTTGAAGAAGGATATGAAGTACGATTTCACCGTTTATGGCCGTCTTCATCTCATCGATGGCAAGCAGGGCAAGATTCGTCTAGAGCTGGTCAATTCCAAGAATGATGTCATTGCCAAGCAGGTCATCAACATCACCAACAACAAGTGGCAGAAGCTTACAGCTACCCTGACATCTCCTCAGACCGATGCCAAGGGATTGATGCGCGTATATCTGGAGAAAGGTTCTGAGAGCGTAGATCTCGACCACATCTCTCTTTTCCCTGAAGATAACTGGAATGGTCTCCGTGCCGATCTCGTAGAGGATCTTGCCGACCTGAAGCCAGGCATCTTCCGTTTCCCTGGTGGATGTATCGTAGAGGGAACCGACCTCGATACCCGTTATGAGTGGAAGAACTCTGTGGGCGCTCCAGAGAACCGTCCTCTGAACGAGAACCGCTGGAGAGATACCTTCCCACATCGCCTTTTCCCTAACTACTATCAGTCTTTGGGCTTGGGCTTCTACGAGTACTTCCTTCTTTCTGAGAAGATTGGTGCAGAGCCATTGCCAATTCTCTCTGTAGGTCTGGCTTGCCAGTATCAGAACGATGATAAGGATTCTAATGCACATGTAGCAGTCAAGGATCTTCAGAGCTATATCGACGATGCACTCGATCTCATCGAGTTTGCCAATGGTCCTGTCACCTCCAAGTGGGGTAAGCTCCGTGCCGATATGGGTCATCCTGCTCCATTCAACCTGAAGCAGATTGGTATCGGTAACGAGCAGTGGGGACCTATGTACCCTGAGCGTCTGCAGAAGTTCATGGAGCAGATCCATGCCAAGTATCCAAAGATCAAGATCTGCGGTTCATCAGGTCCATCTGCTGATGGAAAGGACTTCGACTACGGTTGGGAGCAGATGCGCAAGTTGGGTGTAGATATGGTAGATGAGCATTACTACAAGAGCCCTGAGTGGTTCCGCAGCAATGCCAGCCGTTACGACAAGTACGACCGCAAGGGTCCTAAGGTATTTGCCGGCGAGTATGCTGCCCATGCCGAGCACGATCCTAACTCTTGGGAGGCTGCGCTTTCAGAGGCTGCCTTCATGACTGGCCTCGAGCGCAATGCCGATGTGGTTTATCAGGCTACCTATGCTCCTCTCTTCGCTCATGTAGAGGGATGGCAGTGGCGTCCAGACCTCATCTGGTTTGATAATCTCAGCTCAGTGCGTTCTGCCAACTACTATGTTCAGCAGCTCTACGGCGAGAACAAGGGTACCAATG
>ERZ1023818.16-NODE-16-length-80041-cov-34.401845_pt1 | contig 80041 bp, 62 predicted proteins | sample MGYA00380378_ERZ1023818 | MGnify/ENA primary metagenome ERZ1023818 (study PRJEB33179, sample SAMN07449062) | human gut metagenome | biome: Human-gut; feature: Human associated habitat; material: Faeces | host: Homo sapiens | place: India:Kasaragod | collected... | reverse complement strand
TAAAGACGCAAAAAAGAGGCTGCAACAAAATGATTAACCATTTTGTCACAGCCCCCTTTTGATATACATAAATCACTATTTGTAATTGACAGGCTGGATGGTTTTATGCTCATCAGAGACCCAGATGGTATAGGCGCCAGGGACCTGGATGCTGTAGGCATTCTCGCGGTCTGTGTATTCCTTAACGAACGGATCGTCCTCTTTCTTCTGTACGATCATGACGCTGTCAGGGCTGACCAGGAGTGTTTCGTAGGACATGAACGGCATGACGTTCTTGGCATGCCAGGAAAGGCCGCCCGGTTCGAGGTCGTCGATCTCATCTCCCGGGACTGCTCTGTAAATATCCTTTCCGCTGTAGAAGACGGAAGACGTACGGTAGTCACCGACGAAGGCAATGGGGGCTTCGCCTGTATTCATGTGTTTTAAAGCGAGTCCGACTTCCTTGCCGGAGTGCTTCAGCATGATGGAAGGCGCTGCCAGGAAGGTGAGGGCAATGAGTACGACGAATGTGCCAAGCGCTGCTTTCTCGATGCGAAGGGAAATATTCTGGTAAAGGATGGCTGTCAGAATCGCCATGGAGAAGAGGGCGGGGAAGGTATATGTCGTGTACTTGGTGGCAATCAGTTCAAAGAAGACGAAGACGCCGAGCGCATAAAAGGCAAGGAGCTGGGTAGCGTCTTTGGCACTCCTGAAGTCCAGTTTCCTTTCCTTCCATCTTTTGTAGAGGGAATAAGGAATGAAGATGCTCCAGGGAAGGAAGCCTACGAGGTAGACGATGATGTAGAAGTACCATGTATTATGGGACGGGTGCTCGGAAACCGTAGCGCGGAGGAAATTGTGGACACCGAGGAAATTCAGGATGAAATCATTCCCGTGGATATGCCACATGATGCCGTACCAGGGAGCTCCGATGAGAGCAAAGAGGATGAGGCCGGAAATCAGGTGGACATGGAGCATTTCACGGATGTCCTTCTTATAGAGAAGGAAGAGGACGCATCCAAGACCCGGGAGAAGGATTCCAATCGGTCCCTTTGTCAGTGTCGCAAAAGCGGCTGCCACATAGCAGAGGTAGTAGTACTTCCTGTTTTCTGCATATCCCAGATAGAAGAAGGCGACAGCAGCGCTCATGAAGAGGTAGAGCGTGGTATCCGTGATGACGGATTTGGAAAGAATCCATGTTTCTACGGAAACACCGAAGATCAGGGCGGAGAGCCAGCCGATCTTTTCTCCGTATACTTTTCTGGAGAACCAGTAAGTAAAGAGAAGGGACGCCGTGCCCATGATGGCAGCCGGGAGGCGCGCAGCTGCTTCGTTGAATCCGAAGACGGCAAAGGACGCTGCCAGTTCCCAGTAGTAGAAAATTGGCTTGTCATACCAGAAACGGCCGTAAATCTGAGGGGAAATCCAGTCGCCGGACAGGACCATCTCGCGGGCTGTTTCCGCATAATTGGCTTCTGCCGTATCCGTGACGGACAGAAGGTTGTTTCCTGCCAGATACAGGACAAGCGACAGGATGAGCAGCACCGCATAGGGATGACTGCGAATGAATTTGGACATGAAGCGCCTCCAAAGGATACAATTGCGGGCCGGTCAGGAGCGTATCATACGGCCGGTCACACGGAAAGAAAAAATAATCATCGCCATGGGAAAGGTCTTTCCGCACTCTTTCCCAAATTTTTCTATACCAAGCATACATGGCGGTCTTCAAGGAAATGACAAAAAATCTTAAACAAAAAATAAATAGGATAAAATGGAACTTGCATGAAGTTTTTTCCATGCGTATCATTAAGATAAGAAAGTCCATGAAAATGTTGGACTTCTGGAAAGAGGGATGGACATGACAATACGAATGAGGATGATTCTTTCCCACATACTGGTATGCGTGCTTCCTATCATCATGACGCTTTTCGTGCTTGCTTCATCCCTCGCGGGATTGATCCTGTATGCGAAGGCAGGCAACCATGTCATGCCGGAAAGCGATTATCAGTTTGATACGATCACAAGGGCGCTCAGCATGGATATTTTCCATACGATGCGCCATGGAGGGGATCCGCAGGATTTCCAGTGGCTCGTGGATATTGTGGACCCGGTGCAGACGTACGTGATCCTGACCCGTGACGGGGAAGTGATTTACGGATACGGCAATGAAGCGCTCAGGGGCGACATCATCCGCATGCGTCTGGGAATCAGGGATAATATTGGAATCGATAAGTCCAACAGCATTTTCAGCCTGACGGAAAACGGCAATTATGACTATATGGAGCGGCAGCTGATCCGCGGTCATGAGTATGACCTCTATGTCGCTGCGCGCCAGCCTGTCGGCAGGAATGACAATGCCATTGAAAAGGCTTTCCAGGAAGCGAATAAATTCGTCGGCATCTGCCTTGTGATTTTCATCCTCGGCACGAGCTGGTTCCTGTCCCGCTTCCTTATCAGAAGGATTGTCAATCCGCTGAAGGAATTAAAGAGAGGGTCTGAGGAAATCCAGGAAGGAAATCTGGATATTCATCTCCATTACGACAGGTTCGATGAATTCACGCCCGTCATGGTGGCGTTCAACCTGATGAGCGAGAAGCTGAAGGAGTCCCTTGAAGAAAGGGAGAAGGACGAGGAGAAGAGAAAAGAACTCATCGCAAGTATTTCCCATGATATAAGGACGCCTCTGACATCGATCCGCGCCTACGTCGAAGGGCTTCTGGACAATGTGGCCGATACGCCTGAAAGAAGGAAGAAGTACCTCCTTGTCATCCAGAAGAAGGCAGACGTCCTGGAGCGCATGATCGAGCAGCTGATGCTTCTGACGAAGATGGACGTCGGAGAGAAAGTCCTTCCGCAGGAATCCATCAATCTGTCGCATCTCACGAAGGAAATCATCGATGAGAACAAGATCAGCTGGGAGAAGAGCGGGGCTGAATTTGAAACGTTCCTGGAAGACAATGTTCCGATCAAGGGAAGCCATCTACTCCTGGAACGCATTATGGAAAACCTTGTGACGAACAGTCTGAAGTACAAGACAGAAGAGAAGGTCAAAATATTTGTGACCGTCAGGAAGGAAAAAGGCAGAGCCATATTCAATCTGGCGGATGACGGGCCGGGAGTTCCGGAAGAGGCGCTTGGGCGTCTTCTGGAAGCCTTCTACCGGACCGATAAGGCAAGGAGCAGGACGGAAAATGGCAGCGGGCTTGGCCTGGCCATCGTAAACCGTGCTGCGAGCCTCATGCATGGCGAGATAAAAGTAGAAAACAGAAAGCCGCACGGGCTTTCATTCACGATTTCATATCCATTGGAGGGGGACCATGACAAAGAGAATACTGATCGTTGAAGATGATGATGATATTGCTTCCATTGAGAAGGATTACCTTGAAGTCAGTGGCTACGAGGTGCATGTCGAGGAAGACGGCGCAAAGGGGCTTTCCGAAGCGCTGACGGGCATTTATGACCTTTTCCTCTTAGACGTCATGCTTCCTAACATGGACGGCTTTGAAATCTGCAGGAAGCTTCGCGACAAGACAGACAAGCCGATCATGCTCGTCACGGCAAAGAGGGAAGATATCGACAAGATCCGCGGCCTTGGCTATGGGGCGGACGACTACATCGCAAAGCCGTTTTCCCCGGGCGTCCTTGTCGCAAAGGTCAAGGCGCAGCTGGCGCAGTATGACCGTCTCAAGGGGACGAAGAAGGAAACAAAGCGCATCACGCTCGGCGACATCATGCTGGAACCGGATACGAGAAGAGTCTGGGTCGACGGCAAGGAAAAGGAACTTCCGAACAAGGAATTCCAGCTCCTTGAATTTTTGATGGAACATCCGGATGTCGTATTCAGCAGGGAATCCCTTTATACGCGCATCTGGGGCCTTGATTCCCTGGGAAATACGTCCACCGTGCCGGTCCATATCAACAGGCTTCGTGAAACCGTGGAAAAAGATCCGGCCAATCCACGTCACATCATCACCATCTGGGGCGTAGGATATAAATTCAAACCGTAAAAGACATTAATCAGAGGGCTGTGACGAAATGTACAATCATTTCGTTACAGCCTTTTACATTTTCGGCTTCCTGAAAAGAAACAGGGGGAGAAGTATCGAAATTTCTATGTGAATTCTTTTCTCGAAAGTAAAATCGTTGTATACTAAATGGTACAGTGATAGTTGATTCAGGTTTCATTCCTGGGAAAGGACGCGGGACCAGCCGGCCTAAATTTGTCAGGCTCTGCCCGTGCTTTTCGAGTACATGAAAGCACTCTTTACATTCTGGAAAGAAAGGTTATTATGATACTACTTCAGATTCTGTGGGATGATATCCTGCCGCTCTTTGCCTTCATCGGGGCAGGGGTGTTTCTGGACAGCAAGTTCAAGATCGACATATCGACGTACAGTCGCCTGACGATCTGGGTCGTGCTGCCCTGTTTCATTTTTTACACGATGTACCGGTACCACTTCGAATCGGATGATCTTCTGATGATTCCTGCGGTGCTCATCCTTCTGGCGGTCATGTATTTCCTCTCGATGGGAATGGCGCATATGTTTCATCTGGGAGGGGCGGAAAAGGGCGCTTTTGAAGCCGTTTCCTCCTTCTCGAATGCCGGCCATATCGGAGCAGCTCTGGCTGTCATGATCTTTACGCATCCGCCCTTTGCTACGGAAGCTGGCAGCGCGCCGCATCTTGCTGAAGCCATGGGGACGATGGTTATCATCATGATTGTCATGAATATTGTCGTCAATACATTCGGCGCAGCGCTCATCAGAAGCCGCGGGTCGACGGTCAAGGAAGTCCTCTCCTTCATGGTGAAGATGCCGGCCCTCTATGCGGCCATCCTTGCCATCCTTGTCAGGAGCGCAGGCATCCATCTCGAGCACACCTTCCTCTGGCCGGTCCTCACGCATTTCAATGGCGCTTTTATCGTCCTTGTCACCGTCACGATCGGTCTTCAGCTTCACAGGAGCAAGCTCAGGAAGCCGGACCGTTTCATCCTTGCCACGTCTTTCAATAAGCTCATCCTCTGTCCGGCCATTGCATGGGGCGTCCTGACTCTCTTTGGCGGCGCCTTTAGCCCGATTGCTTCGCAGGTATTCTTCATCTGCGCAGCCGTCCCGTCTTCTATGGCGCTCATCATTTACGGCGTCGAATACGGTGAGGATGCAGGCCTTGTGACGCAGTCCGTTCTCTTCAGCACGGTTGCCGGCGCTCTGACGCTGACGTGCATGATTTACCTCGCGCGGGTTCTTTTCCCGCTGGCAGGCTGAGGAGGGAACGATATGGCATTCTTACAGATCATTACAGACAACATCCTTCCGCTTCTCGTATTCGTGGCAATCGGATACCTCATGGACAGGAAATTCAATATGAACGTCGCATCGCTCACCAAGCTGACCTTCTACGTCGTCCTTCCATGCTTCATTTTCTACAGCATTTATGTCGCCAAATTCAATATGGCGATGTTCAACGTATTCCTTCTGGCATGCGCCCAGATGGCGGTCATTGCCATTTTTGCCTGGTTCGTCGGAACGCTGCGCGGCTTCTCACCGTCAAAAATAGAAGCTTTCAAGAACGGCACTATGTTTTCCAACAGCGGAAATATCGGCATTGCGCTGATTGCTCTTGTCTTCACGAATGCGCCCTACGTCATTGACGGCAAGACGCCCTACCTTGCGGAAGCACTGGCAGCAGCCACACTGATGCTCGTCGAAATGAACATGACGCTCAACACGATCGGCCTGTATCAGGCAGGCAAAGGGAGACTGACACCGAGAGACGCCCTTTCCGTCGTCTTCCACATGCCGGTCGTCTATACGCTGGCTCTTGTCTTCTTCATCAAGTACATCGGCTTTGATATGCGCGCGGCCTTCCTCTGGCCAGTACTTCAGAACTGCGCCTCGGCTCTTGTCGCCATCGTCATGATTGCCCTTGGCATGCAGATCCACAGGAGCAAGGTCTCCTTCGGGGATATCGACGCATGGCTCGGAAGCGGCATCCGCCTGATCTTTGCTCCGATTTCCGCGTACATCCTGATTCACGTATGGGGCTTCTTCGGCATCGAATTTTCGCAGGCCGTCAATCAGACGATTCTGATCATGTCGTCCGTTCCAGCCGCCGTCAATTCCGTCCTGTACGCTGTCGAATTCCAGAACTGCGAAGACTTTGCGACCGAGCTCGTCATGATGAGTACGTTCCTCTCCTGCATTACCATGACAGGAACCATCTTCGTAGCAAGACTTCTCTTCCCGATCTGAGGATAGGGATTCAATGAATAAGCATTAAAAAAGATGTGCACCCATTGCGGTGGCACATCTTTTTTGTTGCTTTATTGCTTACAGTATCCCTTTCACGCGAAGTTTGATTCTCTCGAAGAAAGAAAGCTTTTCAAGGCAACGGATTCTGGCGGCGCGGACGATGTCCGTGACTTCCATCCGTTCTTCTTCGGAAAGAGGTCTTCCGGAGAAGCGGGCATGGATGAGGATGTCCAGCATCCTGTCGAAGTTTTCAAATCTCGGGTCGAGGGAAAGTTTCTTCATTTCTTCATACGATGCGTTTTCCGGGATACCTGCCCAGAGGGAGAGGCGGGAAATGTAGTCGAGAAGGTCGTTGAAGCCTTTCTTGTCCTTCACGGCGCGGTCAAGGATCTTCGGTACCCTTCTCATCTTTATGATCGGATAGAGGGAAAGGAGAAAGAAGAAAATGATGACCGGGATGATGACGGGAAGGAGGGAGGAACGAGGAGAAACCTGCTGGGCCTGTTTGGGAGCCGGCTGCTCTTTGGGCTGGGGCTGAGACTGGCTCTGCTGCTGTTGCTGCTGGTCCTTCTGTCCGTTATTATCAGGCATCGTTCCTTTGGAATCCTTCGGATCCGACGGTGCATCAGGGGCACCTGTGTTGTTCCTCTTCTTGTCTTCCTGATTCGGGAACGGGTTTTCTGCGCCTTCGATGCCAGGTGTCACTTCGCAGGGGCGCCAGCCGATGCCATCGACGTAGACTTCTGCCCATGCGTGGGCATGGCGGTCATTGACGCCAAGCTTGTGAAGGCCCTGCGGCGAAAGCGAAGCACCGTTGATTTCATTCTTATCGACGGAAAGGCCGGACACGTAGCGGGCAGGAATGCCTGACTCGCGGAGCATCATGACAGCGGCGGAAGCAAAGTAAGTACAGTAGCCTTCGCGGCTCTCCGTCAGGAAGTAGGAAATGAAATCCTTGCCTTCCGGTGTCTTTCCCGGGTGCGTCGTGTACTTGTAGTTCTTGGCAAAGAAGCGCTGGATCTGTTCGACGCGGGCGCGTTTCTCAGCCATCGTTGTGACCTTCGTCAGTCCTTCCACCTGTTTCAGGGCGGGTTTTACTTCATCCGGCACAGTCAGGTAGTGGGCATAGACGAAATTGCGGTAAAGCGCTTCGCCGTTTTCATATGTCCTGAGGTAGGCATCGCCTGTCCGTTCATTGTCATAGAAGGAAAGGACGGCGCCTTCCGGATAGTCCCAGACATAGGTGCTGTATGCTTTTCCTTCGCGGCTGACTGGCGCGCGGTCGTAATCAAAGAGAGGAGCGCCGAAGCTGGCATCATACGGGAGCAGGAAGTAGCGGCTCTTGTCGTAGACGGCATCGACGGCGAAGTCCTTCTTGAGGAGCGGCACCTTCACTCTTTCAGGCAGGTAGTTTTCAAGGCTTTGCGAAAGGGCAGGGCTTCTGGAAACGACTTCCATGAGCCATGCGCCCTGGTCGTACCATTCTCCCTGATTTCCCTTGAAAAGGGTAAGGACGTCGTCATAATCACCGGCCGGAAGTTCCTTCCACTGGTTGTCCTTATAGACGCTTCCATGCCAGCTCCTGAGGTACATGCGCTTCGTCGCGCCGGCCGATTCGATATCGGCAATGATGCGGCCCGTGTAGCGCACGCCCTGTGTATCGCCCAGTTTCCCGGTGCCGGCTCCCTTCATCATGCCCGTGTAGGCATTGCCTGCGTAGAAGATCGGATCATAGGGATCCGTCATGGAGAGGATCGTGTCCTGCGCGCGGGCGAGGAGACGGGGCTGCTCATAGCGGGAAGGCGGGATGACGAGGGAGAGGGCAGCGCCCAGGATGACAGCGGCAATGAATGCGCCGACTTCCGGATCGCCCTGGCCCTTGTTTCCAAGCATCGCAGGCGTCGTCAGTGCATAAGCGCCCAAAAGGATGATGGAAAGCGTCGGCGGTTCGAAGCCGAAGTAGAAGGAGAAAAGAATGGCGGCCAGGGATAGGAGCGTCGCGATGACGCGTCCGAGCCTTGCGGTCGAACCGTAAAAGAAGATCCAGGAAATCGCCATGAGGAGGAAGGTCCTAGCCGGCAGCGGACTGAACCGGATGAGGAGCTTTGGTACTTCCATATCAAGGTTGTAGGCTTCGTTCAGATTCTGGATGAAGGGAATCGAAGCCGAAAGGGCACTCTGGTACAGCGTCCCGTAGGAGAGGAGGAGCGCTGTCGGGAATGTCATGAAGAAAATGAGGAGGACAGCGGTCCTTCTTCGAAAGCCGGCCGCCATCGTCAGGACGGAAAGCGCAAAGACGATGAAGGCGCCGCTGATTCCCATGAGGTAGCCGTAGGATCCGATGAGGGAAAAGACCAGATGGATCAGGCCGAAGGCGCCGAGCGCGGAGATGAAGGAGATGGTAACGTACTTCCTTGTCATGTTCCGCCTCCCATCGCGCGCATGATCGCGTCTTTTCCGGAAAGCTGCGCTTCCCTGGAATCCCTGGTGCACCAGATGACCGGGTGGAGGGACGGGGAAACGGAAGGCGCCGGATTATCTGTCATATAGAGAATCGGGACGTAAGGAGAAAGGCCGCCTGCTTTCAGAGCGTCTTTCCTGCCGCCTGCCAGGAAGGAGGCGATGGCATCGGACCAGTCTTCCTGATTTCTGATCATCTGTGTGATGACCGAGCCTGTGCCTGCATTCCATGCGAAGAGGAAATTCATGCGGGATGCGCAGAGGGCAAGGCCGGCGGAATAGAGTGCGTCGCACAGGAGGTCGCGTTCATCCGGTTTTCTGGCATAGTCAGCGGCAAGGACCAGGTTCGTGCCTTCGGCGGGATACATGTCACGCACATAGACATCGTCTGTTCTGGCGGTCACCTTCCAGTTGATCAGGTGCGGATTGTCGCCCGGCTTGTACAGCGTGGCACCGAAACGTTCCGGTTCATCGCTTCCTGCAATGAGGCGGAGCGTCTTCATCGTTGCCTTGTATTCACCCATCTTGAGCGGAAGGACGATGATGGATACATTTCCCGCATTGAGGGTAAATGTATGGAAACCGAAGGGATCGGTCCAGCGGATATGCGCCTCGCCCATGTCGAAGCGTCCGCAGTGGGAAGCCGTGCGGCGGAAGATGAAACGGATGCCGCCGTCAAAGGAGACTGTCTCATCGGACGTTTCCGCACCAAGGAGTGCTTCCGGCGATGAAAGGAGGGAAAGGAACGGGCCTTCAAGTGTCAGCTGTGCTTCGGCCAGGTGGCCGCGAAGGAGCCGGGCCGGTACTTTGATGGAAAGTCTCAGCCGTTTCCTGATCCAGTACATCGGAAGGATTGAAAGCAGGGGCGCAAGGATGAGCATGACGGCCATGAGAAAGGCTGCATACAGGTCATAGATCGTCATGACAAAGATCCCCGCGATGCAGATGAAAATATAAAGGAAGCGCCTCATTTAGTCCTCCTTCAGAGAGGGGCGCGGCACGGAGGAAAGGATGAAAGCCAGGACCGAGCCAGGCGTCTTTCCGGCAAAGCGGGCGTCGCCCGTCAGCGTCAGGCGGTGCGTCAGCGTGTAGGGAGCGACCGAGAGGACGTCGTCAGGAATGACGTAGTCTCTTCCTTCCATCAGCGCGTGCGCCTTGGACATAGAAGAAAGCGCCATCGTGCCGCGGGGCGAAATGCCAAGGCTGACGTCGGCATGTGTGCGGGAGGCGTTTGCGATATTGACCATGTAGCCGTAAATCGAGTCTTCGACGTGGACAGCAGCTGCTTCTTTTCTCATTTCCATCAGCTCTTTTGCAGAAACGATGGCTTCCACTTCAGAAGCGGCGACCATGTTCTCATGCTTCAGGATGGCGATTTCATCCTTCGCAGACGGATAGCCGACCATGATGCGGATCATGAAGCGGTCTGTCTGGGAATCAGGGAGCTCCTGCGTGCCAGAAGAGCCGTAGGGGTTCTGCGTTGCCATGACGATGAAGGGCTGCGGGACGGGGTAGGTCTTGCCGTCGACGGAAAGCTTTCCTTCCTGCATGACTTCCAGGAGCGCGGACTGCGTCTTCGGCGATGCACGGTTGATTTCATCGGCAAGGAAAAGATTGGTCATGGCGCTGCCCGGCATGTAGCGGAACTCGCCGGAATTCTTGTCGTACATGGAAAAGCCCGTGATATCCGAAGGAAGGACGTCCGGGGTGAACTGCATCCTTTTGTAATCGAGCCCCAGGGCGTGCGTGAAGGCGACAGCAATCGTCGTCTTGCCGACGCCCGGAATGTCATCGATCAGGATATGGCCCCCTGCCAGGATGGCAGTCAAAATGCGGGATAGGACTTCCTGTTTGCCCAGGACAGCCTTCCCCGTCTCGGAAAGGATTTCATCAATCTTCTGTTTTGTATCCATAAGAACCTCACTGTATTTTTTTAGTATAATATTGATTATTATGCTATTTTATTTATTATACTCTTTATGTCATCTCGCTGACAAAAGAGGGGATTTCCCTGAATCATTTGACAGATTCAGGAATGTAAAATATAATAGTAAGATATGGAAGGGTGTCCGAGCGGTTGAAGGAGGCGGTCTTGAAAACCGTTAACTTCGTGAGAGGTTCATGGGTTCGAATCCCATCCCTTCCGCCACAGCATATGACCCGCGGCCAAGCCGCGGTTTTTTATTTTCAGGAGGAAGCATGACAGACGCACTTAGAAGAATAGATAAAGTACGCCAGATCCGGCGTGCCATAGGTCTTACAATCGGCGCTGCGATTTATTCTGCAGGGCTGAACCTGTTCCTGATCCCGAACCACGTCATCGACGGCGGCGTGACAGGTATTTCTCTTCTGATCCAGGCGCTGACGGGGATCCCTTTCAGCGTGCTCATTGTCCTTTTGAATGTTCCCTTCTTCTACATGGGCTATAAGAGCTTAGGGCCGAGACTGGCGGCATCATCCATGTTTGCCATCATCGTCCTTTCCCTCTGCTCGTCCAGGCTTGAGAAAATGATGCCGGCGACAAACGATCCCTTCCTGTCGACGATTTTTGGCGGGATTATCATAGGACTCGGCGTAGGCATCGTCATCAAGAACGGGGGGTCGACGGATGGCACGGAAATCGTGGCGATCTGGATGGACAGCCGGTCGTCGTTTTCTGTCGGCGAAATCGTCATGTTTTTCAACTTCTTCATCCTGGGCGCCGCGGGCTTCGTCTTCAGCTGGAACAGCGCCATGTATTCCCTTATCGCGTACTTCATCTGCTCGCGCATGATTGATGCCGTCTCGACAGGGCTTGATTCCTCCAAGGGCATCTTCATCATCACGACATGCTATGACGACGTCAGCGATGCCATCGTCCATGACATGCACCGCGCCGTGACACGCCTCCACGGGCAGGGCGGATTCCTGAAAGATGACAAGGATGTCCTCTACTGCGTCATTTCCAGACTGGAAGTCACGAAACTCAAGCAGGTCGTCCGCGACATCGATCCCTCCGCTTTCATCACCGTATTCGACGTGCAGGAAGTCGAAGGCGGGCTTGTCGGCAAGAAAGTACAAAAATGAACAAGAAATAAAGAAAATTAAGGCCGGGAAAAATCTTCGGCCTTTTTTATTTTTCCCCTTTGCAAATCAGTAAAGTTGTTGTAAAATAAGACAATTTGTGCAGAATTCGGCTTACGGATTCTTAGTTGTACACCAGGGGGGGACTATGTCGCAGAAAACAATTGAAGAATTGGAATTTGAGGAAACAGGAGTCACTCGCAAAGAGCGTTGGAAAATCATGTGGGCCTCGATCATCGGTTACGCCATGGACGGGCTCGACGTTCTGATTCTTTCTTTTGCGATGGCGGCCATCGTCAGTGAATTCGGCCTGACGCTTGGCGAAGGCGGCATGATCGCCACGTATACGCTGATAGGCACGGTCCTCGGCGGATACATCTTCGGCATTTTTGCCGACTGGTGGGGCAGGGTGCACACCTTCTCCCTCACCATCATTATTTTCTCCATATTCACGGGCGCATGCGCCTTTGCGGACAATGCAGTCCATCTGGACATCCTGCGTTTCCTGGCAGGGCTCGGCCTTGGCGGTGAATATGGCATTGGCATGACCCTCGTATCAGAAACATGGCCGGGCGCCAAGCGCGCCAGAGCCACAGCCGGCGTAGCGATGGGCTGGCAGGCAGGCGCCGTTCTTGCGGCTATCCTTGCTGCTGTCGTCCTTCCTGACTACGGCTGGAGAGGACTCTTCCTCGTAGGCGTCCTTCCGGCACTCCTTGCCGCATGGGCCCGTCACGGCATCAAAGAACCGCCGATGTGGGTCAAGCGCAAGGAAATGAAGAAAGCGCTTCAGGCAAGAAAAGATGCAGGCGAGAAGCTGACGGCTGAAGAAGAAGAACAGCTGACAGAAGCAAAGAAATTCCCGCTTGCGCACCTCTTCGCTGACAAGAAGACGACCATCACGACAATAGCGCTCACCATCATGACAAGCGTACAGAACTTCGGCTACTACGGCATCATGGTATGGCTCCCGATGATCCTTCTGAAGGAACACGGCCTGACCACCAAGTCCATGTCCGGCTGGATGATCGTCACTGTCATCGGCATGATTGCAGGCATCTTCGTATTCGGCTGGCTCTGCGACCGTCTCGGACGCAAGAAGCCGTACCTTCTTTTCTACGTATGCGCTGCTGCCATGGTGTATATCTACGTCAATCTCGGCAAGCCGATTGCGCTCCTCTTCGGCGGCGCATTCCTCGGCTTCTTCTGCAACGGCATGATGGCAGGCTACGGCACGCTTCTCTCTGAGAACTACACGACCGACGCCAGATCCACTGCGCAGAACTTCATCTTCAATACCGGACGCGCCGTAGGCGGCTTCGCTCCGGTCATCATCGGCACGATTGCACAGACAAACGGCTTCAATACCGCTTTCGTCCTGCTCTCCGCCGTATATCTTGCGGCTGCTGTCAATGTCCTCTTCTTCGTCAAGGACACCAAAGGCACCGTCATCCGTTAATTTTAAAAAGAACTGTGGAAATGATCATTCATCTTCCGCAGTCTTTTTTAGTGCAAAGATGAAAATTTATAATATTTATGCATATATATTAATAAAACTATGGACATATGCAGTATATGACTGTATAATAGGTATTAAATTTATGTAGTATGCAATGGGGTGCAAAATATGAAAAACTGGAAAAAGGGTATTATTCTCGCAGCTTCTCTCGCTATGGCAGCCGGCATCATGGCCGGATGCGGCGGTGAAAAGAAAGCGGCATCATCGGAAGGTCTGAAACTGCTGAAGGTAGCAACGAACGCAACATACGTGCCGTTTGAATTCAAATCCAAGGACGGCAAGGATTATACAGGATATGAAATCGACGTCGTCCGTGCTGTTGCTCAGGACATGAACAGGAAAGTCGAATTCAAGAACGTGGCATTTGACGGCCTGATCCCGGCTCTGCAGTCCAAGGAAGTGGACATGACGGCATCCGGCATGACAGCAACGAAGGAAAGAGCAGACAAGATCCTCTTCGCCGCTCCTTTCTATGCGACAAAACTTGCTATCGTAACCAAGGCAGATAGTGACATCCACAGTGTCGAAGACCTCCTGAAGGAAAAGGAAGTTGCTGTCCAGGTCGGAACGACCGCTGCTTACTATGCGGCTGAAAAAGGCATGAATACAAGAAACTTCGATCATTCCAGCGATATCGTCATGGAACTCAAGGCCGGCGGCGCTAATGCAGGCATCCTGGATAAACCGGCTGCCGATTACTTCGTAGCTACCGATGGCAAGGGCGCATTCCGCGTCGTCGATGTTCCGGATTCCAAAGTCCAGTACTTTGCCTTCGGCTTCAACAAGGACAATAAGGAACTGCAGCAGGAAGTCAATGCTGCCATCGCCAAGCTCAAGAAAGACGGCACGCTGAACAAGCTCCATGAAAAATGGTTCAATACACCGGCTCCGGATATGCCTTCCACAGCAGAAGAAGCACTGGGAATCAAGTAATATTAAAACAAGCCTACAAAAAAGGATGTGTTCCAAATGGTTCACATCCTTTTTGATTGCTTTAATTCCTGTGAAGCGGTATGTCGATGGCTTTTCCTAAGCGGAAGGCCCAGAGGGAAAGGCGTACGACGGGTTTTCCGAGGAGCTTTTCAGCGGCTTCCCCGTAGACCTGAAGCTGGATCTTGTAATGCTCTCGAAGTTCCTCTTCGGTCATGACGCGGTCCGTCTTGTAATCGATGACGGTAAGGCCGTCCTTCGTTTCAAGGAGGCAGTCCATGATCCCCTGCAGGAATATCTTCTCGCCCTTTTCGCAGTCGGGATAGAAGGAATCCGCAGGAAGGAGGATCGAGAAAGGCATTTCCTTCCTGACTGTCTCTGCTTCTTTCATGAGAGTGCCCAGAGGGCTTTCTGCGAAGGTGATGAGAGAAGCGACAGGATTTGTGTACTTTCTTTCTGAAAGGAGGACTTCCTCTTCATCCTTCGTGAAGATGCCCGATTCCGTAAGGCGCATGATTTCATTTCTTAAAGCTTCCCTTGTTGCCGGGACGGTCTTGAAATCTATCATTTCCATCGCCTTATGCATGAGTGTACCAAAGGAAGTCCCTGTAAAGCCTGGTTTTCCTCCGGAGAGGAAAGAAGGCGGCTCCGCATAATCGGCAGGAAGCGTTTCCTTCATTCCTTCTGTTTCCTCATTTTCTTCGCCCTCTTCCGTTTCAGGAAGGGAAGGAAGGTCCGGTGCCAGGATTTCAGAGGCATACGGCGGTTCATCGCTTTCCGAAGCTTCGAGCGTTTCACGAAGCTTGACCGCGGCTGTGGCTGTCAGTTTTCCCGGCGTATTGGCAGCGCCCGGGAAGGCGTAGCTCCATGTGAGGCGGCGGGAAAGATCTTCAGGTACCTCAGAAGGAAGGGAAGCAAGGAAGCGGTCAGCATTCGTCTCCGGTGTTTCTTCCACCTCGATCAGCTGCTTTTCCGTTTCTGCAGCATCCGCGGTTTCATCCGCTCTGAGGAGCGAAGTTTCCGGAGTGATGGAAATATCGAAAAGAGAGTGGTCTCCTTCTGCATCGTCAGCATAGGAGGGGATGCGCATGAGACGGTCCCATACATCTTTGGATGAGCGATGACGGAGCGCCGCCGGCATGATCCAGTCAAGGTAGGAAGCGGCACCGGATGTGATATAGGACGGGAGCGGGCGGACTTCGCCAGTTTCCGTGCCAGCCAGGGAGGCCATCCAGAGGTCAAGGGATCTTATGGTATCCTTCAAAGTAGCTGTAATGAAGAGCTTGTCTCTTGCGCGCGTCATGGCGACGTAGAGGAGGCGCGCTTCTTCGGCTTTGCTTTCCCTTTCGGAAGCGGAGCGGACGGAATACCAGTAGAGGCTGGGCCAGCGTGCATGGGTCTCTTCGTCATAGTACTGGATGCCGATTCCCCTGTCCTTGTGGCAGACGGCCGTTGCCTTCGTGTCGCGGAGGTTGAATTCTTTTGCCGCATCGACCAGGAAGACGACAGGGAATTCAAGCCCCTTGCTCCTGTGGATCGTCATGATGCGGACAGCATCGGCGGCAGAGACAGAAGGCGTCTTGGCGCGGAAATTACGTCCGTCCTTCGTCAGGCGCGAAAGCTCAGTGAGGAAAGAGTAGAGGCCGCTCCTGGCGCCGCTGTCCCTCGAAAGAGCCAGCTGATAGAAGGCAAGAACATGTGCTTTCCTGAATTCGCCGCCGGAAAGTCCGGAGACGTAAGTGAGGTAATCGGTATCCGCGATGATCTTCCTGATGAGCGGTGCTGCGCCGTCCTTGACAGCCTGCAGGCGCCATTCCTTGTAGAGGGAAAGGAAGGAAGAAACAAGGCCGGCTCCTCCCGGTTTGAGGATATGATCCGCATTTCCAAGGACAGGCCAGATATGCTCAGCACCGGCAGCCTTCTGGGCAAGTCGCAAACGCGAAAGATCCTCTTCATCAAGGCCTACGAAGACAGAGCGCAGGACAGCCGTCAGCGCCAGGTCCTGCAGCGGATTGTCGATGATCTTGAGGAGCGCAAGGAGCGTCTCGACTTCCGGATTCTGGATGTAATCGTCTTCCCTGTCGGAAATCGCAGGAATGCCGTATTCTCCCATGACCTTCAAAAGGATGGGGGCTTTTCCTGCCACGGAGCGGAGAAGAATGACGATATCACTGTAAGTGATGGGGCGGAAGGTGCCGTCGCCGTTCATGACCTTGGCCTTGCTGTCGATGAGGCTGCGGATTTTCGCCGCAATCAGCCTGCCTTCGAGGCGTATGTTTTCCATATCCTTGATCTTGGGATTATCATTCTGCGCCTCTTCGATATCCTTGTCGATGAGGCCGATGGAGACAGAGCCGCCGCAGTAATCGGAAGGCCTCTCTTCCTCGTGGCGTCCCGGGTAGAGCGCTTCCGCCGCCCCGTAGTTCAGCTCCAGATTTCTTTCCGTCATGATCTGGCGGAAGATGAAATTGATGGAAGAAAGGATGGCCGCATCGCTTCGGAAATTCTTATTGAGGTCGATCCTGTGGTCTGTAGCAGCCTCATTCGTGCTGAAGTCATTGTACTTTCCGAGGAATATCGTCGGGTCCGCCTGACGGAAGCGGTAAATGCTCTGCTTGATGTCGCCGACCATGAAGCGGTTGTCTCCGCTGGAGAGAAGGGAGGTGATGAGTTCCTGCACGCCGTTCGTGTCCTGGTACTCATCGATCATGACTTCCTTGTAACGTGAGCGTATGGCAAGAGCGGCTTCCGACGGGAAATCAGCGGCCGTCTCAGGCGTGAATGCCGGATCATCCTTGTCGACGAGGACGTCTAAGACATAGTGCTCCAGATCATTGAAGTCCATGACGCCTTCCTGGCGTTTCCTCTCCGAAAGAGAATGCGTGAAGTCGATGGTAATGTCAGAGAGCACCTTCACGATCGGAGCCATATTGCGCGTCTCTCCGATCCACTGGTCTTCGGAAATCCCGATCAGGGGAGCTATCGACTTATTATACGTAGCCGCAGCCTGCTTCCGGAGAGCCTTGATGGTCTCGGCATCCGGAGTGGCATTGAACTCTTTGACAAGCATTTTATAGGGCTTCAGCACCTTGGCGGTTGCGATTGTGAGACGGGCGAAGGTAAAGGAGGGAAGATCATAGAGGTCTTTCCAGGAAGAAACTTCGGCGAGAGAGGAAATGAAGCTGTATTCATTCGAAAGCTGGTCACTGTAGACGGCACGCGCTGCATCATTCTGATCCATGATTTCAAAAGCGCGCCGGTAGTATTCGCTGATCTTCTCCGAAGTAGAAATGATCGAGGCAAGGAAATCATAGCTCCAGGGAATGTCGTCCAGCTTCGTACCATCGGGGATGTTGTAAGGATCGGGCAGATGCTTGAGCCAGTCGATCGGGAATGGCATCGAGCAGGAGAAGTTGTGGATGCGCAGGATCGTATCCTTCAGGTCGCGGTCCTGGTAGCGGCTGGCAAAGAGGTCGGCCGTTTTGAGGAAATCCGGGTCCGCTTCTTCGTACCATCTTTCCAGCACTTCGGCAAGGACGGCTTCCTTCAGCAGGTATCCTTCGTTTTCATCTGCCATGATCTGTGTCTTGGGATCCAGATCGAGGAGGTAGAAGTACTGGCGGAGAAGCGACTGGAAGAAGGAGTCGAGCGTGGAAATCTGCGCGCTTCCCATGAGAGAGAGCTGGCGCTCTAAGTGATGGATGAGGGGCAGATTGTTCTCCGCATCCGCTTCGCGGAGCTTGTTTGTCAAAGACGCCGAGACGCGGCTCTTCATTTCAGCAGCGGCTGCCTTTGTGAAAGTGAGGACGAGAAGCTCGTTGATATCGGTGCCGCTTTCCATGTCGCCTGCGATGCGCGTGATGCGTTCGGTGAGGACTGCGGTCTTGCCGCTTCCTGCAGCAGCTGAGAGCAGGAGATTCTTGTTTCTTGTATCCAGCGCTTCCTGCTGCGCCGGGGTCCAGTGGTTAGCCATTGTCATCCTCCTTTCTTGGTTTTGTCATATCGAATGCTATCCCTGGAAGCTCACGCTTCATATCTTTGTCGCTGACAGCATGGATGTAATCGTAATTTTCTTCCCTGCGGCTCGGGTCGAAGCGGCAGATGGAGTGGTATGGGCAGTACTTGCAGGGCGAGCTTCCCTTGAAGCGGACGGGACGGATATCGATCCTGCCGGAAATCATCTCTTCATAGAGCATGATGATCCTCTTCTTCACGATCCGCAGAAGATGATCGAAATCTTCCTTGGAGAGCACATTTCCTGTATTATACGGATCTCCGTCATTCTTCATGCGGACAGGAAGGATCGAGTCATTACTGCCTGCGCGGCTGTCGAGATCGTAAACGGTTGCACCCGATGAAGTGATAAAGCCGGATGCACCGTCCCTGGCCGGAAGGTCCGGAATACCATTACGCGGCACGGACGAGACGATCTTGACATCGCCTGAAAGGTAAATATACATGAGGGCGGCAGGAAGGAGCGGATTTCCATCTGCCTCTTCCATGAGGCCCAGAAGGTAGGTGAGAAGCTGGAGCTTGAGGCCGCTGACGATTTCCACAAGGCTTGCCGTCGTATGGCCCGTCTTGTAGTCGTAGACAGCGACGTTCTCGCCAAGCATATCGACGCGGTCGATTTTGCCGTTCAGCGTGAAGGTCTCCCCGTTTTCTGCCCGAAGGTGCAGGAAGAACTTGTGCTCCAGGGCTTTCGTGTCAAAGGAGCTCGACTTACTCCATTCCCTTAAGGAAGAAAGTGTATTCTTGAATGTCTTATTGAGCGCATTTTCCGTATAGCGGGAGGCCGCATCGGAATGAAGGGCGCCGTAGCGGACGCGGGGCGCGATGGAGGAGGCAATCTTGCTCGAAAGGTTCTCGATGTCCTCATCCGTCGCATCTCTCCACTGCTTGTTCTCCTTCCCCAGGACGCTTCCGAAACGGTGGAGCGATGCATGGAGGTAGTTGCCGAAGTCGAGCGACTGGAGGTCTCCTGTATCCCTTTCCTTGATGCCAAGGCCGTACTGCAGGAAATAGCGGTATGCGCAGCCGCGGTAATTTTCAAGGCGGGTGACGGAGCTTAAGAACCTTCCGCCCGGCTTGAAGAGGCGCGCGGCAATGTCCAGCGGGAGCGGCTCTGCCTCATTGGAATAGTGGAGGCTTTGCATCTTTAACCAAAGAGTAGTGCCATAAGAAGAATTGTTTTTTGCCCATGCGGCAAGGCCTGCCCAGCGGGAATCCTTCTCCGGGATGCTTTCGCGCAGGATGGAAGGGAGAAGGGAAAGCGCCTGATCGGGATTGCAGAAGAAGGACGCATCATCATTGGCCGGGGACGGCGGAAGGACGTGGATGTCTTCCGACGGATAACCGAGGCCGGAGAGCTGCGTCAGAAGGAGCGAAGGCTCGGTTTCCGTGCCGTCTTCCCTGACAGCGGGAAGGGAGAGGTAGAGGACGTCCGAGGCGCGCGTTAGGGCCAGGTAGCAGTAGAACTGCTCCTGATGGACGACCTGCATGAGATCGGCGCCGAAGCGGAGGCGGCTTTCTGCGAAAATCTTCTGCCTTTCCGATTCTGTGAAGAAGCCGGATTCCCCGATATTCTTCGGGAAATCCCCTTCGCAGATGCCCGGGATGAAGACGGCGCGCGCTTCCATGGCATACCCGCGGTCCATGCCTGTGACCGTCACATGGTCAAGGGACGGCGGAATGGTCGAGTACGTGAGCGAGGAAAGCCCGTCTTCGAGAAGGGAGAGGAAATCCTTTCCGCTCATGATTTCATCGCCGGCAGCATGGACGATTTCGTCCAGAAGCGAGAGCATCTTCTTCCACACCTGAAGGTGCGTGCGGATATTCGTATGAAGAGATTCGACATCATCGAGCCCGGCAAGTGTATCCGGTACCTTTTCGTCGAGGTAGAACTGATATAAAAGTGCGCACTTTTCGCGGACCGTCTTAGCCTTCTTCCATGCGGAGGCAAGGGGATCGAGGAGGCTTGTGAGACGGACTCTCCAGTCATTGGCTTCCCGGAGGGCAGCAAGCTCCTTTTCGGAAGGCGGCTGCGCTTCTGCGTCGATATCCCAGTATTCACGGAATTTCCATGCTTTATGCCACTGCCAGGCGCGGATGCCGTGGGAGAGGACGTAGTTTTCAAGACGGTCTGTTTCCTCGGGCGTGAAATCGCGCAGGAGGAAGGTCTTCAAGAGGCGGAAAATCGTTTCCTTCTGCCAGCCCGAATTCTTTCTCGTCGTCTCGGCTGTCAGGAAGCGGAGAAGGCCGTCCGTCATCATGACGAGCGGATGGTTGTTCATCGGATGCTTCTTGTCAATGAAGGCGGCGATCTTGTATTTCTCAAAAGAGCGCTCGAAAATATCCGTGTAATCGTCAGGTGTCCTTAGAAGGACAAGGATGTCCCTCCAGCGGAAGCCCTTGTCACGGACGAGCGTCAAGATGGCACGGGAAATCGCATCCACTTCTTCTTCTTTCCTTGCGGCGCGGAGGATGTGGAGCCCTTCTTCAGGGCGCACGTTTTTCTCCTTGGGAAGCGGGCAGGAAAGAGCGCGTCTGGCAAAGAAGGATTCATCCATCGAAGAAAGGCGGGGAGAATGGAAGCGGACTTTTTCCGTAAGCGTCGTGAAGTCCGAATGGCGCTCACGAAGGGACAGGTCCTCGTACAGTTTGTAAGGACGAAGGAAGGTCGTATTCTCTGCGGCATCTTCCGGCCTGTCCATCTGCAGCGTCATCGTGACTTCTTCTGCCGTATGGATGAGGGCGGAAACGATATTGATTTTCTGCGGCGCCATGCCGTTGAAGCCGTCGATCCAGATGCGTGAATGGCGGATCATGTCGGACTTGGGGATTTCGTGCGCCAGAAGGTCAAAAAGGCTGCCTTCATAATTGAAATGGCTGCGGAGGTATTCATTGTAAGCCGTATAGATGATGGAGAGATCCTTCATCTTACGTCCGAGCGGCGTGTCCCCTTCCTCTTCTGCGGCAGCAGCAAGATCATTTTCCGTTACGCAGAAAAGGTCGAGCTGGTGGAGAAGGAGGCGCACTTCTTCCGAAAAATGCGGGTGGGACGCAGCCTTGACGATCATCTGGAGTTCATCCTTCTTTTCATCAAGGATCCTTCTTACGATGATCTGCTGCCCAAGCGGCGAGAGGGCTTCTGCGACCGGCGAGTGCAGTTCCTGAAAGACGCGGTAGGCAAGGCGCGAGAATCCGCAGACGGTGACGTCTGTGAAGCCTTCGCCCGGAAATGATTTCGCGAGCAGGTACTCAGCCGTGTACGTTCCCTGATCCGGCACGAGAAGGAAAGCTTTCCTTCCCGTTTCCCCGCGTACATAATTTTGGATTTCCAGGCAGCAGCGGGTCGTCTTTCCTGTACCCGCGCGGCCGAATATGAAATGTAAGCTCATGGGATGTCCTTTCTGGCGGCAGACCCGCCAAGCATTCCTTTATTTGTTTCTATTATACTATGACACTTTTATTATAGCGGAAAGGAGGACAGGTTATGACATGAAAAAGAGAGGGCGGGGGAGTTTCCAAAAATTTTTACCATTTTCTAAATCCTGTGCTATAATAGAGAAACGTTTCCATTATAGATGTTTTCTATTAATAGGTAAAAATAAATTACCGTTGCGCCGGTGAAAGGAAATAGGTGATAGTATGCCGCAGCAAAAGCTTTGGACTCCTGAATTTATCGGGATGGGTCTTACGAATTTCTTTTATTTCATGTCACAGTATATTTTGATAGCCGTTTTGCCAGTCTTCATCATGGATGACCTGGGCGACGGACAGCTTGCAGCGGGGATGGCGATGACCTGTTTTCAGATCGGGACCGTCTGCACGAGGCCGATCGCGGGACGCATCATTGACGGCGTGAACAAGCAGAAGCTTCTTCTCATTTCGACCGTCTTCTTCGTTCTCATCATGGGAGGCTTCCTTCTGGCATCAAACCTCCACATGGTTTACGGGCTTCGTCTTGTCCATGGCATCGTCTTTGCCATCGGCACGACCGCATCGGCAGCCATGGCGGCTCTCGTCCTTCCTGCCAAAAGAAAGGGCGAAGGTATCGGCTACTTTGCCGTATCCGGAAATATGGCCATGGTCATCGGGCCTCTCGTGGGTCTTCTGATCATCGGCTGGTTCGGCTCGAAAATGCTCTTCGGCTTCCTCTGCCTTCTTGCGATTGCCGCAGTCATTGCAGGAAACAGGAAACGCCTCCCGGACGACGTCGTCAAACCTTCCGGCGAAAAGAAGAAGGGCATTCATGTGAGCGACTTCTTTGAAAAGAAAGCACTTCCCTTCGTTATCCTGGGCGGACTTGTCTTCTTTGCTTACGGCGGTGTCCTTACCTTCATCCCGATGTACACAAGATCGATGGGCCTGGCTTCCTGGACGAGCCTCTTCTTCGTCGTCTTTGCCATCGTCATCGTCGTAACTAGACCTTTTGTCGGCTACCTCTTCGATTACCATGGACCGGACTATACAGTCTATCCGGGCTTTGGCCTCTTCGCTCTGGGATTCATCCTCTTCAGCCAGGCACACAGCCCTTTCACCCTTCTTTTCTCCGGCACCATTTTAGGCGTAGGCTTTGGAGCACTCGCCCCTGCCTTCCAGACACTGGCCGTGCAGAGCGCACCGGCTGCCCGCGCAGGCGTTGCCACATCCACCTACTTCTGGTCCCTTGATATCAGCGTAGGACTTGCCGCAGCCATCTTAGGCGCCGTCGCAGGCTCCGAAGGCTACCCCTTCATGTACGGCGTCGTCTGCTTAGCTTCCGCTCTGGCAGGCCTTGCTTACTACTTCTTCTGGAGAAAGACCTCCGGAAAAAGAGTCATGAAACGCGCAGCCGTGGAAGCCTGAAATTAAATATAGCAATAAAAAAGACCATGCATGGATTTTGTGCATGGTCTTTTTGCTTGCTTTTATTTCCCTTCAAAGCCTTCTTTCAAAAGGGTGAGGCCTTTGATGAGGGTCTCTCTCGGGCAGGCGGGATTGAAGCGGAGGAAGCCGTTTCCTTCCGGTCCGAAGATGTATCCCATGTCGAGCCAGAGGTGGCAGTCATAGACGACTTTGTGCTCGAGGTCTTCGTCGGAAAGGCCGTAGGCGGAAGCGTCGATCCAGAGGAGGTAGGTGCCTTCCGGTTCGATGAGTTTCATCTTCGGCAGGTTTTCCTTGAGGTAATCTCTCGTGAAGTCGACGTTCAGGCGGATGTATTCCTTGACGGTGTCGAGCCATTCGCGGCCATAGCTGTAAGCAGCTTCGCAGGCAACAAGGCCCATCGTGTTCAGCTGGTCATAGCCGAAGGAATCAAGGGCATCCTGGAAGGCTTTCCGGATTTCCGGATTCGGGATCAGGATATTGGATGTCTGTAGGCCTGCGATGTTGAATGTCTTGGAGGGGGCTGTGCAGATGATGGCATTCTGGGCAGCTTCCTTGCTGATGGTGGCAAATGTCGTGTGGGTGAATCCAGGATAGGTGAAGTCTTCGTGGATTTCATCAGCGACGATCTTGACGCCGTTTCTGATGCAGATGTCAGCGTAGCGGGAAAGTTCTTCCTTCGTCCACACGCGGCCGACAGGGTTGTGCGGGGAGCAGAGGAGGGAGAGCTTCACGTTTTCTGCTTTGATCTTTGCTTCGAGGTCGTCGAAGTCAAGTTCATAATGATCGTTCTTGAGGATGAGCGGGCTGTTCACCAGTTTCCTTCCGTTCTTCCTGATGGCTTCGAGGAAGGGGTAGTAGACAGGGCGGTTGATGAGGATGCCGTCGCCTTCCTTTGTCAGTGCTTTGACGGCAAGGTTGATGGCAGGAACGACGCCCGGGGTCTTGATGAGCCATTCGGGCTCGATATCCCAGTTGTAGTTTTCCTTCTGCCAGTTCTTCAGCGCTTCGAAGTAGGATTCGCCGGATTCCGAGTAGCCGAAGATGCCATGGTCGACGCGTTTCCTCAAGGCGTCAAGGATGGGTTCAGCCACTTTGAAGTCCATGTCAGCGACCCAGAAGGGAAGAACATCGGCAGGTTTGCCGCGCTGAACAGCGAAATCATATTTCAGGCAGCCGGTTCCGCGGCGGTCGATGACGGTATCAAGATCAGATAATTTCATGGTAAGCCTCCTTATGGACAATAGTGTATCAGCCGATAGCCTGGGCAAGGTCATCGATGAGGTCGCCTGCATCTTCGATGCCGACGGAAAGGCGGAGCAGGCATTCTGTGATGCCGCGGGACTGTCTTTCTTCTTCGGTGAGGTCGCTGTGCGTCTGGGTAGCCGGATAGGTAATGAGGCTTTCCACGCCGCCAAGGCTTTCAGCAAAGCGGATGAGCTTGACGTTCTTGAGGATCTCCAGCGCTGTCTCATGGGTGTCGGTGTAGAAGGAAAGCATAGCGCCGGCGCCTCTGGATTGCTTGTCATGGATATCCTTGTTTTCGAAACCGGGAAGTCCAGGGTAGAGGACTTTGGTGATCTTTTTCTGGGAAGAGAGCCATTCAGCGAGAATCTGAGCGTTCTTCTGGGCTGCTTCCATGCGGAGAGCCAGTGTCTTGATGCCGCGGGTGACGAGCCAGCTGTCCCACGGGGCGAGGCAGCCGCCGACGGTCTTATAGAGGAAGCGGAGCTTTTCAGCGATTTCCTTGTCCTTGCATGCGACGAAGCCTGCCAGGGTATCGTTGTGGCCGGCAAGGTACTTCGTGCCGCTGTGGAGGATGATGTCTGCGCCAAGGTCAGCCGGGTTGCAGAAGTACGGGCTCATGAATGTATTGTCTGCGATGAGGAGAGCGCCGTGGGCATGAGCGATGTCAGCGATGGCTTTGATATCGGTGATCTGCATCATCGGGTTGGTCGGGGTTTCGATATAGACAGCCTTGACCGTTTCATCGAAGGCTTTTTCCACATCATCCAGATGGGATGTATTGACATAGCGGAAGTTCAGGCCGTTCTTTTCATTGACGAAGCGGAAAAGGCGGATGGAGCCGCCGTAGAGGTCGTCACTGGAAATGATCGTATCGCCCGGTTTGAAAAGTTCCATGACCATGGAAATGGCAGCCATGCCGGATGAATAGCTGGTACAGTCGCAGCAGTGCTCAAGAGCGGCTACGAGTTTTTCCGTGCTTTCGCGGGTCGGGTTCTGTACGCGCGTGTAATCATAGCCGGTTGACTGGCCAAGCTCCGGATGGCCGAAGGTGGCGCTCTGGAAAACCGGAACGGAAATGCAGCCGGTCGGATCCTTCCAATCGCCGCCATGAATGCAGATAGTCTTGATGTCCATAATGAAATCCTCCTTATAAAATGCCGTGAAATGGGGCAGATTTGGCAAACAAAAAACCGCCCCTCTTACGAGAGACGGTGCTTAGCCGTGTTACCACTCTGTTTCTCCCTGCCGTCACCGGCAAAGACTCTGCGGGTACGCCGGACAATGCCATAAATACCCTGCTGCTGTATCGGGCAGTCCCGGCCGGCTTCATGATTCAGCCAAGCAGGCTCAAAGTCCATCTTCAGAAATCGTTCCCGGTCTGCTTCTCACCCTCCGCAGCTCTCTTTGCCATTCCGGATTTCCTACTCTTCTTCTCATTGCCTATATAAAACTGACCTCATGATAGCATGGTAAAAAGGCGCTGTCAATGAGTGAAATATCAGAATTCAGCGGACGGTGGAGGACCGTTTGTCCGCAAATCTCTTCACGATGAACTGATGGAAACGAAGCGCTGCCGGAGACAGGGGCCGCGTCATGTTCCATGCGATGCCGATTTCTCTCTTGCATGACGGGAAGGAAACGTGGATCTGGCGGATGCCGATCGCATCGCTTCCTGGAATCTTCGGGAGGAGAGAAACGCCCAGATTGGAAGCGACAAGGCTTGCAATCGTATTTGTATCATCGCCTTCGAAAATGATTTTCGGATGGACATTGGCGAGGGCGCAGACGCGGTTGGTGAGGATCCTGAGGCTGTAGCTCGGCTTCATCGTGATGAAGGGCTCATTTTCAATATCCTTCAGCGTTGCCTGCTCCCAGTCGGCCAGGCGGTGATGGAGAGGGACGGTGATGTAAATTTCCTCGGAATAGAGGTAGGACCAGGCGATGTGCTTCATCGTGATCATCGTGGATCCCAGGCACAGGTCGCTCGTCCCGTCGATCAGTCCCTGCGCGAGCAGCGTGGAATCGTTCTGCTGCAGGTTGAACCTGGTCGAAGGATTCTGCACCTTGAATTCGGAGAGAAGGACAGGAAGCATGTAGGTGCCGAGGGAATGGATGAAGGAAAGATTGATGATGCCGCCCTGCGGATCATTTTCATGGTCGAGCTCCCGCCTGCCTTCCTCGATTTCAGAAAGGGCGCGCTCTACGTGGATGAGGAAACGCTGCCCATCCGGAGTGAGGGAGATTTCATGGCCCGTGCGGTCGAAGAGGGGATGGCCGAGCTCGTTTTCCAGTTTCGTGATGGAGCGGGACAGGGCGGACTGCGAGATGGAAATGGAAGCCGCCGCTTTTGTGAAGTGGCGGATATGCGCAAGCGCGCGGAAATATTCCAGTTGGCTGAGATCCATGGGGGACTCCTTTATAAAATACGGGATTCATTCTTTGTATAAGCCGGACACATAATCGTTAGTTCAATTATACCTTTAGGAAGAGGGGCGTTTCAATAAAAAGAGGCAATATTTATGAAAGATAGGAAGGATTTCAATGCATGACATGCATGATAAATAAATGATATAGAAAATTAACAATGTAATAATACGGCAAAATCGCGATTTTTGGATGAATTTGAGGATTTTCCGTTTTCTTTATGCATGGCAGGAATAGAAATAATCCTTGACCGGTATTAGACGAAACGGGGTGTCATGGATAGAATTGTACTTAACCAACCGGAACGCGGTTCTTAGGGACATCCGGAGGCAAAGCTGCACTGGCTTTTCTTATACCTGCCAATGAATATTCATTGAAGAAATTTCAGTAGACAGCGCCCCGTGGAAACATGGGAGAAAGCAGCCCCGTAAGCTGCAAAATTTTATATGGGCCTTTGCGCCATTGATCCCCTCCTTTCATCTTCCTATGGGGATCTATTTTTTTTTGCCCGCGAAAGCGGGATTTTTTATTGGGTTCTCCCTGTTTGTGCTTTCCTTTTATCTGTATAATGAGAAGAAAAGAAGGGTGGGAGGGACTTATGGAATGAAAATAAAAACATATGAGGCTGATGTAGTTGTCCTCAATGAAGAGAAAGGCTTTGCTGCGCTGAAAAAAGCGGCCGAGAGCGGAAGGAAGCTCTGGGATACTGAGAAGATCAGGGTCGTGATCGACAAGAAGGTGCCGCCGAATTCACCGGAAGAATCCAAAAGGCAGCAGGAGGTGCTTGCGCTTGCAAGGAAGCTTGATATTCCTCATGCGTACGGGAGAGGAATGGCTTTCCATCTGCTGGTGGAAGAGTCCCTCCCCGAGGGCTTTATTGCCGTATCCGGAGATCCTGACGTCTATGTGATGGGCGCCTTTGGCGGGAAGGGTTACTGCCTTGATGAGGAAGGCCTTGAAGAAGTGCTTCTTACGGGATCCTTCTCTATCCAGGAAGGCGGCGTATTCAATGTTTTTCTATGCACAAAGGAAACGAGGTATGACCGGTTTTTCAGGGAAGGATACCGCCCCTGCAATTACGATAAGGCCTATGCGCTTTCCAAAAAGATTCCCCAAGGGATGCCCGTGTGTATTTCAGGAGGGCTTCAAGAATTCAGGAAGGAAGAGCTTGCTGTCATGTGCATGGCCGCAGGAAGAGCCTCCGGATGCACGGCTTTTGTGAAAGAAAACGTGCAGGGATCCCATATCCGGATCCAGTACGTTCCCTCTGTCGTCATCCATGAGGGAAAGGAAATCAGCCAGAAGGGACGGATCCCGATTTCCGCTGTCTTCATAGGCGGCGCGCAGGGCGGTTTTCTGGAAGATATCAGGCATGCCGCTGACATCATCCGCGGGGAGCATGTATCTGACGGTGTCCGTCTTTCCGTGGCTCCTGCCACAGCGGAGGTATACAAAAAGGCCGCTGACCTTGGATATATCAAGGACATCATGGATGCAGGCGGTATTTTCCTCAATCAGTGCGCCGATCCATCTTATGAGGCAAAGGCAGGAAAGGGCGAAATACTCCTTACGAATGACAATAAGGATTACGGGGATGAAATCGAGGCGGCCGTCTTCCATGTCAGCACGGAAAGAGCGGCCAATGCTGCCGTGAGAGGGTATATCGGAGCCGAATTCCTGAAAAGAAAGAGACAGGAAGAGGCTGAAGCACCGGTGCTTTTTGAGGAAAAGGCGGAAGAATCCGAAAAGCCTGCTTTGGGAACAAAGAGCCTGAGTGCTGATCCGATCCTCGCCTTCTCCGGCCGCGTGTGGAAGTTCGGAGACGATATTGATACGGACATCATCATCCCGACGCAGCATCTTTCCTATCCGTCCTGGGATGAAATCAAAAAGCACATGTTCGAGCTGCTCCGGCCTGAGCTTGCAGAAGAAGTCAGGGAAGGAGACATCCTTGTCGCGGGAAACAATTTCGGATGCGGTTCTTCTAGGGAACAGGCCGCCGAGGTCCTTTCTGAAAGCGGCATCCGCTGCATTATCGCCAAGTCCTTTGCGCGCATATTTTTCCGGAATGCTGTCAATAACGGCATCCTTCCGATTGAATGCGCCGCGCTCTTTGATGATGTGGAAGAGGGCGATACGGTCATCGTCGTCCCGAATGAATACATCCTATGCAAAGGAAAAAAGTATCCGATTCCCAAAGTGAGGGGCGACCTTCTTTCGCTCATCATGGACGGCGGGCTTGTGAAGCATGTACAGAAGGAAAGGGGGAGGTAATGATGGGACATACTCTTGCTGAAAAGATCATCATGAAGAATACGGGCCTTGCCGATCTTCATCCGGGCGATCTTGTGACGGTCACGCCGGATCGGGCGGTCGTCCATGATATTTATACGAAGAGCCTTTATGAGAAGCTTATGGAAATGGGATTTGAAAAGGCCATGTATCCGGAGCGTCTCATCATTTTCCATGACCATCTGAATCCGGCCTGCCTTCCAACCGATCCGGACAGCCTTTCTTACGGGTACAAGCTGCGTGACAAGTACCATGTCGGTCATTTCCATGCTTCTGGCGGCATCTGCCATCAGCTCATCCCCGAGCTGGGCTACGGGAAGCCGGGAGAAATCCTCCTCTGCACCGACTCCCACACGACGACGGCCGGCGGTGTCGGCTGCTTCGGTACGGGCATTGGATATACGGAAATGGCATACTTATGGGGGACAGGGAAATTGTGGCTCCGCGTGCCGTCCTCGATCAAGGTACGCATTGAAGGGAAAATCCCGTCCAATGTTTATTCCAAGGACATCATTCTTCGCGTGCTGGGCGATCTCCGCGCGGCAGGAGGGACGTACCGCTCCCTTGAATTTACGGGAAGCGCCGTGGAGAGCCTTTCTGTCGACAGCCGCCTGACGATATCCAACATGGTCGTCGAATGCGGCGCCAAGGCAGGCCTTTTTGCCGCCGATGAAAAGACGGCAGCTTACTGCAAAATGCCCTATGAATCCATTTCATGGGTCAAGGCAGACGAGGATGCCGTCTATGAAAGGGAACTCTTCTACCAGGCAGAAGACCTTGTGCCCGTCGTTGCCTGTCCGCCCCATGTCGACAACATCCGTCCGCTTTCTGAAGTCGAAGGGGTGAAGGTCGATCAGGTTTGCCTTGGTTCCTGTACGAACGGAAGGCTGGAGGACCTCGAAGAAGCGGCAAAGATCCTGAAGGGACGCCATATAGCAGAAGACCTTAAATTCATCGTGACGCCGGCTTCCGCCTCCATCATGGAAGAAGCCGTAAAGCGCGGCTGGATCCAGACCTTCGTCGAGGCAGGCGCTCTTGTGACGCCTCCGTACTGCTCCTTCTGCGAAGGACGCACGATGGCCCTCATGGGGGACGGGGAAGTGATGCTCGGCACGAACAACAGGAATTTCCTGGGGCGCTTCGGCTCTGCGAAAGCAAAAGCCTACCTTGCTTCTCCTGCCGTGGCCGCGGCGACAGCCGTCAAAGGCGTCATCACCGATCCGGCCCATTTGTAAAAATATGGAAAAGTCCGCCGTATGGAATTTATTTCCGCTCCTTGTACGGTATAATAGAAGGAAAGCATATCATTTAATGAATCACGGAGGTTCTAATGTCACAAAGCTCAATGTCTGAAATCACCTGCCCGGCCTGCGGCAGCAAGCATGAATTCAAAGTCTGGGACAGCATCAATACGAAGCAGGATCCGGAATTGAAGGAAGCCGTCAGGACGGGGGATGCTTTCCGCTATACCTGCCCCGACTGCGGCGCGACTGCTCTCTTGAATTACAATTTCCTGTATCATCAGATGGAAGACAAGTACATGGTCTTCGTATCCGTCGAAGGCGATGCATGGAACCAGATGATGTCCATCCTCTCTGCCCGGCAGAAGGATCTTCCAGACTACACGATGAGAATCGTCCGCTCCTACAACGATTTCCGCGAAAAGCTGATGATCCTTGATGCAGGCCTTGACGACCGCGTCGTGGAAATCATCAAGAGCAGCGTCTGGCACAATGTCGAGGAAACGTATGCCGACAAGGGCATCGATGAAATCCTCTTTGCTATGAATGACGACGGCGAGCATGGATTCCTTTTCAGAAGCAAGGACAAGATGATCGCATCCATGGAATTTGACATGGACCTGTACAAGGTAGTGAAGAATGCGGCTGAATCCAGGCTTGACTTCTATTCCAGAGGCATTTTTGTCATCGACCGCGCATGGGCTGACCGCGTGGTGGGTGAAATGGGCTGATTCTTTTGAAATTTTCCTACACTTTTTCACTTATTGTGCTAAAATGGTTAAGGCGAATTACAGAATAGTCTAAATTACAGGGAGGCAATCATGCAGATTCATATTATTGATCACCCGCTCATTCAACACAAACTCACGATCATGCGGTCCAAGGAAACAAGCTCCAGCGAGTTCCGCCGCCTGCTCCAGGAAATTACACTCCTCATGGGTTATGAAATCACCCGTGATCTTCCGCTCGAAGACGTCGAAGTGGAGACCCCGCTCGAAAAGATGCGCGGCCGCCGCGTAGCCGGCAAGAAAGTCGGCATCGTTCCGATCCTCCGCGCAGGCTTCGGCATGGTGGACGGCCTTCTTGAACTGATGCCGTCTGCAAGAGTCGGCGTTATCGGCCTCTACCGCGATCCGGAAACATCCAAGCCGATCGAATACTACTGCAAGCTGCCGGATGTGGACAACCGCGATTTCATCATTGTCGACCCGATGCTCGCAACCGGCGGAAGCGCTGTCGCAGCCATCAACATGATGAAGGAAAAAGGCGTAAAGAACATTAAGTTCATGTGCCTCGTATCCGCACCGGAAGGCGTTGAAGTCGTCAACCAGGCTCATCCTGATGTGCCGATCTACACAGCTGCCCTCGATCGTCAGCTCGATGATCATAACTACATCCTCCCAGGTCTCGGCGATGCCGGCGACCGTATCTTCGGAACCAAGTAATACAATAAAAAACGGGACCACGCAAAGCGGTTCCGTTTTTTTATTTACAACTCTATGCTCCTCGAGAGGATTTTGGGCAAAAGAAAAGAGAGACTCGGGGGAAGTCTCTCTTTTTAACCCGGAGCCGCCGGGGGGACGGAGTTCCGGTTCGTTAAATCCCTTCATCTTTCATAAGGGAATACAACGGTCAAACACATTTTCATCGGTTCCAGCGCATAGACTGCATGGTCTACGTCATGAGGCATCAGTATGGATTCTCCTTCGGAAACCTCGAAGAATTCCTTGCCGACCATGATGCGAGCTTTTCCTTCCAGTACCTGGATCATAGCATCGCCCGTGGACTGATGAGAGCTGATCTCTTCGTCTTTATCAAAGGCAAAGAGGGTTAGGCTGACGTTTTTGTTTTGCGCCAGCGTCTTGCTTGCGATCTGACCTTCCTGATAGGAGATCTGATCCTTCAAAGTGAGCACGGATGCTCTGGGTAAATGGCTGATAAATTGCTTTTCCTCCATGTGGTCCTCCTTTAGTGTGATCAAAGATAGAATTTGTCCTATCTTTATCTTCATTATACTATATGTTGAGGATTAGTCAACGCTAAAACTTAGAACCGAACGAATTTTACTATACTACAGAACATTTTGCAAGGATAAAAAATTTATGAGGGGTGATAAACGGTATAAAACGCAGAACGGGTGACAACGAGGCTGATTTGATGTAAAATAACAGTGTTAGTATCTATAAATCAAGCAAATGAATCCAGAGTATGAATCATCTTTATTCAGAAAAGAGGAAATATATGAAACACAGCAAACTGACCGCTTTACTCTGCGCCCTGGTCATGACAGGCGCCGGCTCTATGTCCGCTTTTGCAGCGGATGCAGCACCGGCAGCGGCTGCAGCTACAGCTGCACAGCCGGCCAAGGCACAGGAAACGACAGCTGCCGCAGGCACTCCGGCCGAGGCTGCTCAGCCGGAAGTCAACTACACTGAAGCACTTCTGAAAGGCATGTCCCTGACACTGCCGGATGTTGAAAAAGCCGTAGAAGCCGGCACATTCAAGAACCTTTCTCCGGAAGCTCCGAAACCGGCTGAACCAGAACCGGCTCCTGCCCCGGAACCCATTCCTGAACCTGAGCCCACACCAGCTCCTGAACCGGAGCCGGAACCCGAGCCCGCACCGACACCGGCGCAGACTGCCAAGTACACGGCTGATCAGGGAACAAGCGCAGCAACGATTGAAACAGACGGCACTTATGATGCTCAGACTTATACGTCTACAACCGCTGACCAGAATGCACTTCGCGTTTCCTACGCTTACATGAGCGCAGCAGGCGACACATTCACAAAGACCGGCGATGCTACGAATACAGAAAGCTCCAATCAGTACGGCATGAACGCAGCACTCCTTGTCACCCATGGCGGCCACGGCGCATTCACCAAGGCATCCATCACATCCTCTGCTCTCGGCGCACCGGGCGCATTCGGATACAGCAAGGGAACCTACCTCAACCTGACCGATTCCACCGTTACAACGACAGGAAACAATTCTCCTGCCCTTGAAACAGCAGAAAGAGCCATGATGAAAGTCGTTAACACGACCGTTTCCACATCCGGCTATGCATCCCCGGCTATGAAGGTATCCCAGAACGGCGGCATGATTCTTGCTGAAAGCAGCCATTTCACCACGACTGGCAAGGACTCCCACGGCGCATACGTCAATGGCGACGTCACACTGACAAACAGCAGCGTGAACGCACAGAACACCAAGGCAGCCGTTGTCCGCAACAACAATACGCTTTCCCTTGAAAACTCCACGCTCGAAGGCAATGAAACAGGGTCCGTACCGTACAACATCGTTCTCTACGCTGATCCTTCCGCTATCGGAACCATGGGTGTACAGCAGTTCAATGCAACAGGCTCCACCCTGATTTCCCATCACGGCGGCATGTTCCTTGTCACCGGTACACATAACCGCATCACGCTGAAGAAGACAACCCTCCAGCAGGATCCGGGCCTTCCGATCCTCTCAGCCCTTGGCAATGACGGCGCTTACGGCTGGGGCACCCCGGGCGCTAACGGCGGCCATGTCGAACTGATTGCTGATGAAGAAACACTGAATGGCGATATTGTCGTCGATACGATTTCCGACGTCAACCTGACCCTTAGAAACAACTCCGTATGGACAGGCGCCATCACCATCATCCCGAACGCACAGGGCGGCGAAAAGTACAAGACCAATGCCGACATCTTCATCGGAGCAGGCTCTGTATGGAACCTCACCGCTGACAGCCAGGCAACCACAGTCAACAACCTTGGCACCATCAACTTCAACGGCCACACCATTACCCTCGCGGACGGAACAGTCCTGAAATAAGGGCTTATAGCAAAAATACATATATATAGTATATATATAATAAAAGAAGAGGCTCTCCGGAAATCCCGGGGCCTCTTTTTTGCGGGCGGCTATAGTATAGTGCCAGTAAAAAAGACCATGGAAATCAGATCCACGGTCTTTTTCTATTTCCTTAATTAGTTGATCAGAATGCAGGAATGACAGCGCCTTTGTAGGTGTCTTCGATGAATTTCTTGGATTCAGGGCTGGTGAGCGCTTTCATCAGTTCCTGGATTTCCGGACGGTTTTCATCGCCAGCTCTTACAGCTACGATGTTAGCGTACGGGGAGTCCTTGCTTTCTGTGTAGATGGCATCCTTCGGATTCAGCTTGGCTTCCAGAGCGAAGTTTATGTTGATGACAGCAGCATCGACGTCAGCCAGGGATCTTGGGAGCTGCGGAGCTTCGAGTTCGGAGAACTTCAGGTTGTGCGGGTTTTCAGCAATATCCTGCGGGGTAGCAGTGACAGGAGCACCGTCACGGAGTTTGATCAGGCCGGCAGACTGGAGGACGAGGAGAGCACGGCCGCCATTGGTCGGATCGTTCGGAATGGCAATGGATGCGCCGTCCGGCAGTTCAGCGAGGGATTTGTACTTATTGGAGAAAACGGACATTGGTTCAAGATGAACAGCACCGACGGAAGCAAGCTTCAGGCCTCTGGATTTGCAGAATTCATCCAGATATGGTTTGTGCTGGAAGAAGTTTGCGTCAAGGCTCTTGTCGTTCAGGGCCAGGTTCGGCTGGACATAGTCAGTGAATTCGACGATTTCTACATTGATGCCTTTCTTGGCAAGCTGATCCTTCACTGCATTGACGATCTGTTCATGCGGAACGGGGGAGACGCCGACTTTGATGGTCGTTGTTTTGGAAGCGGAGCCTGCAGCCTTGGAAGCAGCCGGTTTTTCTCCGCCGCAGCCGGCGATGAGACCAGCGGCAGCAAGAGCAGCGAGGGAAACGGCGAGAGTTTTGCGGTAGTTCATAGTAAGTCCTCCTTATGATTTCGTGGAAATAACGATTCCGGGTACAAAAAAATCCCTCTTCCCGACGGGACGAAGGATTCTGTTTCGTGGTACCACCCATGTTCGCCTTTCCGTCGCCGGAAAGACCTTGTGAAGTGCAAGGCACTCCTGTCCTGTAACGGGAACTCCCGGGCCGCTTCATCATTCGGCGGCGCATGCTCCAAGGCCATGTTCGGCGGATGTCCGGCGTCCCTTCTCACCATTCGGGACTCTCTTTGGCTTTCTTTCCGCGTACTCTTCTCTTCATCGCTTGTATCAAGTTGGACATACTATAGCATTTTGTCAGGGGAGCGTCAAGAAAATTTTGAAATTGTTATTTTGAGAATACGAAAGTAAAAGAGAGAAAAAGTGAAGAAAAAGCACTTTAAAGGAGAAAAGGACGAAAGGCCGTGCCGTTGCCCTAAAAGAATCAGTCTATTATAATGAGATACGGAACAAAGTGGTTCCTTTTATAGAATTGATTAGCCGGAGGTGGAAATGGGTTTTTCCGGCCTGATGCATAAAGCATGCTCGCGCGAGCATGTCCTATATCTTTTATATTTGACGCTGTTCCTGATTCCGCTGAATCCATTCCTTTTCTACGCGCCCCTCATTCCGGCCCTCATTCTGTGGCTTGTCAACTGGCGCACATCAAAGGAAGTGTCCTTCCGCGTCCCTCCATACTGGGGAGCAGGGGCCGTCTTTTTAGCGTGTTCGCTTCTGTCCACGGCCGTATCCAAGGACAGCTTCTTCTCGATTTTCAACTGGTCGCTCCAGCCGCTTCTTTATGCGGCTGTCTACCTCATGGTCTTTTCCACGATTCGTACGGTCAGGGAAAAGGAAAAGGCGCTCTATGCCTTTCTGGCAGGCGCTCTCTGTGTGGCCGCTTACGGTTTCTTCCAATATGCGGATGCCCATGACATGGCAAAGGATCTTACAGCGCAGAGCTGGGTCGATCCGGAGAGGTTCCCGCTTCTCCGCCGCCGCATGTATTCGACGCTGGAGAATCCGAACCTTTTGGGTGCGTACCTTCTGATGATCATCAGCGCGCTTTCCTCTTTCTTCCTCTATGAGAAGAAGGGGAGGAGAAAGTACATTTTCGGGCTCGTCCTGCTGGTGCTCCTTACCTGCCTGGCGCTTACCTATTCCAGAGGCGCGTGGGTGGCTGCCGGAGGCATCGTGGCAGGCCTTGCCATTTTCCATGATAAGAGATTCGGGCTTTTGTTCCTGCTCGTTCCGATCGGCCTTCTCTTTTATCACGGACAGATTGCTGAACGTTTCCTCTCCCTTTTCAGAGGGGACGATACGTCCGTCGATCTCCGCTTCGCTCTCTGGGAAAGTACGAGAGCCATGATTGAAGAACATCCGCTTCTGGGCATCGGCTGGGGATCCTATTTCCTCGCATACCCGGATTACAATTTCTTTATACAGAATGACAATGTACTGATTTTCCATGCACACAACATGTACCTGAACATGCTGGCGGAAGTGGGGATCCCCGGTGGCCTTGCATTCCTGGCTGCTTTCTTTGCGCAGGGTATCATCGCCTACAGGATTTTCAAAGGGGGAGAGACTGCCTTTGACCGTGCCATGGGCCTAGGCGGCATGCTTGCCGTCATCTTGATTGCCATTATCAGCTTCGGAGACCATGTACTTTTTAGCCGTTCCGTATCATTTTGTTTCTGGAGTCTGGCGGGTTTGTGGGCTTCATGCATAAGTCATGCAAACGAAAAATAGAAATATATGATTATGGTTTTCTGTAAATTTCATTGTTATACAACATGTAAATCATAATTTGTCTAATAGGAATTATTTATATGACCCATAATAGAAATTAAGAAACAGAGAACCTATTTTAGGGGATACAATCTCAGAAAATGTGGTATAATGATAAAGGTGATAAGGTAAATAAAAATGCAGTCAGTATGATGAATTAGATTAGGAAATGGATTTTTTGAAGTAAATGTTTACCGAACATTTTCGATAAAGAGAAGAAAACATTCCCGTCTCGTATAGACTGTGTTTTTTACTGAGGTAAAAAGATCTGCAGCAAAAGCAGGTAAATCAAGCTGTGGACTTTTATATATTATTTTATTTTTGGGAGGATGATAGTAATGATCGACACCAATGATAGTGAATTCCTTAGCAGGATTGAGGACAAGAGCCTTCTCTCCAAGGTCATGCCAGGCGCAGCAGCTGCAGCTATGATCAATGCAGGGGACATCATCGGTATTTCCGGATTTACGCCATGCGGCTATCCGAAAATTACAATGCATGAACTCGCAGAACGCATGAAACAGACCCCGTTCCAGGTAGATATCTGGACAGGCGCTTCCACCGGTTCCCAGATCGATACCGAACTGGTTGCTGTAAACGGCGTCAGAGTTCGTATGCCTTACCAGACAAACGCTAACCTGAGGAAAGCCATCAACAATGGCCAGGTAAGCTACTATGACCAGCATCTGTCTCATGTAGCACAGCAGGTTCGTGCTGGCTTCTTCACCAACGTTAAAGGCGAACGCGTAACCGGCCCGGACTTCGCAGTCGTTGAAGCATGCAAGATCGGACCGAACGGCGAAATCTACCCGACAACCGCTATCGGCAACTCTCCGGTATACGTAGACACCGCTAAGAAAGTCATTGTCGAAGTTAACACCACTCAGCCACTCAGCCTCGTAGGCATGGCTGATATTTACATGCGTAAGAACCCGCCGCACTGCGAACCGATTCCGATTCTCCACGCTGGCGACCGTATCGGCACACCGTACATCAAATGCGATCCGTCCAAGATCGTAGCTATCGTTCCATGCGATATGCCAGACGTAACCCGTGCACTGGCTCCGCTCGATGACGACGCTGAAGCAATGGGCAACAACCTTGTAGAATTCCTGACCAACGAAGTTAAACATGGCAGACTTCCGGAAAACCTGCTCCCGCTGCAGTCTGGCGTAGGCAACGTTGCTAACGCAGTTATCCATGGCCTCGTTGAATCCCAGTTCAAGAACCTGTCCGTATACACCGAAGTTATCCAGGACGGCATGTTCGAGCTGATCGACAAAGACAAGATCGACATGATTTCCGGTACTTCCCTGTCTCCATCTCCGGAAGGCCTGAAACGTTTCTACGACAACATCGAAAAATACAACAAGAAGATCGTTCTGCGTCCGCAGGAAATCTCCAACAACGGTGAAGTTGTTCGTCGTATCGGCGTTATCGGCATGAACACCGCTCTTGAAATGGATATTTACGGCCACGTAAACTCCACCCATGTAACAGGCACCAAGCTGATGAACGGTATCGGCGGTTCCGGCGACTTCGCTCGTAACGCATTCCTGTCCTGCTTCTTCTGCCACAGCTCCGCTAAGGGCGGCAAGATCTCCGCAGTTGTTCCGATGTGCTCCCATGTTGATCACACCGAACATGATACCCATGTATTCATCTCTGAACAGGGCGTCGCAGATGTTCGCGGCCTGAGCCCGAAAGAAAGAGCAAAGGTTATCATCAACAACGTTGCTCATCCGTCCTTCAGAGATCAGCTCATGGACTACTATGAAAGAGCAGTTGCTGCATGCGGCCACAGCCAGACCCCGCACATTCTTCCGGAAGCTTTCAAATTCCATGAAAGCCTGGCAGAAACCGGCGATATGCACTTCAAGAAATAATTTAGTGCTGTATTAAAATTTTTAATGCTTTACAAATAAACTCAGTACTGTATAATAATCTATGATGATGACTGCCCATTGACAGTGTCATATACATGGGTTTCGCAAGTGTCCTGAAACCGCTGCAAGAAGACTTTAAAAGCTCTGCAGCGGGGAAGGCGTTGCGGGCCCTGGACCGGAAAGAAGTTCCCTTAGAAAACAGTGAGAAGAGCATAAAGACGCCGCCGCTGATAAATGATGGGAAGTTTTTTCCCAGAAGTTACTTACTTACTTTTTTAGGAGGAAGATGAACTCATGTCTAACGAATCCCTGAAAGCTAAACTTGATGCCTACAATGCAGAATATGCAAAACAGACGGCAAAACATCCGGAAAGAGTTGGTCTTAAACACAAGAACCTGTACACACCTCTCGATCTCGAAGGTTTTGATTATGAAAGAGACCTCGGTTTCCCGGGCGAATATCCATACACCCGTGGCGTACAGCCGACCATGTATCGTGGCCGTCTCTGGACCATGCGTATGTATGCAGGCTTCGCAACCGCTGAAGAATCCAACAAACGTTATCGTTACCTGATTGCTAACGGCGGATCTGGTCTGTCCGTAGCATTCGACCTTCCAACCCAGATCGGTTATGACTCCGATGATAAGATGGCTGAAGGCGAAATTGGTAAAGTAGGCGTTGCTATTGATACCCTGAAAGATATGGAAATCCTGTTCGATCAGATCGACCTGGGCAAAGTTTCCACATCCATGACCATCAACGCACCGGCATCCGTTCTGCTCGCTATGTACATTGCAGTTGCCGAAAAACAGGGCGTTCCTGCTTCCGCACTCCGCGGCACCATTCAGAACGATATTCTGAAGGAATACTCCGCTCGCGGCACCTACATTTTCCCGGTTAAACCATCCATGCGTTTAATCACCAACATTTTTGAATACTGCTCCAAGAACGTTCCGAAGTGGAACACCATCTCCATTTCCGGTTACCACATCCGTGAAGCTGGTTCCACCGCTGCTCAGGAAATCGCATTCACCATCGCTGATGGTATTGCTTACATCGAAGCAGCTCTGAAAGCTGGCATGCACATCGATGATTTCGCTCCGCGTCTGTCCTTCTTCTGGAATGCACACAACAACGTACTCGAAGAAGTCGCTAAATTCCGCGCTTCCCGTCGTCTGTGGGCTACAATCCTGAGAGAAAGATTCCACGCTGAAAACCCGAAATCCATGAAACTGCGTTTCCACACCCAGACCGCAGGCTCCATGCTGACAGCTCAGCAGCCAAACAACAACATCGTTCGTGTTGCTCTGCAGACAGCAGCAGCTGTTATGGGCGGAACACAGTCCCTGCACACCAACTCCCGTGATGAAGCTCTGGCTCTGCCAACCACTGAATCCGTAACCATCGCTCTGCGTACACAGCAGATCGTTGCTTATGAATCCGGCCTGGCTGATGTAGTTGATCCGCTCGGCGGCTCCTACTATGTTGAAGCTATGACCAATGCTATCGAAGCTGAAGCTAAAGAATACATCAGAAAGATCGATGAAATGGGCGGCGCTGTAGAAGCTATTGATAAAGGCTACATCCAGAAGGAAATTCAGGACTCCGCTTATGCTTGGCAGATGGCTGTTGAATCCGGCGAAAAGACAATCGTTGGCGTCAACAAGTTCACAATGGAAGAACCACCGGTTGAAGGCCTGCTGAAGGTTGACTCCTCCGCTGGTGAATTCCAGAAGAACAAACTGGCTAAAGTTAAAGCAGATCGTGATAATGCAAAGGTTCAGGAAGAACTGAAGAAGCTGGAAGTTGCAGCTGCTGATGAAGACACCAACCTGATGCCAGTTATTCTCGACTGCGTACGTGCTTATTGCTCCCTCGGCGAAATCTGCGGAGTACTCCGTAAGGTATTCGGCGAATACAAACCGCACAACACACTTTAATTAGATAATCGGAAATAGTTCTGGAGGTAATTAACAATGGCAGAAAAACGTATCAGAGTACTCGTAGCTAAACCGGGTCTTGATGGACATGATCGCGGCGCAAAGGTTATTGCCCGTGCACTCCGTGATGCAGGCATGGAAGTTATTTACACAGGTCTTCGCCAGACCGTTGAACAGATCGTTGAAGCAGCTGACGCAGAAGACGTTGATGTAGTAGCACTGTCCCTGCTGTCCGGCGCTCACAACACACTGTTCCCGGAAGTTGTCAAGGCTCTTGAAGCTAAAGGCATGGGCGATGTACTCGTAATCGGCGGCGGCGTAATTCCGGCTGCTGATATCTCAGGTCTGGAAAAAGCAGGCGTAAAGGCTATCTTCACACCTGGCACACCAACCAAGGAAGTTATTGACTTCATCAAAGCAAACGTAAAATAAGCTTTTAGACTACCACTGGCGGTTTATAAGTGTAATTTAGCTGTCAAAGGGCTGGGTAGGGTACACTCTCAGCCCTTTACAACTATTTATTTCTCTAGATTTACTCCTCGAAAAGGCGGTGTATCCATGGAATTTTCTATGAAAGATTTTTGGAATGGAAATAGACGCGCCTTAGCGAGAGCAATTACCATCGTTGAAGACGAACGTGATGGCTTTGAAGATATCATGAAAGATATCTATCACCATACCGGTCGTGCTCAGGTCATCGGTATCACTGGTGCGCCTGGTGCGGGTAAGAGCACACTGTCTGATGCCCTCATAAAGCAGTATCGCAAACAGGGTAAAACAGTAGGCATCGTCGCTGTCGATCCTACCAGTCCGTTCTCGGGCGGCGCCATTCTTGGCGACCGTATTCGTATGAACGACCTGACGTTGGATAAGGGTGTTTATATCCGTAGTATGGGTACACGCGGCAGTCTCGGGGGTTTGTCCCGCAAGACCGCAGATGCGGTTAAACTGATGGATGCTTTCGGTCTCGATGTTATTTTCATCGAAACAGTAGGCGTAGGACAGTCCGAAGTCGATATCGTTAAGAATGCGGATACCACACTTGTTGTGCTCGTACCCGGACTTGGCGACGATATTCAGGCAATCAAGGCTGGTATCCTTGAAATCGGTGACGTATTTGTCATCAATAAATGTGATCGCGACGGCGCAGATCGTTTGAATGTTGAGATCGAAATGATGCTCGATCTGGGCGAAGCTCAGAACTGGCGTCCACCGATCGAAAGAACGATCGCGAACAAAGACCAGGGTGTAGAAGATGTAGTAGCAGCTCTGGGTTATCATAGGAAGTATCTCGAAGAATCCGGCTTGCTGGAAGAACGCAGACGCGAACGCGCACGCAGCGAGATACTCGAAATGATTCACGACCGCATTTCCCGTCATATTGAAGAAAATGTCTCCAAGACGGGTGAATTCAATGGCTACGTGGAAGACGTATTTGAAAGGAAAACTGATCCATTCACTGTCGTCGATTCCATCGTGGACAAAATATTCAAATAATTTATAAAGGAGGAGTTATTATGGCATTCAAAGTTTTGTGTGTCGATCATGTAGGCGTAGCTGTTAAAGACCTGGCTCTTATTAAACAGCAGATGAAAGACATTCTGGGACTGGATCCATCCCTGCCGGATGAAACCGTTGAAGATCAGCATGTAACAACAAGCTTCTTCAAACCATCTCCGCAGACCGAAGCTTGCGAACTCGAATTCCTGGGTTCCACAACTCCGGATGGCCCGATCGCTCGTTTCATTGAAAAATCCAACGGCGGCAAGAACGGCTTCCAGCATGTTGCTCTTCGTGTTGACGACATCGAAGCATGCCTCGCAGATCTGCAGGCTAAAGAAGTTCCGCTCATCGACAAGAAATGGCGTGTCGGTGCAGGCGGCTGTCACATCGCATTCTTGCATCCAAAGGCTACCGGCCTTCTGCTTGAACTGACAGAACGCCCTGGCGGCCCGTCCTTCAATAAATAAGTTGAATGATGGCAAATGATTCGCCCGTTTTGGGCGAGTCATCCCCCTTGCGGGGGACCCTAATATTTTTGGAGGTGTAAGAATGGCAACTGTTGAAGAAAGAATTGAACTTCTCCATAAGAACCTCGCTCATGTTGAGGCTATGGGTGGCGAAAAACGTGTTGAAAAACAGCATGCAAAAGGCAAACTGACCGCTCGTGAAAGACTCGCTCTTCTGTTTGATGAAGGCACTTTCGTTGAAGTCAATGCCCTCGTAAAATCCCGCTGCCACAACTTCGGCCAGGAAAAGAAAGATCTCCCGGGCGAAGGCGTTGTAACAGGTTACGGCACTGTTGATGGAAGATTGGTATTTGCATTCGCTCAGGACTTCACCGTTGAAGGCGGCTCCCTTGGTGAAATGCACGCTGCAAAGATCGTTCACGTAAATGAACTGGCTCTCAAAGTCGGTGCACCTTGCGTAGGCCTGAACGATTCCGGCGGAGCTCGTATTCAGGAAGCTGTCGATGCCCTCTCCGGCTACGGCAAGATTTTCTGGTGCAACACCATCGCTTCCGGCGTAATCCCGCAGATTTCTGCAATCATGGGACCATCCGCAGGCGGCGCTGTTTACTCCCCGGCTCTGACCGACTTCATTTACATGGTTAAGAAAACATCCCAGATGTTCCTGACCGGCCCGGCTGTCGTTGAATCCGTCACCGGCGAAAAGATCACCGCTGAAGCACTCGGCGGCGCTATGACCCATAACCGTACATCCGGCGTAGCTCAGTTCGCAGCTGAAAACGACGAAGACTGCATTAAACAGATTCGTTACCTGCTCAGCTTCCTCCCGAGCAACAACATGGAAGACGCTCCGATCGTAGAAACCGGAGACGATCCGACCAGAACTGATCCAGCTCTGGACACCATTATGCCGGAAAGCTCCAATGCACCGTACAATATGTATGATGTACTGAAATCCATTGTTGATAATGGCGAATACTACGATGTAGCTAAGGAGTTCGCAAAGAACATCATCACCTGCTTCGCTCGTATGGACGGACAGACTGTTGGTATCATTGCTAACCAGCCAGCATTCATGGCAGGCTGCCTTGACTACAACGCATCCGATAAAGCAGCTCGCTTCATTCGTTTCTGCGACTGCTTCAACATTCCGGTTCTGAACGTTGTCGACGTTCCTGGCTTCCTGCCTGGCAAACAGCAGGAATATGCCGGCGTAATTCGTCACGGCGCTAAGATGCTGTTCGCATACTGCGAAGCTACAGTTCCGAAGATCACCATGATTCTGCGTAAAGCTTACGGCGGCTCCTACATCGCTATGTGCTCCCGTGAACAGGGCGCTGACCAGGTATTTGCTTGGCCAACCGCTGAAATCGCAGTTATGGGACCTGCAGGCGCAGCTAACATCATCTTCAAGAAAGACCCGAACAAAGAAGAACGCACAAAGGAATATGTCGAGGAATTCGCTACTCCTTACAAAGCTGCAGAACGTGGCTATGTAGATGCAGTAATCGATCCAAGAAATACCCGCCCAACAATCATCAATGCACTGAAGATGCTTGCTTCCAAGCACGAAGTACATCCGGCAAAGAAACACGGAAACATTCCGCTCTAATATTTGCCGCTTAAATCTCTATATTGAAAGGATGGGTACAGATGGATAACAGTACAGTTATGTATATCGCGGTTTTTGCTGCTATCGTTGCAGTAATTGCCCTGATCATGATCTGGCAGGTACGTTCATCTCTCAATCAGTCCGCAGCACCGGCACCAGCTCCTAAAAAGGCAGCAGCTCCAGCAGCAAGAGCAGCAGCTCCTGCAGCAGCAGCTAACAATGGTGCAGTCGTAGCAGCTATCGCTGCTGCTATCGTTGCTATGGGTGGCGGCGAAATCGTCTCCATCCGCCCGGCAGCTAGACCTGGCTGGACTTCCGCAGCTCGCATTGCGGGCGTTTCCGGCAACCAGCAGTTCTAATTGAAAGTTGAAAGTACAATCATTTAGGAGGAAAGACAATGAGAAAATTTACTGTAACAGTTAACGGCCAGGATTACGATGTAGTAGTTAAAGACGGCGGCGCTGCAGCAGCAGCTCCGGCTCCGGCAGCAGCTCCAGCTCCAGTAGCAGCAGCTCCAGCTCCGGCAGCAGCTCCAGCTCCGGCTCCGGCTCCGGCTCCGGCTCCAGCTCCGGCTCCGGCAGCAGCTCCTGCAGGTGCAGGCGAATCCGTAGAAGCTCCAATGCCTGGTAAAGTCATCCGCATCAACAAACATGTTGGTGACGCAGTAGCAGCAGGCGATGAAGTCCTCGTACTCGAAGCTATGAAGATGGGCAACCCGATCATGGCTCCATGCGATGGCAAGATCACCTCTATGCAGGCTCAGGAAGGCCAGTCCGTACAGGGCGGCGATCCGCTGTTCACCGTTGGCTAATATTGGCTTAATGAACATCGCTTAATCTAAAAGGGCAGTGCTTCGGCACTGCTCTTTTTTTATGCCCGGCTTACCGTGGGGTGTGATAGGCTATACGACATTTCGTGGTGATTTTATGGTCGATGAGGCGCGTATTTAGGCTTATAGGACATTTCGTGTTGGTTTTAATGCCGATGGAACCCGTATTTATCGGGATCCATCGGCATTTTAAGATTTTCAGTAATTCTTAAAGGGTGGACATCGCGGTAATTTAATTTGGTTCTTCTCGTTTTTGGGGCTGTGGCGAAATGATTCCACATTTTACAGCCTTTTTTGTCACTTAGTTATATTGCCCTCGTACTGATGACGTGAATCAATAGCTGATCAGTGTCAAGGAGTACTTATCATTTCCGTATCCGTTCACCTCGTATCACAGACATCAAGAGAAGAAGATTCATGAAACGTAAATCTGGACTGTATATTTGGGTAGAGATTTGACATAGTTGAACAAGAGAGTAAGTAGATTGCATTCCTTTCCTGGTTTTGTGGTGATTCTAAGAATGGAGCATCTCATGCTCTTTTTCAATACCTTTTATTCAGTTTTCAAATTTTCTTACATTCAAATCCACAAAGAATCCGTGATGAATCTATGAAAAAAGAGTTCCCGATCGAAAGGATCAAAGGAACTCTTTTTTATCAATGCTGTTAAATTTTTTAGATGCCGGAGAAAAACGAATCAGATCTCGGCATCTTCATCTTCCTCTCTGGCCAGGAGAAGATGAAGCATAGTGATGCTGGCATTGCCCAGAGGATACGTTTCGGGGAATGCTGCGGTAACGCCATACCTGATGAGGTGATTTTTTTCACTGTCACTGCAGTCATGGACAGCGGTCAAAATATCATCTCTTCCCATGACAGTGAGGGCCTGCATCATTTTAACCAGAAGGGCAGTTTTCCCATTGCTCCTCGAAAGATAATAAATGAAGTGTACGTCGTTATCAGATGCTGTCTGAGCAGATTCCTCTGCGCTCTGCGGGGCACCTACATCGACATCCCAGCCTGCGTCAGCCAGTAAGGCAGCGGCCATTTTTCTTTCTTCATGGCAGCCATCATCTTCAAGTTCCGGGATGAATACACGGGGACGGCGCCCGTCGATTTCAGCAAATTTCTGACTAAGGGAAACAGATTCCATTCGGGTACTTTCATCGTTTGTCTGCATCTTTTCTCCTTCTCATAACTGAATTTTTAACAAAAATTGATTTAATGATTAGCTTTAAATTATTATAATATGAGATTAGATTATTTTTCAAGAAAAATAATTCTATAATTAGAATATAAAAATATATAATTAGAATAAAAACAAATAATATTAATTGACAATTAAATAATCATGAATTATACTTTAGTCATAATCTTTTAGACAATTCCATATTGACTGACAGATGCTTTTAAGCATAAAAGAGAATCCGGTTAAAATCCGGAGCGGTCCCGCCACTGTAATGACGAGTCCCTGTCCAAGATGTCACTGGGGTAACCTGGGAAGGCGGATGGGGATGATGACGCTAAGCCAGGAGAACTATCTGTCTGTGGATCCACCGCTAAGCCTGCGAGAGATGGGTAGGGGATTAGGAGCTTTTTTATGCGCCTTTTATTTCCGGTACCATTGGCAGGTGCCGGATTTTTTATTGGTTTCCGGCATCTTGTGAATCGTCCGGAGGTATCCATAAGGAAATTGTCTAATTTTTTAAAGGAGGATATATTCATGGATGAACAAAAACCCCAGGAACCAGTAAAACAGCTTACCGATAAGGAACTGGAAGCCATCCTGCGCCAGTCTGAACGTAAGACTGAGTTCCCGGCCGTCAGTTTCGATGAATTCACGCCGCCGACCTACGAGGAATGGGTCGATGCGTGCAACGCTCTTCTCAAGGGGAAACCTTTCGAGAAGACAATGTATACCCCGACATACGAGGGTATTACATTCGATCCGATCTACACATGGCGGACCGGCCCCTCTGCGGTTGACGACATTCTTCCCGTTGATGACTATCCGGGAATGGGTGATTTCGTAAGAGGCGCTAAGGTTAATGGTTACAAATGTGCACCTTGGGGCATCGCTCAGGCTTGCGATGAAACACTCCCGAAGGAAAACAATGAACTTCTGAAACATGAAATTGATAAAGGTTCAACTGTATATAATATCCGCCTTGATACACCGACTATGCATGGCGTGGATGCTCAGAATGCCAAGCATGTAGGCAATATCGGTGTAAGCATCACAACCCTGGAAGATATGAGCACGCTGCTTGATGGTCTGGATCTGAAAAAATATCCGATCATGATCTACTGCGGTGCTGATTCCATGAGGATGATTGCACTGGCTGCAGCAGCATTGAAAGCAAAAGGCGAACCTGTTGAAAATCTGCATGGCGTTATCGGGGCCAACCCGCTGGCGCAGATGGCAAAAGCAGGCAGACTCAGACAGTCGCTGGAATCCCACTATGACGACATGGCTGAAGCCATCAGATGGACAACAAAGAATGCGCCGAATCTGCGTACTATTTTCGTTCGTTCTGATATATTCTCCCGAGGCGGCGCTAATGCGGTTCAGGAAACTGCATATACCTTCGGTATGGCAGTTGAGTATATCAGAGCCATGCTGAAACGCGGACTGTCCATTCATGATATTGCAAGAAGCATCCAGTTCGGTTTCAATACGGGAGCTACCTTCTACATTGAAATTGCAAAACTCCGTGCTGCCCGTCAGGTCTGGGCCAACATCCTGGAAGCATTCGGTGCAGATGAAGCTGACCGCGGCGCAGTCATTCATGCGCGTCCTGCTTATTTAACAAAAACAATTTTCGATATCGGCGTAAACATGCTGCGCAACACAACAGAAATCTTCTCGGCAGTTGTCGGCGGAGTCGATACTTATGAAAATGAGCCATACGATGAAACAGTAAGAAAGGGCGATGAATTCTCCCGCCGTATCGCACGCAACGTGCAGATCCTCCTGCAGGAAGAATTCGGAATGCTCCGTCCTATCGATCCGGCTGGCGGTTCCTGGGCTATTGAAGCACTTACCAAGGAAATGGCTGAAAAAGTCTGGGCTGAATTCCAGAAGATCGAAGATCTGGGCGGCATGAAGAAAGCTTTCGAAGCCGGATATCCGCAGGAACAGATTCTTGAAGTCGTCAAGAAGCGTTTCAAAGCACTGGATCTTAGAAAAGACCGCGCTGTCGGAACCAATATGTATCCGAATATGACAGAAGTTCTTCTCGAACCAAGACCGGAAGATACACCGGCACTGAAGAAAGAAATGTCTGAAGCAGCAGCAGCTTACAGGAAGACCATTGATAAAGAATTCATGGGCAAGAAGCTTGAAGAGCTGGAAGGCACTGAAGAGGGCAGACTGGACAAGGCCATTGAAGCGTTCATGGCAGGCGCAACAGTCGGAGAAGTCAGAGAAGCGCTGAAGGGAGAAGAAAGCGGCGTCGAAGGTATCAAGCCGATCACTGAACACCGCTGGACCGAACGTTTTGAACAGCTCCGCTTTGATACAGAAGCATACAAGAAAGAAACCGGAAAGAATGTTGAAGTATTCCTGGCTAACATGGGCAAGATTCCGCAGCATAAAGCCAGAGCCGATTTCTCCACCTCCTTCCTGCAGGTCGGTGAATTCAATGTACACCTGAATGATGGTTTCCAGGATGATGAAGGCAAGCCGGGATCCCGCTGGGAAAAGTGCATCGAAGCACTCAAAGCCGGCTGTGATGATCAGGGGACACCATATGACTGTGCTGTCATTTGTTCCAAGGATGATACCTATCCGGAAGACGTTCCGGCCCTGGCTCCTAAGATGAAGGAAATCCTCGGAAACGGAACCTTGTTCCTGGCAGGTGCAGCTCCAAAAGATCTGGAAAAGGTATATCGTGAAGCCGGAGTTGACGACTTCATCAGCGTAAAAGCAAATTGTTATGAAATCCTCCGTAATCTGCAGAAAGCCAAAGGAATGAAGATCACGGAAAAGGAGGTAAACTAATATGGCGATGAATCCCGATTTTACGAAGTTAGGGCTTAGCGGTCATCCTCATTGTGATTACGATACCTGGAAAGGTGATCTGGAAGGAATCACAGGAGCAAAGTATGAGGATCTTTACGAAAATACGATGGAACGTATCCCGGTAGGACCTCTTTATACGAAAGACATTTATAACGAATGCAATCATCTGGACTTCATGTCCGGGATTCCTCCGTTCCTGCGCGGACCGTATTCGACGATGTACGTATTCCGTCCGTGGACAGTCCGCCAGTATGCAGGCTTCTCCACTGCAGAAGAATCCAATGCATTCTACAAGAGAAACCTTGCTGCAGGGCAGAAAGGCCTCTCCATTGCATTCGACCTCCCGACACACAGAGGCTACGATGCAGATAACCCCCGCGTTGTCGGCGACGTTGGCAAGGCAGGCGTATCCGTCTGCTCCATGCTCGATATGAACATCCTCTTCGATGGCATTCCGCTGGATCAGATGTCCGTATCCATGACAATGAACGGCGCAGTACTGCCGATCCTGGCATTCTTCATTACAGCCGGCATTGAACAGGGCGTAGACAAGAAAATTCTCCAGGGCACCATTCAGAACGATATCCTGAAGGAATTCATGGTACGTAATACTTACATCTACCCGCCGGATATGTCCATGCGAATCATCGGCGATATCTTCGAATACACCACGAAGTACATGCCGAAATTCAACTCCATCTCCATTTCCGGTTACCACATTCAGGAATGCGGCGCTACCTGCGACCTTGAACTTGGTTATACACTGGCCGATGGTATGGAATACATCCGCTGCGGCGAAAAAGCAGGACTTCCGGTCGATGCCTTCGCAAAGAGACTTTCCTTCTTCTGGGATCAGGGCAAGAACTACTTCATGGAAATTGCCAAGATGCGTGCAGCACGTGTCCTCTGGGCAAAGATCCTGAAATCCTTCGGCGCAGAAAACCCGAAATCCATGGCTCTGCGTACCCATTCCCAAACCTCCGGCTGGTCCCTGACCGAACAGGATCCATTCAACAACATTGCCCGTACATGTATGGAAGCTATGTCTGCCGCATTGGGTCACACACAGTCACTGCATACCAACGCACTGGATGAAGCCATCGCTCTTCCGACTGACTTCTCCGCCCGTCTGGCTCGTAATACACAGCTTTACATCCAGGATGAAACCAAATCCTGTAAGATCATCGATCCGTGGGGCGGTTCCTACTACGTCGAATATCTGACCAACGAAGTTATCAAACGCGCCTGGGCTCATATTCAGGAAGTAGAAGCACTGGGCGGCATGTCCAAGGCAATTGCAACCGGCCTTCCGAAGATGCGTATCGAAGAATGCGCCGCACGCCGTCAGGCAGACATCGATTCCGGTAAGGAAACCATTGTCGGCCTTAATAAATACAGACTGGCAAAAGAAGATCCATTGAACGTACTGTCCATTGATAACACGGCTGTACGTGAAGCACAGATCAAACGCCTTGAAAAATTGAGAAGCATTCGTGATCCGGAAGCTGTCCGCCGCGATCTGGAAGCCATCACCAAGTGCGCTGAATCCCGTGACAACGGCAACCTCCTTGAAGCAGCCGTACAGGCAGCACATGACCGCGCATCCCTGGGAGAAATTTCCGATGCCGTTGAAAAAGTATCCGGAAGATACAATGCTGTCATTCATACAGTATCCGGCGTTTACTCCAGTGAATTTGAAGATTCTTCAAAACTGAACGAAGCCAAATCCCTGGTAGAAACATTTGAAAAACTCGAAGGCCGCCGTCCCCGTATTTTCTTCGCAAAGATGGGTCAGGATGGTCACGACAGAGGACAGAAAGTTCTGGCGACATCCTTCGCAGATATGGGCTGGGACGTCGACGTAGGACCTTTATTCCAGACACCGGAAGAAGCTGCACAGGATGCAGTGGATAACGATGTTCATATTGTTGGCTTCTCCTCCCTGGCGGCAGGACATAAGACACTGCTCCCGAGTATCGTGGAAGAGCTGAAGAAACTGGGCCGCGATGATATTCTCGTCTGCATTGGCGGGGTTATTCCTCCACAGGATTACCAGTTCCTCTACGACCATGGTGCACAGGCTATCTTCGGACCAGGCACCAACATCCCGGAATGCTGCATTAAGTTGCTGCAGATGCTTGTAGACCGCGCTAAGGAAGAACAAGTCAGGGAAGGTTAAGGTAGACCGTATGCCTGAAAATGATGATGATTTAAGACCCAGCTGGGTACCGAAAGAAGATAACCCGGAATTTGCATGCTCCGTTATGAGAGGGATCGACAGTACCGTGAACTCCGTAACAGAAAACAAGTATTATCCTAAGGAGGCACTCCGCAAGGTACCTCTCAGGAAAAAACTCACCGTTGACGAATATGTCAAAGGTGTCGAATCAGGGGACCGCATGATTCTTGCCAAAGCAATTACTTTGATAGAAAGCAATGCGCCCCGTGATTTCGACAAGGCCCAGCGGGTACTCCAGGCATTGCTGCCCAGGACCGGGAAAGCGCTTCGCATCGGCATCACCGGTGTTCCAGGGGCAGGCAAAAGTACATTTATCGAAGCTTTCGGCACGATTTTGTGCCAGCAGGGCTTCAAAGTAGCCGTTCTGGCAGTCGATCCTACAAGTTCCATTACAGGCGGCTCCATTCTCGGCGACAAGACCAGAATGCAGACACTCTCCAGGGAACCGAACTGCTTCATCCGCCCGTCACCTTCTGGCGGAACCTTGGGCGGCGTAGCCAGAAAGAGCCGTGAAACCATGCTTCTCTGCGAAGCGGCAGGCTGCGATGTAATCCTGGTCGAAACCGTTGGCGTAGGCCAGTCTGAAACGACAGTCCGTGATATGGTAGACTTCTTCATGCTCGTCGTTCTCACCGGTGCCGGTGATGAACTTCAGGGCATCAAGAAGGGCATCATGGAACTTGCGGATGCTATTGTCGTCAATAAAGCAGACGGCGATAACCTGACGAAAGCGCAGGTCACCTGCGGCGAATATGAAAGAATGGTTGAATTTGTCAGACCGGCGACAGAGGGATGGAAAACACATGCCTACTGCTGCTCGGCACTGAAAAAGACAGGCCTTCTGGAACTCTGGGCCGTCATGAGAAAGTTTGAAAAAGTGACGAAGAAGTCCGGAGCCTTCCAGAACAGAAGACAGCGCCAGGTTCTGTCCTGGGTACACAGCATGATCAATGAACACCTGCATAACCTTTTCTTCGAAGATCCGCTGATCAAGAGCCGTATGCCCGATGTAAGGGCAGCCGTACTGGCCGGAGTCATCTCTCCAAGCCAGGCAGTATCGGAACTGATCAAGCTTTTTGAAGAAGATCATTCGATGGAAAGCAGGCACCCGCTGTAATTCTGGTATGAAGGAAACGGGAGCGTCCATGCTCCCGGTCCTCCTTCTTACGCATATTCCGCAATAAAAGGGGGGATAAAATGAAAGACCTGTATCTCTCAGGAGGCTCCTTCTACGGAATCCAGGAAGTATTCTCCCGCGTGAAAGGCGTAGTAGATACAAAAGCCGGATATGCCAACAGCAGCATGGAAAACCCGACAAAAGATGACGTGGATAAGGGTCTTGCCGGCGCAGTAGAATGCGTAAAAGTGACGTATGATCCCAAGAAGATAGATATTGCATCCCTGCTCGCCCTGTTTTTCACCATTATAAATCCTTATACAGACGGGATTCAGGGAAAATACAAGGGTCCGCAGTACAGGAGCGGCATCTACTATACGTCTCAGGAAGATACCATCCAGATCAGCTACTACATGGCCTTTATGGCAAATAAAGGAGTACGGCACCAGATGACAGACAACTCCTTTGTCATTAACCAGTATGAAGGGGAAGGCGGAAGGCGTCCGCCCATCCGTACAGAGGCAAAAGAACTCATTAATTTCTTCGAGGCACCTGCTGAAGAACAGCACTACCTTCGCAGGAATCCGACAGCGTATACGCCAATCAATATACAGCTTCTGGAACAAGTAGGAGCCATTGAAAAAATACAAGAGGAATTAGAATCTGAATAAGAATTCCCTTTGCATACTATAGCAGTCATCCCTTGTAACCTTAGGATTTTTCGCTGAGAAGATCAGATGAAAACAAAGCCAGGCGAAGGAAGGCCAAAGACCATGCCTTGAAATACCCGGTCTTGCGATTGACAGAAACTTTCTGATCGATTCGGTGTAAATACCCGCAAGGGTTTTACATAAATCAGGGGATCCATCCCTGTTCATCTTCCTTTGGAGTGATGACGGCAACAGGGAAATGCCGTCATCATTCTCCCTTTTTCTTTCCCTTTACATTGAAGTCAGCTGCATGAAAAATGCAGAATCGTTTCCCCCAGGCTCGGTCAATTCATTGCGGATTTAGACCGGGCCTGTTTTTATATGCGGAAATGACAGTGGAGAAATGGATGGATCCGGCTTATAGGAAGCCTCCCCAAGTCCATTTCCCGGGATCTTCACTTCAGCAGCGGGTAATATGGTACACACAAATATATGCATCTGGTGCGAAACAGATTGTTTGATAGAATTGGAGAAATACCGAGATATCGGGAATCTCATATAGATAAGAATCGCGCAGTATATATAGAATAGGCATATATGGTACTTTCAGGCCGTTTTGAGAATCTGTCACATTGACACCTACAATATATAGTGATATGATATCTACAGTTAAATACGGATAAGACAGGTGCCCGTCAGGGCTTAATAGGGAAGACCGGTGAAATGCCGGCACGGTCCCGCCACTGTAATGCGGAGCGACTCCAAATATGTCACTGGGAAACCGGGAAGGCAGGAGAAGCGTTGAAGCAAAGTCAGGAGAACTGCTTGTTTTTTGTCACCGATTGAACCCACGAGCGATGGGAAGGGGATGTCTATGATGTCTCTTTGCGTTCGTGCAAAGAGGTTTTTTATTGGGGATTTCCGGTTTGACTAACTGAGGAGAATAAACTGAATCAAGGAAATGGGTGCCCGTCAGGGCTTAATAGGGAAGACCGGTGAAATGCCGGCACGGTCCCGCCACTGTAATGCAGAGCGACTCCAGTAAATGTCACTGAGGAGATTGGGAAGACAGGAGAAGCGAGGAAGCAGAGTCAGGAGAACTGCCTATTTCTAATCACCGCAAGACCTACGAGCGATGGGATGGTGTGAGAATGTCTTTTTGGCGTCCACTCTATCCGTGTCGGTAGAGTGGATTTTTTGGTGAATGAGGAGGATTCAGGGTCATTCATGCAAGACTGGAGGATGACGTCAGGGAACGTCTTCTCCGCCTACCGCTGAAGCGCTAAGGGAAAGGCGCTTCAGCAGTAAAGACAGGTTTTAATAGTTGTAAACGGCGCTATCGCACCTTTACATAGATAGGTTGCCTTCACGGGTTACCGACATGGTTCTTCTTCCGGGTGATGGAGTAATAGGGAAATACGATCATCACCCACACTTTTTACAGATCCTTCCGCATGGAAGTTCTTATATATCGGAGTTCATCTTAAAAGCCATACGGCTTTTGCAGCTTGAGAAAAGAGCTGCATCCTAATTCCTCATTGGTAATAACTCCGCAAGGTGTTATTATACAGGTTTCTCATTATTTTGGGCTGGTGCCCATCCCCTTTTGAAGCGGCTCTACCGCTTCTTTTTTTCTGCCAGAATTCCAAAAGATGCTGCCCCTCCAGGATAGCTTTTTCCTCTGAAATTCATGTAAAAATTAAAATTTTTACATTGACTATTTCGAAATCAATCAATATAATAAAGATAAAGGCATTTCAATGTATTAATATATAAGGAGGAAACACAATGAGCGTTTATGATTTTACATGCACCACCATGCAGGGTAAGGAAGTTTCTCTCTCTCAGTATAAAGGCAAGGTTCTTCTGATCGTCAATACCGCAAGCAAATGCGGATTCACACCGCAGTTTGCCGGACTTGAGAAACTGTACAAGGAATACAAGGACAAGGGTCTGGAAATCCTCGGCTTCCCGAGCAACCAGTTCAATGAACAGGATCCTGGAACCAATGAAGAAATCCAGGAATTCTGCAAGGTCAACTATGGCGTCACATTCCAGATGTTCAAGAAGGGCGATGTACGCGGTGACAACCCGCAGCCTCTCTTCGCTTACCTGACCAAGCAAAAAGGATTCAAAGGATTCAACATGGATCATCCGGTTGCACCGAAGCTCGTTCCGATGCTGAAGGAAAAACATCCGGAAATCCTTGAAGGCGACGGAATCAAATGGAACTTCACCAAATTCCTGATCGACCGCGAAGGCAATGTCGTAGAACGTTTCGAACCGACCACCACACCGGAAGAAATCGCTCCGGCTATCGAAAAACTTCTGTAATACACGAGTGAAAGAGAGCTGCTGCTGAGGCAGCTCTTTTTTATTGTCCGATTTGCAGGAATTATTCGGTAAAGCCTCCGGAATGTAGTATAATGAAAGTGATTATACGGCAGGAGGAGTAAGGATGAACGGAAGAAAATTCTTTTTCTTTGATATCGACGGCACATTGACGACACCGCTGACGAACGATTACCCGGACAGCACGAGAGAGGCCATCAAGGAGCTGCAGGATAACGGTCATTTTGTAGCGATTGCGACGGGACGCATGCAGGCGGACGCCTGGGAAGTGGCGAAAGCCCTTGGCATCTGCGCCGCTGTTTCAGACGGGGGAAATGCTCTGACCATTCATGGGGAGCTGATTTATGATGAGGGTCTTCCTCTTGATGACTGCATCAGGACGCTTTCGGAAATCGACAGCGAGAGATTTCCTTTTGCCGTCTGCCCGGAAAACAAGAAAATGCGTGTGGCGACTTCGGACTTGTACTTATCCCGCGTGAAGGACAGGTACTATGAAACGGTCGTCGATCCATCCTTTGATTTCAGGAAGGTGGATACGATCCACAAGATTTTCGTTGCCTGCACGAAGGATGATCTTCCTGAGATTCCGCTTCATATGCTTCCGCATGTCTGGTTCAGGAAGGATAATATGCTGATCGAGCCTGTCCATAAGGAAAGAGGCATCTTCGAAGTCATGAAGCGCTACCACCTTACGGATGAGGATGTCGTCGTATTCGGAGATGGCATGAATGACCGCTCCATGTTCAGGGATGAATGGTTCAGCATAGCTATGGGCAATGCGAAGCCGCAGCTGAAAGAAAAAGCGAAGTACATCACGAAAAGAGCCGATGATGACGGGATTTATTACGCCTGCAAGAAGTTTGGCTGGATTTGATTGTCAATATGAAACAAGCAAAATATTTGTTAATTAAGCGCGGCGCTGCGGGTTGACTGTAATGCCGCGCTTCTGTTATATTATAGATTGTTAAATTGTAATGTTTTCCTGTTGAGTAAGAGAAAGAGGAAAGATGGATAAAGAAATCAGGAAAGATGGAGAAGGGGAAGTTCTCTTCGATATCCGTCACTTGACCCACACGTTCGAGACAGAGGACGGCAGGACGTTCGATGCCCTTAAGGACGTGACGGCCCAGATCATGAAGGGATCCTTCACGGCGATCATCGGAACGAACGGGAGCGGCAAATCTACGCTGGCCCGTCATTTGAATGCGCTCATGATGCCTACATCCGGTGAAGTGATCGTCGAGGGAATGTCCACATCGGATTATTCCCACATCTGGGATATAAGGCAGAAGGTCGGCATGGTATTCCAGAATCCGGACAATCAGCTGGTTGCTGCGATCGTAGAGGAAGATGTCGCTTTCGGCCCGGAAAACCTGGGCGTGCCACCGGATGAAATCCGCCGCCGTGTCGATGCCGCTCTTGAAAAAGTAGGCATGACCGAGTTCCGCACGCATGCACCTGCCATGCTTTCCGGCGGGCAGAAGCAGAGAATCGCCATTGCAGGCATTCTTGCCATGCATCCGGACTGCATCGTCCTTGATGAACCGACGGCTATGCTCGATCCTTCGGGAAGAGCCGAGGTCATGAAGACGATTCATGAACTGAATGAAAAAGAGGGCATCACGATCGTCCTCATTACGCATTTCATGGAAGAAGCCGTGACTGCCGATCACGTCCTGGTTGTCGACCAGAGCGAGCTCAAAATGCAGGGAACGGCAAGAGAAGTATTTTCTCAGGCAGAAAAGCTGACAAAGATGGGTCTTGATGTGCCGGTCGCGGCCGACCTGGCGCACGGCCTTCGCGAGAAGGGATTCAAGATTCCGGAAGACTGCCTGACCGATGAGGAGCTGGGAGAAGCGTTATGTCCATACGTGTCGAAGATATAAGCTACATATACGGCAAAGGATCCCCGTTTGAAAAGACGGCGCTTTCGCATATCAATCTCACGATCAATAAGGGTGAATTCATCGGCGTCATCGGACACACGGGAAGCGGCAAGTCCACGCTCATCCAGCATTTGAACGGGCTCATCCATCCGACGAGCGGCAAAGTCACCATCGACGGCATCGATCTTGCGGCAAAGACGAAGGATGCCGTGGCCAAGCGCCATTCCGTCGGGATGGTATTCCAGTACCCGGAGCATCAGCTCTTCGAGGAAACCGTAGCGCAGGATATCGCCTTCGGCCCGAAGAACCTTGGATGCGACGAGGAAGAAGTGGACAAGCGTGTCAAAAGCGCCATGCGCTTTGCCGGCATTGATTATGAGAAATTCGCAGGCCGCTCGCCGTTTCGTCTTTCCGGCGGACAGCAGCGCCGTGTTGCCATTGCAGGCGTCATTGCCATGCACCCGGATTTCCTGATCCTTGACGAACCATCCGCCGGCCTTGATCCGATCGGAAGAAGAGAAATCTTCAGTCGCATCTGGGACTGGTACAATAAGGGCGTATTCTCCGTCATCCTCGTTTCCCATAACATGGACGACATCGCCCGCCTTGCAACAAGGCTTCTTGTCATGCACAAGGGAAAGCTCGTCCTTGACGGCGATCCGATGGATATATTCCTGAACCACAGGGAAGAGCTGAAGGAATGCGGCGTCGACGCACCGCCCCTGACGCAGACACTGCAGGCGCTCAAAGCCCGCGGCATCCCCGTTCCGGAAGACGCAAAGACGACGAAGGAAGCCATCGACCGCATGGCGAAAATGCTGGGAGGGAATAAATCATGCTGACAGATATGACGCTTGGACAGTACTACCCGGGCGACTCTTTCCTGCACAGGATGGACCCCCGCGCGAAGATCCTCTGCACGATGATCTTCATCATTGCGATATTCCTGGCCAATAACCCGTTTTCCTACCTTCTCGTGGCCGCTTTCACGCTCGGTGCGATTTCCGTATCCGGCGTGCCTTACAAGCTTGTATGGAGAGCTGTGAAGCCTTTATGGTTCATCCTTCTCTTCACGCTGGCCATCCACGTATTCACGACACCGGGAACCGAGCTCTTTTCCTGGAAATTCATCCATATCAGCGAAGAAGGTATCAGGAACGGCGTGGAAATGACGCTCCGTCTCGTATTCCTGATCGCTTTCACATCGCTCTTGACTTACACGACGAGCCCGATCGTCCTGACGGACGGTATCGAAGCGCTCCTCATGCCATTCAAACGCATCGGCGTACCGGCGCATGAACTGGCTATGATGATGACGATTGCGCTCCGCTTCATCCCGACACTTCTGGAAGAAACAGACCGCATCATGAAGGCGCAGTCCTCCAGAGGCGCGGACTTCGTGAACGGCAATCTCTGGCAGAGGGCGAAGAACATGGTTCCGCTCCTCGTGCCGCTCTTCATTTCCGCTTTCAGAAGGGCCGACGACCTGGCGACCGCCATGGAAGCGCGCTGCTACAGGGGCGGCGAAGGACGCACGAAGATGCACCAGCTCGCCTATACATGGAGAGACAGAAATGCCATGATTGCTGTCGTACTTGTGACTGCAGCGCTCATCGGGCTTTACGTATATTTCAGATAAATAAGAAGGGCCGGGGCGATGCTTCGGTCCTTTTTGGCAGGGAGAATCATGAGAAACATTTGGATCACCGTTTCCTATGAAGGAAGCGGATACGCAGGCTTCCAGCGGCAGGAAAACCGCATGACGGTGCAGGAAATGCTGGAGAACTGCCTTCTGGAACTGACAGGGGAGAAGACGACACTCTACTTCGTTGCAAGGACGGATGCGGGTGTCCATGCCTACGGGCAGGAATGCACCTTCTATACGGATTCGACAATCCCGGGTGACCGTTTCATTTATGCGATGAATGCACGTCTCCCCGGCGATATCCGTGTGACGAAGAGCTGCGAGATGGACGAAGACTTTTCTGTCAGACGAAGAAATTACGGGAAAACGTACGGCTACCTCCTGACAGAAAGCAGAGAGGCCTCGCCGTTTTTGAAACGCTATATCTGGCGGACAGGGAAAAAGCTCGACCTTGAGAAAATGAGGAAGGCGGCCAGAGTGCTCGAAGGCCGCCATGACTTCACATCCTTCCGCGGGAATAATTCCGTGCCGTCCGATCCGGTCAGGAACATCCATGAAATCCGCGTCGAAAAAGACGAAGATCTCGTCCGCATCTATGTGACAGGCGAAGGCTTCCTCTACCACATGGTAAGGAACATCGCAGGCTGCCTTGTCGATGCAGGAATGGGGCTTCTTTCAGTCAAAGACATAGAAGAAATCCTTGCGGCAAAGGACAGAAGGAAACTGGGAATGACAGCGCCGGCAGAAGGCCTCTGTCTCCTTCGCGTCTACTTCTCGCCGATTACAAAAGAGAGCATCGAAGAAACACTCGCCATGCCCCTTTTCCCATGGTGCAGGTAAAAAATGACTTCAGGAATCCGGTAAAATCGATACCTCGCCTTCCCAGACGGGGTAGGGGGACCGCGGAACGCGGTGGATAGGGTTGATTTCCTCAGCCGAAGGCTGGTGGTATGGTTTTTAGATAGCACAAAAATATAAATATGTTGGTATCCTCTAATTGCATATATCCGCACAAAAGGAGCTGTAAAAATGTGAAATCATTTCTGCAGCCCCTTTTTCATATGCGTATATCTCATGGAATCCCATCGAACGTTGCGAATTCGAACAGTTTAATCGTTTAGCTTTAATTTACCATTCTAACGTATTATAATAAGAGTAAATCATCTTAGAATCCACAATAACAGGGGGACATGGCATGACAAAGAAAGAACTGATCAGGAAAGCTGCCATTCAGATTTTCCGCGAGAAGGGATACAGCGGCACAACGCTTCGGGATATCAGCCGGGAAGCGGGCGTCAGCGTTTCTACCGTATCCTACTACTATGGCTCGAAGGAAAACATGTACAAGACACTTTTCCCCGAAGACATGGCACAGCAGGAACCGAAGCGCCGCGAGCAGATCGAGAACGCAGCGATCCGCCTCTTTGCGCTGAAGGGCTATTCGGACGTTTCCATCCGCGACATAGGAAAGGAAGCCGGGGTGAACAGCGCGGCGATTTCCTACTACTTCGGAGGCAAGAGAGAGCTCTATTCTGCGATTCTTCAGAAGGGGAGCGCCCTTCTCGTCGACTTCGTGGAGCAGGCGGCCCATGGCGACCATACGCCGATGGAAATCATGGAAATGTACTCCCGCTTCTTCTACCGTCTGATGAAGGAGCATCCCTACATTCTCCGCATCTTTTCATGGGAAATGATTCACCCGACCGACGTTTTCGCATCGATCGGGAAGGAACGCTTCGCCATGGTTCTCGTCGTCCTCAGGGGCGCCCTGACCGAAGGCATTGAGGAAGGATGCTTCAGAAAGGACTTAAAGCCTACGGAAGTCTGTATTTCCTGGGCAGGCATGGTCGCTTACTACTACCTCATGAATGAAATCAAGAAGCGCTTCTCCGTGAAGGAAGAAATCACGGAAGACTCTTACATGCATCAGGCATTCGATGTATTGATGAACGGGATCAAGAATAAGGAAATCGGCTGAGGGAAGGCCGCATTTGAAAAGGGGAAAAGGGTATGAAACGATGGGCAGGAATAGCGGCAGCCGTGATGCTTGGCATGTCGCTTTCACTGACGGGATGTGGAAAGGCCGTCAATAAAGGACCGTCTGCGCCGCTCGTGAAGACGATCGTCATCGGAGAAGACGCAAAGGATGCGAAGGATACATTCTCCGGCACCGTGCACGGATTCTTCGAGTCTCCGCTTGCTTTCCAGACAGGCGGGCGAATCATGCAGCGCTATGTCACAAGCGGGGAGCGCGTGACGGCCGGACAGGAACTCTTCAGTGTCGATTCGAAGGATGCAGAAGAGCAGGCGGCAGCAGCCAGATCGTCGCTTGATGCGGCAGGGGCTTCCCTGAAGCTTGCGCAGTCGACACTGGCAAGGTATGAAAAGCTCCATGCTGCCAATGCGATTTCCGATCTGGCCATGGACCAGACAAGGAACAGCTACGACCTTGCGCTGACGCAGTACCGGTCAGCCGAGGCGGCTCTTTCGCGCGCAGAAAACAATCTGGGCTTCACGACGCTTGTCGCCGATCGCGACGGCATCGTGGGGACGACACTGTATGAAGTCGGGCAGGTCGTTGCCGCCGGTACGCCGGTCGTTACGATCATCGACGACTCCAAGCTGGACGTGTATATTTCTCTTACAGAAAAACAGTACGGGCTCTACTCGGTCGGCATGCCCTGCGAAGTGACCTTCTGGGCGCTTCCGGGGGTCAAAGTAGCGGGCAAGGTCAGGGAAGTGGCGGCAGCGCCAAATGCGGCGACAGGCACTTATGATGCCAAAGTCACGCTTGAAAACCCGCCGCAGGATGTTGCCGTCGGCATGACAGCACAGGTGAAATTCACCGATCCTGACAGCGCAAGGGGATTCATGGTGCCGCTTTCGGCCATGGCTTCCCAGCAGGCCTCTCCTTCCGTCTGGGTTATCCGTGACGGCAAGGCGCATCTCCAGAAGGTAGAAACGGGACGCTACGGCAAGGATGCCGTCGAAATCACCTCGGGTCTTAAGAAAGGAGACCGCGTCGTGACAGCCGGCGTCGCCCGCCTGAGTGAGGATGAAGAGGTACGCGTATGAAGCAGATCAATCTGGCGGAATGGGCGATCAAGCACAAGCAGATTGTCTATTTCTTCATCTTTTTCATCCTCTTGGGAGGGATCATGTCTTACTTCTCTCTGGGGAGAAGCGAGGATCCTGCCTTCACCATCCGCGAAGCCGTCGTAACAGCGGCCTGGCCGGGCGCATCGGCAGAGCAGATCACCGAGCAGGTGACCGATCCCCTCGAGAAGACGCTGCAGGACGTGAAGGGGCTCGATTACCTAAGGTCTTTCACGCATGACGGCAAGACGGTCATCTATGTCGACCTCAAGGACGATGTGCCCAAGGAAGACATACAGACACGCTGGCATGAGATGAGGAACCTCGTCGAAGATGAATGGGGAAGCCTTCCGGCCGGCGTCGTGGGGCCTTTCATCGACGACCGTTTCGATGATGTGTACGGCTCGATTTATGCTGTCACAGGAGACGATTTCTCCTATGAAGAAAAAAGAAAATACGCTGAAAAAATCCGCCGCCGTCTGACGTCCGTGGAAGACGTGCAGAAGGTCGAGCTTCTTGGCGTGCAGGAACAGAATATTTACATCGAGATGGACCAGAACAAGCTCGCTACGTTCGGCTTGAGCCCGACGGATGTATTCACAATGATTTCCCAACAGTCCGCGATGATGCCCTCGGGCATGATCCATACGTCCACAAGAAATGTGGCCATCCGCGTCGACGGGCTTCTTGGAAGCGTTGAATCGCTCGAAAATCTGCCGATCCATGTCGGCGAGAGATCGTTCCATTTAGGCGACATCGCCAAGATCACGCAGAGCTATACGACCCCGGAAACGTCCCTCTTCTACTTTGACGGGAAACCGGCGATCGGCGTTGCCGTTTCCATGAGAGATGGGGGAAACAACCTCACGCTTGGCGAGCATCTGAATGCGGAAATCGAAAAAGCGCAGAAGGAAGTCCCGGCCGGCATGACAATCAGCCTCGTCGCCGATCAGCCGAAGGTCGTCAATAATTCCATCCACGATTTCACGGAATCTTTGCTGGAAGCCATCATCATCGTCATGGCAGCTTCCTTCCTTTCCCTCGGATTCTGGAGCGGCATCGTTCTTGCCCTCTGCATCCCGGTCGTCGTCTGCGGCTCCTTCATTTTCATGAAATGGCAGGGGATCGACCTTCACCTCGTATCTTTGGGATCCCTCATCGTGTCACTGGGCCTTCTTGTCGATGATGCGATCATCGTCATCGAAATGATGCAGGTCAAGCTCGAAGAGGGCATGGACCGCATGGCAGCGGCAGAAGCGGCCTACAAAGGCTGCGCGAAGCCTATGCTGGCCGGTACGCTCATCACGGCCGCCGGCTTCATCCCTGTCGGCCTTGCCCAGGGACAGACTGCCGAATATACCTCCTCCTTCTTCTGGGTCATCGGCTCGACACTCCTGATTTCCTGGCTGGCCTCCATCTTCGTTTCACCGGTTCTCGGCTATAAATTCATCCGCGTGAAATCGAAGGAAGAACGCGCCAAGGAAAAGAAGAAGGGCATCAAGGAAAAGATCGGCGAGAAGTCGTACCAGATCTTTGACAGACTCATCAAGGGAAGCATCAGGTACAGGAAATCTGTCATCGTCGGCACCTTTGCTCTCTTTGCCGTCACCATGATGTGCCTTCCCTCCGTCAATCAGGAATTCTTCCCGAACTCCAAACGTCCGGAAATCATCCTGGACGTGAATCTGCCCTCCGGCGCCTCCATCGAGGAAACGAAGCGCGTCATGGCAGGCATTGCAGACAACCTGTACGGGGACAAGCGCATCGAGTCCTTCTCGACCTATGTCGGAGACTCCGCGCCCCGTTTCATCCTTCTCTTTGATCCGTCAGCACCGGAAGACGGCCACGGGCAGATGATCATCGTCACGACAGGAAACGACGTCAGGGACGATGTCAGAAGCGAGCTCGACCAGTTCATCGCTGACAAGTACCCGGATGCCCGCGCGCATACAAGGCTCATCACGACCGGCCCGCCATCCGATTACCCTGTCATGTTCCGCCTGATCGGCGAGGACAATAAGAAGACAGCCGAGCTTGCCGTCAAAGCGCTCGACATCATGAGGAAGAATCCGGACATCGTGAATGCAAGCCTTGACTGGCCGGAAGAAATGCCTTCCATCAAGCTGAAAATCAATCAGGACCGCGTCCGCGAGCTCGGCATCGACAACTATGCCGTATCGCTCGACCTGTACTCGAAGCTTTCCGGCTACAAGGTCGCTGAATCGTACCAGGGCGACCAGCTCGTCCCGATTTCCTTCAAGCTCGAAGGAAAGAATGCGGCCCAGCTGCCCGACCTTTCCTCCATGCCGGTCCATGTAGGAAACGGACGCTACGTGCCTCTCGGGCAGTTTGCCGATATTTCCTATGAGAATGAAATCAGCACCATCTGGAGAAGAGACCTGAAGCCTACGATCACGCTCCGCGCTGACTGCAAGGACGGCGTCATGGCAGACTCCCTCATGCAGGAACTCTACAATGACGACTTCGCTTCCTTCAAGGCAAGCCTCCCCGACGGATACACGCTTGAAAAAGACGGATCCGCCGAATGGAGCGACAAGTCGATGAAGTACATTTTCCAGGCCGTGCCGATCATGATCTTCTTCGTTCTTATGGTCCTCATCTTCGAGCTGGGGACGATACCCAAGCTCATCATCGCCATCGTGACCGGGCCGTTCGGTCTCATCGGGGCGATTTTGACGCTCCTTATCACAAGGCAGCCGATAGGATTCGTTGCCATCATCGGCATGATTGCCCTTTCGGGCATGGTCATCCGGAACAGCATCATCCTTCTGGACCAGATCCGGCAGCACCTCGAAGCAGGGCTTACGCCGTATGATGCCGTCGTGAAATCGGCCGTGCTCCGCTTCCGTCCGATCATGCTTTCCTCGGTGACCGACGTCCTTGGCTTCGTGCCTCTCATTACGAACCCCTTCTGGCGGCCGCTTGCCGTCTCCTTTGTCGGCGGGCTTCTTCTTGCCACCGCCATCGGGCTTCTCTTCGTGCCTGCGCTCTACAGCCAGATCTACGGAGTGAAAATACCGAAAGGGGAAAAATAAAGATATGAAAGAGCTGTGAGAACTTTCCGTTTTCATGGCTCTTTTTATATTGAAATTTTTCTTGACAAGTTTTTCTGAAATGGCTAAAATGTACACAATACAGGAATAGTATTGACGGAAAAAAGTACTTATTGGAGTGCTTCTCAGAGATCCGGCGGATGGTGCGAGCCGGAAACCAGAAAATAAGGAAGTTCTTTCCCGAACTGCCGCGCTGAAAGTCGAGTAGGAGCGGCCGGAGTGATCCGCGTTACAGGATCGAGAGTCGATCTGATCGAGTAGGGTGGTACCACGGAACTTCCGTCCCTTGGGTACCACCCTTTTGTGTTTATCAGATAACTTGGGTGGTACCGCGGCGGATTCCGTCGTCCCCTGCTTGTTTTGAAGCAGGGGATTTTTTATTGGACCGCATGGAGTTCCGGATGACCGGAGAGGAAGAGCAGGAGGAAACATCATGAAGAAATGGATGAAATACGGAGCAGCAGCTGTCATGGCAGCTGGCATGGTATTGGGAGGAAGCATGGAAGCGCTCGCAGCGCATCTGGAAGACATTACGGCAAGAGGGACGATCCGCGTAGGGACGACCGGGGATTACCGTCCGATGTCCTACAAGGATAAGGAAACAGGGAAATACGAGGGCTTCGATGCCGAGCTTGCTGAAAGGCTTGCCGATTCCCTCCACGTGAAGGTCGAATACGTCCCCACGACCTGGAAGACACTGACAGCCGATACAGAGGCAGGGAAATTCGACCTGGCTCTCTGCGGCATCACAAGGACCTTCGACAGGGAACGCGTCATGTCCATGTCGGACGGCTACCTCCTCTTCGGCAAGACGATCCTCTGCAGGAAGGGCGATGCAGGGAAGTACAAATCCATTGCCGACATCAACAGGCCGGAAGTGAAGGTCATGGTCAATCCGGGCGGAACGAATGAAAAGTTCGCCAAAGCATACCTTCCGAAAGCCACGCTCATCATTCATGAACAGAATGCGGAAATCCCCGGTCTTATCGCTGAAGGAAAAGCAGACATCATGATCACGGAAACAATGGAAGCGAAGAAATATGCGAAGATGGATTCCCGTCTGGCCGATCCGCTCGTGAACCAGCCGTTCACAAAGAACCGTTTCGGCGCTCTCATGCAGAAGGGCGATCAGGAATTCCTGAACTACGTCAATTTCTTCCTGGCAGAGCTTGAAACGAACGGCACGATGAAGAATATGGAACAGAAGTATATCGGATGATAGAAAGACAGCAGGAGAGGAGAAGCATCATGAAAAAATGGATGAAAGCAGGCATTGCCGCAGTTCTGGCGGCTTCAGCACTCATATACGGAGGATGCGGCGGGCAGGCGCCAAAGAGCGCAGGCTCTGACGCAGGAAAGATCAAGATCGGCGTCGTCCAGATTGTCCAGCACGGCTCGCTGGATTAGGCCAATAAGGGCTTCATCGACGGCCTTGCCAAACGCGGCTACGGCCCTGACAAGATCGTCGTCGATCAGCAGAACGCGCAGGGCGACCAGTCCAATCTGAAGACCATCGTTTCCCATTTCAAGGACTCGAAGCCGAATCTGATCTGCGCCATTGCGACCCCGGCTGCGCAGGCGGCTGCCAATGAGATCAAGGACATCCCGATCGTAGGGACGGCCATTACCGACTACACCTCGGCCAAGCTCGTCAAGAGCGATGAAAAGCCAGGCGGAAACGTGACGGGCGTCAGCGACCTCGCATCAATCGATGCACAGATGGATCTTGCCAGAGAGCTCGTCCCGAATGCTAAGAACATCGGGCTCATCTACTGCTCCAGCGAAGTGAACAGTGAAATCCAGGCAAACATGGTGAAGGACTACTGCAAAGCAAATGGCCTTAATGTCGTCGAAAAGACCGTCAATAACGTGAACGACATTCAGCAGACCGCTGAATCCCTTGCCGGCCAGGTCGATCTCATCTACACGCCGACTGACAATACGATCGCCTCTGCCTTCCCTGCCCTTGTCAAAGTGAAGGATGCCCGCAAGATTCCGGTCATTGCCGGTGCTGACATCATGGCCAAAGACGGAGCCCTTGCCGCTCTTTCCGTGGATTACTACAAGCTCGGCCTTGAGACAGGCGAACTGGCTGCCGACATCCTCGACGGCAAAGTGAAGCCGGCAGATGCACCGATCCGCCACCAGAAGGAATATGACACTGTCATCAATAAAATAAGAAGGATGCAGAGACCCTTGGAATTCAGATTCCTGACGCTCTTAAAGCTAAGGCAAAACTTGTCTGAAATAGGGATATCCTAAAGAAATAAAAAGGCATACAGGAATCAAACAGATTCAAACGAAAAGAAAAGGCCGGCCGCCTCCGATGGCACCGGCCTTTTTCATGCATGAAAAACAGGCAGAAACAAAGTTTAGGGGAGGCTGTGACCCAAAATTGACCGCCTCGGAAGAAAGAAGTGGGGAACAAGAGAAAATAGTTTTGAAAAAACCGAAGAAAACGAGCTTTTTCATAAGATAAATTAATTATGAATACATGTGAAAACGCCAATATTTATGTTGTTTTACTATTTTTCTCAAAAAATATCTGTGCTATAATATTTACAAGTATATCTATCTGCAAAAGTACGGGACGGATATGCTGAAAAATTCTGTAAAGAAGGCGGGGCTATGTCAGAAATAGAAGAAAGATTAGCCCAGGTAAGAGCCCGCATCGCGGAGGCTGAAAGGAGATCTCCCTACGGACAGGAAGTCACGCTTGTTGCTGTGACGAAGTTCCATCCGCTGGAGGATATGGAAGAAGCCATCCGTCTGGGCGTTACCCAGGTGGGCGAGAACCGAGTGCAGGAAATGGAAGAGAAGAGAAGGTCTCTGTCAGCTCCTGTCGTCTGGAATTTACAGGGACATTTGCAAAAGAACAAAGTAAAAAAAGCCGTAGCCTGTGCGGATCTCATCCAGTCCTGTGACTCCGAAGAGATCTTGAAGGAAATCGACAAGAAAGCGGAAAGCGCGGGAAAGGTGCAGGACGTTTTTCTGGAATTCAATATTTCCGGAGAGGAGAGCAAGTATGGGTTCTCCCCGGAAGAATTCAAAAACGCCGTGGAGGCGGCCAAAGCGTGCACGCATGTGCGCGTGAAAGGCCTGATGTGTATGGCGCCGAATGAAGAACCTGAAAAGACGCGCCCCGTATTCCGGGAAGGCCGCAGGCTGTGGACTGAAATGAAAAAGGAATTTCCTGAAGGACAGATCACGATACTGTCCATGGGCATGACGAACGATTTTGAAATAGCCATTGAAGAAGGGGCAACAATGGTGCGCATAGGCACCGCTATATTCGGAGCCCGGCAATACCACTGAGAGGAGAAATGATTATGAGTTTACTAGACAAGTTCAAAGGTAATTTTGTTGACAACGATGATGATGAAGAATTAGATGAAGAAGAGGGCATGGAAGAAGAAGGCATGCCTGCTTCTCCTGTCAATCCATCCGCTCCCGTACCGCCGAGATCTCAGGCTGTACGCAGCAGCGTAGGCCGCGCAGGAGTACCGGTCCGCCAGACATCCAAACCATATACCATGGTCGTCGTTTCCCCTAAGGAATACGCAGATGCTGAAAAAATCGCTGACCATCTGAAAGCCATGCGTCCTGTTGTCATGAACATCGAAAAGACAGATGACGACGAAGCAGAAAGAATCGTAGACTTCGTACAGGGCGTCATGTATGCGCTTGACGGCCGTCTGGACCGCATTTCCGACAAAATCTATCTCTGCGCGCCGAGCAATGTCAGTGTTTCCCAGGATTCCCTGACACCTCAGCCTGAACCACAGGCCGCTCCTGAAGCTCCGCAGTGGAATCAGGGCGCACAGGCTCCGCGGATCTGATGGCAGGCTTATTCTCAAGCCTGAAGAACCTGGCAGACGGGTTCTTCATGGAGGAAGAGGATACAGACGATTTACCGGAACTGGAAAGGGATAAGCCTGTACCGGCAGGCGCGCTGCCAGTCAGGAGTATCCGCCCTCTGGAAATCGTCACCATGGTCCCGGGTGAGTACCGGGATGCCGGACGCGCCGCTGATGCCCTTGCAAAGGGGCTCGTCGTCGTCGTGCTCCTGGGAGACAACGTGGACAGCGACACAGCGAAACGGTTCGTCGACTTCCTGGCCGGCGCCGTCTACCTGACGCACGGTGATATCGAACTCCTGAACGACAACGTTTTGATTATCACGCCCGATACCGTGCGCGTCGAAAGAGACACGTTCATCCCCGTATCGGACATTCCGATGTGGAAAGGACCGCAGGGATGAAGAAAGTTATCATTATCGGGTGCGGCGCCATGGGAGGAGCGATCCTCTCCGGGTGCCTTGCCCATGACATATGGAAAAAAGAAGAAGTCAGCGTGAGGGAACACAGCGAAGAAGCTTCCGCTGCAAAGGCAAAACAGTACGGGACAGAGATCTGCCATGACCTCAAGGAGGCAGAAACGGCCGATCTTGTCCTTATTGCCGTCAAGCCGAACATCGTTCCTTCCGTCCTGGAAGAACTCCGTCCGCATCATCCGAAGAAAGTCATTTCCATCGCAGCGGCCGTTGCTTTGGAAACCCTTGAAAAAGGACTTCCGGATGCGGAAATCGTCCGCGTCATGCCAAACACACCGGCTTCCGTCGGCGAAGGCATGACAGCCATAGCGCCAGGGAAAAAGGCATCGGATGAACTCGTAAAGACGACAGAAGAAATCTTCACCGCACTGGGGAAGGCTGCCGTCGTCACAGAAAGACAGCTCGACGAACTGGGCGCGCTCTCTGGAGCAGGCCCGGGATATGCATTCGTTATCATTGACGCTCTGGCGGATGCAGGCGTCCTCGTCGGACTTCCAAGAAAACTCGCCATCGAAGCCGCAGCGCAGACACTCTACGGCGCAGCCAAGATGGTCCTTGAGACAGGAAAACATCCGGCCGAACTCCGCGATCAGGTCACAAGCCCGGGCGGAACGACGATCGCCGGTATCTATGCCATGGAAAAGAGAGGCATCAGGGCCGCTCTGATTGACGGCGTGAAAGCCTGCCTCGACCGCTCAGACGAAATGTCCGGGAAATAAAGAAACCCTTGGATACAGGAAGAATCTCCCGGTATCTTGGGGGGAATTGAGGAATACATGAAAGATAGAGAAAAAATTCTTCGCTACTTTACGGCAACAGGCGAAGAAGCAAAGGACATGGCCATTCGCCTGCTGGATCTCGCCGATGCGGTAGACCGCGGCCGTCCTTTTGCTGTAGGGCCTTTTATGAGTCCCTTTGCCGCACAGGTCGGACAGACGATTGCCGCGCATGCGGGAACCATCACGGCCAAAAGCTTCGGCGGTTACCACGAAGCTGAAAGAATAAAAGTAGCCTTTGTCGATGGCGGCTATGAAGGCCCCGTAGACTTTGGCATCAAACTCCTCTCCGTCAAATGGGACGGCAGGTACCGCCTCATCGGACACAGGGATGTCCTGGGCTCCCTCATGGGCCTTGGCATCGACCGTGCCGTCCTGGGCGACATCCTCATGCAGGAAAACGGATGCCAGATCCTCTGCGATGCAGATATGGCACAGTGGATCATCGACAACTTCCATAAAGTCGCCATGGTCACCGTTACCGTCGAAGAAGTCCCGATGGAAGAACTCCATCCGCCGGAAAAGACAGCCAAGGAAGTACGTGCTACCGTCGCCTCCCTTCGCCTCGATGCCGTCGGAGCTGCAGGCTTTGGCTTTTCCAGGACGAAGATGGTCCAGCTCGTCGACGACCAGAGGACAGAAGTCAACTGGCAGATGGCAAAAAGCGCCTCCCAGGCAGTCAAGCCGGGTGACGTCATCAGCGTCAGAGGACGCGGAAGAATTGAAATCAAGGAAATCACCGGTAAAAGCCGCAAAGGCCGCATCGGGGTTTTGATAGAAAGATACCGCTAAGATTTTGCGGCAGAGGAAGCAGGAAGCTGCTGCACGCCGGCCGGGGAAACCCGACATTTCCTTTGCCATAGAGGCATGCGTCACACATCGTACACTAGGAGGAAATTTTATGATCACACCGATGGACATTCACAACAAGACATTCTCCAAACAGATCAGGGGATACTCTTCCGAAGAAGTCAACAGCTTCCTCGAAGAACTCGCAGGCGATTACGAAAGAATCTACCGCGAACACCGTGAAATGGAAGAAGAGATGGACGCCATCAAGACAAAGCTCCGCAACTATGAAAAGATGGAAGAAACCATGTCCAGCACCCTCGTCATGGCTCAGCAGACCGCTGAAAACGTGAAGAGAAATGCGAATAAGGAAGCAGAACTCTCCATCCGCGAAGCACAGAATGAAGCCAGAAAGATCGTTTCCGACGCTGAAGCAGCACGCCGTAAAATGAATGCAGACCTTCTGAAAACAGAAGGCGACATGAACCTTTATATCGAAAAGCTCCTGTCCAACTTCAAATCCGCACTCTCCCTGATCGAATCTGCCAAAGCTGCACAGGCTCCGCAGCCGATCCAGACTGCGCCGAAGACGCAGGAAGTACCAGCAGCTCAGGAAGCTCCTGCAGCAGAAGCACCGGCTGAAGACATTCCTGTCCAGACAGAAGAAACTGCCGAAGGCGCTGAAGAAACAGCAGAAACCGTTGAAACAGCAGAAGCTGAACCTTTCGCAGAAGCGGAAGAAGAGGCTGCTGCTGATACAGAAGAAGAAAAAGAAGAAAAAGGCGCCAACGTATTCGACGTGGCTGCTGAAACCGTAAAGAAGGAGGAAAAGAAGGACTAAGCCTATGGAAGAGAAACAATACGTCACCGAATGGGCCAATGAAAACCTTGGCCTCACACTGAAAATCACAAAAATGCTCCATGAAGAACAGACACCGTATCAGAAGATTCAGATTGCTGATACCCTTGAATACGGCCGTCTGCTCATCCTTGACGGCGTTTTCCAGACATCCGTCAAAGATGAATGGACATATCACGAGATGATCTCCCACGTGCCACTCATGCTGCACCCGAATCCGGAAAGAGTACTCATCATCGGCGGCGGTGACGGCGGCGTAGCCAGAGAAGTCTGCCGTCACGACTGCGTCAAGCAGGTCGACCTCTGCGACATCGACGGCCGCGTCATTGAACTCTCCAAGGAATACTTCCCGACCATTGCATCCGCGCTCCTTGATCCGCCGGAAAAGCTTCACGTCCATGTAGGAGACGGCATCGCCTTTGCGAAATCCGTCAAGGACTTCTATGATGTCATCATCATCGACTGCTCCGACCCGATCGGACCCGGTGAAGGCCTTTTCACCCGCGAATTCTACAAGAGTGCGCATGAAGCCCTCCGCGAAGACGGACTCATCGTCCAGCAGACAGAGTCCCCGATCGTGCAGCAAAAGACCGTCCATGACGTCTACAAAGCCATGGGAGACGTATTCCCGATCGTCAGGATGTACTACTCCCACGTGCCGATCTATCCGGCCTGCATGCATTCCTTCATGCTTGCATCCAAGGTGCATGATCCGCTCCGTACCGGCGTAAGACGCCCGGTTCCGCAGCCGATGAAGTACTACAACAGAACGATCCAGAAGAGCTGCTTCGTCCTGCCAAACTTCATCAAGGAACTCCTCTACAAAGGAAACCTGAGCTTCTAAAAAATATACAAGAGACTGTAAAAGTGCCAGTGAGCATTTCTGCAGTCTCTTTTTTGCTGGAGTTTTCCAATCCAGTATATGATTTCCATTTCTCTAAAAACTCATTTAAAGGGGCCTTTCCCAGTCTGATAACGCGCAAAATAAAGGAGACCGGGAGGGAAGGCCCGGCCCCCAAGGAAGGGCGTTTTTTATGAAATCTGAATCATTTATCCCTTAATGCCATCTCGTTTCTTCCGGCGATATGCCTCGTCTTTCCATTTCAGGATGATGGTCATAGAATTCGGATTTGTTCTTGTACATTTTCTCATCCGCTCTCTGGAAGACATCCATGTAGCTGTTGTCCGTGCCGGGCACATAGCTTGCCATGCCGGCTGCGAGGACGACCTGGCCCGGGAGCTTACGGTAAGATTCGGAGTGGTCTCTCATTCTCTGCCGGAATCCGCGGATCATTTCGCCGCAGAGATCGGAAAGCTTGTTTTCCATGATGATGACAAATTCAGCGCCGCCGATACGGTAGATTTCCGAGCGGGGGAATTCCTCCGTCAGGAGCTGGTAACCGTTCCTAATGAGGTGGTCGCCTGCTGCATGGCCCTGCGTGTCATTGACATGCTTCAGGTTGTTGACGTCGAAGACCATGACAGAGAAGATAGCGGTGCCTTCGTTGATCTTGTCCCCGATTTCCGTGATGCGTTCGATATAGGAAGAACTGTTGCCGGCGCCTGTCAGCGTATCGGTATGGGACATCTTGAAAATGCGGCGGAGGATACTCGTCATCGTGAGGATCAGGATGGCGGAAATGGCTGCCGTCAGAAGGAATATCGTGTACGTCATGACATCCTGCTTGTAGTTCAGTTCCGCTTCCGGGACGAGGATGGCCAGACGCATGCCATTTTTGATCTGGCTGCTTTCCACGAAGACACGGTTCTGGTGATCCGTGTAGCTCGTGGAGAGGCTGTCACGGGCGGGGTCCATGATCTTGTCGATTGTTTCCTGCGGGATATGGACAGAACGGTTGCCATCAAAGAGGAGATCTCCTCTCGGGCCGAAGAGAACGGCAAAGCCTGATTCATAAGCCGTCATGTTGTTGATGCGCTTGCAGAATTCATCGAAGTCGATATCTGCGCCGACGATGCTGATCAGGGTATCGCCCTTGTAAATCGGACGGACATAGGAAATACACTGGCCGCCCATCATCGTATTGTAGTAAAGAGGAAGCCAGGTCGGTTCCTTGCGGGAAACCGGCACGTAGTACCAGCCTACATGGTTCATGTCGTCTTCATCGAATTTATGCAGGTTGACCGGCGTCAGTTTGAGGACACCGATCCCGTCTGCCGAGCGTGCTACAGTGTAGCCTGCCTGCGGGTTATTCGTGAGTTCCGGGCTCAAGCGGTAGTAGAGGGAAGCAATCTTGAAATTCTCAGAGAGAAGATGGTAGCCAAGATTTTCCGTCTTGTCTTCGTAAGCGGAGAGGAATTCGGGATCTTTCAGGAGAGAAAGGTCGTCAGGGACGATGTCCGCATAGCTGGCGGTCAGTGCATTGACCGTCTGTGCCGTTACGCGCAGCGTATCATTCAGCTCTTCCATATCCGTCTGCTGGATGGACTTCATGATGGCGCGGTTATCATTGCTGCTGATTTCGCGGAAGGTGAAAGTGGAGATGCCGCCGATCAGCGCCGCTGCGAGCATGATGCCCATGACCAGTATGATGATCAAGTGCTTTTGCAGCTGTTTCATAGGCTCTCCTTTCCGCTTTCGCCGGCATTGAGATCCTCCAGCTGGCTTCTCGCTTCATCGAGGGCCTGCTGCGTTTCTTTCTGCCTGGATTCAGAGCGGTCCAGCGCTTCGATCGTTTTCTTGTGGCTGTCCTGCTCCTCATTGAGAGCATGCTTTGTCTTGCGTTCTTTATACTGCGCTTCTTCAAGCGCTTTCTGCGTTTCCGTCGCCTTGGCTTCGGAACGGTCCAGCACTTCGAGCGTCTTCTGGTGGTCGTCCTGCTGTTTCTTGAAAATACCCTTGTACTTGTCGAGCTTTTCCCTTGTCCTGCGTTCCTGGGACTGCGATTCCTCGAGTGCCTTGATGGTCCGTTTCTGTTCTGTCAGGGCAAAGCGCAGATCACGGTCGCTTTCAAGGTCCTGTACCTTGAAGAAATGCCAGAGGTAAAGGATCATGGTACCGATCGTTGCGCCGATATTGATAGAAGCAAAGGACGTGAACGCAAGCTGAAGGATGCCGGAAATGATGAGCACGCCGAAAACAGCTGCCAGGCAGTACCTGTCTTCCTTGATGATACAGTCACGGCGCTGATGGATTTTGTAGAGGCAGTGCCCATAAATGATAACAAGGATGCCGTAGAAGCAGAGGAATCCAGGACCTCTCAGGTAGTTATTGTGGATGTCGTAGAAATAGAAGAACCCGGTGAACTGCGTCACGCCGAGGAGCACAAGTCCGATGGCTGCCGCCGCTTCATTGAAGTAGAGCCAGACGGCAGAACGGACTCTCAGACGAACATGGAGATAGTACGTGAATTCTACAGCAAAAACGAGCATCAGGACATAGACGGCAATATTGGCCGACTGTGAAATCCAGATGCCTAGCTCCGATTCATCCCCGCGGTAAAGGCAGGACATGCTGTCGCATGAAATCGTCAGCACATTCGTCAGGAGCAGAAGCCAGAGACGTTTTCCCGGCTTGTCATTTTCAGGGATCCTATGCGTCGTCAGGAGAGCGATGATGAGGGAAATGATGCACCCCCCAGAATTCCAGGCTGACCTGCAGGATGGTAGGAATAGATATATTGATAGACATATGAGATCCTTCTTGCAGTAAAGAATCCGAAGAACCCGTAGACCTGCGGATGCCGGTTCGTTCTTCGCATATGTACCTACACTAATTTTATCATGATTCATTATAAGTGTAAAATTATTTTAATAACTCTTTTATATTTAATTTATATTTTACAAAAGGTAAAATGGTATGAAAAAGCAGCGGATAGGATCGTAAAATAGGGAAATGGAAAGTACCGCAAAATGAAGGAAAATGGCGGATCTCAGGAGAATTTCGCAAAAACCGGGCAGCTGATTTTCAGAAGTTTTTAGACCATTTGAAGAGGAATCAGCGGGGGAAGTGACAGGTGAAAATATAGATGCAGAGTATATACTAAAACTGCTATTTGTCCTGTAACAGACTGGCGAAATAGAAGGGGAGAGAAAGAGACAGAAAATGGAAAGTAAGTGATTTCCAAAAGAGTACCATTGTCTCTATGCCCATAGAGGCGATATAATATAGAAAAGGTTCGAAGGCTGTTGTATAAAACGGAGGCGGTAATGATGGAGTCCCTGACGAAACTCAATTGTCCCTGTTTAAGGGAAAAAGCAGTGAAAGCTATGTACAAAGGTATGAATTTGATGACAATTCCCTTGTCGCGCTGGGGACTGTCCCATGTGGAAATCCATGACGATGCTGACATCCTGGATATCGGATGCGGCGGAGGCAGGAATATCCAGCGCCTTCTCCGTGCAGCACCGAAAGGCCATGTGACAGGCATCGACCCGTCCGAGACAGCGGTATCCATGTCCTTTGCACTGAACCGCGAAGCCATTGCGGACGGACGCTGCGACGTCTATGAGGGAACGGCAGACATTCTCCCCTTCGGAGATAACCGCTTCGATCTCGTCATGGCATCGGAAACGATGTACTTCTGGAAGAATCCGGACGAATGCGTCAGGGAAATCCTCCGCGTACTGAAGCCGGGCGGCATTTTCCTTGCCGTCAATTCCAAAGGCGGCACCTGCCCCCTTGATGACATCTACGAGAAGATCATCCCAGGCATGAAAATTTTCCATCAGGAAGAACTCGAAGAACTTTTCCTGAATGCAGGTTTCCGCGACCTGGATACCGATTACAAACTGGGAGCCCTCGCTCTTACGGCTGTAAAGCCGATGACCAAGCTTGATGCAGTCAGGAAGAGACTCCTCCTCAAGGAACCGGCATCCTACGGAAAGATTGCCATCATGGCAGGCATCCTTGCGCTGATCGGCGTCGCTATCGCTGCTGGATCCAAGAAGAAAGAATAGAAGAATAAGTCATATAAGAGAGCCTATGGACGAGACCGTTCCAGGGCTCTCTCTTTTTGCCCTGAATGATCGTTTATGCGCAATATACTGCATAATATGCATATGAAGATTTTGGAAATTTACAAAATATGTATGCAATTTTATTCGATAAATACGAGTCATTTCCAAAATATATGCAGAAAATTCCAAAAAAGTTGAAAAAAATACAGTTTTGCCTATTGCGTAATTATACATTGCGTTGTATAATTATTTCATCTTCAGAAAAGCCCCCGTGAAGGGCCAGAGAAATTGTCTATTACTTATTTGGAAAGGCGGTCATCATTATGACAGATATCAATGGCGTTAAAAAAGTAGTTCTTGCTTATTCCGGCGGACTGGATACATCCGTTATCATTCCGTGGCTGAAAGAAAATTATGGCTGTGAAGTTATTGCCTGCACCGTAAACCTCGGGCAGCCGGAAGACTTCGATGCCATCCATGAAAAAGCACTGAAATCCGGTGCATCCGTCGCTGAAACCCTCGACGTTAGAAAAGAATTCATCGAAGAATACGCTTACAACGTACTGAAAGCTGACGGCATCTATGAAGGCAAGTACCTCCTGGGCACCTCCTTCGCTCGTCCGCTCATCGGCAAATGCCTCGTCGACATGGCCAAGAAATACGGCGCTGACGCTATCTGCCACGGCGCTACCGGCAAGGGCAATGACCAGGTTCGTTTCGAACTGACCATCAAAGCACTCGCTCCGCATATGAAGATCATCGCTCCCTGGAGAATCTGGGACATGAAGTCCAGAGAAGATGAAATGAAGTACGCTGAAGAACATGGCGTGCCGATCGACAAGTACGATGAAAAGCAGTCCGAAGAAGAAAAAGCTGCCCAGAAATACCCGTACTCCATGGACTGGAATATGTGGCACCTGTCCCATGAAGGCGACGATCTGGAAAACCCGGCAAACGCTCCTCACAAGGATATGTACCTCGTTACCTGCGATCCGGAAGACGCTCCTGACAAGCCGGAATTCGTTTCCATCGACTTCGAAGCAGGCGTACCGGTTGCTGTCAATGGCAAGAAGATGGACGGCGTCGAACTCGTCAACACACTGAATGCCATCGGCGCAAAGAACGGCGTAGGTATCAATGACCTCGTTGAAAACAGACTCGTAGGCATGAAATCCCGTGGCGTTTATGAAAACCCATGCGGATCCATCCTCTTCTACGCACACACCGAACTCGAAAGACTCTGCCTTGACCGCGCTACCTTCCACTTCAAGGAAGTCGCAGCTGTCAAATACAGCGAACTCGTATACGACGGCATGTGGTTTGCACCGCTCCGTGAAGCACTGCAGGCATTTGCCGACAAGACCTCTGAAACCGTCACCGGTACTGTCAAACTCCGTCTCTACAAGGGCAACATCATGAGCGCAGGCGCAACAAGCCCGTACTCCCTCTACAACGAAGAATTCGTAACCTTTGGTGAAGACGACGTTTACAACCAGGCTGATGCAGAAGGCTTCATCAACCTCTTCGGACTTCCGCTCACCATCAGAGCCCTGATGAAGGAGAAGAATGAAAAATGAGTGAAATGATGTGGGGAGGCCGCTTCACGAAAGCCGAGGAAAAGAATGCGCTGGATTTCAACGCCTCCATTTCCTACGACTGCCGGATGTACAGGGAAGATATCGCCGGATCGATCGCCCATGCGAAAATGCTGGCTGCTCACGGCATCATCTCCGCTGAAGGTCAGGAAAAAATCACAGCGGGTCTCAAGAAAATCAAGAAACAGATCGATGAGGGACAGTTTGACTTCTCCATCGAACTCGAAGATATCCATATGAATATCGAAAAGCGGCTGACGGACGACATCGGCGATGCCGGTGCCCGCCTGCACACCGCAAGATCCAGAAACGACCAGTGCGCCCTGGATCTCCATATGTACATGAAGCGCCAGATCGGCCGTCTCTCTGAAAAGCTCATCGCTGTCGAGAGCGCGCTCCTCTCCGCCGCTGTCAAGTACAAGGACGTCATCATCCCGGGATATACCCATATGCAGCGTGCGCAGCCTGTCTACTTCGCGCACCACATGCTTGCATACTTTGCCATGCTCGAAAGAGACTTCAAACGCCTCGAAGACTGCTACGAAGCCTGCGACATGTCCCCGATCGGAGCATGCGCTCTGGCGGGTACAACCTATGACACCAATCCGCTCGAAGAAGCAGAGGACCTCCATTTCTCCTCCGTCTATGGAAACAGCCTGGATGCCGTCTCTGACAGAGACTACCTCCTGCAGTTCCTGTCCTTCGCATCCATCTGCGCCATGCACCTGTCCCGCCTGTCCGAAGAATTCATTTACTGGAGCACCAGCGAATTCCAGTTCATCGAACTCGACGACGGCTATTCCACAGGAAGCTCCATCATGCCCCAGAAGAAAAATCCGGACATGTGCGAACTCATCCGCGGAAAGACAGGCCGTGTCTACGGGCATCTCATCGGCCTTCTCACTGTCATGAAGGGCCTGCCGCTTGCCTATGACAAGGACATGCAGGAAGACAAGGAAGGCGTATTTGATGCCATCGACACGCTCTACTTTGCCCTCGACATCTATGCCGGCATGATTTCCACCATGACCGTCAATGGCGACAAGACACGCGAAGCCCTTGAACACGACTTCTCGAATGCCACCGACATGGCAGACTACCTTGCCAAGAAAGGACTTCCTTTCCGCCAGGCCCATGCTGTCGTCGGCAGCGCCGTCCATTACTGCATCGAACACCATAAGTATCTCCTGGATCTCACCATGGACGAATTCAAATCCATGAGCCCTCTCTTTGAGGAAGATATCCTGGAAGCACTGAAAATCGAAAACTGCGTCAACCTCCGTGAAAGCTACGGCGGCACCGGACGCAAGTCCATCGAGAGACAGGAAGCCCATGCCTCCGAAACCATCGCCAAGATGAAGGAAGCCTCCGCATCCTGGAAGGAAGAAATGGCTTTCCTGGACTAAGACGAAACCACGGCATTCCGCCTGGTATAGACAATTTCACACGGGAAAGGCTCTCCGAAGAGGGGAGCCTTTTCTGCTTTTATGCGGATTCCGGGGTCATGCATACTGAGGCTTATAGGACATTTCGTGTTGGTTTTAATGCCGATGGAACCCGTATTTATCG
>ERZ1023818.14-NODE-14-length-92511-cov-24.730099_pt1 | contig 92511 bp, 117 predicted proteins | sample MGYA00380378_ERZ1023818 | MGnify/ENA primary metagenome ERZ1023818 (study PRJEB33179, sample SAMN07449062) | human gut metagenome | biome: Human-gut; feature: Human associated habitat; material: Faeces | host: Homo sapiens | place: India:Kasaragod | collected... | reverse complement strand
ATTGTGTATATAAAACACAATTTCCTATCTTAAAACCACAGGTACATACATACTCCTTTATTCCATTTAGCTTAAACCCAGCATTAGTAGCTAGGTCATGTTTCCATTTAAGAAATTCTCTTTGTTCTTCTGAATGGCTAAGCTTAAATACATAATTACTAGATATTGTCCCATCTCCTAATAATAAAGCTATTAACAAGCTTTTTTGCTCTTTACTTAATTTTTTAACAATTTTTCTTTTCATACTTTACTCAATTTATTAAGTTAATAAACTGAATAAAAGCCCTACTCCCTTTCGGGATAGTCTGTGAACTTTTATCCTTATAAATAAGTATATTGACAATTTTATCAATCTATAAATCCAATATACTATAAATTTATCTAGGATCATTAGCTGCGGATTGTCCAATTCTTTTCTTTTTTACTGTACCGATAGTAGTTAATTATCGCCATTAGATATATCTCTATCCTAATTTAGTAGAAAAGACTCTAAGGAGGTCCCCGTCAATTCACAAGATTTAACGACTACAACATTAATTTATCAAGCCTTGCAGCTTGAAAGGTTTAATTGTCACACTAGAATGGACTAGTGTCAATAGTCAGAACCTTGCAGATAGGTCTAAATATAGCTTACATAAGCGGTATTAGAGGTGTCAGCAGTCCAACCTACACAAACCATAGGCATAAATGACTGAAGTGACTGTGCAGGAATACGAGACGAGATAAAGTGTAAAGAAGTTAAGAATGATGAATACTATTTTCTATACTACTGTAGATACTCATAATATCTATCTCGTATTTGTTTATATTGCTCAGAGAAATTATTTCCTATTAAAGCATTTCTTAATTCTATCATGTGTTGCTAGAATCTAGGAAGCTTTCTAATTTCTTCCGGAGTCATTAATACTCGTTTCTTAGACTCTTCATCATATCTCGTATCGTTACCAAAATCTACTAGACTGTTTGCTATGGTTCTCTGTAGTCCAGGATTTAATTCCACTCCTGTATTTACCTATATATCAATAAACTTATCTTGAGAGTATATATTATTTAATATTGAAGAAATCTAATGGTATGCATCCGAATTAAGGACATCCTAATCGCTACTTTTCTTGTCTAATGCTCTTCTTATATCCTAAATCGGAGCTATTTTATATAAGGTGTAGTTAATCAGCTAATGTTCTCCATTAACTAGTTCTGCCTTAGTATACTTGTATCTTTTAACATAGTCTATTCTCTGAAGAATATTCTCTACATTTCCATTTTTATCCTAAACAAGTCTATATCTAGATTTATCAATCTCTTGATTACTCTAGTCTAAGACCTTTCCGTCTATATACTTCCAAGAAGATTGTATATATTTACCAATCTTTATTCCATCTTGGTGGGTATATATCTCGTTATTATCGTTTATATACTCCTAAGTATAATCAAATGGGTCTTCATAAATGTTTAGAGTTTCAACAAGATTACTGAAAGATACCAAGGTATGTTGACCATTACTCTTTACAAAAGCTAAATTATAGAATCCTGCTGGTATTTTAGGAACCTCAGTCTATTTTCTGAAGAAGTTTTCTCCTTGATCCATAATATCAGCGAGAGAAGCGTCACCAGTCTAGAATATATCCTTATACATATTACCTAATACTATCTCAGCTTCTGTATTTTCTAAACTTCCAGGAATTATATCTATAACTTGTCCGTTCAATTCAAACTTTCCTTGGCTCAATAAATCAAGGACTGCCTAAATCTCAGCTTGCTTAGGTCTCTCAGATTTTGGTAAATTCCAAGAACCTCTGATAATCGGATGGTCATATATAGTCATAAACTTAGGAGTATTATCAACTGGGTCCACATACTGCCATCTAATCAAAGAGGGTTTTAGGTTATTAGGTTTAGTAACACATAACTTAAATTGAGTTCCTTCTAATTCAGTCCTGTTCTTGAAATTGCAATATGTTTCCATATCACTTAAATCAATAATCTGCCCTAGTTCTCCTGTAGGATTAATTACCTAGACTATATCTGTGGGCATAAACCAAGACTTGTCTCTTACCTATTCTGCCTACTACTTGGCATCTAGAAACAGATTAACAAGTTGTCTATTGTACTCAGTAGTATCCTAGGAAGTAATATTCATATATGGAATAGTAGAAGTGTCTATTTTATCAGCAGATTCTCTTATCAAAGTGGCTAAATCGAAGCTAGCAATTCTTCTTTTACGCTCTCCGTACTTATTAGGGTCTACTCCGTTCTAAGCACACCATGCTTCTAATCCATTTCTCAGTTTTCCCTTGAAATCGTTTCTGGCTCTCTTTAATACATCCTCAAAAAGATATTTCCTATAGGTTCTCGTTTTAGGGTCAAACATTTGAAAGTATTGGACAACATTATATCCTGGTGCCATAACATAACCAGAACCTGGATGTTTACGCTTAATAGACTTGGAATTGATTACAGAAGTGATGTTAGTAATAAACTAAGTATAGATACTAGGATCACTAAATGGAATCTTTAATCCCATAGACGAGTTATCCTTATTAATCTTAAACTCTTTGTTTATTTCTTGCTTAAGCTTCTCAGTTAAGTCCATATCACTATTACTCTTGGATTGGACTATCAACTTTCCTACTATCTTATAAAGCTAATACTTAGCCTTACTTGGGTCTACTGCGTAATCTTTAAAGTATCTTTGGATATTAGTTAATTCCTATTCTGAAGCCTAGAATGCAGATTCTGCAAGACCATAATAAATCTCGTTTATTGATTTGAAGTCTTTACCATAAGCTGCACAGGCCGCTACTACCTGAGAGAACTCAGTTAATTCAGAATCTACTACATCGTGGTCGGCATTTAGCTGAATGCCCAATCCCTAGATATTAACCTAGAATGTATTTAAGGAATTATTATCTAACCACGCATCCGAACTATTTATGTTTTTTGCTCCGTTCTTTACAGCAGAGTTGTTAAATACATATCCAATAAACTTATCTTTAAGAGGTTGGACCACATCTTTAACAGATGTAACCTTAGCATTAATCTTATGACCCACATTAATCACAAAATTAGTTAATACCTAGTTGCTAAATTCGGATGTTACCCCCTTGGCATTGGTACAGTTAATTCCTCCTAGCGAAACGAATAATTCATATAAACTGTCTATTGTATGTAATCCTTCTGCGTATTCAGTAAAATGTTCTGACTACTCGTTAAAATAGTGATATACTTTATTAGAACCTTTTCCTAATACAGTTTCCACTGTAAAGTATCCAGACCCATCTTTTCCGAAATCAGTTATCTATACTACTTCCCCAAATTGATTCTTATAGAAGAGCTTTTCTCCTCCTAGGATAGCTTCTCTAAACCATCTAGAAACCTCTTCTTGATCGTACATAGTTTGTTGGAACTAGTTAATATTCTTAGTTAGGTCGATAGTACCATTCCAACGAATATTATGCATCTTCTTAAACATATTGTACTGTGCAGAATTAGATTGTAATGACTAAAGCATCATAGCGTTAGTCTGCCCAAATGCCGCAAATTTAGCTAAGAACGATGTTAAGTCCTCTGTCTAATCATCCCAAATAGGCTTTCTATTAGTACCTACTCTCTAGTCTCCAAGTGAGTTATTTTCTAGGATAACTTGAATAGGAGACATCTAAGCACTTCCATCCTAAGAATCTATAGAATCAGACTCTCTAAGATTATTTACTGGAGCTGTCATATCATATACAACAGCAGCGTTAACTTTAGTTGCAACTCCATTGATTAGTCCCGTAAGAGGATGCTACAACGTGGCAGGAATAACAACATTACGTTTGAACTAAGCTCCCTGGGCGGTATTAATAATTTCAATGATAGTTCTATCATAGATATCCTACATATTCGGATTACCGTCTAAGTCATTTATTGCCTTAGCCTTAGAAAACTCCTCTATGAAATGATCTAAAGATTCAAATCCTATTTTATTGTCAACAAGCAAGTTTTCTAATTCCTTATTGGAAATGTTAAGTTTTATAGGGTTGTCTGCCCCTTTAACATTATTTACAGCAGAAACAATTTTGTTAAATAATGTTCCCTTGGCTTTGTCAGGATGGTTAATTTCTGTTCCAGACAAACTAAGTCTTAAGTTGTTACTAAATAGCCCTTCTATATAGAAGAATTTCTGTAGGAATGGATTCAATATTCCGTTTCTCTCCAATAAGAGTTCCCCAGTATCTTTATCGATCCACTCATTAGCAAATTCCTTTCTATCTTTAACCTATAATATCCTGTTATCAGATAGCAGCCTTACTACATAGGTAGCATTTTTTTCTTGAAGACTGTTAGAAATCCAAGAGTTTAACTCAGAGGTAGAGTCGAATAGTCGGAAATTCACCCCATACTCTTTAAGATTGTCTAAAAACAATTCCTATTGTTGTCTTAGGAACTTTCTTAGTCTAACTGGGTCATTATATAATTTTGCATAAAAATCAGTAATCTCGTTAAGGTCACAGAATTTCTTTCTAGACCTGTAGTCTTTATCTTTTTCTAGTTCTATCTTATCAAGATTATACTAGTTATACCAATATACTAAATTAGTTAATTCTGATTCAGTTCTATTTCTTAAGAAAGTTCTAACATTATCTAATCTATTAGACTAAAATATATCTCCCTCTTTCTTGAATTTCGTTCCCTACTAAGTAGATAGGAAATTTATTAGCTTCTCCATTTTAGCTACTACGTCTGCCTAAATCTAATTGTGTGCAGAGAAGAAGGTATTTTTGTATAAATCAACAAACTCCTAAGAATTGTCTGACATTAGGTTCATAACATTATCGCTAAACATTGATAAGGTAGACATATAATTTAGGAAGTTAGTCTTATCAGAATATACTGTAGGCTAGAAGCATATCTTACCGGTTCTCAAGAAGGAATTATAGAATTTATCCAAGATGGCGTGCTAGAATAGCTCAGAAGAAGACATATCCCTAACCGATTTAACATCACCTATAGGTGTAGTTATCTCGCCGTCAATTACTGGGTCTATATCTATAGCATCTATATTCTAAACAAATAATAGAGAAGATGCGGCACCTCCTTGTTGACGCTACTTATGAAGACGTCTATTTAATTCAGATCCCAATCTTGATATACTGTAATTTGATACACTAGCCCCTGCTTTGTTTAGAGAAGTCGATCTTACTGATCTACCAGAAGCTTCCACACTACTCCTTGCTAAATCGCTTAGTGCTTTATCCCTAGTTGTAACTGGTTTAAAGTAAACTCTATTTGCCTGTATGTCAAATATATCTGAAGATGGTTTCTTAGATTCTCTATTAAATAAACTAGTGTACTTAGAGTTCTCTATCAGATATCCTTTAATACCCTGATTCCCAGCAAGTTTAACTTGATTGTCAATATCAGCAGTTCTAATTGCCAGCTTAAGAAGATGATTTAAATAATTCTTGGAGAATAGATTATTCTTTGGGTCGTATTTATATTTGTCTTTATACCCCTGCAGAGTTTCAAGCCCCTTATCAGATAGGAAGTTAGTATCTAGATAATAATCAAACATTTCTAGCAAATTGTTAAACACAGTCTCATATTCATTTAGTAGAGCTTTGTTAGTAAGAACCTTGTTGCTAAATTCTCTAATATTAATATTAGCCAGAACATCTAAAATAGGAACTTCCTTACTATCTATGGTAACAGTTGAATTTTCCAGTTCCAAATTATCCATGGTGGAAAATAAACCTTCCATGTTAGAAGCTCCCTGGTTGTATTTAAACCCAAAGGTGTACATAGCACCTTCTTTCCCCGGAAGTTCTACCTTAGAAATAAACCTTCCTGACTAGTCGGGAATAGAGGTATAATTGTACTTAGCAAGTCTATCTTCCCCAAGTTTATTTACCTATCTCATTTTACTCTTAAATGTGATCCTCTCTACAGAGTCAAATAAGTCAGAATCCCAATTAAATTTTTGTTTTACCTAAAAGGCTGCTTTGGAGTATTGTAAATTACAATCTATATAATTGTTATTAACATTTCTATAAATAATAGCACATAAATCAGAAACTGTTTCTAGGAACTTAGTTCCGAATTTCAAATTGTCGTTTACTCTCCCTAGCTCTATAGAAATATTAGAATTTGGATTATCCTTATTTAATACTTCATTATAAAATGAATAGAGAATATTTTTATGTTGTTCTGATAGTAGGTTTTCATTTCTCATGAAATCTATCATTCTACCTCTAGAGTTCTATATGGCCTAGGGCTTAAATAAAATTTCCAATATATCAATAATATTATCTAATACATTGATATTTTGAGTATTTATAAGATCTTTTAGAACTCCTACAACTGCCTCGCTGTTGCTTGTATCAAAGTTGATGTTGTTGTTTAATATATCAGACAGTAAGGACTACCATGCCTACATAAGAGAAGTCATATCTAAAGTCTAGGGAAGTGGCTAATGCGATTCATTATATTTATAAATAAAAATGGTATCCAACATATCTTTTACGTTGGTACTAGTATGAGCTTCGCTTCCCTCATTATTCGCAGTTTCCCATCCAGCCTTCTGATGGGAGTGGGATTCCCTTAATTTGTACTTCTAAGCAGCCTATCTTTGAGGTTCTACGTTATTTAGAAATCCTCGTTCTATTCCTATACTATTTCCTAATTTCTAGGCTAGTAAGTCATCAAACTGAGTTAAAGTAATATAGTCATTTACGTAGTTTAATAAATCGTCCTTTGGATTTTCTATTTCTTGGATAATTGGGAGAACTCTGTCTTTGAAATCCGCTCCCCTTTCTATCTCTTTCAGCAGCTTATCTTTAATTTCAAGATAATAGTTAGAGAATCTATTCGCCAAGAATAGCTAGGTTTTGGCTTCTGAATTGGTATAGTTTGTATTATACTTATTATTAAACCATGTATTAAGTTTAGGATTATCTAGTATGATTTTAATCAGCTATCTATATAGATACTCCTATTGTACCTTATTTTTCTATAAGATTTTATCTTCAAGTTGTTGATTAAACTTTGTGTTTCTATTTGGGTCTTGTAATACATACTTTCTAAAAGTATCTATGACATAATAGTACTAGCTAGAATTTAACATTCCATTACTGTACATACTAGTAATAGACTGCAAAGTAGAATCATTTGGGAATTGTTCTTTTAGATGACTAAGAATGCTTTCAAACTTGCTCTCCTTGTAGTCCACAATTCTTTTATTAACTTCTGTAGAAGTTAACTCATATTTAGTTTTTAGGTAATTATTATAGATTAGTTTTTGTTTTAACTCTCTTCCAAAGCTATCAGTTACCTCCTAAATTAAACCTGTATTAATTGGTCCGTATATCTCTAGTAGAGTATCCTCTACCTTTCGAAGTTTTCTTGCTTCTCTACTTTCATCAGTCTCCATTTCCTTTTCAGCCTCAGAAACTTGAGTTGTCACTTCTCCGACACTATTCATGTCGAAGAAGGTTGACAACACAATATTTCTAAACTTCATGGCTTTCTCTGGTAATCTGTCTAAAGAAGCGCCAGCTAAACCACAGACTATATTATTAACATCATCAATAAAATCCCTAGAGATTTCATCCAGATTATCGGAGTCGGTTAAGAGTAATCTTTTGTCTTCTCCATCCTTAGATTTATATTTAAATTCTAAAGTTTTTATAATTCTATCTTCTATTCCAGGTCTATTAATTTGTCCGTATAATAATTTTAAGTCTGAGGCTAATTGCTAATAACTCTTTTTGTCATATTTAACATTACAAGTTGCCATAGTCGTTTATATTAAAAACAAGTAGTATCTACATATAATAGATAGTCAGATAAATTCCACTTCAAATCTGAATCTTCCAGTTGTTCTATCTTATTATTGAGAGTATCTTTCATACTTACCAATAGTTCAAGGTAACTCTCAACATTAGAGGAATTTGCTAGAGTTTGTATCTCTACATCGTCCTAAAAAGTTTCCTCTAATTGATTTAAAAAGTCTTGATGAGTCATTATATTATTTCCCATCGGGTCTACTACCATAGAATTAAATGATTGTTCAGTTAATTCCTCTAAGGAATTAGTCTTATTTGGAATCATGGTAATATACATATCTTCAGTATCTAAATTTAATTCCCCTGTATTATTGTTAACATCAGTATATATTACTTTTCCATTTTCATACTTTACATCAGTAACGGTAGACTCTCCCATCTATATATTTATAAGCTCTACTATATTACTTACAGAAGTTCCATTCTGGAAGAAATTCATAAGTCTCCTATTATTCTATACTGTAATATATTCTGAATAACTCTATTCACTGTCTTCCTTACCATTGTTCATTATCCAGTTCTAGAACTTAATTCTGTCCTAATCATCTATTATCTTTGATGAGTAGGGTAGTTGCTCCTGTATAGGATTCTCAACTCTGGTTTCCTCTTTCAACTGCCTCTTTCCTCCATCTAATAGTTTAGATAAGTTTAGAGCAATTCCTCCGGGAATAACATCTACGTCGACGTCAAAATATGCAGGATTAGTTCCGCATCTTAAGAACGCGTAATCTTTTCCATTCTGACCTCTTACGTTAATTTGTTTGTAGTCCTAACTAGTTTCCAAATCTGGGTCTACAAAGATTCCATATTTGAATGGAGCTTCTTCTGTATAAGCATGAGGTTTTTCTATACTCTCTACAGTACCATGGAAAATTAGGTTGAACATATTAAATAATGTATTATCATTTCCTCTCTTTTCCAACATACCGTCTTTGAATAAAGACGCAACATCAAAATCAAATTTATCGGTGTTATTTTTGGTATCAATAGTGCTAATGCTGATTAATCCGCTAGCTCTATTGTTAGTCTAATATATTCTAGATTTAGAAGCTATAGCAGAAATAGCTTTAGGGAAGAAGCTAAACATAGACTCTGCAGGGATAGTAGAAGTAGAGATTATATTACCACTTTCATCTGTTTCTCCAATAACTATATTCTTGTTATTAGTATGAATAAGCCCAGATAAGTTTCTTCTCTATTCACTTTTTCCGATGTATTCATTAGTTGCATAATTAGAACCGTCAGCCTTAGCTAATCTTGTAGCCATAGGTTTAAATTCCAATCCAGCTCTCTTGAATAATTCAGGAGGCTCGTTAGCAGTTAACTATTCTAATATAGAAGATAATATGGCATGATATTTATGCGCATATTCTTCTTCGATAGCTAACATATTAGCTTCTCTCTTTCCGTATACACTAGAATTGCTAACATCAAACGACCTTACATATCCTCCGACGTTTTTACTAGTTAAGTCAATTCCTAGCCTAAAAGTAGGTATATCCTTACAATATTCCTAGTTAAACTTTATTAAGTTTTCTAAGTCCGCAGCAGTAACCTTATATCTATTTAAGAGCTGTTCCACCTAAGGACTTTTAGCACTTAGTTTAGTTTCCCAATTCTTTCCAAACAGATTAAAGAGTTCAGATTCTACCTTGCTTATATCTAATACTTTACTACTATCATATCCATTTTCAGACTTCCACTTATCTAGCTAAGATATAAAGTTTTCCAACCCTGCTCTGAAGTTCCACATGGCAGTAAACATTCTTACTCCTAGTGTATCCATTCTCCAAGGTTTCTTAGATTTCTCCCCTTCTCCAGTTAGCTAACTTTGTATTCTATGAGTTATAAGCTCAGTGAAGCTTAGTCCATGATTATTTAAGACTACCATTCTAACTTCTGGAGTATGAGTATCAGGATTTCTCTTCTATTCTATATATCTATCAGGAAGTTCTTCTGGTGTAAGATTTGTATTAGCCGATACAAACACTACAGCCTTGCCGAAGATAGATTCAGAAACTTTTCCTTTCAATATATCTGATTTATTTCCTAATATATATACTGGAGACACCACTTTACGTTTATCAGTATCTAAGAAATTATTATAGTCTGAAATATAGTTACCATCCTAGTCTACTCTATTATTTTCAACAGTAGATATACTTAAAGTTCCTCCAAGTCGTCTTGGAGTTTTTCTTTTAACTAATCTAGTAGTCTAGTGAGATTCATACATATCCGAAGTAAGTTCTATAGAATGTCCCTCTGGATGTTCTTGTACTATCCTTCTTATAAATTGTTCATACTGTTTTACTGATTCGCTAAGGTTATCTCTAAATCTCTCTGCCTTAATCTTATCAGCACCAGTTATTTTCCCGTCCTTTATTTTCTAATTTATCTTATCCTTAATTGCCTACTATACGTTAGGCTTTCTTAAATTATTAAAATCAGAAAGTAGACATATATCAAATACAGCAGAGAAAGGATTATCCTAAATAGTCTTACTTAGTCCGTCTAGTCTACAAGTAACAGAAACTATATATGGAGTTCCATCTATGTCTATATAAGTAGGCTTAAGGTCAGTACCTATTCCGAAGTTGTCTGCATCTGTAGCTTTTCTTACCTCTAATTGAAGTTTTCTATTTTTCCAAGCTTCACTAAATCCTAATAAGGAGGTTAATGCTGGGTCAGTTACATTACCTCCGAATATAACTGAACTTTGTATTTTAGTTATAATATCCTAGTATCTTTGTTTATCTACTCTTTTAGTAATAGGCTCAGTACCATCATATATGGCGTTGATATTTCTTCTCACTGAAGTTCTTTCTCCTGGAAGCCATGCAGGATATGTTCTCTAAGAACCATCTGGATTAACCATTGTTTCACGTAATCCTGTAATAGGTACTACAGTGTTAGCCTCTATTAATAAATCAGATAATTCAGACATTTCTATATCCTACCTCTCTGTCGAACTTAGTTCTGTAAAGTCTTCATATATTTCCTATTTAGTATTCTCCAATTGCTATTCAACCTACTATTCTGTAGCTTCTGAATTAAATTCTGGAGTCTCTTCTACCACTGGAGATATAACTAACTCTCCTCCTTCTTCCTTAACTTCTGGTTCTTCTTTTGCCTTAGGTACCTCTTCCGAGGCTGTCTATGATAAGTCTAGCTTGTCTAGAGCCTTAGCATAATTATTTCTAAATAGCTCAACCTATCCTGACAAACTAAATCCGGCAGATTTTATATCATCCTAGATATTCGCCCCAATTATTCTTGGAAGTTCTGGATCCAAAAAGATAGAAGCAGTTTTACCTCTAGACATTAAGGTATAAAACCTCTTTAAGAATGGAATAGATTCCCTGGGATTATTTAAATCAACAGATAAATCCATATTATCTATTATAACGTAATCGAATTCCTATCCCTACATAAATTTCTTTCCAGGAATAATCTTTTCAGTAAGAGGTTCCCCCAAATTGGTAAATCTTTCAGACTTTAGTCTCTAATAAACCGGAGAATCAGCATTCCCTATGAATCCTATACTGGCATCCTTATGATTCAGTAATGGCTCAATAATATCTTCCAGTCTAGCCCCTAGTAAATCTCCATTTATATCATCTTTCTTATTATATACTCTAAGATTTAACTTTCTAATAAGATTAGGAAGCTTAGCTTCTAAATCATGCCAGAGCTAATTATCTCCAGATTCCTAGATATCGTTTACAGTATCTAATAATGATGATACCTTGTTATTATTGCTCTGTTTCTATATATTAGCGGTTCTTAAAGATTCCTACAACTTAGAAGTTCTAGTTGCAAAAATATCAGTAGGGGCGAGATTTCCAACTTGTCCATTCTGATAACCGGATTGATTAGAATCACTGGCTAAGAATACTGTTCCTCCAACTCTATCAGCATACTCATCGAGTAAAGCTATCTATAAAGTATTCATATGGGCAGCTTCATCCACAAATACCAAGGGAGCTTTTATATCAGGATTAAATTTTATCTTATCAGATTTCAAATCAATTTTTACTCCAGAGAATCCAGGTTTTTTATATCTCTTCATAACAAAATAGTCTGTTTCTACAGAATGATCCTGATTCTTAGACTTGTTTATTTCTGATACAGCCTTTTCGAAGGCTCCGTTTATTTTATCCCAGTTAGGAAGTATCTTATCGAAGATATTAGAATCTCCTTCAATAGTATACGAAGTTCCCTCATTTAGAGAGTTCTGTAGTTTGACAGCCTGAGAAGTAGTAGGGCCAATTACTAATGCAGCCTATTCATGGAATCTCTATCTTATATTCTTTAATACTACCTCTGTCTTGCCAGCACCTGCTACTCCATTGATATATACAACATTTGGAGTTACCGTTCTATCAGGATTGATCAAATTAGCTAATGCTTTAAACCCTGCTTTATAAACTTTAGTATGTGCGGCTTCTCCTAGTCTTGAGATATTTTGCTACACAGTAAGTGGGGCTATATCTTCATTATCTTTAATAGAATTCTAAACAGACTTGTAATAGTTAGAAGGATTATCAGACAGTACAGATAGTATATATAATGCCTAATCGTATTTGGTAAATTCAGACAGTGATTCATTTAACTTACTAGTTAACTATTTTTCTAAGTCTGAGTAATTTCCTAGGTATCTTTTCCAAAAATCCGAATTCTAGAAAAACTATGCTGGAGTCCAGCCAGTATCCCTTAATATTCTGTTAAAGTTATCATGCAAAGTCTACTCGAAGCTAAATAACTAATTTAACTGATTCTCGGAATCATTGTCAAATGAAGGAAGAGTATCTACACCCTCTGTTAGATTATATTGCTTGTCTCCTACGGTAAACTGAAATGAAAGATTTCTTCCTATTTCATATCGAAGATTGTTTACAATGTTCTCAGTATCGGCTAACCTCCTTAATTTGTTCATACTATTGTTTTCTGAAATCTTTTCCCACAGCTATATTTCAGTATTCAAATTATTAACCTCATTCTATAATATCTAAGCATACTCCTAACTTATTTCTGGAAGAGGTTCCCATTCTTTGGTTAATTCTGATTTATGAGAATTAACAAATTCATTTGTCCATTTGTTCTAACCAAAATAACTAGTTCCATTTGGAGATGTTGAAGCTGAGTAAATGTATGCCTAGAGTAGTTCTAAAGCCTTTCTAGCATTTTTCAACTATTTGGCCTAGGTATCGTTTAACTCAAATGTGTCTATCTTATCAGCAGATATATAATCCTTATATACCTAGTTCAGTATATAATTCATATTGAATATTTCCTCCTAGTTATCAGACATTTCCTTCGTTATAGAAGATAAGATGGTTTCCAAGGGACTATGAGAATTGACTTTTAGTTTATTATAGAAGGAATAAATAGGATTCCTTTGTATTCTAGAGGAAAGGTTATCAACGTATTTTTCTAATGTATTTATCTATTTCTATACAGTATCCCCTGCATAAAACATTCTATCTGCTCTTGCTACCAACATTCCAACTTTTGAGTCCTTGCCAAAAGGAGTAATTGTTTGCGTTAAAATATCAATAAGCTTCCCTGTATCTACACCATCAATCTATATGGCTAAATTAGCAGCTGTTCCTTCAGTAGCTAGATCCTGTATAAACTACTATATGGTCACTTGGTCAGACAAATAGGAATTTTTTATAATTCTACCTAAAATAGTACTAATGGGGATATATTTTTCTAATAAGCCCTCTGGTAAGGTATTTAAAGTATTTACTATTTCCTCCTTCTATTTCTTTCCATTTAAAAAATCTCCTATTTCCTGAATTATCTATTCTCTATTTTCAATATTAGATTCCCTAACTCTCTTAAGAATTTCTTTTATTTCACTTGTAGTAAATCTTGTATACTTCTCAGTTACCCCACTTACATTATCGTCTATCGTAGCTAAAAACTAAGAAACCTGCTCTGATAGCATATTTGCTCTTTTATCTTTAAGCTATTCTTTTACCTCGTCTATATTGGATAAATCGTCTCTTAGAGTTAATAGAATACTCTTATATTGGGAAGTATCTAATATACTACCCTATTGTATAACTGGGTAGTCCATTTCTCTTTTAATAATATCTTTAAGTCTGTAACGAATATTCTATATTATAGTTCTGTTGGTTGAACTGTCTATGGAATAGTTTATAGGTCTTAATATATCATCAAATTGCTATATATAGTCAGCTAGTATCTAATTGTTTAAGTCAAATACCCTCTACTATCTCTAGTAATATTTCTAAATTTCATCAGGAGTAGTTACGTTGTTTCTTGCATTATATTCTTCTTCAGATTCTTCTATTCCATTCTAGTCTGTAAGTCTAGAATCAGAGGTATAGAAAGGCTTAGAATTTATATATTCGTCAAGAGATAAGCTCTTTTTATCGTAAAGCTATTTCAAAGAATTAAATATACTCTTATACTAATTGGCATAATCCTGTTGTGCAAGCATCTAAGGAGATATAGCTTTTTCAAGAGCCTTGTATGCTAGAAATGCTTTATCTAGGTCTCTAAGCATGATATCTTTAACGTGGTCATTCCATTGGTTATTTAAATCCATCTGCTCCTTAATAGTAAGCTCTTTAAACGGGTCTATTTTATTAAGTAACCATTTAGTTCTATCTAATCCAAGAAATGCTGAATTAAGGACAGGATCTAGAGCAAAATTTAGCTTTCTGGTGTAATCCAAGGAGTTATCCCCAGATAAAAAATCATTTATCCTATTCTGTAAATTGTCAATAGTAGACTACAACTGTTGTAATTCAATCTCTCTGCTCCTCTATTCTTCCGGAGATAAATTTCTCCTCTATTCATCAGTCAGCTCAACTCCATTAGGTGTGCCTTCTCTAGTTTTAATTGCTTTGTTGTAGTCACTCTTAGCCTATAAGTACTAATTTTGCAATTTGGAAAATTCCTAGTAATATCCAGTAACATGTGAAGCATTTTTGTATCCTCTGTACCTAGCTTCTTGTAGAACCATCTTATCAAATAGTTGATCCTTACTCAACTTGGTGCCACTTCCAATAATAGCCGCCTCTATAGAATTTATTTTTTCTATTACTCTGTTTCCAACTTGCTAGTTCTGAGACTCTTGAGCATTTTCTGTACTTAGCCAGGTAATGTTACCATTTCCGTCTCTGGAATAATCCAAACCTGAAAGTTTTGTGCTACCTGCCTTTCCCTTTGAAACATAACCCTTCACAAGGTTTCTTAATTCCTGAGCCTTTCCCTCATTGATTAAATCAACCAAATCCTTATCTCGGGTTCTATTAAATCCTTTGTATTTTTCCACTCCATAGAAAAGTCCTCCTCCTATTGCTCCTCCTATTAATGACATAGAGTATCTTTCTAGCATATTGTCGAAAGCTCCTGTGTCCTTAACACTAGCATCATACATTCCAAGATCCCCGAGTAAGGAATATATAGATTTAGAGAAGTCAGTTACTAACTCTTCAGAAACTTCTTCTAGCCCTTCTCCTAGAGCTTTCCCTACCCCTCCAAGATTATGGTCTTTGATATTTTCTACAAATGTTTCTGCTGCTTTTTTTCCGAAATTTACTCCCTTCTTGTACCATCTTATTGGAGTTTCTTTGATTCCAGGCTTATATATTTCATTTAGAGCATCTTGCATCTCCTTTTTTACTGCCTACCTTCCTTGTTTTATGGATTCTGCTGTGAGATCATCGTAGAATATTTCTCCAAGATGAGCAAATCTATCTACCCCAAACATAGCTGTGGTACTTCCTAAAGCAACCCAAGCTGCCTCCTTTTTAGTTGCTCCCCTTTCTAACATATCGGAGTATACATCCGTGTTAGAAATTAGTGCCATATACGCAAGAGCTAAGTCTGCACCTAGCCTCTATTTCTTTCTAATAGTTTCTAGTACCGGATCATAATACTTCTTCAGACATAATTCACCTAGGGTAGAATTTTTCCATAGACCGTCCTCCGGAGCCTCTAATCCTCTGAGTGATCCTCCAACCTTAGATTTATATAACTAAAAGGCTCTCTCTTCTGCTCTTTTTAGGGCTTTTTTATCCCCAAACCAAGTTACGGTTTTGGCAATTTGTTTCTGCTAACCCCACTACAATGCTATATCCGAGATAAGATTAGCGAGATTTTCAAAGGAGAAGGTATGTTCTTTACTCCAAACAGAACTAGAAGTAGTTAGAGACTCTCCTATACCAGCTGCTACATTCATCCATTTTGGAGTTTCGTTATCTCCATCTCCAAATAGGTTAGTAAAAATGCTATGGAGCATTGGAAGAGTTTTCGTTAATTCTTTAGCTACAATAGCCCTATAATAATAAGGAGCAGCAGGTGTAAACATTGGAGCAATTAATGCAACATTCTTAGCAATAACTCCGGCAGTGCTCTTCTCTAAATCATCAGAATCGAAGAAATCTATCTTATTTAGAGCTGAATCTTCCTTTGTTAGGATATCCGATGCAGATAAAACAGTTTTACCAATTGGAGACCTTCCATTAAGTCTTTCATAGTAGTATGTTCCCTCTGGGCTAAGCTTATATTCTCCTTTAGTATGTTTATTACCATATGTATCTACTTCATCTTCCTCATACTACGCTAATACTAGAGGATCAGAAAAGATATTTTTTATCCATCCTATAGGATTTCCAAATAAGGTGTAGTCTTCTGGAGTGTTTTCTTCAAATTTGCCAGTTTCAGGATTGAATATTTTCTAAGACTAAGCTATTTCCTGTTCTGACTTAGTTTTTTTACTGGTAGTTCTCCAACCTTCTACCCCAATTTGAACCCTATCAGGATTATAATTTGGTCCCAAAGTAAATTCATTATCTCTAATCTTAGTTCCTACTTTGTTGCTGGCAGTATCAAACGCATCAAGCTCTATTCCTGAAGGAAATTCATTATTCTAAAAATCCCTCCACTTGGATGCTTGCATATCATAGAACCTATCAAATTTTTCTCTAGAAAAGTTGCCATTCTAATCCTTGAAAATAGGATTACTTTTAATAAAATCTGATTTTAAATACTAATCCTTACTTAGAAACTGAGTGTTCTTAGTATTTAAACCTCCAATGGAAACTAAGTCATCTATATCTAAGGTGGGATTACTTAAACTTGATAATATCCAATCGTTTTCAAACATACTTAATTATTAAATAAAATTGAAGGATCTAACTTCTAAAATGCTATATCCCTCTATTGATATTCTTTTTCTAACATCTATCCAGTAGTCGTATCAATTGATTGATTTCCTCCTAGTGCTGCAGCTCTCTTGTTCATATTAATAGGGATGTAAATATTTCCTTTCATTATATGATCGTAGTCATTTAGCCCAAATGTTATAGCTTCCATTATCCCATACTCGTCAATATCTGGGTACTAAATATTTTTTCCCGAACCAATGGACAAGCTAGTCTTCAACTGCTTCACTAACTCCGGAGTCTATTTTACTTCTGTTACAAACTTATTACTCTCATCTATATCTACCATGTTGTCTGTTGTCATACCAGAGACAACTATAAAAGGAGCAAACTTAGAATAATCAAGTTCTCCTGTCTACGTTATTAGAGAAGTTAGCCCTGGATACTTTTCAGTGTCTCCAAATATTCTCAATCTATCTTCATCAGTTTGTGAGCTTAGTAAAAATTCTGATTCAGCCTTAGAATATTCTTCTAGAAGATCGAAATTCGGAGATCCATCTGAACGTACTGGTAAGTTTACTCTTAATAAGCCCTTTCCATCATAAGCTATATTTAAAAGAGAATCTAAGTCTACTCTTTGATTACCAAAATATATTCCATTGTCTGCGTTTATTATAGAACGAAGACCTGAATCATTTAATAAATTTTCTACAGAAGTTCTTCCTATATGATTTCCCTAGGTATCTTTTATTTGCTCATAAGCTGTTCCCTTAACTGTCATACCTACACTATCTTTGTTATTTAGAGTGTATACCGAATCATGGCCTCCATCTCCTGCCTATATACTAAGAATCAAATCTGCATCTAAGTCTCCTTTCTAGTTACTCTTACTAGACGAAGAATTAGAATCATCTAGGTCTAATTGGAAATCGGTAGTAGAGCTAAGTTTAGAGCTTATCAATGTCCATACTAGTTCTTCTGCTTCTTTATCAGTACCAGACTATGTTTTAGTTTTAAGCAGTGTCTTAGCATTAATTGGTAAGGTATTGTATATATAACTTAAAGCTGCCTTAGCTTGCATAGCCTAGTTCTTGGTAAGTAACTTACCCTTATATAAATCATCTACAGACGCATTATAAGATCCAGATTGTTGTTGTGCATTTATGAAATCCTATAATCCATTCAGTAACTAGGATGCCTAAGATCTTGCAAACCCTTCATTAGATTCAGAAGTAGTTCCAAGATTTCCTATACTATCTTGAATCATTTTAGTAACAGACTCCATCCCTATGCCATTTTTAACGACCTTCAAAAACTCATTGTTGTTTGCTAGCTGCGGGAGCTGTGCTCTATAATAGAGTAGTTCCGAATTTGTCAATGGATTGTAGTCTGAATTAGATTTGAGTTCACTCAATGTCATCAACTGAAAGTCTCCTTCACTATTAACACAGAATAATTGACCCCTATCAGTTATCGCTAACTCATTTATTCCACCATTCTTACTTACAGTTTGGAATGCATCATCATACTCTTTTTTGTTAAAATTAGCTTCCTTCATTTGACTTAGAGCTTGCAAGTATCTAGAGGCTATATTAGAAGTATTAGGAAACTAATCATACTATTGATCGATGTAGAAATTCTATAATGTCTAAGTTAATACAGCCATATCGCTAGGAAGCCCATCTAATTTCTCTAGCATAGTTAGTAAATCCTTATCTGTTAAATTAGCGTTCTCCTAATCGTTCTCAACAGGGGCTTCTTGTCTCCCACCAGTTACCGTAACAGGCTAATAGGAAACAAGAGGGGGAACTGCACTCCCCCCTTGCTAATATTTCAATATCATTTTATCATAGAAGATTTTATAATTCCATACAATGTTTTTGATAGTCTATCTATTGCCTTTTCATTTCTATCAATACATTCCTTTATCTGTCTTTGAAATCTCTCTGCATCTGCAGTTTTTGCGTGTATTCCAGCTATTGCTATCTTGGCCCCATTCTTATGGGATAATACTGGCTTAAAAGTGGGGTTCATACTAATAGGATAACCAGACCATTTAGTGTTTGGTATCTTATAATAGCTTCTTATATTATCGCTTTCTACCTAAGAGATTTTTTTCTAAGCTTGAGATAATAACCTTCTCTCATCTACACTTAACGAAGAGGGGTTGGTTCCAGAAACCACCTTCTACCATACAGACATCTCCTCATTACTAAGATTAGCTCCAAATTCGTTTGGGGAATATGTAACTGCATTATGTATGTCCTATCTTGCAAAACTATCAGAAAGAGCTTTAGTTTCTTCCCTTTTCTAGCGTGCTTCAAATTCCATTTGCTGCATAAGGGTATCCCAAATATTATGTTTTTTAGACAAATAAGCCTGTTCCAAAGCATCCTTGGTTCTCTTGGCATTCCATTGTTGTAGTCTATTAAACATAGCCGTCTCGTGTCTATTAGCGGCATTTTCTTTTTCCTATTGCCAAGCAAGCTCATCGTATTGTCTCTATACCTAATTGCTTCTTTCCTTTCCAGCAACTCTAGCTTTCTATCCTTCTGTTTCTGCCTACAATTGAGATGCAGTTTGTAAATTTCCATCAGATGTCATGGGTCTACTAGCCAACCTTCTAAGATCCGCATAATTTCTTTCTCCCTACATTTCTGCATCCAAATCACTTCTTACCGCCCTATGTATTTCAAAAGGATCTTTTAAAAGAGGTACTGCAGATTTTTTAGCTAAATCAATTATCCTTCTATTCATGGAATCTGCGTACATTGCTCTAGGAATACCATATAGAAGAGTTGGATTTATATTTCTTAAGAAATCGATATTTTTCTAGCTAATGCTCTTCTATTCCTACTCTGAGTTTGGCTACGTCAGAGATCTACTTGGAGCGCCTGATGGGTTATCCTAAACGGTCTAATTCTCCGACTGTATTTTTCTTAGCATATAATACTATGTAGAGGGATCTAAATAGTAATCATATCCAGCTTTTTTAGCAATTTGTATGTCCTGCTATAATCTTTGAGGATTATCCTTATAATCATCCTTTCTAGCTAATACTCTTCTATCATCGGTTATCTGACTGTACAACCCATCTATTGTCCACCCTCGTTTTTTAGAGTCTCCACTTATCGGAATATTTGATTCTATATTATAATTTGCATTATAGTTCGGAGCTATTATTTCATCGTTAAACCCCAGATTTTGGTAGTCCTACTAATACTAAGAAACATTTTCATTTTTTATTGGGCCTAAATCAGGATTCCATCCTGTATACATTCCCCAATGCCTAGTTTGCATCTGGTTTGAATCATCTACGGTCATTTTTCCAGAATTGATTCTATTTAATACAGAATTAAGTCTAGCAGTGGTATCGAAAGTATAGTTTTCTCCCTTTGAAACTTTTCCTACTCCCTTATCTGAACTTATCCCAAAGCTTAAATTTGGTACTAGTTCTGCCCAAGTAGCTCCCTAGGGTTTATTCCAATCATAAAATAATGTGTTTCCAGATTGATATTTTTTGACTTTCTATAAATCTAAAGTTCCTCCGGACTTATCAAATTCTATCCCTAATTTTTTCTCCCTTACATTTCTGGTATCTCCTATACCAAAATCTCTTCCATACCCTCTAGACTTCTACTACTTCGGAGTTCTATACCAGTATCTAAGCTTATTTATATTTAATCCAGTAGAAGGTCTTTGTACATTTTTAGGACTCTATGTGCCCTAGGGAATACTATATAGTTTCTTGAACAACTTGTAGTCCCATCCACTACCATTCTGTAATAAAGATTGCTCAGACCCTTCTTTGACCACCGGACCGTCCTTAAAAATCCTAATTCTCTTTGGATTCCAACTAAATTGTTTCTATTTAAACTCCCTTTGTAATTCCTAACCTCCAGTTAATTCTTTAAATAGCTTATTCTAAGAATCCAATCCTTTAGTTTTTCTCAGTTTTTCTAGATTTTCCTTAGAAATTCTAGCTCTATTTCCAGAAGAGGTGGTAACATCAGCAAAATCTTTAGAGAGAGAATTTCTCTTTACAGCTCTTTTCCCTCCTACATATCTGGCCTGCCCACTAACTGCCTTTAATCCTACAGCTAAATCTCTCCAATCTTCTGCAGACATATCTGAAGGGTTAGTTAAAAATTTATCAAATGCTTTAGCTGATGTGGCAATTCCATATGCTTGAAGAGATCCCTTTATCCACTTTGACATTGGTTTGAGAACTTTAGCAATTTTTGCAGCCTTTCCAGTAAGTCCTAGACCAGGGATTAGCCCTACTGCATCCATTCCTAACCCATAAAGAGCGTTACCTGCTGTTTCCCATCCAGAGGTCCCCTCGTCTGCAATATCTGCTCCAAGATTAGTTAGAGTACTTGCTACACCGAGAGCAGCTGAGGTGGCTGTACCTGCTCCTGGAACAAAGGAAGCTGCTATAGATCCTATATCTAGAGCAGCCGCAGCTAGCCTAGCTCGGTCTTGAGCAGAAAGTTCTTTTTCCTATAGAGGTTTTCTTTCTCTAGCAGCTATACTTTCAATAGTGGTTCCTTCCTCTTCTGCCCGTTTCTTCTAATCTTCTTTTTCTGATTTTCTCTTCTACTGTTCCTTATATTGTTCATCCAACGATTTTAACGCCCCTCCTAACTGATGCTTCTGAGCCTTTTTATATCCTTCATAAGCCATCCTTTCTCTAAGAATATCATTCAGCAACATTGATTGTTCATAATATTGCCTAGTAGTAGGATTATAAGCTAAAAAAGTAAAGTCGTCATAGTTCTCAGATCCAGGTATTACATAATACCCATCGTTAAGTATACTCTTTCCCTATTCATTTAGATATTTTGGATCGTTAAACAAATTATACTATGCTGCATAATCCAAATTATTAGCAATATGCTAAGAGGTGACATCTTTATCCTGCAGATAAAATTTATGTTGCCCTCTTAAAGCTTTAGACAACTAGGGGAAATTTATATATTCCTTAGCCCACTGTGGAAACTATTCTTTATAGTTATCTGGAAGATTAGACATATCTACATTATACTTCTTAGCTATATAGGAGTTCATTGTAAGAGGGCTATAGGAGAGATCTGCTAAAGTTTTTGGACCTTTGAACTAAAATGGATTTTTTGACTAAAGATTATCAAAGAACTAATTCATTTGTCTCTCCTACTACATTTTATCTCTCTATTTTATTATTTCCTCTTCTTCCTACTGTTTCTACATTTCAGCTATATCTCTCTTAGCTTGCTCAACCTAAGTCTCTGACTACTAAGCTCCAGTATGGAAGAAATTATCAAGAAATTCGCTAGATATTCCAGCTCTATTTAGGGCTATTACATCATTAGAATTATATCCATCTCCTAATTTATCTATAGCTTCCTACAACCTTTGTCTGTAAGTATCCTTATTTTGAAAAGGAGATTCAGTATAGTCATAATCTTGTAAATTATTCATATACTCCTGCAACTGCTACCTTAGATAAGCTGCTCTATTAGTGGTACCTCTTACTCCAGTGGCTTGATCTACTGTATCTAATTCTAGATATGGGGTCAAATCAGCCTTCCCTCCAGCTGGGAAATTGTCTTGGTTCCACTTAGAGACAAATCCATGCTTGGATAAATCGAATTTACTATCAGAGAAATTTTCCTTTTGAGGGGAAGATTTTCTTATCGCATCTCCGATGATATTAAAATAGGAAGCAACTTCCCTATTAGCTGGAAATAAATGATACTTCTTCTTATCTTTGTCTTTTAGTAGATTATAATCATCAGTTGTAATTCTATCTCCTTTATCGCTATAATAAAAGTCAGAATTTATCGGAGCATAATCTTGATCCTTGTTACTAAGGATTCCCTCGGAATCTATTATAGTTCCAAAATCGTCAGTGCTAAATCTGTTAGTGTTAGTGGATAACTAATCCTATAACCCTGCTATGAATGTGTTATAAGAGTTCATGAATTCCTGTTTCTAATCCTAGCTCCAATTCTTAGAATTCAAATAGGATTGTATATTGGTCCCCAAGTTGTGTATATAGTTATCTAAATCTATCTCACTTGTTCCAAACTTATACTTAACCTTCTGTTTCTATTTTTCTTCAGCCATATTTGTCTAATATAATATATTATTATAGATAAAGGGGTACACCTAATTCATTTAGATATACCCCTTCGTGTCAAAATTGTTAAGCTTTTATGCGTCTTACTAAACGACCTCCTCTACGGTAAACAGGCTCCCCTTCTGCTGGAGTAGGAGTAGCTTCCTGCGGGGCAGCTCCCGGTTGATTACCTCCACCTCCTAATGCTTCGATTACCATTTGGCATACTTGCATAGCGATTTCGCAGTCTTGTCCTTGAATTGCTTGTTGTGCACCTTGAAGCAGCACGGCTGCTTGATCTGCACCACCCTGAGGTGCAGAAGAGGGCGCTCCAGAAGGCATCGGTCCTCCCGTCTAAAACTTCTCTTTTAATTTCATAAGTAAAAACTTTAAATTGTAATTAATGCATTAATCATCTATTATTTTTATGTACCTCAATAGTACATATTAATTTCTCTGTGGCCAAGAAATTTTGTAATAATATATAAATTATCAGTTTTTGTCGTTAGAATTATCGTCTTTCCCAGATGGAACCTCAACATATTCTGGAGGTCTCGAATCCTATCCCTTTATTACCTTGAATATATATTTCCCTAAAGACTTGCAATACCTATTATAATCTTTAGTTTTATTTTCATAAGCCTTCTTTGCTTTTCTTATCAAGGTTCTAGTTTCCTTTCTACTAACGATTCTCTCTCCTCCCTATAGATACATTTGAGTATTTCCATTTGGAGCAAGCACCTTCATAACATATTTATCATAATCCTCAGAATCATCTATCTCAAAATCATCTCCTTCTACAATACCGGAATCCTAGTTAACTTCTAGAATATACTTAGTATCTACAAAGGGGACTAGGGTTTCATCCTCTGGCTGAGCTTTATATACCAAAACTACCTCATCATCATCGTTAATAGCTATCTAATCTAGAGGTATCTTAGTGTCTTTCATCCACATTTCTCTAGTTCCCTCATCTTCCCATGCAAACAAAGCTCCTCTATCCGGAGGAAGATTTTCTACTCCCATTAGACCTTTTCTTCTATCCTCTTCTGATTCTAATAAATCGCAAATATATGATTTATTCCCCACATTAACTTTAACTTGTTTCATTTTTTTCTATATGTTTTGATAAATATCCCTCCTACTATTCCTGGAATAAGTAGCTGTTTTTTGTAAAATATCGGTTTTATCATTGTTTAGTGATGGATATTACAGATTGCCGTACTAAGTAACCTTATTCATAGGGATATGAATAAAGTCCTATAATATTCCGTCATTAATATTCCGCGCTAATGTTATCTCTTTATCATTTATATCTACTAAATATCCAATAGTGGATATAGCTGGAATATTTTCTGTAAATTCCTCTGCTGTTGTCCACCATACTTCAAATGGGCTTTTCAATGTATATTCATTCATTATTATGTATTGCCTTTATGATATTTAAATTGTACAAGAATAGTTAGCAGGAGAAAATATGATGTTTACATTACAAGCCCTAATTTTGAATGTGCTGGCTTGTGCACTGTACGACTTCTTGGTAAAGCCGTAGCTGCACAAGCTATTTAAGCGATAAATTACCCTCCTGCTAACTATTCAATAATACTAATAGATAAACGAAATGTAAGGTTTAATTATGTTAAATCATATCTTTTTTTGATAATTTCGAAATATGTTCTATATTTGCAGTAAATATATAAACATGAAGCAAGAGCCGAAATTTAAAGTACGGGATATAGTTTGTCTAATGTCTCACCCTAATATCCCATTTGTAATCTCTAAAATAGATTATAATATTTACAGTGGATATGAGTACACTGTTTACACTGTTAAAGGTAGTACTCGTATTATAAATCAATTAGTTCCCGAAAATATTCTTCAATTTTTTCATCCTACTCTTTAGGTAGTCTGTAAACAAAATCGGAATATCTATAAATAAGACATCCAAATAGATAATAGAATGTTACTTGTCCTGCATAAGTTTCATTTTCAACCTATCCTCTGTTTGGGTATCTAAGCGTTTTCTTACAAAATATCGGTTTCATTATTGTTAGTCAAAATTCTTCTGGTCTATATCTTGATTCTGGATTACTTTTATAATCATAAGCATCGTAAGCATACATCTCCATAGAAGAGCTTATGTCTTCGTTTCTATTTTTTAATTCTGTATACAATTCAATAATTAAATCGTATTCAGAACGAGAATAAAGATATGAGAACAATGCTTCCCAATCTCCTCTCTCTTTCATAAAACTTACAGCGTTTTTATTCATATCCTTTCTATGTTAAACCAACTCCTAAAGGAAATCCAATAGTTTTAAAAATAATTCCTTTTAAAAGTTGGTAATCATAGTATTATTTTGCATCTTTAAATCTAATATTACCTCTTCTCCGATTAATTCTTATCTTTGTAATAAGGTAGCTGTAACAACCTACATAGTAATGTTGCTTGTCTAATTCGGAAAGGAGGTAATATGTTAAATAGCTCATAGGCATTAGCTATAAGTATTTTGCTCACAACTACAGGAATGGTAGTTCCTTAGTTAAGCATTGCAGCAGGAATCCTAAGTATTGCATTTGATTTCTACCTATATTATTATATTATAAATAAGAAAATAAGTCGTATCTTTGTAATCCCTTTCAGTATCTCTGTGAACTAAACAAAATCAGAGGGTAAACTAAAGGTTAAAGATATGGTACAGCCAATCAATAGACATCTCCATTCTTTTTAGAACTGTTAGAATGAAGCTCTGTCTCAAAACAGACAAACAGTCCAGTGCTGCTGTGACAAGCCTGTTCATGTTCGTGCTTACGTGCGTTTCCGCTTTGGCAAGTGGGAATTTGTAAGAGAACATTGTAGAAGTTTACCTGGTAGGTAATCAGTCATCATGAAGTCTCTGCTATTGTCAGTAGTGGAGACTTCTTTTTCAAAGACACAACTTATTTTCTATCTCAATATTACTCACTTAGAGGCGACTTTCAAAGTTTAAATTTGTTAACATAATTGCATAGCTGCTTCTATCATAATTCGCACAACTTTATTTTCAATATTATCAAGAAATTTTTCGGGGTCTTTCCAAAATTCTTCTTTTGATAAGTTGTACTTATCCAATATTGCATTTATGCCAGTTGCACTGTGTTCTGCTGTAATCATAATTATTTATTTGTTTTATTTACAGTTATAGGTACTCCTGCCATAGTAGCATATTTAGATAGCCATTTGGCAGCTTCTTTCCAATCTGTTATAGAATTGAAAAAATCTATCATATTGTTATTCATTCCAGTATCTCGTACATAATTCTATGCTGCATATCTCAGCATATCTTCTGTAATCTCCTAATCAGGAGAATTTAGTCCAAAGTAATCTTTAATCTAAGTTCCTCTTGCTGCTAACTCACTATTATTCCCTATAAAATAGTTAGGTTGAGATGGAGTAGATTTTCGTAAGTATTCTAAATTAAATCCTTGTGAAGATTCTGCTGGAATATGAAGAGCATGGTCTATTTCATGACTAATTGTCCTATCTATATTCCGAACTCCATAATCATCAATAATCTTTCTTAGTCCATCTTTACCAATATAAACGTTACCAGTTCCAGCAGTAGCAAATGCTCCATGTTTAGTAGCTTGCTCCGTAGCGAACTAATACCATTCTTTAACTGGCACATCTACATTTCGAACAGCGGTTGCAAAATCTTCTACTATCTTGTCTACTGTTTCCTATGGCATTCTATCATAATAATTTATATTATAGAACTGTGATTTGGCTTTATAAGGCCAAAAGAATGCTCCTGTTTGATGAAACTTTTTATTACCTACCATTCCAGGAATGCGGTCAAATCCACCTTTTATTAATCTATCACTATGTAAATCAATAGGGTTCATAGGAGAATTTGGAACCGCATATTGCGGAAGCTCCAAATTTCTGTTAGGTAAAGATTTCCCAGAAGATAATAAATCTCCTATTTTAACTTTCTGTAATTGGTCTTTTGCAGCGTTCCTTGAAACCTAACCAACAGCCCTCTTTCCTGCCCATTTTGCTCCTTTAAACAGTAAACTACCGGCACCTAATCCCATTGTAGCATAATCTGTAAAGTTAAGAAATCCATTTAAATTACGCAAGCCTTTTTCTGTATTTTTATCTTCCATGTATTGATTATAGTCAGTCTTTGCTCTTTTCTAAGACTACTACCTCTACCAATCACTTCTATTATCCTAGACAAACTAAGGCTGCTCAGGATAAGTTCTCTAAATCTTCTCCTATATAGTAGGTTTAACAACTCTAGTATTATCAGCTACTATAGTTCCTGCCTATGCCTTGATAACTCCTCCGTTCTTGAAACTCTTAAATACCGCAGCAACCCTATCAGCATAATCAGTGGCTTCTGCATATCTTCTCTTGCCTTTGTTCTTACCAGTAAGTTTGGCGGTGAATGTATTAATATCATCATTTTCGTCAAAGTCATATAAGTGCTTCAAGAACTGTAATTTATCAACTGCATATTCATCCATAGAGTTATATGAACGGAATTTCTATTTGATGGGATTACCTTTAGCATCGTGGTCATTCCCTCTAACGTAGTCTCCATCCCATTTAGCTCCTGCGGTAAGATTACCAAAGTTAAATCTTCCCTAAGCTGAACGTCCCCACCTACTTTCTAGGGCATCCTGAGCAACTAGCATCTTTATAGCGTTGTCGTTTGTTAGCCCAGCTTTTCTATAAGAAGCTATCATATCAGAAGTCCATTTATCTCTTTTTGTATAGGGACTCTTCCACCCTTCACTAGACTGAGAGGGTTTTCTACTTTTAATAGTTCTGTCTGAGACTCCGACTGGGACAAAATACTAAACATTGTTTCCCCTTGTTTTTGTATCCTTTTTTGGTTTCTTCTACGGAGTGTCATTGGCTTCCTAATATGATAAGGTAGGGGTGTTGTCGAAAACTATATTAGGAATTAAATCAGGAGTTTTAACCTATTTATAAGATACTAGCAAATCATTCAGGTTCATTTATTTTTCCTCCCTATTTTAGCGTATCAATCAAAGAAGTTCTATCGTCTGTATTAAACAATATTTCTTTTACTAGTAGCTTTCCGGCTTCTATTGCTACCTCATCCTTTTCTTTCTGGGAATATTCCTAGTCTGTATACTTAGAATATAACTCTTCAAGCTTTTTAGTAACTTCTAGTGTAAATATTATTTCATTTTTCTCTATTTCCGCCTATTGCTCTCCTTCATTATCTATAACTGGGATACCTTTTTTAGTTAAGTTGTCAGCATTATCCATATGATGTTTATGAGCATGAAGAGCACCCTCTGGAATTACGTTTTTCTGATTAGTCTCTTCTATTTCTGGAGCATCTACAGATTCTTGCTTGCCTCCACTTTTAAACTGTTTAGGTTTCTCCGTTTTTTCATCTTCTTGTAAGGTTATGGTGGGAACCCATCTTAGCTCTCCTCCACTCTCGAACTCTTCTACTACCTTAGTAATAACTGGAGACCAAGCTACTGAAGAGTCTTCTATTCTTTTTGTATTTACGTTTATAGATTGCTATATAACGCTCCCAGTTTTATGAAACTTCAATTTTTTAATTCTGTTGAGTTTATCTCCCATTCTAGCAGCTCTTATATATCTCTAATCGTAACCCCCATTTAAATTAAAACTATAATTTAAGTGGTTAATATCGGACATATTTACAGCAATATCTCTTCTATCTGAAGCTTCATTTGCTATATCAGTCATTACATTCTGTTTCTCTCTAGCTGCGTCTATTTCCTTATTAGCTTGTTTTCTTTTTTTATTACTAAAGAGTCCATATTTCTTTCCTGCCTTAGACACGGCATCGTTTATATCAGACACCGTTCCGCCATAAGACCCTCCTACCTATTCTATAGCCTCTTCGTTTGCTGCAAAATCCTATGTCCTTTTCGCACCAATGGCGTTAACAAGACCAAAGGGAGTTATTTTAAGCAAGCTACTATCTAGTATCTAGTCAGCTTTTGTCATCTAGTCAGTCCCTATTCCCATAGAAGATAAGGCATCTCCCATAAAACTACCTAATTTCATAGCTCCTCCAGCTATAGTACCTATTGGAGAAAATCCCATTAAAGACGATGATATGGCATCTGTAGTAGAATTTATTCCAGAGGTTAAGGCGGAATCGTTAACATGTGCATTATTGAATAATACTCCTCTAGCCATATCCGACCCTCTCCCCACTAGTCCAAATGTATTAGATACTTTGCCCAAGGACTTCACTGGGGACTAGTTAAATGATTTTACATTGATTGACATTGGAGAAATAGAATTCAGAGCGTTTTTCTGTGACTAAATAAGGTTAGAAAAATCCAATTGATTACCCAAACTAATAGGGATAGATATTCCACTCTATCCCTTTAGCACTCTTTTTACTCTCTATATGTTATTTATATTAATCATGAATAACTAATTCTATATACTGTATTTAAGAAATCTATTATAGCCAATTCCTCTCCGGAGTATCTAATTCTAACTTTCAGGAATTTATCTTTAAGATCAATTTCCTTTCTATTTTGAGCTTCTCCAAAATTATACTTATATATATTCACATCATCTAACCAATTAGTTAGATCTAGAGGTTTCCAGTTTCCGTCTACCCCAAACTTCGATATATCATAGACGTCAGACAAAGCATTGTCAGAATCCTGATCTCCTGGAAACTTAATGATTCCAGTTTCCAAAACCTAATCTGGTATTGGAGAATTATATATAGGAAGAGGGGGTAACAAACTAGAACCGTCATACGACTTAGCCCAAGTAGAATTTTCTGGTCTTATTAAGATTCCCGAATTTTTCTTCTCATACTCATTTTTGTAGCATACCAAAATAGGATTAATAGTAACCTTCCATCTATCCTCTAAGTATTGACAGTTTGCAGCTATTATAGATCTAGAATCATCTTGACTTAGTTCATCTAAACAAACAGCCTTAGCATGATTCCAAATTCTATATTCTTGCCTATTCGGATAGTAAACTATCTCTGCTCCAGATAGATGACTATAATCATGCCCTTTAGGATATGTTATATGTATATAGTAGTCTTCTATATCATTGATAGTATCCTATCTAGTATAATATCTATGAGGAAAATCTGCTGATTTAGGCTACTATCTAGTTTGAACATTTAAGAAATTTCTATTATAAGTAATGTCTGCACCATTATACTACCATAAGGCTTTCATCGCTTCTTGTCTAAAATACATATTAGCTTTATCCTTAGCAAAATCATAGGTTTCTCCGATTATCTCATAGTGGAATGATTCGGGCTTTGCTTTATTTGCTATTATCTCCAAGTTCGTAAATATTTTATGAAGAGAAGGATCGTTGACTACAACGCATTCAAATTCAAAGGGATGCTGTTTACCGTACCAATAGGTAGGATATATAATATCTGATGTGTCTATTATTCCAGCCTATCCATGCTTCCAAAAGTCAGAAGATAGGAACTATAAATTCCATCTAGGAGCAATGGCTACTACAGATTCATAGCATCCAGCATCTATTAGAGATGTTCCAGAATCAAACCCAGCTTTCATATTATAATAATCATCACTTAACTTAGAGCTATTATCTGGATCCTATATAGTGATGGATGCTTTTATATTAAGTAATGTTACTATCTTATCGGGGTTTATCATCTTATCTCTTGGCAAGGTAAGTCTCTTCCCAGTCTTGTCCCTAAAAATAGGATAATTATTTTCTACTATCTCGGATAGGGTAACTACACGCTGAACTTCTGTAGGTTCCCCATCGGGCCCCTCTATTGTCTCGGTTATAGTATCACCAACTGCTATCTTATTGCTTTCATCATCTGCATATCCATTTCCAGCCTTATTTCTATAGTATAATTCAGATAATAAGGGTTCTGGACCTCCTGAGATTACTACAGCAGAATCTTCACTGCCAGAAGAATCTATAAATACATTCTATAGCTTACTTCCATCATTATAATATACATAAGAATCCTATCTTAAAGCTAATGCATACAAAGGTAATTTCTTTCCGGCAAACATAGCATCCTAAGGAAGTTCGTATTCTATAAATGGAGTTATTTCAAAATGATTATGATTTCCATATTGATCCTTTTGTAATGAATAAGATACAGTATAATATACCTAGGAATCCGGAAGAACTCTATTACTTAAAGATAACAATCCTATATATCCAGTTCTACCTCTACCTTGCTCCGATGAAATTGTTCGCTCTATTACCTTCTACTAACCCTACTTGTCTATATACGGAATTTTTACTCTAAAATTAGTTACTATTTCGTTCTACTAATTCTAGGTATTTTCTATTATAACATTAGATAATGTTATACCATCAGCAAAGGAATTTTCACTATGACTAGTTCCTAATTTAGCTAGCCACTTGGTTGTATTTCTATCGAAGGAAAATGGTATATTATTTATGTTTTCCATATGGCTTGGAACCCAACTGTAAAATGTTATAAACTTTTCTAACAATTCATTCCAACATAAATTCCATACCTTCTCTTCAAATCCATAGGTATTGTCATAAAATGTAAATAGAACATCTCGCTTAAAAGCATTATATACTGTTTTTACATTTCTTATACCTATCTTCGGAGTTAGCTCTCTTTCCCCTAACGTGATATTGTTATTTAGAAATTCTTGCACTCTAAAGTCTGAAATGCAAGTAAGAGTATTTCCGTCAGTACGCCAGATTTTCTTAGCAACTGTATCAACTCCATATACATATTGTACAGAATCTCCAGTTTTTCCCGGGACTTTAAGAACACTTTCAGGCCACTAACTACCAAACACATCGGAAATAATTTTTGGATTCTCTGGAAGCACATTAGAGGTGTTTATATAAACATTTCCTCCAGCTCCTTCCCCTGCTAGTGCCCTTTCATTGACTGCTATTAAAGCGATGCCATGCTCGAATACACATAATAAATTGGACTGTAAAGAAATCAACTTGACTATTTCCCCATACCCTCTCGTATAATCCCTATAATGAGTTCCCTAGAAGGTTCTAAATCCATTTCTGTAGGCATCATTTGTGTGAATATCAGAGTACATTATTCTAGTTCCAAACCAATTTTTAATATATGGAACATCCGGAACCAAATTATTCCATCTTTCACTTAATGATTTAGAAAACCCCTTATTATGAATACTAGACTCAGGAACCTTATACGCTCCCTCAACGCTCATTGGAAGGTATGGGTAGTATCCCCTAGGATGGCCACACATAGACTGTTCATCTACATTGGACGAGTCCAAGGTTCTAATATTTAGATTGTTGGACGATCTTATAGTAAACGTTACCCACATTCCTAGCTATATAGCGTTTACGTCTCCAAGATTTATGTTAGAATACTTTTCTGTGTTATCAGGATCATAATTATCTCTCCAACTGTTAGCGTCTACGATTTCATCGTTGTATGGAGCAGATGGGTCGTTAAAATTCCTAATCACTCTATGAGTGAACTGACATATATAACAATCTCCTCTAAATACTTCATGCTTATATCCAGTATTTTCCTAGAGATCGTTTACTAATAAGCTTTTGGGAACAATTCTGTAACTATCTATTTCTTTCATATCTATTCTATCAGATATTGCATTATAAACAGAATTGTCATCCATCCTTATCTTAACATACTACAACATATCAGTTTCTGAATAATTTGGAATATATATATTTACTGTTTCCGCAGGAGAGAATTTATCATTTATATCATCAATAGCTAGATATGGCCCAAAGCTCCCTCTAATTATGTCACTACATATCTTTTTATTCTAGTTATTATTCTCATAGGAATCTCCTATAAACTCATACTTGTGCGCTTCTTCTGCTTCTCCGGCTCTACTTCTAAACATAAGTTCCCCTAATCCAACGCATTTGGTATCTCCTGGAACTCCGACTATATTACACTAGTAATTATTTCGAATGTTCATATCATAGTATCCAGGAATATAAAAATGTCTTCCTTGATTAGAGAAATAATTAGCTCCTCTTCCTGCCAGCCCGTTTATTCCCTAACTTATAGTTAATCCTATTCTATGAGTATTTCCTGTAAAAATCTAGTTAAAATATTCCTAGTTTATTTCGTAGTCGGGACATAAAATAGCCTAGACCTTATTTTTAGTCTAATCCTTGATGATTATTCTATTATTAAAATCTTGAGAGAGTTTTCTGGAATTATCTTGTTCCTTTATCTCATATCCAGAAGGACATTGAGTATCTCTACCATTTATACTTACTGTATTAAATTCCCTTCCAGTGGCATATCTAATTTCCTGTACAGCCCCAGCGGTTGCCACAATCGCTCCTGCTGCTGCACCTACAGTTGTCGCTACTACTGCAGTAGTTCCAACGGTTCCTAAGGCTGCTGATAATCCTAAGGTTCCAGCTATGGTTCCTGCTACAGAACCAACAGCACTAGCTCCTCCTGCCATTGCTCCAGCAACTCCGGCGGCTACAGCTCCTGCAGCTCCTGCAGTAAAGACGCACGCTGCAGCCACCGCTACAACTGCTATTCCAGCTATTACTGCAGTTAGTATTTTCTTGAATAAACCAGTATGTTTTTTGTTAAATTTGAAACTATATCTTTCTAGGAATCCTTCAGATATATAATTAACCCCATTTATATTCTCAGTCTATACATGGGTGTAAGATAAGGAATTTCTTATCGTATCAAGAACCCCTCCTGCAGTAGGAATAGTTGGAGTTCTAGATTCTTGATCAATTCCTATAGTTATTCCTTGTGCCAATATAGTCGGAATACGGCTCTACCTTACAAAGAAATATCCACTGACATACTTCTTTAATTCTTCTGCGGCCTCCGCATCTATTCTGATATCTAATCCATAGATGATATTTGCTTCCTGGTCGGGCTAGATTCTTATAACTCCCTTTGCATTTTCATTTTGTACTTGTATAGTATCGTTTCCTCGATAATGAATTATACCACTATCCTCGTCATAACTAATATAGCATCTTTCTTCCCCTTCATAAACAGGATAATCTGAATAGAACCCATTCTTATAATCCTAAGTCTAATTAACGTATATATTGGTAGCTCCTCTTATATTAAACACTGGGGTTAGTTCTCCATTTGGTAAAATATATACTACCCCTATTCTGTATAATTCCTCTCCCCAGTAACCAGTCTTCTCATAGATAAATTTTGGAGAGAAATACCCAACTTCACTAGTTGATATGTTATAAGATTGATCAATTGTAGTCTTATAGATCTCATACTTAGCATATGGGAGAAAGTGTAAAGATAGATCCTAAAGTTCCTTATACGGGATATTGGGCTTGTGAACATTTCCCAAAAATAACATATTCTAACATACTGCCTATGCCTTCGCAGAATCCACTATATTATAGCTTAGATTTATGTCAGAAGCAGTTAAAGAAACATTATTTTCAAACCCAGAAACTACTATAGAAGAAGTTCCAGCGTTAGAAATCAAAAACTTTTTATCTACCTTTATATACTCGGTAGTATAATTATCATTGCCCTCAGAAAAATATCTAGAGTAATATACATATACGTAATCATAGGAGGTATCTAGATTAGACATTAAAAATCTAACAGATTTGTAGCTATTTTCGTTTTTTGTGCCTGTAGTTAGACTATTAGGTGCTCCAAATCCTATAAAAACGCTAACTAGCCCCGATTCTGCTACGAAATCAGTTTCATTTCCATCTGCGTCCGATAGTCTGAAATAAAAGTGATAATTCCCTACTTTCAAATTTCCTCCAGAATCCGTTCCTTGGAACTACAACTTAGGTATCTTCTACACCCTTTTATAGAGAGAAGTATCAATATCAAATCTTTCCCCTTCATCATATATATTGCTATCATTATCTCCATTTCTATCTACCACCTCATAAGTATTTTTTCCAGTGGCGCTGAATCTAGTATTTACTAATCTAGGAGTGTTAATACCATCATTCAAAATCAAGTTAACAGATCCATCGTAGCTATACTATGGGGTTATCATTACTGGGTTTTCCAAAGAGAAATTTAGTTGATCAGTTATAAAATCAACTAAAGTTCCCTTTTCATAAGTTGGAAGGTTATCTATTTCTACATAAGTTATTACTCCCTCTTCACCCTAAACAACCTATCCCTTAAACCATTTATGACTCTTTTCAGAATCTTTGATTTCTTTAGTCCAGTATTCAAACAATTCCTCATAATAATATGTCTTTCCGGTTTTTACTACCTTATACCGAGCCTTACTAGTTCCAATCTCATAAGTCCTTTGCAATTCTCCTGATTGAAGCTAAAAAGCTATCTCATCATTGAAAAGAGTGCTGTCTAAATAAGAGTACACCCTAGCACCAGGTTTAGAGGACAATTTGCACCCATAGTATATATCTAACTCATCATTTAGTTCTTTAATAGAGTATAACTGTCCATTATACTCATACTTATCTTCCTGTATTCTAAGATTCCTAAATGGATTATATTCATAGACCAAATTTCCCTTTGTGGGGGTAACCTAAGTCTGAACTGCAAATTCATGTGAATACTTTAATAATTCAATCATTGGTTGAAAAATGTATAGTGAGTGTATAATCTCATATTTCCATATATATTAGACCAAGATACATATTCTACATTAGTAATATAAAGTGTTCCAGTACTAGAAAGTGCACTGTATCTTATATAATTCTATGCTATAGTATGAACGTTATTAAAATCTGGGTGAGCAGATAGCTAGTTATTGTACTAAAAGCCTTGACTTATAGTGCTGAACATATAGTTTCCCTCATCTTCCTCATCTTCCTCATCTTCAAGTAATTCTTTGAAGTATCGAATTTCTTCACCCTTCGAGTAGTATCCGGGTCTGGAAAGGAGAGGAAACGTTCCAATCCAATTATATGCTACATATTTGCCGTTCTTTTTATAGTAAAACTAACTTCCATACTCATCCAACTGAACCTATGTTAGATTACTTTCTTTAGTATTCCATACATCCAACACATCCTTAAATATAGCTATAGATGAGGTAGAATTCATAGTAGGCTCCTTGGTTGTAAACTCTATAGATATGGGAGCATTCTTTAAAGTTCCACGTAAGTTTACTAATATATTATTATCATTTATATTAGTAATGCCTTCTAAGTTATTTTTTACCTACTCTACATATTTCTATAAAACTATTCCTTGAAGACATAGATAGGAACTACTCGGCTACTCAATCAGTAGACTATATAAAACATCATAAGTGTAGACTACAGAATGAGGTCTTAAGTATATTACATCAGACACAATAGGAACTTGGGTCTTTACATCAGTCTTTACATATAGCTAGGTCAATGTATCAAGTATAAAATCTGATATCCTATTTAAGGATGTTTGTAAAGCAGCATCTTCTGAGGTCTATGACCACTTTGGGTACAGTAGGTGATCCTAATCCACTTGTACATAATTATTGATTAGATACAGATTTTTATCAGAATCGACAAATGCTGGAAAAATAAGATTACTGGTTGTTTTGCTTAATAAAGAAAGACGATTTTCAGAATCCCTATAGTAGAGTTTATGATCTCCTTTATCTATATAAGTAAAATAGAAATTATAATCATTAAGATTAGAAAAATTATTACCGAATTGTGTATCTTTGGCAGTAGATCCTAATAAGTATCCGTTATCTGACTCCGGAGTAGGTGTCAAATCAGTTGTTCCTCTTCTACTAAAGAATCTAATCGCGCAAAATCCATAATCTAAATCGTTCTCTCCAAATATTCCATCAAACCTAGTCAATATTGATCTATCTCTTGGTTCCTAATTTGTGCTAGTATTTAAATGATCAATCTTTTTCTATACGGTAGGCCTACTCTAATCTTCAGTGGTACTTAATATTATTGATCTTGTAGGATAAGGTGCGCCATCTACATAATCTCCTCCGGCTAAATGAATCATTCTTTTAAGAACTAATCGTTTGCTATCAGTACCCATCCCTGCCTAATTACTTCTAACAAATCCATACTTCATAGCAGAAGTCAAATCATGTACAATTGGAGCATAAGTTGGGATGTCTTCTGAAGTTTGAGTATAATACTAATAAAAATTACTAAAATTCATAGCATTATATGTAAACTGCCAATCAAATTTATCTTCCAATAAGTTTTTCATGTCCAGAGTTACATATTTTGCATTTTGTATAGTAACTACTTCTCCTAAATAATTTATATATTCGATACCTTTTGAATAAGTTACATCACTTCCTATATCTAGATTCTACCAGTTAGGAAGTTCTTTGTACGACTAATCATCCCAGTTAGTATTTGTTATAGATGGCTTCTCCTCCTCTCTAGCAGGAAGAAGTCTCTCTGGATGAAGAACATCACTATCTTTTTCATATTTTCCATTGATAGATGTTACTGAAGCACCCTCAGAAGTGATATAACTGTTACCTTTATAGATAATTAATCTTAGATCGGATGCTATTTCTGAAGATAATGAAAATGTATTATATGTTTCCTACAGTCCTGGTGTTATATCAACTTGTATATTTTCATCCCCGATTATTTCCTGAACAGTTGTGCCAAAATTCTTAAATGGAACATTTAAATCTGCTTCATTTGAGGTAACAATAGAATCACTAACCTATAAATTGTAATTACTGTTTGTACTATATGATACTCCTACGTCAGTATTTAATTCTAGTAGCAATGTATCGAAATCTAAAACATTATAATATTTATCATTATACATCGTATTAGTCCACATCCATCTGTAGAATGTCTTAAATTCATCCTGTCTTGTAGTATCATAATTTCCTAAAGCATCTTTAGAACAATACTAGACAGTTATTTTTACAAGATATAAGAAATTAGAATATATAGTTCCAGCATCATTTATATGAGTAGTTGCCTCTGTTGTTCCTACCTCGATTGTTTCTGTATCTCTGCGTATTTTTGCAGTATAATAACCGTCACTAGGTTTCTCAGAAAATAAATCAATCTGAATAAGTTCATCTCCTTTTTTCGGTTCAAAATTATCCCATTTAGCTCCATTACGCTATTTGCTGTATTTCTAGGGATCAGTGGAACCTCTATAAACAGTTCCATTTTCATCTTCCTGTCCAGCATGATATATAGGATTTCCATTTATGTCTGTTCCTGTAAATTTATAATTCTAGAAACTTCCATTTAACGGCAAATTATCGGTAAATACCCCAGAATAAGAACTATTGTTATTTAAAATATAATTAGCAGCAACCCCCTGATTGTCTATAAATTCTAATATAACAGCATTTACTCCCTTATTTTCTTCAGGAAATACATCTAATCCTAATGTAAGAGTAGATACATTTTCAGTGTTGTAGTACTTCCACTAAGTTAAGTTTATTTCTCCGCTTCCTAACTTGCTAAAGTTTATGTAACCACTAACCTTTAGATCTGGTAACACTCCGTAAGGCATCATAGGAGCTACTTCATAGTTATATATAAGGTTAGATATATCTGGAGCTAGTTCTTTAACTGGTCCATCAAATATCTATTTAACCGGTATACTAAATTTTCCAAAATATTTAGATACAGAATGTCCAAAGTAATTATTGATTATATCATCATTAATCTGATAGGGATGAATCTTAATGTTTTTATTTTTATAAGAAGTATAATATTCAACTTTTCTTTTTCCTTCTTCTCCTTCTTCTTTTTCCTCTATAATGGTTTCATGGGCATTAACATAATACGTTGAAGAACCTAACTCAGAAAGATTAATTTTAGTGAGAGCAATATCTTTTACATTATCATACTATTTTAATTGGCTAGGATAGATTTTTATATTCCCCACTCCTATATCTTCAGACCAACTATCATCCGGATTTTCTTTCTTCTCACCTTCTCCTGCATATTGTGTTAGCCTTATAGCATCTAATGACTTATCTAGGATTCTCTGGTAGGATTTAGATTTTTTAAAATCATCATACAGTATATTATCAGATTCCTATTTATATCCTCTAGATATTTCTTTGGTGTAATATTTCTAACTAAAATCACCTTCATTCCAACACTACATAAAGGATTTTAATTCTTTCTCCTTAACAGATGGATAATCTACTTCCTAAATATTATCATGTAGCCCATATTCTTTCTCTGATACTTTGTTCCAAAGTATCGCTTTTCCCGCTAAATCGGAATTTACTCCAGTCCATTTTTGGTCATATAAACATATAGCACTAGGATTTATATTATAGTCTGAAGTTCCCCAGTTTATGTTTAAATAAACATTATAATCTTGGTACTTTATAGTTCCTACATCATAAGTTGAATCTTCCATTGAACCTTTTACAACATTATAGGTGCAAGAGAAAGAATCAATTCTTTCTAATTCCACCAGTAACGCTAATTTGCCAGATACTTTTGACTAAAAAATAGAATACCCACTGCTTATTGAAGTTCTATAACTATCAATATCAGGAGTTCCATTACTTCCCTCTACCTAGTTAAGAATAAAATAATCTTTTTTAGAGCCTGCATCTGTCATCTAATACCACTTAACATCGGAATCTAGAAAATCTATCTTACCTGAATCATTGATAGATACTACATGAACTTTTAGTAATTTTGGAAATCCCCCAAATTCGTGGTCAGTATTACCAACATCGGAAACATGAACTTCCTTATGTATACTTCCTTTGCTTTTATCAAAGATTACAAATTTATCTCCTGGATTGATCTTCTTATTCATCAATATCTTTCTGACAGAATTAGCCTTTACTCTTCCTGACTCAAGAATTGGATTTAATCCAGAATCAGTTTTATATTCCATAAAATCTGAATTTGACAATATCTGATTTTCTATGTTGTCATGAAGTTCATCGCTACTAATATTCCTTTCAGGACTTGGAAAACATCCTATCTAGGACTTGTTTATTAGAGGGTTATATGATACTATATATATAATATCTCCAAATTCACAGGTTCCTACCGGAATATATCCTTCTGGTAAGTAGGCCGATTCTACTCTAGCATTTCCCATGTCATTCTATAAAGCCATTTCGTTTCCATTGAACGTTAACAGGGTAGCATTAAGAGCAGAAGTCAGAACAGATGCCTAGGTATTATCAGGAGAAAAGTCCATCACCAAGCCCTCGCTAAAAGTCGATTTAGCCGTCATAACTGTATTCATTTTATATATCTCCATTTTAGCGGTTCATTATTATACTTTCCAGCACAATTATTCTTACCTTTACAGCATCTAATTATCGCTGACAGATCAGAATTGTACTTTTTTGCCCCATCTGAAGCTTCTACAAATTTTTCTATAATCCCAAGGTTTTCCGTATAACATTCTACAGTGTATTTTGGAACATATAAATCTTGCTAATATTTAAATGTGACTTTTTGATTTTGTATTCTAAGATAGTTTGTTTTTCCCTTACATATTTTAGTTATACTACTAGCATCTTTGTTATATTTAATAGCTGCAGCTTTAGTAGATTCAAATTCTTCTAACTTTTCTCCGGAATTAAAATCGTACATTGTTATAGGGACTTTATTATTTTCCGCACCCTTTTTCTAATTCATGCGGGCAATTTCTGCATACTTTGGGTCAGACTTTTTTGTTAAACTTTGTTTTAATTTAGTTTCTTCAGAGGCTAATTTCATTCCTTTCCCTCCTCCAAAGTCACAATTATATCCATTTTTACATGAATCATATTTAGAGATATAAAATACCTCTAATCTCTATATTTCTTCTTTTACTTTATTTCTATCTAGTCCAGTAACTTTGTCAATTTCTTTTACAAAGAAATGCTCTTTTCCGTACTTTCTAATAGCCCTAAATAAATGCCCATCATACTTTCTATTTTCATCAAAGGCTTTCTAAATATGCTATTTAAATCTAGTTGTAATTTTTTGGAGAGTTTCTCCAATATATACCTTGTCATTTACATCATTATATATCATGTAAACATATCCAGTATATAATGTCTCTTCACTGTCAGTCATCGTTTCTCTCGTTTTTGTTATATTTCTTGACTTATCTTATATAAATTGATAGTTGTAATTAGAAAGTAATATATCCTTAAACTTTAAAGGATTTCTAACCTATACCAACTCTGCTGAATCTGTAGTTAATTCTTCCTTATATAAAGTTAATCCAAAATCTATTCCAATTGGTATTCTGAATATAGCCACTCTGTTACTTTCAGAAATATTGCATTCGTCATATATTTTGTAGAGAATAACCTTTTGAAAGGTGAATTTCTTTCTCGGCCTTCCTCTTTTCTTTTTCAATTCCATATATTGCTAGTATTGCTTTTCAGTTAATGCAAAATAGTAGAACCCATCCCACTATATTTTCTTCCTCCTATACATTATCCTTAGCTTAACTATCATTTTTCTTTTATAATAGTTGAAATATTGAACAGAATCGCTCATTAACTTTCCGCAATAGAACCAAAACCCCTTTTGATTTATTAATACGTCTCCTCCGTAACTACTATGCAAGTATAACTGTTTCCAACCATACTACAAAATTCTCTTAATATCATTATGAGGAATATTTGGATACTACTTATAAATGTTCTCATAATAATCCTATATAGTTTTCTATTGCATATCAATTAGTACTATTTTCCATTATTTGTATTATCTACTATCTTCTACCTATCTTTTGAGGATAGGTATATGGGTTTTTGTCTAGGCAGTCTTTTTTCACTCTACATGTCTAACTATAACTAGTATCCACTGAAGTTAGACATTATAAAGTCTACATCGTTCCACTTACCATTCTTGAACGCTTTTTTGAAATCTTTTCCCTGCGTTCTTTTCATATAAATATATGCCTGTGTCCTACCCAATCCAGGTAGTTTAAAATGAACATTATTATCTATAATATCATTTACGACCATCTACACACTCTTATCAAATATAGATGCAGCTAAATCTCTCTTACTTCCATCAGAATATGTCTATTTACACTATTCTGTAGTCATATTTAGTTTTTCAACAGGAAAATTCATAAATAGATCCCTAGAAGAAAAACAATGTCCCATTGCATAATTTTTATTACTCATGTTCATAATTAAAAATAGGGAGATGTTATCGACACCTCCCTACACATTATACTGGCTTATAACTTTTATTAAATACCTTTCGGCCCCAAGAAGCTTGTACATTTAAAATTTTATCCATTTCTTCCTAGGAAACATATTCTGGTACCCTTGCAGCTTTACAATGTAATAACCACTATCTTTTTAATTCCTAAGCCATTTTCAATACATTCTAATTATTAGTACGTATTGCTTCCTTATATTTACACGTATAAGCAATATATTCAGCTATAGCTATTGCTTCCTTGTCATTTATTTGGGGGAGACCGTCTTCATCAAGAAGTATTCCATGATATAAAATATTTATTTTGCCGATTCCCTTATTAACGTAGAGAGTATTCCCTACTCTTTTATACTTAACAAACTTTCCACTAACATAGAAAGGATCTAAGAAAGCCTTTCTGCTTTCTATATAATTTTCTGTATATAGGGACTATAAATCCCCTAATTCCTTTGTATTGCTAGTATAATTCCAGTCTTCTGGACCGCAGTACGTCACAGCTTCTATTATATCTACATTACAGGGTAGCTATATTGATCCATCTTCACAATTAACATCTAGCTAGGCTCTATATAACCTGGTATTTTTGTTTCCTATGAAACCATAGGCCACTAGACCAATTTCCTCTAAATCGTCATTATCTCCCTCAACATCATACATAAGTTGTGCCAAGGATATAGCATAATGAAAGTTGTTAGTACTACTCATATTCTTATCCTCCAGTTACATATTGTTGATCGTTTGGTAATACAGGTGCCTGAATCTATCTATAATAGTATAATTTCTCTTTAGTAAGTTTATCTTTTACCAACTAGTCTATAAAACTCAGATTAACGTCTGGGCCATTTAGTTCTTCTAGATTACAGCATCTGTACCTATTAAGTTGTCTAGGATCCTTAAATACTGCTACGATTGATACCTACTACAGAAATGGAGCATTAAACAGAAAACAATCTAGCATTCCGTTTTCATTTGGAGAGAAATCTATCCAAACATAAGGTTTATTCTAACCCCTTTTTCTGTATTTTCTATTATTTAATTCTGATAATGATGTTATTATGGTGAACTTATTCTACCTATCAGTAGAGCCAATGTATTCGATAGCTTGTTTTCCATAGTCAGAAACGATCTGTGGTATCTCAAAATGTGCGGTTATAGTATCTCCATCACTCAGTTTTCCACATCTGCATCTTTCTAAAGATTCACAATCTACATCAATACAGTTTATTGCTATAAGTAGATCTTTTATAGGAAAAATTCCCTTTAAGAAATACTATTTTAAGATAGATAGTCTACATGCAACAACTTCGTCTTGCAATTGATCCATATTCATGGATAGGTTCTAATGGTATCCCCTAAGTCCAGATACTACATCATTACGAATTTGAGATGCAAGTTTTTCTATATACATTATTCTGACGTTTTATCAGGATTCACCTTTATTCTTTTTTGACATGTAAAATTATAACATCTTATACCATTTAGGTAGGTAATCTTGGATTTTAGAGAAGCAATTTCATTACATTTGGTGGATATAGCCTAGGATTTTTCTATCATTATTTTATCCATCTACTCTCTAAGTTCCTATATCTACCTTCTAAAATCTCCTTCTAATTCATGATAATCCTTTATATATTTATCACAAGTTTTCTGCAGGTAGTCATACTAATCCTATTTTAAATCTTGCTTTCTCTGCTCAACTTCAACTACCTGTGACTCAGCCTCTGCTTCTACCTATTTTCTTTTACTTTTGAAGGTACATACATAAGTGAGGACTGCGCCTATACCTCCACTGCCTACTACAGCAAGTGCCCACTCTAGAACTGCAGACTAATCCATAATATTATAACGATTAAGGCGGAACAGGATAGTCCCGCCTTAATTTATTTTATGATCCTAATTCATCTTCACCGTCTTCTGTAGGAGAGGGATCAACTGGTGTAACAGTTGAGTTTTTCTCGTCCACAATAGTCCCCACAGAAGTAAGGGCTGTTTCCCACTCGAAAATTAGTTCGGGATCATTCTTTACCCAGAATACATGAGAAGTATTTGATTCCATTCTTTGTCCTACAGCTTGTAGTCCATCATTCGTAGATGGAGCACAATAGTTAACTATATATTGGTTATATATAGCTCCTACAATAGGAGTTTCAGCCTAACGGATATGAGTCCACTGGTAGTTAGCTGCAGTAGGAAGTCTTAAATCTTTTACGATTTGAGAGTATGTGCCGAAGGCGTTTTCTCCTCTTTCATTCAAAGTAATTCCAGTATCTCCTAGCTCTGCTACCTTTTCTGCATACTCATCATCTACCTCAAAAGAACTTATTTCTATTCTTTTGAATCTCTAATATTCTGTAGCTCCCTCTAAAATGAGCTGGTCATCATTGGTGGAAACATTAATCAAATCCTTATCACATAAAAATATATGATTTTTCTTGATAGCCTTTGCCAAATTAGTAGCGATATTGGCAGCGGTATCTCCCTTAGCTACGGTAAACTCTATCCAAAAAGGCATTCCCTTCTAAACCCAGGGTGTAGAATAAATATAAGGCTCTGCACCTTCTATACCAAGATATATATCCAATCTACAGTAATTTTTACCTTCAGCGGGAATAAGAGAAGAAAGATCTCCAAAATCTATAGTAGCCTTGCACATCTTTGCATCGTATCCAGATCTCTTTCTAATAGATTTAATGTAGTCTTTTACAAATACAAAATCTCTCTTTATTCTCAGAACATCCTTTTCTACACCATCTATTTTAGATTTTCCACTTTTAAATAGATATGTGTTGTTCTATCCTGCTTCCGTTAATACACTTGAATCCTTATCAAGATTCGAATTAATAATTGTTTGAGTTTGAAAATTTAAACCTGTTGCCATAATTAATCAATTTAATTAGCCTGTTGAGGGGCTGGTTGCTATTGCCCAGTTGGTCTAGCAATAGACTAGCTTATCTAAATGTTATTTCCTAGTCTGGGGTCGTTTGTCCTTTCCATTACTAGGTGTACCAACTCGTTTATAATCTCTTGATTAACATAATCTGGGAATTCCATAATTTGCGAAGTATCCTCAGTTAGATCTATCTACTCTTGAGTTAAACGAATAAACTACGGACACTTAACATAATCAATCTATACCTCCACTAACTAAAATAAGGTGTCATCCTTACCATACCGAATCTCACATCTCACATTAGAAGCATTACCCATTCTAACCGCTATGGGTTTTTCTACAAGCGAAATTTCCGTTTCTGTTCCCCCATTAAACTTTAATTTGAATGTTCTATCAAAATTGGACCCAGTATTAGAATCATATTTAGTTACTCCATATAACGCGTTTATATCAGTACCCTCTTTAGTTGATGTATCAACTGGATCGGTTGGGAGTGTCTAATACTTATTATTGTTATGGACATAATAATAGGGCCTCATAGGAGATGGTCTATTGTAAATATCGGTAATAATTTGGCTCCAAGAATCAGCAGTCAGTCTAGTGGCCGGAATTTCAATATATGATCCTGCATCCCAACAGTCTTTCTATTTTGCTACGTAATAAATACATACACAATTTAACATATGTAAATAATCCATTGGAAGATAGACTTCATAAGTAGCTCCTCTAAGAGATTGAATAGATTTATGGATACTGCTTAACTAAGATGAAGCATTTCCATATCCAGATTCAGGTCGAGCATCACCCGGTCCTTCTATATTATTTTTTTCAGAAAAGTTAAAATAAGGATTATTTCCATTCGTTATTTTTTGCGGAATTAGGAAAGTTGTAGATTTCAAAACTCTCAAATCATCTGTAGTTTGCTAATTAATATCATATACATTGTATACCTTATTAATATACTAATTTATTGCCTTGTTAAACAGGTAATTAAATTCGTATAACTTTAGAGAAGGAGCTTGAATCTTACTAAGTTCTATCAATGTGGCTTCAAAAACCTATCTGGCCGTCATTTTATAGTTTCTTATAAATCAATAATTAATCTTCAAATTCATCGGAATATGTATCCTTTCTAATTTGGGCTAAGATTTTCTAATTTTTAGAAGATTTCATCCATTCGATAGCTGCACTGTCTGTAGCTCCCAATGCTACCTTTCCGTCTTCTCCATAGACATAAAGACCGTCCTTCTTGACTATTACTCCTTTTTCTCTAGCCTCTATAAAGAACATACGAACTTGAATGTCTCCTCCAGTATAACAGTTGATAATCTTCTCCGGAGTCTTTTCTGCTATAGACAATAAGTAATCTTCTACATCAGCATTTGGCTGATTACTCATATCTCTACCTAATACCTTAGCAACAATAAGTCTTCCTTCGTAACCACGATCATCGTTCATAATATAATTAGAAGCTTCGACAATAAGCTTACGTCTAGTAACTCTACGTTGAGCTTCAAATCCTGGTCGGTCTACATAAAGTTCAGCAGTACCATATCGAGGTCTCTTAGATCTAGGATCTACTGTTCCATCAATTAGATATTCGCCTTTATCATTTTTCGCAAATCTGTCTGGAGCTATAAGGTCGCAATTTTTGATTGATTCCCAAACAGCTTTCTCATAGACATCATCTAAGTTGAAGGTTTTGCCATCTTCTATCACAAATAGTGCAGTTTCTGGAATATATGCTGCTAACCCGGTGGATTCTTTTTCTATCTCATCCGGAGTTAGTATAATATCTCCCTAACTGTTTACTCTTCTTACACAGTCAGCATATCTACCACGAGAATCTCTCTATGGTTGAATATAGTATTTTTGTCCTACTTTTCCAAATACACTTCTAAGTACAACAATGTTACTTTTTAAGTCTCCATTTTGTACATCATTAACCTTTTTTGCCATAATCCATCAATAATTTAAAATAGGTAGAGAAGCACCTCGTTCTCTACCTTATCTACTGTTTATTTAATCTTATTAATCTTTACAACGAAGTTATTCCTTGCAACGTAATATGAAACTTCTATAAGGGTTAAATACAGCAATTCCAGCATATCCATGGATAGTCATCATACCACCAGCTACGGGGGTAGAAACTACACCACTGTCTCCTCCAGAACGGCCTCCAACACCAAGTACCTCGTTAAAGATGTAATCTTTTCCTTTCAATGAATACATAGCTACCGGTGGTTGGGTAGAAGTTTTACCAGTCGTGAGATCAATACATAGAGCATACGGCTCTAAGAATTCTCTACTTAAGGTTCTATCAACCTTAAACGAAACAACATTACCACCCCACTCGTAGGCATCAAATGTAGCACCTACCTTAATGTATTTTCCTTCTCCTCCTCTAGACCAGAGATAAGCCCCATCGGTCTTTCGACTAGCTAAGTAATCTCCAAGAACTCTTTGGACGATTCCCCACATACGTTCATTCACCACGAACACGAAGTGGTTTCCCGTAGGCTTCTCAGCCTTTTCAACCATAGTAGAGATAATGGTATGGAACGTATTGATTGTTACTCTATTAGCAGCATACTTAGAGGCAAATCTTTCGATCTGGGGAATCATACCGTCACCAATTGGAATCGGACGTCCGGTACCTCTATCAGAAATTGTAGCTTTACCATCTACTCCAATATTTCCTTTAGCTAATAGAATCATATTTTCCCGAGCATATAAGAAGTTCTCAATTAAATTCTTCTTCATAGGCTCAAGTTTGTAAATCTTCTCTGTTAGGCATCCCTGATTTTCTCCCTTAGCTACCTTAATGAAGGTATCTTCCATTAAAGCGTACTTAGAAGAGTAACTATCATCAACACGAATAGTAGTCATGTAATTTCTCATCTTCTCTACATTAGACTGATATTTTACAAACCCAGTATCGTGTAATTCAGGTTTAGCGTTACCAATAAAACGAGTTGTATCACCAATTTGACATCCATCAGTATCTAAAATTGACGAGTAATCATCATCAATTAATCTTACCATAACAGACCACATATTATCTGCTTTTCTAACAGGTCTGGATACAACAAAACACTGCTAACCAGTTTTTTCAATTTTGAAAATTTCGTGTAATTGATAGTAATTCTCAGGAAAAATCATCTCAATCTCACTCCCATCTGCTCCGTTCTCAACAGGAACTGCAGCAAAGGGAATTCTCTTAATGTAGTTGGTTTCAACTTCCCACTCAAAGTAAGTAGAATCAATGTTTTGGAATCCAGTAGCTTTCTTGGTATCTCCGTAGAAAATATTCCGAAGAGCCTCTGTCAAGAAAGTCGCTGTGAGTTCCGGATAGAGACGGGATACGACACCTAAACGGTGAGGTCTTTCCAATTAATGTTATCCTATAAGCTTTTTATCCTATAGTTCAGTAACTTTACCATAATTACTGTTCAGAATATATCTTCATCCCTTTGATTTTATCAAGATGGGATGCTGTGCACTCTTGGAGATAAAATTTTGGAACTATTAATTTGTAAGCCATGCAGTCTGGCACAAACGGTTCTATCAATTTTGTAAATTTTAAAGCATTACTTGAATAAGCCCTTATATTATACTGATTTTCTTTTTTCTTATGTGTATAGAACTAAATTCCCCATTTAGTTTTAAACATTTCTATCAACTAGTTAGCTTCTTCTTCTGGAACATGAGTAGAAAATTCTACAGTAAACCCTTTATCTGATTTACTAACATATGTACTTCCATCATCCATATACCAAATAGCTATTCCCTACTCATCTAAGTATGATAAGTATTTAGTATCTAGTTTCTTCTTATTATTAGGATACAGCCATTTTCTTAGTATTCTAAAGTATGGCGCACTACATGTAAAAGTATAACCAATAGAAGTGGGAATATCATATCCGCAAATCTTTTTAGCTTTATATATTTTTTCGCGAACATTACACTTTCTTCCTGTTATGGATTTGCATAAATTAGCTTTCCATTCAATGTATTCTTTCTAACGCTATCCATGACTTACTTCTAAGTAATTATACTAATAAGTACGACCATTCTTAACCTATTTTTGATGGGATATGTACCCATCACCAATGCACAATGCTATTAAAATTGATTTTTTCCTTAATTCCATATACCAAATTATTTGGGTTATTAAAATTTTGTCTCTATTCGTTAGAGGTTCTCCATGCCTGGAGCTTCCTACGGGATTGTCCTATAAATATGGAGGAGTTCCCCGTTTTCACACAGTTTCAAATAATTATTACTAATTATTGGGGCAAAAGTCTACCCAAAAATTTACTAAAATCTTCATAAGTTCTAGTTTCGCCCATTGTTGGGCGATTAGTTATAAAACTTGCTACAAGCATAATTATTCTTTTAATTGTTAATTAAATCTTACCAATCGTCATCATCTATAAAGTCATCTGTGGTAGTTTTCTTAGATGTAGGAGAGAAGACAAGTTTTGAACCCTGCAAATCTTTCTTGGCCATTTCATATCCCCTAGTATAGCTTGCCTATATCTATTTAGTAAGTTCTTCTACTATTTTGTCTTCGTTAAGTATCCAAAAGGCAGCTCTAGTGAATAGAGCAGGGTCATTCATTGCTTTTCCAAAAGCACTCATCCCTGATTCATCTAGATCTAATATAAACGCAGATAAATCTTCAATATCATCATCAGAAAGTTCTAAATCTTTTCCAGCAAAAGAGCTTAGACCTTTTATCTCATTCTAAATAGAAGTTGCAAATTTCTGATACTCTTCTTCTCTTTTAGCTTCCTGCTAATATGCTAGCTAAGCTTCCTTATCTTCCTACAATCTAATATATTCCTTACGAAGGCCCTCAACAGTTTTTTTAAACAAATCTTCATTTTGTTTTGCCTATTCAACTGCTTGTACAATTTCTTCATCAGTAATATTATCAGAGCCGATTTTTTCTATTAAATCTAAAGCATATAAATCTTCGTCCGTAAGAGATTCTACCTAATACTCTTTAGCAGGAGGTTCTGGCTATAGGGAATTTAAATACTCCTAAACACCCATCCCACTTTCTCTAATTGTTTTAATCAACTCTGCTTCGGAATCATCGAGAGCACCCTATTCTGGTTCTTGTTCTTTTTGAACCAATATGTTTAACTATTCTTCTCTATCTAGAGAATCCCAGGAACGCTCTACAATGGCTCCTGTATCATCTACAAATTTGATCTTCTAAGGATCATTGATTCCTATGATTTTTAATACTTCAGTTGTTAGATCCGAAGTATCCTCCTGCTGCTGGGAGGGGGTGTCTTCACCTAAATCATTGAATTCATCATCAAAAACATTGTCAAATTCATCCATGTTCATTTACATTTGGTCAATTCATAATAAATTATAATTTCATAATAAATACCAGAGAGTAAGAGCGAGGCTCTATTTTTATAGGAGTATTTAACCATTCTAGTTCTTCCTCCTAACTGGTGGAAGATTGGATCTACTAGCTAATGGATAATGAATGAGAGTGATTTCCTCCAGATGCAGTTCCTCCCTATTTCTATATTTCTGATATTACCTCTATTGTCTCAGAAGAAACACCTTCTTCGTCAGGAATTACTACCTAAAGCTCTGAAGTCTAAATATCTGTAACATAATTCTAGTTATCTAACTCTAAAGTTAGTGTTCCAGAGCTGCTAGTATTTTCAAGTGTTTCTTCTATGATGTGTGTGTGAGACTGGTGAGGATGTGTATGTTTAGGAAGATGTTTCTCCTATAAGGTTAATTCATTGTCTTCTGATAGTTCAGAAGCAATATCTCCAATAGCCTCTAAAGATTCGGCTCCCTTTACAAATTTCCCAACCAAATTTGGAGTACCATTAGTTCCATCACACAAAGCCCATCCCTTTGGTATTTCTGATGTTCCGCTGAACATTGTGATAGTTCCTCTTGGTATAGCTATATCAATAAGTTTCTATACCCACTCTATATTTGGAACATTAAGCTTATACTCTTCATTATCCGGCTCAGGAGGAATCTCCATGGACTCATCGTACCTTGGATAACCACATCTCTTCTTAAATACAGGATCATATAATATAGAATTTAGCCCTATGAAATTATCAGAATATATACCAACTTCTACTTTCTCTTGTTCCTCTGGACATTTCTTTAGAGACTCTAGCTCCTCCTCTTGTATTTTTCCTATTCTGGTATGTATGGTCTCATCATTTTTTGTTCTATCTATTAAGTCAATATTATTCTAATAGAACTTCATTAATTTATCATTAGCCAATACAATCTTAGAATTAGTGGAGTTAGTTATGAATTTATCCTATAAATCCTAATCAACTTCTATTTCAAGATATTGTCCTTGGGAATTTGCAATAGTATATTCCTAGATTGTTCTTTTCTGGGCACCAGATTGATCAAGGGGCACAAGGGATATATACACAGTTCCTTCACTTGGAAATTCGTTAGTATACTTTAGCATACACTAAATGTTCCCATTTTCTTTGTAAGAACTTACTATGATATTTTCTTTAGTTCCATAGACCTGCTCCTTATCTAAAACAATTTCTCTTAGTGTTCCTTGTCTTTCTATAATTCTATCAACCTCTAAAATTGATCTTCCATCCTGCACATATAGTCTATAACCACTAGAGTTAGTAGCACCATAAGACTGAAGATATCTGTCCTAGTTTATAGAAACATCAACATAAGATACTATATTACTTCCGAATCTTATAATAGAATTATCAGACAACTAAATTCTTATACTTGAAGAGTCACTAAATATGGTTTCCTTGTCTCTATTAAATATCTTTAAAGACTTTATAGTTAATTCTTCTAGATCATTTTGCAGTTCAATTTTCGATGTTGCTAGATATTCTGATAGCACTCCGTTGCTAGCTATATATAACTTCTTCTCTCCTTCTACGTAAATTATTCCTGCAGATATTTTAGACTACTAAGCCTAGGATAGGGTCTAATAATAGAATCCAGCATTAGTTAGTGCTAAATATTTTTGGTCAGGGGTTATTTCCTGAGGTACTAAATAGGATACATATGTAGTTTCTATATCTCCCACAAGATTAATTTTGGTTCCCCCAGAAGATACCCAGACTTCATCATTTTCTTCTTTTGGAACTATAAATACTCCATCTCCAGAGATTTGTTCCGAATCCGATACAATCTATACTAGGGCCTTGTCTTGCTAAACTATCTTACCATTCTTTATTACATCTATAAATTTGCTTCCCCACTAGACTTTTAAATCTCCTTTTGTCCTAATTAGAAAGTTTGCATCAGTAGAGCCTACAGTGGTGAAAGATTTTCCGAACATTGTAAGCTTACCTTCTGACATATCATTTTATATTTAATATTTGTCTTCTATTCCTATCAGAATAGCTCACATGTACCCAGTCAAAATCGTGTTCATTTATTAATTGGTCAAATGGAAGCTACAATTCCTGTACTAGGTCAAATAGTTTTTTATTCTCTTCTTTCGTATCAGAAACGGATCTTATGTCAGCTGCTTGTCCATATAGGTGCTAACTTGTACTAGCTCCTCCTACAGCTTTATTTAAAGCCTTACATCTATACCCACTAGTAACTATTATAGGCTTTCCATAAGCTTCTCTGAGAGGATCTAAAATATGTTCAACCAAATCAATCAAATTTTGCTATTCTTTCTTAGAAGGAATGTTTTCAATTCCTTTTCTCTAAGCCGTTGAACTTTTTGTTAGTTCTGTAATTGTAAAAAATTTCATAACAAGTAAGTTTAATCGTTTCTAGTAATAGATAACTATTGTTGGATATATCTCAAAACAAAAATGGGAGAACTTTCCTTTTAAGAAAAATCCTCCCATTAATTTTAATGAATTATTTTATTAAGCTTTTTAGCATTACTCTAAATAATTTCTTTGCTAATTGACCGCTTAAATAGGCAGCTTCTTCAGAATATGGGTCAATGCCAAATTCCTTACACATATGCATCTCAACATGGTTCTTTTCATGGTTGTAAGTATCAATGAATTCTTCTACAGAAGAAGGTTTGTTTATAACCATTATACTCTTGTGCTATTCCTAGCTAGTATATGTAAACCCTGAATCCTCGTAATCTACCAATCTTGAAGTTGCTTTATGTAAAATATCATTTGGACATCCCAAATTCTCTAGTTTATCTAAAATGTACCTAACATTGGGAGTGTCTACAACAATGCAAACTTCTATATCCCAATTGTACTTTCCAAACAATACTCTGAAACGTATCATAACACATCCTCCCAGTCTACCATCATTCCGTTAGCTACCATAGTAGCATACCACCGTCTCATGGTAGTTCCATCCCCAGCGTCTTCATCGTCTATAGTATCTTTTATATAGAGAGCAAAGTGCTTTTCATCCGAGATACTACTTCCATAGTAATCAGCTTTACACATGTTACCTACAAAGATATAATCGTATCCGATATTATTTTGTAATTTTACATTATTGGTAGCTAATACTTTATCTATGTATTCCTTAGATACTGGTTCTAGGGCTTTTCCTCCCTTCCTCATTAGGGAAACTGCATATGAACACAAAGCCTTGTTGAAATGCCAACCGTAGTTTTGTAAATATTTACGCATATACTTTGGCATGTCATCATACATATCCAAAGCTGCTCTCATATCAATAATATCTTGGGTAGTCTTCGTCATCGTCGTAATCTGAATCTCTCATACCACCACGTCTACGTTTTCCGTATCTTTCCATGTAGTGTTCTCCAGATTTACTCTCTAATTCTGATAAACAGCGCATCAATTTCTTGCCATGTTTTACTATCTATTCAGCACAGTCTGAAAGATGTTCAAATTTAGACTCTTGAATTTCAATTATCGTTGCCATGTTGTTCTGATTTTAAAGATGATTTAATAAATTCTCTGAACATTTCTTTGAGAGAGTTTATTTCTTCTCTCAAAGCTTTATTCTCTTGCTCTTGTCTTTGCTTTTCAACTATTTCTGGATTTAATTGCTATAGAATTTCGTCACATCCTTTTATAATGTTTTGGTGAGTTTCTATACTATTAATTATATCCATACTTCTTTGTTTCATAGAAGTAATTTCACTATTCATTGCTTCTTTATTGCAGGAAACCACAACATTGTTTCCAAAATCCGCAATATCTCCTATTGCTGGTAACTTTTGAAAACTAGTAGATGTGCCGTTTATATCGGCCGTAATATCCACTATCATTTCCTAATTATAAATTCCTTGTGTTCCATACTTGGGAACTGGTATGGATACGTTAGTAACCTTACCAATTTCCAAAGTAGGTATAGAATCTTTATGTAGAATAAATAGCTAATTACTATTCCTTAAATTCTAAAATGCCATTATACAATTCCAGTTAATAATTGTAATGTATTAGTGGTGTGCTCAAACCAGCATAAATATATTCCTGTTCCAGGTATTTGAGCGGCCGTTATATCTGCTCCATTGAATCCGGTTAACTTCTAGGGATTGCCTCCACCAGAAGTGAAGACAACCGGTAGAGTAGTTGTAGTACCTGCGGGTATAGCCTAGTTAAGTCTTACAATTAATAATCCTCTAAAAGGTGCCCCAATGTTACGATGATTGTTAAAATCAAACTACACTTCTGTAGTAGTAACATTTACAGATAAACTACTAATAGCCGGAATCCCTCCTCTGTTGACATTAATATAAGTAGGTAATAACATTGTTACCTCCTTTCTCAACCCCAAAGAGAGTTGTTACAGCCACAGCCATTCCATCCTGCGTAAGTACCTAGAGCGTATCCATTAAATACAGCCTATGTAGGTACAGCAGTAGCACAACTATAAGGAAGTGTTACAGTTTCAGGAAGTTTACACTTAATTCCATTAACATCACCTTGCAAAGCATTAACAGCAGCAACAATAGGAGTAGTAGCAGAATTGATCATCTGTCCAAAGGTAGCAGTCTATTGAGCATTGTTAATAATAACAGCTTGCTAGCTATTCTTTTCACGAAGAGCGTCAATCTTATCTAATAGAGCTTGATTCTACATTGCATCAAGCTTAGCTATGATCTGATTAGTGTTAGCAGTACCTGTGTCTTTAATAGTATTTTGAAGAGCACAAGTTTGACTCTGATTTGCATAAGCACTATCACAGAAACCTCTTTCTACTGCACGTCCTACCTAATCTACACTATTAGTAATCTGATAAGTCTGTCTCTCATTAGCTAATTGATTTTGGTATCCCTACTCTATAATAGCTTTCTGTGTATTGCAGCAGCAGTTATTAATAGCTTGGATAATATCACAATTTCCTCTTTCTACAGCGTTAATGACTCTTTCGGAAGTGTAACCAACCTATCCTCCTACTGTAGCGATAGCACTTTGAATGTTGCAGCAGCAATCCTTCAACACTCCAAAGTCGCAATTTAAATTAGTTGCGAGCTGACCAAGAGAAGCTGAATTACCTTTTATTGCATCCATCAGTAATTGGGTGTTTTGATTAGTATTCATCTGTTCGCGTAGACCTGCTAATTGGCCCTGAATTTCAGCAGACTGTAGGTTCTGGCAGTTGTTACCATTTCCCCACTCCCCGTTATTCATCCAACGCATCATCCACATCCAAACTAGGTACATAAACGGATTATTCCACATTCCGTTTCCGAAACCTCCCATACCTCCGTTCATCATAGCCATCCAAGGTAACATCTAGTTAGTACTGTTTTCCTATCCGTCAGGTACAATGTAAGTTCTTGTATCACTCATAGTTTTACAATTTAAAAGTTAATAATATATTATTTGTTCTAGAACTATACTATTATACTTATATAATTGAGCAATACTGAACGATGCTAAAAATAAAGTCGAGAACCCAATAACAGTCATATCGTTTTGATGATATAAAAACTGTTAAGGATTCCCGACCTTCAACTCATTACTGAGTTACTCCTTGCTGGCAAGATATAAGTCCAAATCAACTTTATGCCAACTTAATTCTTTAAAACCTTCCTATTTTATTCCTTTAGGAATAAATCCATCTCTAACATAATTGTCGAATGTTGCTCTACTAACACCAAGATAATCACAAGCCTAAATCTTACTCATCCTCTAATCTGGATTGGCAATATTCGATAATACAGAAATAATTTTGCTCTGTTGCTCTGTTGTCATATTACAATTCCCAGAGTCTATATCGTCTATGAATTTTTTCAATAAAGCCCTTATTATGGATTTCAACATTTGCCTTTCATTTTTAGATAAATGAAGGATAATAGACTGATTCCGGCTATAGTGAGATATACTCTTAACATCTACAAGTCGGACAGTGGTATTCCAACAAGTGTGTCATATAAAGCAAGCACATTTACTAAAGCAACATAATGTAAAGGAACTCTATGCCATTTACAATAATGAAATACAAAGGACATTATGTACAGCTGCAATAAGAACAATACAGAAAATCCTCCAAAGAAATTTAGAGAGTAGCACTCAATTTCATAGTAATGCAATATAGTAAAAACTGTTTCATTTATCGACAGCAAGAATGGAATAATCTTTAAGACTAATAAGAGAATCTTATACAATCTCTTATTTACGCTTACCACTTTTCCTAATTTTTCCTCCATTCTTTATTCCACCTCTAGTACTGGACGTTTTTCTTCTTCCCATACCTTATCTTTATGCGTTTAACTTATTACTGTTCCTAGAATTTAGCTAATACAGCATCTAATACTGTGTCTGAGTATGCCACAAGAGCATCTCTGTTTTGTTCCGATACTGTGTAGCTTATAGAAACCTGACCATCCTCTGAAGGTTTGTAATAACTACAGTCTCCTATATATTCTGATAATTCTCCAGGTTTCGTTACAGAAAAGTTTATGCTATAAGATCCTGATACTTCCTTGCTAGCTGACCCACTCATAGCCCAACCATTGTCAGTACTTTCCTTTAACTAAAAGGTTTCGTTTTGTTTGGTAATTTCAATCATAATTATTGTTTTACAAATAAATCAAAAATAATTTCCATCAAATCTGCTGCCTTAATTTTATTTCCATTAACTTCCACATCGTTTCCGGAATTAACATCTAGAATATCAGAGTATTCCTCCATAGTAATGCTGTCATCTAAAGAATCCTTAATCTCTTCTAGCCCCTTCTGAACTAGATATTCTTGATATTCAGAATTAGCTTTAGAAGCAAGCTCTTCATATCTATTTTCTTCCTCTGAAGTTCTTTCACTCTTCTCTGATAGTTCTTTCAGCTCTGGAGTAATAATCTGATTGGTAAATTCTTGAGTATCTTCATCGAATTGCTTTTTGATTTTGTTATAAGCCATTCTAATTCTCATGATCTTTACCTTTAATTCTCTTGAAAGCTCTTTGTCGCCATCTTGCAACAAGATTTTGGTAATTACATTCTGTTTTGTTAATACATCATTTAAATTCATAAGCATTAATATTTTAGTTCAAGCCAAGATACATAAGTTTTTCAAAATCTTCAAGTTAAACTTAGTTAAATGTGGGTCAGATTCTATCTCTTTCGGTTAGAAGTATAGTAGCAGATATATCTCCAAAATTATACCCGGTCTTGCCAACACTATTCATAAATGTAGTCCCAACATTGTAGTAGGTAACTTTCCCATTTCCATACAGAGGAATTACAAATCCGAATTTAGCATTATTTAACTGTACTGAGGATACCGTATTCATTAAATACTATTTTAACCATGGAGTAGGGTACTTATTAATTTCTAGAGTTTTAGTAGATGAGTTGCCTATTCTCTAAGAAGAATTATAATACATAATACCGCTGAGTATTCCAGATACTTCGGTTCCGCCTTTCATTACTACATAAGTATCTTCAGTCCATACCGTTACTCCCATTGCTACAAATGAACTTATTTTCTACATAGTACTTTTAGGAATTTTTATAGTCATATCCCTAAATTCAAACCCCCCTGCTGCCACTGCACTGCTATGGCTGGGTTCACAATCACATACCTCTGAATAGAATACCCCTCCATCATAAGCCTATAACTAAAAAATTCCTTTATACTTGTTATTCCACTATGCCTATTCATTTTTATAGGAAAGAGTATCAGAAGAATTAGTAGCATTACTCAGATATATCTGAAGATACTATATCTTATATATATAGTAGTCGCTTATAATATCATCATCTATAACAAAATCTTCATTATCATATTTAGTCAATTTAGAAGTGTCAAATACACCCTAATCTATTAGCCATTTCTTTGTAGAAAACCAATAGGAAGCTTTAGAAGCATCCTAGTCTGCTTTCTAAAGGGCCTATTTCTAAGTTAAATACTATTTAGACATATTTTATTTTCTAGGATTTCTATACGATTCTTCATCTACTATATAGTCTAACACAATTCTTGAATTGCCTTGATAGCTAATACTCCAAATCTATCATATTCTACCCATTTAGTGTCATGTTTATCGTTTCTACTATGTACCATGGTAGCAAATATTCCTCCCAATTCTAGAAGTTTATTAGCATCTATACCAAAAGTATATTTTACTTGGCTTTCATCTGGATGCTCCCAGATATATTTAATAACATTAAGGTCATTTATCTTGCTAAGAATATTACCAACATTCTATACTTCCTTTTTGAATCTCATATCAGATCCTGAATTTCCTGCTCCCCCTCTAAAATCCTAATAAGCATTCCATATTTGTGGAGCACTACAAAGAGGTACCACATTCCATCCTTTGGTTTCTGTAACTGTTTGGCCAGCAAATGATCTAGTAAATAATCTTCCTCTTTGGGCAATCATTAGCTAATTAAAATAGTTTCCATTAGATGATTTAATAGTTATAATTGTATTAGCGTTGTCGGCTATCAAATCTTCCGCTGACATATTTGTATCATTATAGGTAGCATAAACCCCTTTTGAAACAGAATCTTTTGGGCAGTTTCCATTAATTATAGCCCCATATGTACTTCCCGGATTATCTGTAACACTTCCAGAAGATTTTCCCTAGTACCACAACCAGTTATATTTTATACTATTGATCTATGTTTGAATACCTGATGTAACTCCATCAAGATACCCAAGTTCTGCAGAAGTAATACTGCTAACTGCTACTTTTCCAGATGAATTAGAGACTAATACTCTCGATGCGGTTAAGTTAGAAGATGTTATTGTAGTAGCCCCTCCAGTTATTGTATTTTGTTTCTTGCCTAGCAAAGTCATTATGCCAGTAGTTCCACTCCAATCAGACAGTAAATACTACAATTCAGAGGTTAAAGCCTCCGATTCATATATAGTACCATCCTCTGTGGTGCCTACAACTCTATTTCCTGCATTCGTACTTCCCACCTTTACTGAAAACTTGTTACCCTTTAAAGTAAGATTAGTGCCAGCAGTATATGTGGTATTATTATCTGTCCATGGTACATTAACATACATCTGACCAGAACCGTTAAGCTCTACAGGATAATTCTTACCATCTTCTCCATATCCTATTTTCACTAGTCCTAATGTAGAAGATGTAGCCTAGCTATAAGTTGTATTAGTAGAACTTATAACAACAGTTCCAGAAGTTGTTGCAAACTATACATTAGACCCCGGTCTTATATCAATTGTCTTTCCAGAACTTCCGTTGAAGGTATATAGGTTAGTTCCCTCTGTAGTCCCTGAATTAAATTTTAAAACCAAGCTATTTGCCACCTTTCCAGAATTAGTAGCATAAGGAATAATTATATTGTTTGTTGTTCCATTTTTAGTCCAAGTTAGATTATTTCCATTTGTACCTAAAGCTGTTACATAATCTCCACTAGAGCCTATTCCTAACCAACTTCTCACAGCAGAAGGGTTATTACAACACCTCAAATAATTATCACCTGAATTATTTATCCTAAACACGATACCGCCACTCATGGTATTCTGATCAGCATAATTAGCCCTAACTAATCGGCACAATAAGTCTCCACTTCCATCTCTAACAGCGATGGTATTAGCTGTAGCAGCAGAAGTCGAAGAACATGCTTTTGGGCTTCCTGCATTCAAATATATGGGAACAGTAGCAGAGCCAATAGTAGAACTTCCTAATTTATTAGCTGTTGTAGCAGTGTCCGAAGAAGTAGAATGATAAGAGTTATTTCCATAAGAGTTTAACTAAGAGCAACTAGTAATATAAGTTGATCCAGAAGTAGCCTATTCTAATTTCGTGTAACATGTTACATACGTATTATTTCCTTCGAGGGTGTAGTAAATATTGGAATCTAAATGATTTGAACCAGTAGAAAACTATATTTCATAATTTCTGGTTCCTATTTTCAGAACCCTTAGTTTGCTAGAATTCCACATTACAGTGGAATATATTGTCGCCGTGTCATCAGATAAGTTGATTACTATCTAGAAAGGAATGATTTCTGTAGAATTACTCTCCCAGTTAGATTTACTATCATATAAATAACCATTTATTTTTCTAGCTAACTATGTGGGAACCTCTTCACCAGTAAACTTAACCGAACATACCTTGTACCAAGTACTTCCAGTGGTGCCTGAATTATCAATATATAGATGATACCACTGATTTCCAGTAAATTCATTGTAGAAATTAGAAGTTGTCCACCCAGACAGTGTAGCAGCATCAATACTTCTATATTGTACTTCCGTACAACCACTTGGAAGACTATCAAGATTTTGTCCTTTTGGTTCATAAATCAATCCTGAACCCCCCTTCTAGACTATGCCATACTATCCACTATTCCAAGCTCCGCATTCTAGATATACATCATAATAGTTATATCCAGAAGTCACCTAAGTTCTTTTATACCAGATTCTTCTACTACTCCAATTATTCGACCACGGTTCTTTGGTTATATAAATATCATCTCCATCTCCATACGGATGTTCAGGAGTTATTATATCTACCCATAATCTTATTCTTCCCCTCCTAGCCTTAATTTCAATATCAGCCATAGCTGTAGAATGACCAGAAGAATTTGCTATTCTAAATAAATAGACGTAATTATAAGGAGTGGTGCCAGAGGTGTATATGGTATTAGGCTAAGTTAATGGTACGTACTTACTTAAATCAGTGGCATTAGCAAGGTTACTTAATGCTTTATGTCCTCCCCCTCCAAGCAACACATAACTGTCACTTGATCCATTTTTCATGTATCCATCTGATAGAGCTTTCCCAACTACATGTAACTTCTAAGATGGAGAAGAAGTTCCTATTCCAAAATTTCCAGAGTTGTTAATAACAGCCTTCAAACTGCCCTTAGAATAGAAAGCGATTCCGTGGTTTGGGGACTTTATATCAACATATCTATCATCCGAAGATTGTATAACTGAGACATTAAGGATATTACCATTCACGGTGATATTTCCAGTGACATTCTGGGTTCCATCAAAAGGTTGTCCCCATAGTGTTCTCGAAGTAGTTAGTTTATCTGCTGACAACGCCTTAGTTGCAGAATCAGCATTACCTACGAATCCTCCTGCAGCATACAGTTTAAACGTAGAAGGATTGAACCATAATTTATCATGAGACTTGTAAAGAGTTCCGTTAAATCCTGAGTTTGTGTTATTCTGATTGCTCCAAACTATAGGGTAATTTATATTATTTCCTGTATGCTGAGTTATATATGGACCACTTTGTGAGTATATGTATAAACTAGTACTATAGCCTGCGGTATATGTTACATTTTCTGGAGCATCAGCCTATGCTATGCCCGTAAAATACTCAAATTTCTAAGCATGTATATAACCTAACAGCACAAAGTTGGGTTTTCCTCCAATAGCCACATTATCGAACCATATTGTATAAGTATTTGCTGCTTCCTTGGTAATTAATAAACTGCTAGCTCTATTTCCCCTGGCGTATAGACATTCTACTACCTCTAAATTTCCTGTATTGTAATTCCAGCCTATAATATACTCTCCTCCTTCTCCACATACAGCATTAGACGAAGTATAGATAGATAATCTCATCCATCCTTTTTCCTATTCTCTGGTGAATTTTAATACTTTTGAATATCTCTAATATCCACCATTCCATCTCCTAATATAGTTAGACCCATCTAATCCGTCCAGTAAATCTGCATCCAACCCACTTCCGGCACCATCATTTCCACTATCCCACACTTTCCGTCCCTTCCAAGTAAGATTGGAAGTAGTTAGATATAAAATATGCTCTGTGTTGGTTTTATCAGTTAATACTATACCTCCCTAATTCTCAGCATTTGACTAAAATAGAGCTACCTTATCGGTCCTACCTCCCATCTGGGCGATTGCTCTACTCCTTGTTACTACATTTCCTCCGGCTTCAAAGGTTCCTACAATGTTTAGATTTCCGTTTCTAACGTTTAACCACATTGCATGTTTTCCCTTAGCTACAGTACAATTTTCTATCGTAGGATACCATCCTACTCCATACCATGATCCTATTCTTAGATTAGCCTTATCCTAGGATGCCCCATCCTATCCAAGGTGAATCTTTATAGTTGTATCTATATTATCAGCACCTTCAATACTAGCATGGTTAAATCCGATTCCTGTAGCGCCATTGAATTTTAGTGGTCCCGTCATAGTATCTCCAGTAACGTTGACAAACCTACTATTTAAAGATGACATATCCCCATAAGAAGTACTTATTGTAATATTAGTTCCCCCATTAGTAGAAACTGATCCAGTTACTGCACCAGTAAGAGATATAGTTCTAGTAGACCCCCATATTGCTGTAGTTATATTTTGAGTCCCATCAAATGCTGTCCCATTTATAGTCCTGGCTGTCTGTAACTTAGTAGAAGTTGCAGAATTGTTACGTATACCTATATATTCAAGATCGGCATATTCATCAGAAGGAAGAGACTAAGCCGTCGTAAAATTACTACTGTAAAAGTTTCCATTGTTCGCAAGTTCAACAGTATTTCTATTAGTTTTAGAAAGTACAATGTAATTATAAACACCATACTGAAAATTGACATTACACCATAGCTAACACAATCCAGAAGATACATTGTAGTATAATCTGAATCTATCCGGGGGAAGATTCCCTACAATCCCTGATAGTGAAACGTTCATACTTCTAGCATCTTCGGACTTATTAAGCCTTGCTCTTATTCCAATTATTCCCCACTGTTGCATGTAAACAGAGTGTACATACAAGGTAATATCCACATCATTATAATTGGAAGTAACAGTAGTGTCCCACATTTTTCCCCAATAGGAAGATAAACCCTAAACTCCACATGTAATAGATCCACTCTTTACAATATCTACTAATTGCCAATCATCTAATAAATCGGCATTTAGATTTTGCACACATTTATTACTATTGATTATAAATGGAGGCTTTGTAGTGTCTACTGTAGATTTTATCTACTAACTAAATGTTTTAGACCCAGATATTGTCTGCGCAGTATCTAACGTTACGAATTTTTCACCTAATACAGTATAAAACTAAGCCTTAGATACTCTTCTAATATAATTATCAGAAGTATTCCTAACATAGATAGAACCTATACTGGATATGGCCTCATCTGAAATATTTGATTGGTAATATGTTGCAAATACATGCTAGTTAGCATTTCTCTATACTATATTGTTTGCAATACTTTTGGAAGAATAACCAACATCTGCTCCATTAGTAACTAATAATCTACTTCCGTTACCCTTATATTCTGTTCCTATTAGCTTTGCATATCCATCTTTTACCTTAATCATATTATTTTCTTAAATTTAAATGTAACCTTAGCTTCCTTTGTAAAATCTTTGCTAGACGATATTTGCAACTTCATCCCAGAAGTACCCCCTGATAACTATATAGTTCGAAGATAAATAACATTACCATAAGCATGTCCAACTCTGTGGAGTATAATCTCATCTTCCTCGGAATCATTAGTATTTCCACTGTACCAACTCATCACTCCGGAAGAGAAGATATTCCACATTCCATTATCAGAGCTATTAATAGTTACCTAAACTATGTAAGTTCCATCCTATAATGAATTTCCCTAGATCCCAGTATCCATCCACTTCTATGTAATAGTTAGATTCTTTTCTATTGTAATTAAGTTTGATAAGTCAGTCACAAAACCACTATCATTTATTAAATGGCTAGTTTTGGTTGGAACTTTAATAGTCTTAGCTTGAGTTCCATTATAGTTATTACTTGTAAATGCTCCTTCTGTAAATGTGAGAGTTTGTAAGCTAGTTAAGGGAGTCACAGAAGTTCCATTAATAGTGATCTTACCATCCTTTATAAAAGTATTTATCGAACTTAACATAGTTACCCAATCTCTCCCTGCCCAATCTTCTGTATTTCCAGAAGTTCTTATCCACATCTCTGGAGTAGTTGAATTTGATATTCCTATCTGCGAAGCCCAATTAGAGTTATCCCAATGAAAATGAAGGATATAACTGTCATAAGCAGGCTTTCCCTCTGTCATACTAGATGTGGCCATATAGTATTCCATGCAGTTAAGCAAATTAGTATTTGAAATATTAGCCGAGGTTGGCCTGTTGCGGTAATTATGTAATTTATTAGCAATATCTGAAGCCTTTGAATAAGCGACCTACAATTTTCTATTTTGTCCAGCTACTGTAATAGACAGCTAATTGTTATCATTAGATAATAAACTAAATATGGAACTTCCAGTACAAGCAACTGGTTTTCCCCCAGAAAAATAAACTGGAAGAGCCGCTGACCCAGCACTAGTAGTTAAAGCAGTAGCTGTATCTGCATTTCCCTATAACTTTCCTATAAACATCGGAGCTTGTACATTCAGTACAGATTTTAGCATCGTATTATTTAAAGTTACATAATCACCATTTTTACTACTTCTCCATATAAACTCCTCTGATCCATCATCCCCTACTTCAAAAACTAGCTTACCCATGTTACTAGGTGTAACAGCATAGTATATACTAGCAAAGTCTGAACCTCCAGACCAATGCAATTTGGCACTTTTAAATGGATATTTATCAGAAGTAATTGCTACATCCTAGAAAACAAGATCTCCAGACATTGTATCTCCTGTTTTATTTACTTTTTTAGCTAATTGCTAAACTATACCTCCAGCTACACTTCCATCCTATAAATAATCAGCTATTTCTTTCAAAGTATCCAGAGTTTCTGGAGCGCCATTTACAAGATTAGCTATAGCTACTCTCACAAATGCTGTGGTTGCTACTTTGGTAGAATTATCTGTTTGCTACTATGTCGTAGCAGTGGTATTAGAAGCTATAGTTCCCTGTAACTATCCTTTAAATATATTAGCTACTAATGTTCCGCTTTTTGGATTCGCATACAGAGAAGTAGTAACGTGAACCTAGTTTATAACAGAATTTGCGAGGTCACTAGTATTCTTAGCATCAGTATATCCTAGCACCAGTGGTTTCATAGTATCAGAGGTAGAGGATGTTTGTTTTACCTCTCCATCAACATACCATCTTTTCCAAGCTCCCCAAGTAGAGCTGTTATATATTCTAAGCCAAACTTCTCCTGAAGTCCTAATAATTTTCTAATATCTATATCCGTCAGCATTTCTTCCCACATATAATTCAGAACCCTCGTTAAATTTGTCAGGGCCGTTTTCATTGTTTGAAGATCCTGCTATATAATACCAACGGCCTTCTGTTCTTAAGGTATCTAAATCAGTGTTATTTAAGCTCTAGTATCTGTATTGAGACTCTGGAATAATCCATTTTCCATCCTCTCTAAGGTATCTACTATTAGACTCCTAATAGTCAGGAGCAGGCACCAATCCGTTATAACCTCCTCCCTAACTGGAAGTGTTTTTCTTGAATACTTGATAGATAGTGTCTGTTCCTTTAAATTGAACACCCCTAGCATAAATACATTTACCAGGTAGGTCAAAGAGTATATCATTATCGGAAGGTGCCTATGATAAGGCACTTTCTGATAACGGATTGTACGCTATATTCATAAATTATGCAAATTCGTATTCTTCACTACTGATATTATACCAACATAGCTCGTAACTAATATTAGTTATTCCATCTTGTTCAGTATCTAATTTTAATGCAACACTTCCAGATGGAACGAAATTTAAAACATCATTTCCAATGGAAGTTCCTCCTATTGTAACATCTCTCCATGTGGAAGAGATAGTTACTGTGCCATTTGCTCCACTAGCTACTGTAGTACGCCCTCCTCCTACAAGATTTAATGCACCAGTACTAGTACCAGTTCCTAATATTTGAGTGCCATTTACTTTTATTGCTCTCCACGTATCAGAAAACGCGGTGGCCGGTAAAGCATACCAATCATATGTCCCATCTTGTAGTTTAGATAGTACCCATGATCCTGCCTTTAAAGCACCGGTTCCAACAGCATCAAACTTGGGAACTAGACCGTCATTAGTACTTGTAGCTAGTCCGTATGTAGTATTTACCCAAGGTACTTCTACATAAGCCTACTAATTTTCCAACTACACTGCATACTTTTTGGCAGTCTATGTAAATCCTGTCTTTATACCTCCTACTAGAGAATCTGTAGCTGTTCCTATACTTATGGAAATTTGATCTGCGTTTGAAGAAGGACTATGTCTAACTACTATAGATCCTATTCCAGCAATTCGAAATTTTCCAGCAACTGTCTAAGCACTGTTTGCAGTCTATATTAAATTGATAAAGGGATTTAATGTATCTTTTGTGTTAGCAGTCGTGCTAGTTGCAGAGTTAGTAATGATAGAAGTATATGATTTATTTCCACTAGCAGCTCCTGGCATGAATCCAAGTGCGTTAACAATATTCTACTAGCTTAAGTATATTTTTCCAGTAGAATCTATACTAATAGTGGGACTATCTCCATTATCTATCATGACGCCTCCCACGGTACTAGTAGTAGCTAGCAGTAGGTTTATTGTTCTATTTACTTTTCCATTAAAAGTGTCACCTTCCATGGATAATCCTCTTCCTACTGATAATTCGTGGCCAACCTAGGCTGCAGATCCTAGTATGTTTATATTCCAATTACCACTGGCTGTAGCTGTCTTTGTTGTTCCTCCAACTGTGATGGATATTGTCCCAGTATTGGAAAGTGATAAATCTGTGAATAAACTTTTTTTCACAGAATCTGTTATGTTGCCTGCTGTTATAGAACTCTAATTTGCCCACACCGGAGCCTTACTTCCTCCAGCGGATAATAAAACCTAATCTTTGGCTCCAGCGGTGGTAGGAGCGTATATGTTGAACACATTTGTACTACTACTATATGTAGGTATAGCGGTGTTATTTACGTGATTGATTACCTAACCATTAATGTTAGTCTAAATGGCAGTCCAATACTTAGAAGAATTAACATTATTATCTCCTTCCGCAGGACCCTCTATGATAGCAGACAATAAGTCCCCTACCTCACATTTATGCCCAGCGTAATCTCCCCCCTTTATTATCCTGTAAGTATCGCCTACTTTACATTTCTAAGGAAAGTTATTAGTAGTTCCTTCTTTAGTAACAGTAATGTATCCTCCAGTATCTGTTATCTCTATAGTGCCTTTATATACTAGAGCGTCGTTTGCAGCTATTATCTAAGTTATTCTCTCTTCTACCTATTGAGAATTAAATATTGTTTCTTCTCCTATATCTTCTGGGGATTTAACCATAGGAAGGTCAGCTGTAGTTATAGCCAACCATTTATTATTGCCCCTTAGAAACTCCTTCTGAGATCCAGTAGATCCAGAAACTAATCCCTTCTTGCCTGCTCCAAATAAGGGAGTATAATCTACCCCATGAGAAATTATATGACCGTCCTTCGTGAAAAACAGTTTAACATAGTCCCCAGAAGTAGCCTCTGGCAAAGACAGATTACCTTCTACCTCCGAATAGAGGTTTGCAAAATTAAGTAGTGCCATTATATATTGTTCCACTTTAGTGTTATATTGTTCTTATCATCTAATTCAAAATCGTCCCCCATAAGTAGCCTCTGGCTATTACCTCCATTATACTGTAAATGTTCATCATTATTTACTACAACTATTAGGGATCCCTAAGGAGCCACTTCTATAATATGGCCTCTATTATCATATTTAATTTGTACAGGAACAGGAGAATCATTAGCTTGTATAGAATTAGAATGAATTAGAACAACGTTCTTGTCCTACTTTATAGCCTACAATCCAGACCCAGCAGGAGTTATAATGTTTTCTAACTTCTTATCTAATACTTTATCTAAGGTTAGAACCTCTGTTTGATCCTTTACTAAGACTGCTTCGGCAGTAGTCTATGGAACAAACACCTAACCACCCTATTTAAGCTATTTAATAGTCAGTTCCATATTATCCTCCTATTATCTAATCCTAATTATCATTTGTTACCATATTATCGTATAGGTTTGAGGGAATAGTATAATTAACTACTACCGCTGTTCCAGTGGATGTTTTGACATTTTCCGCAGTAATAGTTACTGCTAGCTTTGTATTAATTTGCTAGATCTACTATTCAAAGACTTCTGTAGTTACATATCCAGATAAGTCTACATCCGTCTGAATTTCTCCTATTTTTTCCCAAATATATTTCTACTAGGTAGTTTCATATACACATAAATATTCGGAAAATATATTCTAAGATACTGGAGAAGGATTTGGAACTAAATATATAGTGTTAAGGCAATCTTTAGAAGCGGTAGGAAGAGAAGTAACTATCTTATAAAGCTCCACGTTACTAGTAGCACTAATGACTCCTTCTGGAGTAATGGTAATACCAACTCCTGCTGTAAGTTTGTCTTGCTTTTTTTCTAGTGCAGTGTTAATTTCTTCAACGGCTTCTTCTAGAGAAGCTATATCACCAGAATTAGTGCCTATAACTCCTAGTGTAGTTCTTAACACTTTATCAAGTGTCGTTATTCCTAATGAAGAAAGTCCAGGAACATTAGAGGTATTTACAACTACCGCCTCTGCTAAGGTAATAGGGACGAATTCAGTGTTTGATTGGAATAATCTCTTTATTTGTGTTGTGCTCATAATTTAAATAAATCATTAGGGATTTGGTAATCTACATGAGATTTCAATGTTGAATTTACAAAATCTAAGTTGGCCACTATATTCTAAACTTCCTCTTTAGTAGCAAAATTATTGTCTTCAACAATCTGTCCAACAATTTTGTCTATTTCTTCTTTACTATAAACCCCTAAATTGGTTCTAGCTAGAGCCTTCTCAAATTCTGTTTTAAACTCTCCTAAATAGTTTTCTTTACATAAATGAGTCTTGTATTTCGGTTTAGGACAATCAATGACGATCTAATTATCACACCCAAATCCTGTATCCACACTCTCTATAACAGAATCTGGATTCTTATGTTCTGGAATTTTGCATCCAATATTAATTTCAGGAGGTGGAGGAATTGGCTTAGCGTCATGATCAAATCCCGTACTCATACTAGTTATTACAGAATCCCCCTCTATAAAATCAATATTAATTTCAGGAGGTGGAGGAATTGGCTTAGCATCGTAGCCAAGCTTTATAGTATCAAGTAATGATTTAGAAGGAAGTAGCTAGGGCTTTTTATTCCCTAGCTTGTTCTTTTCTAAATTTTTATTCATTTAGTGTAATCTTATCTGGGTACCCAGAAGTATAGTCATATTTTATAATATCTTCAACTGTCCTAAGCTTTTTTATAGCTAATAAGTGCCGAGCTGTGTTTATATAACACTTTCCGGCATATATCTCTAGTTGAGCTAGAAATTCTTTTATTTTGTCTATTGATAATTTGACTATCTCGTCACCGAGAACCAAAGACATATTATCAGAACCATAACTAGCTAAACTTTGTAACCCAACTCTAGTAGCTTTATCTAGCCAATATTCTTTATTATTATAATAAAATGAGTTAACATTGGGCGATTTATCATACTCTCTAATGACCGCTTCCAAAACTGGAAGCATCAGTTTGAAATAGCATGCTCCATCTTTCCGTTCAAATAACTCTTTCCAGACATCTAATGGAAGCCTTAACAACTCCTCATGAGAAAGTAAGGATTTTAAAGAATCGTCTTTATTAACTATATAATGACGATTGTTGTAACTTATTTGTATGAAATTACTATCCATTCTTAGAATAATTAAATTTAGTGAATGGTATTCCCCTGTGTTTAGTTAATCTCCAAGCGTTATTATATGGAACTGAATTCCAAAAGCTTGAGTCGTTATAATTACCACAAACCCATTCATTAGAATATACATAGCTTCCAGAACCTCCGTCATACTGCTAAACTCTTTGATAAGAGTAGTTGTCAGCATCTGACGAGTTAATAGAAGTAGTAATGTTATTTACTCCAGCATTATCTCCAGAACCTACTATATTAGACCATACAGATGGGAACTAGTTATTAGCTCTAGAATATGCAATCGAGAAAATTGGGGTTGTTAGAACCCCACCTCCATTGACCACTGAAGTATTAATAGGTTGTCTTACTATATCACCAGTATTGAAATTACTTCCAGAAACACTATAACCTCTATAGTAAATAATTCTAGAGAATTCAGCTACTGAAGGAGCATACCAGTTACCTTTCTTGTAAGCTGAATTTAGAGTTTCTCTCTCTTTTACGGATGGTTCATATACCTACATACTATAGAAGTATGGATACAATAAACAACTCATAATATCTGTTTCAGAAGCATTGTCCCATACTGTCTGAATAGCTTTGCATAAATTATTTAAGTCAGACTTAGATTCTATGTAGTATTCCCATGAATTACCACTTCCAGAGGAAGATTGCTTTCTGCTAATATAGGGCCTGCAAGCGGAGTTATCATATAAAACAGGAAGTAACTTACTATTTACATGATTAATATATAACTCAGTATCAGACTTACCGGCAAATGTTGTATTTACTTGTATATTATAGGTAGATACATTAATATTATTAATTAAGTTAGCAGTAGTAGTACCAGAAACAGTCTCATAGTTAGAAATAGACTTACTAGACAAATAGGCTTGTACCTAATATAGCTATCGTAATATCTATTCCGGAGAACCAGAATTTCCATCTGGGCTATATCCTGAGTAGTAAGACTTCTCCGCATCAGTATACTCCTTACCAATGATGTAAACTGTCCCAGACGTACTATCATTTTCATCCTTTGCATATACTAGACCAACTAGAGTCTTAGTATCATCAAATGAGCTAGTAAACGTACCATCTGCATATGCAAAGTCTCCAAGCTAAGGGGCTTTCCAAGCAAAACTTACTTCAACAGTTTTTCTAATAGGAGTTCCATTATTAGCAACCTTCATACTGATAGTTACTGTGGCAGTACTATTAGATTCCTTCTTCAGGGTAATAGCACCAGTCTAATCAATAGTAGCAATATCAGTTGATACTCCTGACATAGAGTAAGTAATATCTAAGTACCCATTTACTGATGGATTATAAGGATTAGTCCCAGATTTTATTTCAACATCATTACCAGAATCTACTGTAATATCAAATGGGTTTTGACGAATAATGGTTCCAGATTCTCCATTCTAGTAATATACAGAAACTTCCCTTGCACAACTAAAATCTAGAATTTCAGCACTTTGGAAATGGACTCTAATCTTAGAAGAAAGACTAGAAATATCTCCAAATGTATTAACTAATAACTGCTTTGTGGCAAAGCTAATAGCCTTCAACTAAGTATTTCCTGCGGTATTTACAACGTAAATATCTCCAGTTAGGTTACAAGTATTAGTAAGAATCATTTTCTTCAATGCTTCTTCAGTTATATATAAATTAGCATTTCTAATAGTTACTGATTCTAGTGCGTTACAATTAATTAACTATTCGCAGAAATTAGCTACATCAAAACTTCCCACATTGTTGCAATCAATGTATACCGTTTTCAAACTGTTTAATCCTTCAAAGATAACTCCAGTTAATCCTGGATTGTCATAAATTCTAAATGTTTCTATGGTGTCAGGAAGAACTATATCTTCTAATCTACCAGTCTGGGGAAATATTACATTTTTAACATTAGTATCAGACAAGTCTATCGTCTAAAGCTTTACAAACTAAGATAAATCTAACTCTTCTGGCAAAGAAACTTTCCTAAGAATTAAGCTTTCCAATACAGGGAAAGATGGTCTAAAAGAGCTTATGTTAAGTTCTGGGTAATTTTCCGGAAATAGATCTGGGTAGTCTTCTAGTTTATTATTATCTATTGTGAAATTTATCATTCTATCAAAAGACGAGCTTAATGTATTAATTCTTAGTCCTAAGATATCAAGTTTCTTATATAAATTGATAGAATAAAAACCCTGATTGATTGATGAGCTCTTATCCTCTATCTCAACTTCATAGGAAGTCCCTTCTTTGGCCAAATATTTAATCACATCGAAGTCAGACTCTTGAAATTCTCCAAGATTATTGACAGCATTAGAATACTAAAACAATGGATAGAAATCCTGGTACGGCTCAAATTTTATTTTCAACCTTAAATCATCACTACCACTACCTCCTGTGGTGTCGATAGTTTTCAATGAAACATTTCCTATCTAAGCCTATGCTTGAGTAGATAAGAACTTAAACCTCTTATCCATGAACTACTTCTCACATGACAGACATGATCCGTGGCTTTGTTCTATAGGCTCAATTTCATTGTTTCCATAGTTCTATAAAGTTCCAGTATTTAGTATAATTTGTGCATTCTCATAATATATTTTAGCTGTATGGTTATAAGCTACAGCGGGAAAAGTTTCTTGAACATTGAAGAATACCTTGTAGAAATAATTTCCAGTATTGTCAATTTCTCCATTGCTGTTAAAAGCAGTTAAAATCACGTTACGTAGATATGTATTTATCTCTTTCTCAAAACATTGATCAAACATATAAAAGAATATGTTGTTGTCATCTCCCCAATATTCCCTGTCCTCCTCTCTGTAGGAAGTTTCTAATAGATTATAAGGTTTATACTAAAGTCCATTATTATCAGTTACTAGTATAGAATCTAGGTCGTCACCTATAAATCTTACTAGGTAATCTCCTTTTTCTTCACTACTTAGTTTTCCTATAATCTAAAAATATGTATTCTTAGCTCTATTATCAGTTCCTGATACAAATCTAATAAACGCCTAATGAAAGGCAGCATCATTTATGTCTACATAATTTCCTAAGCCGGCCTTAAATTTACTTTTAATAGCATCTATAGCAACCTGAGGACCTAAACTACTAGTGGTTCCAGCAAGAGAATATAAATTCTAACTCCTCCATCCTGTAGCTAGATCGTATTCTACTCCGGCACACACCCAGGTACTATTAATATCGTCATACCGATACATATCTCCGGCTTTGTGTGAGGGATTTATAGTACAAGAGTTGCCTGTCACTGCATATTTCTTGTTTACACTCCAATCATCAGGGGTACTCTAGTTAGTTACAACTATATTATAATCATATTTGTAAACAAAGTCATAAAATTCCCTAAACTTTTTTAGAGATTCATGGACAGAATCAGCAAATTTAAAATAAGATCTTCCTTCTTCCTCAACTTCCTCGCATCCATAATCAATATCCCAAGCTCCAGCCTCTTTATATACTACAGATTCATCCTAAATCAACAAATTATCCCAAGGTCTTTCCTCAGAATCTTCGTAGTTAATAGTAGGATTGGCTGCCAGTTTATAAGTAGATTCTCCGGGAACTCCTTCTCCTCTCTATAACGCTTGCCAGGGTCTTCTAAAGTTTACAGAAGGATCTTTGTTTTCTCCTCCCTCTAACATTAGGTATTCTGGAGTTTTCTCTTCATCATATCCGCTAGTAGCATCATCTCCCTTTCCGGAACCCCACGTTTGGAATCCCATAAACTTTACAGAATCATTATTGGATAAAATATCGGATAATTCAATATTAGATACATCGCCTAAATTAGTTTCCCAATAAAAATATAGGAAAGGTTCTTCCTAAACTGCTTTTCTTCCTCCAGATATAAGAGAACCTCTTGATGCTTTGTATGCATCGTCAAATAGTTTACAAGCTCCTATCTTATGAGACTACATAGAGGAAGCGAAATTAACCTTTCCTACTAATTTAGTTATCTTATAAGGAGTTGTATCTTTTTGCCCCTCATAAGGAGGCATTACATAATATCCTTCGGTTTTGCTGGAATCTTCTCTGAAAGTGTTTGTTTCAGGATTTAACTATGAATACGGAGTGAAAGAGCTTTTTATTTTACCTCCTTCCTAATTTTTTATTTTATTTAGCCCATAAGTAACATTCCATATTAAGTATCGCATCGCAGAAGAACCCTGTCCTTTTACCTACCCGTGGGTTAATCTGCCTCCATACTAATCATTAATAGCTTCGTCTGCATAACTTACGAATAAAGTAACAGGAGAATTTTTCTGTGCCTTTTCTTGTGGAGGCGTCTCGTTATCTGCCCCTCCCCACGCTCTATTGGGAAAGTAGGCTCCCTTTGGAAATACATAGACTAAGGTGTTATATTTCTCTCTACATCTTTCAAACGATATTTCTCCATCGGACTTTAATATATCATTATTGTTGTAAAAAGATAATTTATTGTCTTTTTCCTTCAAGAAGGATATATAGTTTCTTTGTACCTAATCGAAGGTCAAAGTGTAATTATTATATACTCTAAACAAATAAAAATCTATATCCGATGTAGTAGGATTTATTTGTAGTGCCGCAGAAGCGAATTCAGCTAATTGAGAATTTTCTAAGGAGATTTCCCTGTCTATTACTCCATTTATATATATTCTAACTAGATTCATACTAGCAGAAGTCACTGCAGTATCAAAACTTTCCTGAAAACTTCGTAGATAGTTAGGATAGTAGATATCAGTTTTTGATACCTTATAGTCCTTCTATGCAGTAATTAGTAGATGTATCTCCTTTCCTTCTTGGAACTAGGCATTTCTGGCTTTAAACAAGGTATCATTATCAGTATTCCAACAGAACTAAGTCGGCCTTAACTAAAAATTTCCAATAGTCAATATTGGTTTGGATTCATCGCTTATGTTGTAAGTCTTAAATCCCATCTCTATTGTAAAGTTGTTTCCTAACCCAAGACTAATGGGGGATGTTAATATAGGATTTTCCTAAGCAGAAACCCTAAATATTGTTCTTCCATTTTCTTCTTTCCATCCATCAGATGTTTCTAATGTTGAAACTACAGTAGCCGGATTGGAACCAGTCGCATATTCTTCAGTGACGAAAACGTTATTTAGGTATCCTACAATCTGATCGAAGTTTTTTGAGGGAGGCATATCCTAATAATAGGTTAAATTGCTGTCTACAGCAGACACTTTCATTACCTTGTATAAATTCGTGTATGCTTTTTCTTCCCCTTCTATAGTAGCTGTCACATAAAAGGAATAGTATTCTGAATCTCCAACCTCTATTACTAAGTATTTTTCCGCTTCGATACTGTTTATTTCTATATATTTACTATACGAGGTATTATATATCCCAGAATCATCATAAGAAGAAGTTCCAATTACCTCATATTTCACAACCTAAGAAGGATTCATATCATATGGGTTTGGCATCTCATCTTCCAGATAGGTAGTAATATTTATAGAGTCCTTATTCGGGCTGAAAACAGTTAGTTCATACAGGGTTGCTACTCCATTATTCTATATTTCACCACTTACTTCATTAACAGCCACAACAGTGTCCTCACACCCTTCAGTATAAATAACATCTACATAAAGATAATCAGTGTAGATAGTCTTATCAGATTCATTTACAGCCCTAACTATTAGCTAATTTAGACCAGGAGTTAATCCAGAATAGACTAGAGATTTGGATTCGGAAATGGTATTTCCATTGTTGAATCCCATTAAGCTATAGTTACCAGCGGAACCTCCCTTCAAAGAAAAACTAACAAGATTGTTTGATAGCACCTTATCCCCATTATACTCTAAAGTAATTACCTCTGTTGTGATCTTTAATTCTAAGGTATGTTCAATATTAGGATCATCTACTACCTAAGCTGTTATTTTTTTTTCTTGCTAGGATTTCTAAAATAACTACGATATATCTACCCAGGCAATAGAGTCTATTATTTCCTCTGGGTCTAGTTTTACTCCAATTATCTCTCCGCTAGAAGAGTCCGTAATACATTGATCATATTTTATATTTGCAACCTTAAATGTTCCAGATTGAGATCCATAGCTTATCTTGACGTTAAAGGGACCAACTCTATCAGATATTACGGAAGTGGTAGCGATAGCGTACATAACAATTCCAACCTTGATATTTTTATCGGAATTATACTACATTAGTAATGTTTTGTCTGCTTTTGTGTATATTTTGTCAGAGTTATTATTTAACATTACCCCATATACCATGATACCATAGGAATAAGTTGGTGTAACTACTGACACTTCAGCCTGTACGGTTTCTCCGTTTCCTTTATGTAATGTTAGAATACTACTCTCTACATCATAGTCCATAGAAGTTATATCCTATCCTTCGGCGCTGTCTATTTTTCTGCATAAAAAGTCTTCAACCTACATTCCAGACTTTCCATTCCATGCTTCGTCTGTGTTTTTTATTCGATTGGCATCTCCTAATTCTTCAAACTTTGCCATTTTTTAGTAAATTAAGTATTTTTCCATGTATCATCTTGTAACCAAGGTCTATCTTGTATCCATGTACCACTGCCAAAACAACTTTTAATAGCATACACAGTAAGCCAAACCAGCTAAGAACCCTTGTATATAGCTCCAATATTTTTCTAAACCTTCTATTGAATTTCGTTTACTAATCCAAGAACGTCCTTTTGGACCTATAGTATTAGCTTACCATTTCTATATATCATGACTTAGCAAAATCTTCTTTAACCTTAGTTTTTATCTAACTTAGCAAAGTTAAATATTCATTATATTCTTCTACGACGCTTTCGTCTGAACTTAACTACTAAGTATAGCTATTGTAGGAATTTATTAAATCAAACTCTTCATCTATTTTAATAAATGCTCTTATTATAGCTTTTACACAATCTTTATAATTTGGTTGACCAGTTAGGTAAACCTGAATGAAACTGTACTAGGTTTCGATTTCCGTTCCTAATTCACTTCCCTCTTTAGACACTTCCACTTCTACCTCTTGTATGTCATAGTTATAGTAGTAGGAACCGTTTCCCAGTTTTTGAATCGTCTAAGGGTAAGTGTTTGCTTGTATTCTTCTTGGCTCTATCATACGGTGTGACTTTAAAATTTATAGGAAATTCATATTTAAGTAACTAGTAGAACAGCCTTCTGCTGTTACTCTAAAAATAATAAGATTTATGATTGTAAATAAAATGCACTCTAAAACTCTTATTATAACTAACAATTTCGACAACGTGTATGTATTTGTTGTAGAATTTGGAAATGTTAACCCTCTACCCGTTCCAGTTAGAGAATTTTAACCCTGTTAATTTTTCTATCTTTTGCCAAGTGGCAAGGACACTATTTATTTGAATAAATTAGTATGTGAAATGTTTATATAATAAAGCTGACATTGGAATTGGCATTGCTGACTCCATTGTTAGAATTGAAATAGCTAAGCCTGGAATTGGACCCATTATTAGCGTTGCCGCCTACTAGCAGTGTTTTTTAGCCAACCAACAGTATTATAAATAGCATCCTGTTATTAATTTAATATTTAAAATATTTATGTAAAATCAATTCATTCTCGTAAGGCTTCGGAAGCCGACAGCGAAACCGGCAAGGCCGACCCCATAGCCAGAATCGAAAGAGCCAAGCCCGGAAGAGGACCCATTAAAAGCGTGGCCGCCCACCCGCAGCGTCCTAAGAGCCGTAGAGGAAGCATTACACCAATGATAGTCACACATATAAGTGGAAGCTGAGCCTCCAGTGGAAGAAGGAATAATCTCCCCAGTCTCTCTTAGGTCAAAAGATTTTATGTATCCATCAGAAGCTATCTCAGAACCTGCAACTGTCATATCTTCTACTGTGTCTTTGAATAGGGAAGAATTTGAGGTAGTATATACTTCACTTGGCTGATTAGCAGCACTTCTCGATAATATTATTCCGTCTAGATTAGTCCAAATATCTCCGAAGGGATTATCAAAACCTCTCCATCTTGGAACCCAGAAATCATGAGTAGGTACTGTTACTGTTTCGCTTACAGTAGTTTCAGGAATAGTTAATTTCTTAACCCCAGAAAAATTACCAAACTCATTACAGTATCCACATGGAGTTATTGGATTAGTAGAGTTATAACCACTCCAGGAGGTTTCTGTGTTCTACCAATCAGTAACTCCTGGTCCCATTCCTCCCTAATGATATCCATCAGATGTTAGCTCTGAGTTATAGGTATCCTGACAATTAAATGACGCATATTCTATTACATAATTCCAATAGAATATCCATTTATAGAATTCATAACACATTAACTCAGACCCAGCTGCCTAGGCATATCCTCTCATTACTGATCTTGAAAGATTTGTTCTTGGTTTTCCTAAATCAGTTCTGAATTTATCAGATTCAAGATAACTATCATAACTATCCCTATTAGAACCTCCCCTAAACTAAGTTGTTGTGTTTACAACAGAAACAGCCTTCGGAGTTAAGGTAGTGTCTACAGTACATCTATATGCGTCTACCAACATTTCTGGTATTTCTATCCAGGTGCTATCAATTCTTACTGTAGATATTCGTACCCATCTTATATCCCCATTCTATCCTGATTTTCCGTAGAATTTAGGAATGTGAACTCTAACTGTACCATCTGTTCCATCCAGTATCGAGTCTTCTCCATTTACTTTTTTGGACCAATCATTAGGATCTAAGTAGTAGTTTATAACAGAGCCATTAGCTACACATCCTTTGTATGCAGACTAGATCGGGAGAGATTTATGTAATAGTGGGTTACCTATCCTAGTAAGTTTCGGATCAGATACATTTATATCCCACTGCACTCCGTAGGAATAAAGATCTTCATTACTACTTATCTCATTTATAGACTCCTGCATTGATTGCTATTTCTACTATATCAAGTTAAACTATGCCTCTAATTTTGTACTGGTATCTGACCACTGAGCGGTCCCATCAGACTAAAAAACTAACATCTAACCTTCCTGACCTCCAGAGGGGATATGTTTGTTTCCAGAGGTAGAAGGATGAACGTAATTATTAGCATTGTTTTCTATCCCCTACAACTTCCGTTTTTCCTCGGAAGTATAATCATTTGTGGATAAACCTTTTCCCTCCTCTGATGTTACTTTAGACTAAAGCTCTGTATTTAATTCTTCTTCAGTAACCAAACTGTCAAGAATTCCTTGCAAGCCAGCAACGTCAGCAACGACATGGTTGTGAGCCTTGTCTGCCTTGGTTGCCAGTCCGTCAGTTACTTCAGTCTTAGTAGCTTTCTCATCCAGAGCGGTCTGCAATCCGGTGATGTCAGTAATAGCGTGATCATGAACTTTGTCTGCTTTACTATCTAACTGTGTCTACAGATTTGTTATATCGGAAATTGAATGACTATGACCTATGTCTGATTTTTCCTCAAGAGAATCTAAGACTTCTCCTATATTTGTATCGTGAAGTTGTAATTCCTGAGCGAGTTCTTCTAGAGTATCTAAAGATTCCGGTGCAGCTCCAACAAGCTACTTAATTTTGTTATCAACTTCCTATTTACTAGCATAGGTCTCTGTAATTCTGTTTCCATTACTGTCATAGGTAGCTTTTATATCAAAGATCTGCCCTTTTACCTTAATATTTTTTATAGCTGACATATTATTCAATAATTAGTACCTCGTCACTCACAGTATGTTCATCTATTTTCTCTTCTAATTCTAATTGAAGATCTTCTTTAGTGACATAATCTTCTAAAATTGAAGGGTCTACTCCCCCATAAAAGTTTCCAGTCATTTTTACTGGCTAAGTAGCTTTTTTAAACTATCCTTCTAGATAAATTATTCCCATATTAACTGCCTATATCAGTATTTACTTTTTCTTCTAAAGCTTCTAATCTCTGCAAGATAGGAGACAGTAAAGAATCTACTTCGCTTTTAGAGTAATAGTTGTTACTCACCCAAATCTAGCTCTAGGTTTTTGTATTATAATTCTGGTCTAAATATTGCTTGGTAACATAGACAAGATCCTCATCTTCCATATCATATATGTAGTAATAAGTATCTTCCTGCAACTCTTCATTCTCCTTTAAATCTTCATACTCCTAATTTGAAAGAGTGACTAATTTTGGAACATATGATTCTGTAGCAAGTCTATCATCTTCAATATATAGTCCGTCAGCTTTTAGTTCTACAACCAACTGACTCTCTCCAGCTTTTGGGGATTTTACGTACTATACTGTTATACTCTCTAATTGCCCGTCTCCATCCGTTTTTAAGGTTTTATCTAAGTCCTCTTTTATTTGTTCCTAATCCCTATCATACTAGTTTTTAGTAACAAACACAAAATCATCCCCTTCCATTCCTTCACCTCTCAGACTTTCTTTTGTTACAAAGATTTCGTCTGTCTCTTTTTTAGTGTAATACTACCCTAAGGTAGTTGATAGAAAGGATTCGGGATCTTCTAGATCAAGATCTGTTATAGGAACATACTTTTCCTAAAGTTCCGATATTGTAGCATAATCGGATAGACTCTCAGAAACCTTATCTAACTCCTCAGATAAACTATTTACGGAATCTTGTGAAGCTTTTTTGTTTAATTGATCTTCAATATTTTTCCCCCAACTGGCTGATAAATAAAACTAATCTTGATTCTCTATACTATCTTCATAAATATAGTAGTATGAATCAGCGTGCAAGTAGGGTTTCTCCTAATCTATAGGCTTAAAGTCGTCTGTGGTATTAGCTCTTAGCTCCAAATATTCTTGTTCTGTGCAAGTTATTATTTGAATAGATTCATAAGAAGCCTTCCACCCTTCTTTAGTGTTTATCTAAGACTTATCAACAAGCATATAAATATTTCCGTCCCCCACATTAGAAACGGTCATACCCTGATAAGCTACATTCTTAGGAATAGAATATAATTCAGATACTGAGTCAACTACAGTTCTATTATCCAAGGGTTTAGGAGCTTCTACAGTAAGAGAAACTCCCAAAACTGAGTCTCCTGTATATTTAAATGCCATTATTCTACCAAGGTAAATTTAATTTGATGAGGTAGTACAGCAGAATAAGAGTCCTTCTTAGTCCAAACCTTATAGGTAAACTACTACATCTACTCAGTAGAAGTTTCCCAGCCGTTTAAATCTACGTCTAAATACCCCAATCCTCCGTTCACTTTAAATAATTCCAACTTTGAATTAGTTCCAGGAAGTTTTATAACAGCCCTTCCATTTAAGGATAACTCTATAACTTCTGAAGATTTTCCAAATGGAATAAGTATCTGTTTAGAAGTACCTTCAGTATTTCCAGCGAACCACGGATATGTTGCCGTAATAATAGCTGACGTCTATATAGATCCTGCCTCTACTCTCTTATCTGTTACCTCTCCCTTATTATTTGTCAAGTATTCTCCTGAATCATAAGTGACAGTAGCAGAATAAACATACTCTCCTACAGAAGTATACTGTTCCAGATTCTAAATTTCCTGTTGTTTGTAAGTGACTTTCTCCTCTCTAGAAGTTTCCTCTCCTGCATCGTTTTTTATGAAATTGAGGATTGGTTTTAAATCATTACTTCCTACTTCAACTAACTGAGAGGATGGAGTATAATACAACTCTGGGTATATAAGATCTCTAACATATGTTGGGAAAATTAGAGTATCTATTATTTCACTGAAAGGTTTTCCTTTTAATTTTTCTACTGTAGTTCCCTCTATAATAGTGGAAGTAGTTTCATCAGGGAGATTAGTTTCATAGGTTATGGATTGTTTTAGATTCTCTATATCCTAGGAGTTATTAGATATATTTTTCTAAATATTTTCTATGCTGGTATCTATCTCTGTAATTTTGCTTTCATAATCCTTGACATAAAGTCCAGGCAAGGTTATCTCTGTAGGTTCTCCCTCCTCTCCTGGGTCCAGGATTTGTTTGACTAAGTGAATAGCATTATCTTCTTTATCAGAGATAATTACTTCCAGAGAATCTTCTATTTTTATAGTTTTAGAATTTTCTAAATTTCTTGTTATCCAATTCTAAATGTTCTTATCAACATCAATATTTTCTATTGCTTCGTTGATATCAACTATCTACTCATTAATACTCTAAATACTAGTATTAATAAGTCCGATGCTTTCAGAATTTTCGTTGATTCTCTACTATAATTCAGATTCAGTTTCTTCTATAGACTACTTTACTTCTGCTATCTGCTAACTTAGCTATTCTATCTCTTCTGTATTATCCTCATATTTACTAATATAGTACAAAGCATAGTCCAGAGCATCTTTTACTGTATTTATATCTTCAGAAACGTCACTGCTATACTACCACTTTTGTTCTATATATCTGACTAAGTCTTTTTGTTCCTCTATAGTTCCGTCTATATTTCCCCATAGAAGACTTTGTTCATCAGCTATTCCTAGGTTTTTTCGTACCTTAGCCCTTTCTAACTCTGTTCTATACTCTCCTAGGTAATTATTTCTTAATAGAGGAATAGGATCACTTTTTATTGGTTTTCTCTTCCCGCAGGGGACGATGTCTGCATTACTTACAGAAGTGTAAATAGGTTGTATCATCCTTATTAAGTAATTGCTATTTAACAAACTCGTAGTTATCTATCTTAGCAGGAAGACTTATAAAACAGATTAAATTAAGTATATTTTGGTAATCTGGTTTATATCCTTTTTTTACTTTTCGTAAAAATTCCTAATATTCTTTAATGGCTTTTCTTTTAAGAGCATCCACAGCTTATATTTTTATGTTTATTATCAAGATTACTGCAAAATCCTCCACATGTTCTAAACATTGATAATAATCTTTCGGCCTCCATGAATTGTTTAAAGCCTATTAAATAATCTATAATATTGAGGGTCATCCAAATAAAATCCCTAGCAAATACGTCTTCATCATGCTGACTCGTTAGACATTTATTTAAGAGTCCATCAAATAATCTCTTACAATAATTGATATAACACTATTGTAGATTTCCCGTAAAAAATATATCAACCTTACACTTTTTAATGGTAGTTCCCTCTATATTTCTCTCTAGTATTTCTCTAACTGTACATTCTTCCAATTTTCCTTCTACTTCTTTGTAGAGTTTTTCTCCGTCTGTTATATATATAGTATCATAATACTCCTTGTATTCGTCTGAAGAATTCTCATACCATTTCATATTAGGAAGAATTATGTGATCTACTACATAATAGCCGTCTTCTTTAACTCTAAAAGTACAAGAATCTAAATCCTCTGTATGATCATTAAGTAATACGTCGATTAATGTAGCATCTCCTATACTTACTTTTATTATGGTGTTTAATGTAGCGCTCTCACTATACTTATAAGAATCGTAAGAAGTTACAACTTCTATATCTTCATCAATGTACTATCCATATTCTTTAGAAAAATCTTCTATAGTTATCTCACCATTAATTTGTGTATGAACATCAATACTAAATTCCATAATATTAAGATTCAGATTCAGTTCCAGGCCATTGTCCGTACTAAGCTGGAGTTGAAAAAGCTCCTAGTTTACCCTCTTGTCTAACCCTACTAGACATGAAAACTCTAGGGTAAGAGGGGCTAATGTCCCTAGGGTAAATACTCCATTCATAGTCTCCAGTTCCAGGAGGAAGATTACTTAGTTTACTAGCAGGCGAACCATCACTATAAAAGTTGTAGTCATAGGCTTTAGTGGAAGTCACCTCAGTCGTCTCCTGACCATGTTCATCTATATAAAGAGGATTTCCCTCTTCATCTTGTTTTTGTTTATATTCTATTATTGGTTTGACACCTTTTGTTCTAGCATATATAGTCTAAATTACCATAGCAGAATCACTCGCTGCTATCTCATAGAATTCCTTTTTAACACTCCCACCTGCTGAGCTAAATGTGGTTTTTTTCCATGTGTACGGATATTCTTCACTGGGGACTTCAAAGGTGTCTCCCCAACCGTCTTGCTACTATTTTACTTTCTCCACGTCACTGGTATCTAGTCTTATATAACTTATAGAAATATCTACGCCTCCAACAGCTTCTGAAGAGTTAGTAAGATCATCTATTTGTTCTAGTATAAATTTTATATCCTCCTCTACAGTAGAATTAGTAACATTTTGTCTGGCTTCGCTCTTTACGAATTGAGCATAAGTAGTAGGATATATTTTGTTTTTGTCCTTATCGTATAACTGTGTATCTGTCATAATTCCCTAATTTTATCATTATACGGATTACCGTCTCTTAACTAGGCTATTTCAATCTCAGTTCTTTTTTCTTCGATGTCTAACTATCTATCTTTGTAAGTTCGTTCAGTCATGGCTTTATACCAATTTACCTAATATTCTAGTTGTATCTTCTACTATTCTAACTAAAGTCGAGATTCATCCAATTGCTATATCTTTTGCTGAGCTTTCTACAGTTCAGAAGATAGTTCTTGAGCCTATTGAGAGGTTTCTTCTAATTTTTCCTAGAGCTGCCTTAGCTAATTATTTTCATCTTTTTGAACTTGTATAGCTTTTTTAACCTTATATTTTAAGTCTGTTAAGCTCTTAGATGTTAATGCCTCAAAAATAATATCAGGATCTATACGCTAACTTTTTACAAACTCTGGAATCATCTATTTTATGGTCTATAAATCCTCCATAATCTCTGTACTAGAGATAACATGAACATCATAATCTGTAAGAGTAAAATGCTCAGGAAGAGCTGTAAATACTTGCTAGTATTTATCTCCCAGAATTATAGTTCCCTATAATCCGTTCTTGTAAACTATTTTTGCCTAATTTAGGCTGTCTAGAAGTATTTCACAAGTTATAAGATCCATTTGCTAAAAATAAGGTTTTGTGATGGTGAACGAATTAGCAACTCCTTGTTTGATATTTGTTACCGCATCTCTCTATTCTATACCATTCAATCTTTCCCTAAAGACTCCAGTTATGGATGAAGTAGTCTGTTCTACTGATTGTATAGCTAATTCTATTGCTTGGACAGCCTACGCTTTTAGAGTATCATCAAATCCGTTATATATTTGATTTGGGGGCTAAGCTCCATCATTATTTCCTTCCTAGGAAGAATCTATCCACATTATTCCTCCTTTTTTATAAGCAAGCCACTTCTATACTCTTTCTGGCCATTTAACTCCTAGATTTGTAGGAAGTAGATTCATGTCCATAATAACTCCAGAAGTTCCACTATTAGCTATAAGATTGTCTCTATAATAATTCAATAAATCATATCGATCCTGCAAATGTGCACACTTTAAAATTAAAGAATATGGTTGTTGAGACCTGTTTAAGAAATAGACTCCGTTTATAGAAAGTCCACAAAAGTTTGGATTACTTTTAGATCTTATTACACTTTTATCCAAACCTCTCAGAACATATATATTTTCTCCAATTCTAATAGTTGTATATCTTTGCATTACAAAATCATTGTCAGTCTCAATCCATTCTACTTCGTATACTGGTATTAACTGAAACCTATGAGTGTTGTATTCGTTATCTGGATAACCTGGGACAGAACTTTCATTCAAATCATCATTTACTGCGATACAATTATCTGCAAAAACCCTCTTATAAGTAGCTGCACCATCCCCATCATACCATCTGTCCTTTAGCTCTATTAAATCCTTTTTTGTTAATTCCTTTCCATATTTGGCTAGTATCTAACTTTTTGTTAACCACCTTCTAACCACAGCTCTATAGGAATCTCTAACGTATGGAGATTCTGGATTTCTGTCTATAAAGGTATTTAGCGGATTTAAGACTTCTATTTGAATATTCTTCTTGCTAGCAGATTGCTTTACTTTAAAGAAAGTGTAACCTGATATAAGGAGGTCAGTTAGTAACTATCGAAGTTTAGTCAGTAAATCAGTTTCTCTTGACTGCATTATATAATGAACAACATTCTAAGCAGCTATCTCATACTAAGAAATGAAGGACTAATCAATATCCTAAATTATTTTGTCTAGCTAAGTCTTTACAGCTTTATCAGTAATATCTTTTCCATCTATGAACTACAAAATCGAGTTTGTAAGATGGTCCTTTAGAAACTTTACAATTCCTTCTGTAATTTTTAACTATTTCTCTCTTGTTATATTTGTGATAGTATCAGAGTCCTTGCAAGATATTTTAGGGAGTATAGGAGTTCCTAGATATTCTCCCACCAGAGCATCAACATGTTTTTTCAATAGTGGAGTAAATTCTACAGATGTAGGAGAACCTATCCCAAAATTCTCTTCTAAATATCTAAACTATTCTGGGTCTCTTTTTCCATTGTAGTAATTATAAGCTTTCTACAATTCATACTTGTTATAAACAAGCTCCGCAATAGCCTCGTTTGTCTTGTCTATTAACTCTTTCTCTTTCATAACATAAATTATGTTGTTCTGGAGGAAGTTTAGTAGCGTTATAATATTTAACTCTCTATAGCTTCCTATTTCTTAATTCTTCCTTTATAAAGGGAAGAAATTCCTCATCTGGTAAGTCTGCTATTATTACTAGAGGCATTTCTGATCTGTCAAAATTAAAAGACACCTTATATCCAACTGGATATAAATCCTCAATTTCTAATCCCCCTATATACTCCATCTTGTATAAGTCTTTCATATACCCGAGTATCACTTGTTTCAATTCTGTATGGGTCATTGTATTCTTCTCTCTATATATCAAATTCGGGAGGTTTTCTATCTGGAATAATTCCAAATCTTTTTATTCCTTTCTCATCATAATAGTAACCAAAATCTCTAAACTATTCAACCTCTTTTCTTACAAATGATGGCTATCTTCCGGAAAGTTCCTAATCAGCTAGTTCAGTCATACCCATAGCTGCAATTATATCGAATTTTCCTTTGTTCTCATCATTATATCCAGTTAGCTATTCTAACATCTCTTCAAACCATATAGTATGGCAATAATCTTCTACAAAAGCAGCCGTTAAGTTAGTATGCTATTCTATAACAGTTTTGGTAGCAGGAGTTCCATATTGTTTAGTGCTTCCATATTTTATATCCGTTAGGGTAGCCTTTGGTCTTTTCATGAAATATCCTAAATATCCCTTTTCTTTTGCCCAGGTAACCATACTCATTCTAGTAGCTTCTATATTTATCTTACAATTATAATATCTAGCTAGGCACATAGCTATCTTATATGCCTCTCTAATATCTCCTGGCCTATCCTTATATAGAGCTACATACTAAGGCTCATTAGTTCCAAATAACCTTTTCTTTATAGTTATACAAAAGTCAGAAGGGTTTCTAGTTTCCTTAGAAGTCTAGTTAGCACCAATATCTATTCCATCTATCCCTGCTACGTACAAATCATTCATTTCCTTGTAGACGGGCATCTCGAACTCCTCTCCTCTTTCTTCTGCTTCCTGCCTTAGTTTCTCTACTTGCTCCTTGTATAAGTCCGACCATACAGGGTGCTCTAGAATTTTTACTTTCCCCTTATTATTTGGAATCCACTTAAATCCATCAATATTATCCTAAGTATGTTTATTGTTTTTATAGAAATAGTCTATATATCCAACCTCTATTCGTGGACCTATTTTCTTCAACCTGATGTTAGCTAACTAATCTGCAATAAGTATTTTATTAAACTTATTTATTCCCTCTAAGTTGAAAGCCTCTTCAGCATTCCAGCAACGTTCTGCACATTTTTTTAGGTAGTCCTCTGGTACAGCTAATAGATTATCCCGCTCCTCCTATAAGAATTTTTTATACTCCACAGTATTACATACTCCTCTGTGGTCCATGAATTCTGGATTCAAAGATTGTATAAAGTATGGAATAAAGAATCCACTCTCTATAGTAGTTCCGTCCTGAGTCCAATTATGTCTAAATGGGAGAACCTTATAAGCTCTAGGATTATAATAGATTTTTTTTAAACCTTCCAAGGGAGCGCCCATATCTCCACCAGTTCCTCCAAATAACATGGTCCCACGAGGCATACCCTACACCTCACAAAGTTCTTGACCTTGTACTACAGCAGTGTCAAGTCCTGGCCAAGATCCTGCCTCATCATATATTAACAAATCAACACGATCTCCTCTAATATTAGATGGCTTGGAACCATTTTTTCCAACTACCTCTGATTTGAATCCTATGTCTTCAAACTAACCATTTACTTTTATCTATTTTCCAGATTTTTTTCTCAAATCCTAGTCAATTAGGCGTAGTTTGAAAAATCCTCCGCCTGTACAGGTATTTAAAAACGTCAAAGCATTGTCAAATTTACTGAACGTTCCCTTAAGGAACATATCATTAAAGCAGGTAATCATGACTCTACTTCTTCTAATAACAGAATACATACGAGCGGAAAGAGAGGCGTTTATTTCAGAGAAACCTATTGAACGAGCTTTCATTAAGGCCGCATGCTTATGTAGCACCCTAGCCATCTATAGATAATGAAAGAACATATAATGTGATGCAAAGAATATTGGGAAGTCATTATCAGTACCCTCACCAGAGGCTTTCTACTAGTCAATAGTAGGTAATTGATAGAAGTTTAAGAAGAAGTAATTATCTCCAGTAATGGTATATCCATTAACTGTCATTCCATACTTACATCTTCTATATTGTTCCTTCCAGAACTCATTATATCTCTTACTATCTCTAAGGTAGGGACAATACTAACCAGTTCGCCTATATATTTCTCTGGTTTCTGTAAACCAATCTGGATCAAAATCAAGACCATGTGTTTCGTCAATAGGTCTATATCCTGTTATTTCGTAAGATAAGGTAGGATCAAATACTTCTATCTTTTCTCCCTTCTTAACATCCCAGTAATCTGCATTCTTGTCTCTCTCTTCTCTTATTTTCTAGACAAGCTACCTCGCTTCCTAGGCATCTTCTTTGTATTCTTTTTCCTTTACCTAATCTATTATATTCTATATTTCTTCAGGCAATATTTTCTTCTTCCTTGGCATAATTAAAAGTCTCCTGGATCATAACCATCAACTGCTCCTGCTCTTACAGTTGACTGTTCTGTAAGTTCTTTCTTAACCTAATCTTCTAGAGTTACCAATTCCTCATGAACCTTATGTAAGGTGGCCATTTCTTTCATTACCTTTTCTGCCTAGAATATTGGTTTTCCATTATTATCCCGTTCATTTAGATCCACAATAGTATCAAAGTAGTCAATAAACTAGTCCGCAGCTCTCTTTGCGGCTTCAAGCAACTTGATTGATTTGTTGGAATCTTGCAATGCTCTATATTTTCTGCAAGCTTCTCTAAATATAGGATCATTAAATTCTGACTCAGTTAGTCCAGAGTCACTAATTGCTTCGTCATGTCTCTCATGTTCTGAATATTGACTATACGGACTTTTCCAATCAATAGCTAGATAGATATATGTTAGTTCTCTAGTAGCCCTGTCTTTTTCAATAGATTTATCTCTCTATATTAAAGCTTTAAATTCCTTTACTAGCAAAAGCTCAGGTTCATTTATTTCTAGCTACTTATTTAAGGTATTGTAATTAAACACATTCATATAACATTGGCATAAATCGTTGATTTGTATTATTTTCTTCTAACCTTAGAGCCACATTTCATTTTAGCTCCACATTTTCCTTTTCTCTTCATAACTATTAAGGTTTTCTGGGATCGTGTCCACTTTTCTTACTATTAAAATAATCTTTCTCGCTCGCTCTATTTTTCTCCTCTTGAGTAGCTTCCTTTGGATTAAATCTAGGATATTTGGTTCTTCCATTTAGGTCCTTAATACCTTTCTTGGTATGAATAGTATCATTAGGATTAATGGATTTTCTTTCCTATTTGAACTTCTGCACTGCATTTAATTTCTTCTATGTTTTTCCTCCCTTTTCCATCTATTTCTTTTGGCAGGATTTACATAGCTTTCCCCCTACTTTAAAGTAAGTCATTTCATAGCCATCGGGACATACTCCTTTTAATTTTTTATAATATTGTAGCTTTGCTCCTAATCGAGCCATTACTCCTCCCTACATTTTCTGTATAAATTCTTGATATTTGGCTTTTAGTCCTTCTTCTCCTAGTTGTTCGGCGTAGGACTGTAAATCCTATTCTGATTGTAGCTAAATTCCCTAGGCGGCCGCATCTTGAATTAAATAGGCCATAAATGCTTTTTGTAATTCTTCCTGATTTTCCATTGTTCCTTTAATTTCTATTTATTATTTTATCTAACTATCCTTTATTAGGATAAGGTCTTTGGTATTGAATATCGCTTCCTGAAGTAATCCGCTATCGGTAAACCATCTACACCTTAACCCTTTTAATCCCTGGTTATCTTTAAATAATGCTGCCTCTTTTCTTAGTACAAGCATTACTGGAGAGTGCATTAACTCGTGCTATCTTAGAGTAACGCAATCCCCAGGCTTAAAATAAATTTTCTCATCAATAGTTTCCATGTTTCAATTCATCTCTTCTCTCAGTTAATTTCTCATTAACTACAGCCATTATTCTGTTTTCATTAACTACTACAAATCCTAATTTGTAGAATGGGACCATACATTCACTAGCTATGGTATAGAATACTATATCTCCAGGTTTTAAAAATTCGCATTTATGTCCAACCTCGATAACAGTTCCTACCTTGATAAATTGCTGTTCCTCCTCTATTTCTCCAGTTTCATTAGACTTATAGGTTGGAGTAAATCCACCTAAATCTGTAATTAATCCACTTTTCGTAGTTTTGATTTTTTGAAATGGATTTTGTTCAAAGGGTTTAATTAGTGCATACCCATACATGGGCATTATTTCTACTCCATTCATATCCTCCGATAAGGACTTAGCATAGGATTCTAATGCTTCATTGTGTTTTGCGAATTTATCTTCAAGTTCATCTACTGCAGTATTAAACTTTTCTTGTTTCTCTCTCAATAATGTTTGATCTGCAGCTTCTCCATTCATAATAAAGTGCTCTCCTGTACCTTCCATCCCGGTTATAGCTAATGCCATCTTTTCTTTACTGTTTAACTCTGTTCTTAATGTTTCCATAATTCATTACCATTTACCTAGATCACAATGTTCATTATCTACTCTAGTTTTATTCTCTAGTATACATCCACACTCCCTACATACTTCTCCTAGAGAAGTATTTAGTTTAGCGGAGCATTTTCTGCAGATGTTTAATCTCTTTATTGACAAATCTTGATTTATGCCAAGTATATTAAACCACATACTTTTTAGTATTGTTAAAGGCTTGGTAAATATTGCCTTAATCCATTTCTTAGATATTTCTTTAGTGAGTATCATATAAACTTTATTTGGGTTGCTGGAATTCCGTATAATAATTCATTTACCATTTTTTAGCTGGACAATGTTTTTTCTCATTAGGTATCTTCAATTCTAAAAGGCACCCACACCCCTTTATGTATCCTTTTTTTGGACTAATGCTTATGTCGTTACTTTCTGGATTCAAATATAGTTGTCCATTACATACTCCATCTTCCTGGTTACATATTGGACATCGTCTACATATCTGCCATCGTTCTTCTATTTCTTCTAGTGTCATAGTTAATATTCAATACGTTGACGTCTTTTTCTATTTTCTGCTAATATAGATTCTTTCTTATAAAAAGATAACATCTTAATTACTTCATCTTTTAAGTAAGGTAGGTGATATACTGCCATATTATCAGTATGATCGAAGTGTACCAAAACTAAGTCTTCAATCTCAAATTCTGGGTTTAACTTTTGAATCATCCAAGCATAGGTGCTTAATTGAAGACAATAATGATTAAAATTACAATCATCCAAATTATTTAAAGGATATTTCATTTTCACTGATGACTTATTTTTTGAATCAAAAAAGCTCTTTGTTTCTATTTTTTTGTTAGTCTTCCAGTCTCCGATAATTATTTTATTACCTTTTTTAACTAATAAGTCGATTTGTCCTGCTATTCTAAGTTTCCCATCTTCAGATACTCTAGATATTAAATACTCAGGGTATATACCATTTTCTAAGTCTAGATTATTATGGTCCTTTATACATTCAAACTTACCACCTATTTGATATTTACTAAGATCTATATCTTTTTTCTTTTTGTAAAATGAGTTTTCTAAATCTGCATGAATTCTAGTTCCTCTTTCGCAAGAATTTCGATTTTCTTCATCCCACATATCTAAGATAGTTTGCTGTTCTTTGTTGAACTCGTCTTCGGTAATATTATGAAGTTCAAGCAGAACTTTATCAAATTTCTTAGTATTCAACAGAGACTTTTTTTCAATAGCCCAATCTTCTTTAGATAGGAGTTTCTCCAATGCTTTGTAAGCGGACCAAAACTCTTTATCAAATGGTTGGGTGAAAGAATGAATTAGAGTTGTTACTGATATAAACTTCTGTTCTGGTTTTGTAACATCGTAATAAATATGAGCTTCCTCTTCAAAAGCTATATTCCCATTTTGTTTTGTAATTTTACTTTTGTCCATTAATCATAATTCATTTAAT